>Ga0335077_10006304_pt1 | contig 14653 bp, 11 predicted proteins | sample Lox_Sample_31_FD_207151 | JGI IMG/M metagenome (GOLD analysis project Ga0335077, IMG submission 207151) | Soil microbial communities from Loxahatchee National Wildlife Refuge, Florida, United States - Lox_Sample_3.1 | ecosystem: Environmental > Terrestrial > Soil > Wetlands | place: USA... | reverse complement strand
GCAGTAAAGCGCCGCCGTAGAGCAGCCGGCCTTGCGTCGAGGGCATCAAATAGACTTCGATGTTGCGGTTCCACTCGGTGGCCGGCACCGCCATCGGCGTGAGCGCCGCGGTGATGGCCAAGGCCAGGGCTGCGCGCTTGAAGTGCGGGGGATTCCGAAGAGGACATGGAAATATACCGCTCAGCATGATCTGATGCGATTTCATTGCCATCCCCCGTATGAATTATTGATTTTTTGTAGCATCAACAATACAACTTTCCCGCTTTTTGAGTATAGGTGGCTTGGGGTTCAGGATCAATCAGTAACAGCTCAAATTTAAGTGGCCAGAAGGGAAATAAATTCCTCGATCTTTCCACCCGCCCCCGCGGGATTTCATTGCAAAAATACGTCAGGGTCAGCCGGGACGGCTGGCCCAGGATTCGAGGATGATTTCGCGCAAGCGCGCCTCCCGTGCCGCGGTCAGGGGAACATCGACCCGCAGGCTTGCCTCAATCTCATGCAGCGAGTGCTGGATGAATCGAGGGCTTGATTATGCGGCGATATGCGATACAAACTTCTCAAACTTTCCACCCGGCCCGCGCGGTATCTCGTCTTTAAAATACGTCAGACTCAGCCGGAAGGGGTAACCCAACTCCTCCAGAATAATTTCACGCAAGAGTGTTTCCTGTGATGCAGTCAAGGGGACATCAACCACCAATCGCGCTTCGATGTCCTGTGGAGTGTGCTGTACGAGCTGATGCTGCCGCACCATCATGATTTCAGGATACCGATCAAAGCTTACATTGGCCCATCGCCTCTGGCCGGTGGGCAGGATCAGCAGATTACGAGTGCGTCCGGGAATGCTTGTTATGGTCGGCAGGCCCCGCCCGCATCGGCAGGGAGGACCCGCTTCGACATAGTCGCCCAGTTCGTATCGGATCAACGGCGTGGCGAAATTATGCAGAGAGGTCGCCACCATCCGGCCAATCTCTCCCGGAGCACAACTTCCGCCTTTTTCATCAAGGATTTCCACCAATACGGACTCCGCCATGACATGATAATGCCCATCGTTCTGCGGACACTGCAGGGCCAGATAACCAAGCTCAGTGCAGCTGTACATATCGTGAAGCGGCACTCCCCACACCTGTCGGCATGACTCGCGCAAATCCGGAGCGACTGTTTCACCCAGGGTTCTTACACCGCGCAGATTGGGCAGCCGTTCGCTCGTGGCGGCGAAATACTCCGCAAGCGCCTTGAGTATCGTCGGATAAGTCAGCAAATAGTCGGGGTTGAATCTGATCAGCCAGCGCGCCTGGGTCTCGATATCCGAGGACTTCAAAACACCGGCGGCGCCGGTGACCGCCACCTCGCAGACGGGCGTACCCCAATTGTTGATGATCGCGCCGTCCGGTGGTGCCCCCAAGCCCGGGTCAATGCTCTCGCGGATTACGGCGAGCCTGCCGCTGAAATCGCGTTGATGCCAGACATGGTCACGTAATGTCAGCGCCTCCCATAGAAGCTGGTCAATTTCAGTGCGCCTCACGGTGACCGGTTCGCCGGTGGTGCCGGAAGTCTGTACAGTCGTGATACATCCGAACCTGGCGGGCACTTTGCTGCTGTGCAGGGTGTCGCCGGCGTGCTGGATTTCGCGGCGCGTAAGCAGCGACAACCGCCGCCACATGGTCCAGTCCAGCGTCAGGTCCGTCATATAGCCAGCCACTGTCAGCCGTTCCCGATAAAACGGCGAGGTATGCCAGGCGTGTTGAAACAATAGCTGCATCTGATTCAATTGATATTCCAGCAACTGTTCCGCCGGCCACCATTGAGACTCTTCCAATTGTTGGAGTTGCTTAAGCAATAGTTCGCCGCGCGCGGTGGGCAAACGTGGACGGGGAGCAGGTGTCTCAGCCATCAGAATGAAGTAAGGTGTGATAATTACTCGTGCACGCAGTATATGAATGATGCAATATCAGGTAAATCCACGGTGTGTGGGGCGGCCTTGGAAACGACCACGCTCACTTTGCCGCCGCCATGTTAACCGTTATGCTTACGGCATCTAGGGTTTGGGAGGACGGCATCATGACCAGACATCTGGCTGTTCTGATCACCGCAGTAATGTTGGGGCTTTCTGGGGAGACTTTCGCCCTGGGGCTCGGCAAAATAGAAGTGCTGTCCAAGTTGAATCAGCCCTTTGAGGCCAGGATCCCCTTGATTGGCGTGCAGGAAGGTGACGCGGACAACTTGAAAGTCTCGCTGGCCGGTCAGGAACGCTTCAAACAGGCCGGCGTGGAGTACACCCCCTATTTGACCGGCCTGCGCTTCGAGGTCATGACCAAGGCGGGGGCGGCTTATGTGCGCGTTCACAACCATGACTTGCTGCAGGAACCGTATTTGAGCTTTCTTCTGGAGGTGCGTTCGGCCTCGGGCAATGTGGTGCAGCAATATAATGCGCTTTTCGATCCGCCGAAGCCCTAGTTAAAGTGTCTATACAAACAGAAGGTGCGCCGCTTACGCGTTGCTGTTTATGCACCGTGCCATCAGGCCCGCGAATTCTCCAGTCAATGTCCTCCCCACATCCTTGGAAACGCAATGGAATTGTTGTAACTTATTATTTTATATAGCTATATTTTATGGTAATAATTTGACCGTTTTGTTACCGAGGCCGGTATTCATTGCCATGATATGTCCTTCGCGACGCTTTACACACAAAGTTATAAACAGCTTTTGTGGGTAAATTCTTTAATAAAAATCGTGCCATCGCGATATAGAGTAATGCCGATAGGCAGTTACTGAAATATTCAAAGAATTTTTGGAACAAAATTGGAATGTCTGCGCCGACTCAACAGTTGTGCAAGGCTCTCACTGAATATGGACACCGCAAATGAAAAGTAAAAAATTCCATCTCCCCGCCCTCCTGATGGCCGGCATGTTGGGTGACAATGTGCTCGCCGCCCAGGAGGCGGGGACAAATGATATCAGCGATCAGGCGCGGGAGATGATGATGAGCGGCGCTCAGAAATACGATCAGTGTCTGCAAGAACAGGCGCAGGCGATGTTCAACGAATACGAGGACGTGCGCCAGTTGGCTGATCAAGCCATGGTCAAATGCCGCCCGACGCTGGCTGAATTGGAGCAGAATCTGAAAGATCAAAAGCTCGACCCCGGCCTGACCGCCGGCTACGTCCGGCATGCCCGCGATTCAGCCGTGCGCCACCTGCTGCCGCGCCTGATGGCCGCCAAGGCGCAGGCCGGTAACGCGGCGGGTGCGGCAGCTACTGGCCCGAAGTCCCGGAATTAGACTCGGATTATATTTTCGACTTGAGCACCAACGGTGCCAGTTCACGCAGGGCCTGCCGATAGACCCCGCGCTTGAATGCCACGACTTCGCGCAGCGGCCGCCAGTAATACACCCAGCGCCAGGCGTCGAATTCAGGCGGATCGGCGCAATCCAGCCGCACCCGGCTTTCATCGCTGGTCAGCCGCAGCACGTACCACACCTGCTTCTGGCCGATGCACAACGGCAGACGTCCGCGCCGGATCAGCCGTTTGGGAAGGCGGTAGGACAGCCAGTCGCGCGTGCAACCAATGACGTCCACATCGACGGCCTCCAGCCCCACCTCCTCGCGCAGCTCGCGATACATCGCCTCTTCCGGTGTTTCATCGGGCCTGATGCCACCCTGCGGAAACTGCCAGGCATTCATGCCGGAACGCCGCGCCCACAATACGCGCCCGCGACAGTTGGTGAGGATGATGCCGACGTTCAGGCGGAAACCCTCGCCGTCGATGACATCAGCACGTTCGGTAACCGGGCCCATGGGGGAATTTTTTCATAAACACGGGCGCCCCGGCAACCTGGTTTCAGGTAGACTGCGCGCCTTGCAACGGATGGGAATGATCACCTTGGCGCTCGCCATTTTTGACTTGGACAACACCCTCATCGCCGGTGACAGCGACGTATTGTGGGGCCAGTTTCTGGGCGAACATGGCCACGTGGATTACACCTCCCACGAACGCGAGAATCAGCGCCATTTCGCCGCCTACAAGGCGGGGGGGCTGGACATCATGGCCTTTCTGCGTTTCCAGTTGCGCATCCTGAGCGAGCATGACGTTGAAACGCTGCACCGCTGGCGCGACGCCTTTGTGAAGGAGAAAATCGAACCGGTCCTGTTGCCGAAAGCGCGGGCATTGATCGAAAAACACCGCGATCAGGATGATGTCCCCGTCATCATTACCGCCACCAACCGCTTCATCACGGCGCCCATTGCCGGCCTGTTCGGCGTCGAACATCTGATTGCCAGTGAACCGGAATTCAAGGATGGCTGCTACACCGGCGGCGTCAGCGGTGTGCCCTCGTACGCTGCAGGCAAGGTGACGCGAATGCGGGACTGGATGCAGGCACATGGCTGTGATTTGAATGGTGGCTGGTTTTACAGCGATTCGCACAACGACCTGCCGCTGCTGCGCGAAGTGCCTCATCCGGTGGCGGTCGATCCCGACCCTCAGTTGACCGCCGAGGCCCGCAAGCGGGGCTGGCCCATCATCAGCCTGCGTTGACACGATAATGAGCGGTGCCACAAACGCCGCCTTCCAGTCAATTTCGTAATAAAACCTTCTGCGAGAAGCGGTACATTAGATTTTCACGATCCGGAACTATTGGACGGCGCGGCGTCTCTATCTGATTACCGACAGGAGTTCACAGCATGGGCAGGCTCGCGGGCAAAATTGCAGTCATCACTGGGGGCAATAGCGGCATGGGTTTGGAGACCGCGAGGCGTTTTGTGGCGGAAGGCGCCAATGTGGTCATCACCGGCCGCAGACGGAAGGAACTGGATGAGGCGGTGAAATCCATGGGCAAAAATGTCACCGGCATCCAGGGGGACGTATCCAATCTCAAGGATTTGGATCGTCTTTATGCCGGGGTGAAAGAAACACACGGACACATCGACATCCTGTTTGCGAACGCCGGCCTGGGACAGGTCGTGCCCCTTGATCTGGTCAGTGAGAAAGTCTTCGACCTGCATTTTGATGTCAATGTCAAAGGCCTGTTCTTCACCGTACAGAAGGCGTTGCCGCTGATGCGCGACGGTGGCTCCATCATTCTCAACGCCTCAATCGCGGCCCGCAAAGGCATGGGTGGAATGAGCGTGTACAGCGCGACCAAGGCGGCGGTGCGCTCATTTGCCCGCACGTGGACGATGGACCTGAAGGACAGGAAGATCCGCGTCAATACGCTGAGCCCGGGGCCCATTGATACGCCGATTTTTGGAAAGATGGGATTGACGGAAGAGCAGACCAGGGAATTTGGAGAACATGTTCTGGAGCAGGTCCCCATGGGGCGCATGGGCACTTCGGATGAAGTCGCCAGGGCGGTGGTATTTCTCGCGTCCGACGACAGCAGCTACATCACGGGGATAGATCTTTGCGTCGATGGCGGCATGGCGCAGATTTAAGCTGCAGTCAGGGTTCGTGATGGCCGTCGGGTTCATAACAGCCGAGAGGGGCCTGACATGAAGGAAGATGACGTACGCCGCCGCGCCTTTGCCATGCCGTTGACCAGTCCCGCCTATCCTCCCGGGCCCTACCGCTTTGTCAATCGTGAATACCTGATCATCACCTACCGCACCGATCCCGCGATTCTGGAGCAGGTGGTTCCGGCGCCGCTGAAAGTGCATGAACCGCTGGTGAAATTCGAGTTCATGAAAATGCCGGATTCGGCGGGCTTCGGCGATTACTGCGAATCGGGCCAGGTGATCCCGGTAAGCTTCAAGGGCGAAGTAGGCGGATACCAGCATGGCATGTATCTCGACGACCATGCCCCGATTGCGGGTGGACGCGAACTATGGGGATTTCCCAAAAAACTGGGGGAGCCGGTTTTGCGCGTGGTCAAAGACACATTGATAGGCACACTGGACATCAACGGCATGCGCGTGGCGGCGGGAACGATGGGGTATAAGTATCTGGCGCTGGATAAAGATCAGGCGTTCAACGCCCTGGCAGCGCCGACCTTCCTGTTGAAAATCATTCCCCATGTGGACGGATCCCCGCGCATCTGCGAACTTGTGCGTTATACGCTGCAGGACCTCGTAATCAAAGGCGCCTGGAGCGGGCCGGGTGCCCTCGCCCTGACGCCGCATGCGCTGGCGCCGGTGGCGGAATTACCGGTCCTGGAGGTCGTTTCCGCCGTTCATATCCTCACCGACCTCACCCTGCCGCTGGGCAAGGTCGTCCATGACTATTTGAAGTAGCGGCACGGGCCGCACGTTGGAGGTATACCATGCGACTGAAAGACAAAGTGGCCGTGATAACGGGAGCGGCCAGCGGTATCGGCAGGGACATCGCGCAGACCTTCGCGCGCGAGGGTGCCAGGGTTGTCATCGCCGACCTCAACCTGGACAGCGCCGGCACCGCCGCCTCTGAATTGCAAAAGAGCGGAGCGACGGCGCTCGCCGTCGCCATGGACGTGGGCGACGAACAGCAGGTCAACAGCGGCATTGCCCAAGTCGCGGACAAATTCGGCGGCGTGGACATCCTGGTGAGCAATGCCGGCATCCAGCACATCGACCCGGTGGTCGATCTGTCGTTCGACAACTGGCGCAGGTTGATTGCGATCCATCTCGACGGCGCGTTCCTGACCACGCGCGCCTGCCTGAAGCACATGTACCGTTCGCGTCGCGGTGGTACCGTCATTTACATGGGTTCGGTGCACTCCAAGGAGGCTTCGCCGCTCAAGGCGCCTTACGTGGCCGCAAAACACGGGCTGATCGGATTGTGCAAGGTCGTGGCCAAGGAAGGCGCTGCGCACGGCGTGCGCGCCAATGTCATCTGCCCGGGATTCGTGCGCACCCCCCTGGTCGACAAGCAGATCCCCGAACAGGCGAAGGAACTTGGGATTTCGGAGCAGGACGTCGTCAAGAATGTCATGCTGAAGGAAACCGTCGATGGGGAATTCACCACCGTCGATGACGTGGCCCAGGTGGCGCTTTTTCTCGCGGCCTTTCCGACCAACGCGCTGACCGGGCAGTCCATCGTCGTCAGTCACGGGTGGTTCATGCAGTAGTGCCTCACACCTGCAGCCGCCCGGGGGGATTATGGACAAAGACGTGAACTATCTTCTGCTCGGCGGCGGTTTGGCGGCGGCAACCGCGGCCGAAACACTTAGATGTGACGGCGCAAGAGGCTCCATCGTCATGCTCGCCTCTGAAGACACGCTGCCCTACCACCGCCCCCCGCTGTCCAAGGAGTATTTGCTCAAAGACGAGGAGGTCGGACATTTGTTGGTCCATCCGGCCGGCTTCTATGAGGACAACGACATCGATGTTCGTCTTGGTGCCCGTGCGGTACGCGTTGATATACAGAACAAAATTGTGACAACGAACCGTGCCGAGTCTTTTCACTACAAAAAACTTCTGATAGCCACCGGCTCCCGGGTGCGTCGTCTCCCGGCCAGCGGCGGAAACCTCCGGGGGGTTTATTACCTGCGTACTCTCGCGGACGCGGCGGCACTGCGAACGGCCATCGCATCCGCGAAGAAGGCCGTTGTCATCGGTTCCAGCTTCATCGGCATGGAGCTGGCGGCGGTGTTTGCGGCTCGCGGTCTGCATACGACGGTGATCGCCAGGGATGAACTGCTTTACGACCCGCTGGAATCTCCGGAAATATCGTCATTTTTTGCCGATTATTACCGGGCGCGAGGTGTGGAAATCATCTCCGGACAAACAGTCACTGCATTGCGTGGAGACACGTCAGTCAATGAAATAGTGACGGATACGGACATCGTGGTTCCCTGCGACATTGTGGCCATCGGCGCGGGGGTCGCACCCGACGTAGGCTGCCTGGAAGGCAGCGGACTCGCACTGGATGACGGCGTGCTCGTCAATCAATATCTGCAAAGCAGCGACATGGACGTTTTTGCGGCGGGCGATGTGGCGCGTTTCTATGATCCGGTGATCCGGCGTCACCGCCGGATCGAGCATTGGGACAACGCGGTCAAACAGGGCCGGATCGCGGCCCGGAACATGCTGGACAAACGTCAATCCTATCGCGATGTCTCCATTTTCTTTTCTGATGTATTCGACATCTCCTTCAATTTCATCGGCGATCCCCAGGGTCACGATCAACGCATTGTCCGCACGACCGCGCCAGGTGAATCCTTCGCGGTCCTGTACACGAAGGACGACAACCTGAAAGCCGGGTTTTTCCTCAAGCAACCGCCCGTGGAAGAACAGGCGGCGGCATCCATGATCCTGAACCGGACATCGCTGACCCGTGTGGGGGCCAGTCTGGCGGACATTTCCCGGCCGCTGGCCCGCTGGGCCTCGCAAACGGTTCTGATCCTTCAGGGCGGGGGCGCGTTGGGCGCATTCGAATGCGGCGTCGTAAAGGCGCTTGAAGAACAGCAGATATTCCCGGACGTGGCGGCCGGCGTTTCAATCGGTGCGTTCAACGCCGCCATCATCGCCAGCCACCCGCGGCACGCGACTTCCGCATTGGAGGCGTTTTGGGGGGACCTGAGCATGTATGTGCCCCCCCTGCCCGATGAAACAATGCGTCGAACCCTGTCGTCATGGACTTCATTGACTTTGGGAAACCCCAGATTTTTCCGCCCGCGATGGCTGTGGCCGGCCGTGCTGACCCAGAAGCCGCCCCTTCAATGGACCAGCTACTATGATCCATCGCCGGTGAAGGATCTGCTCTGCAAGTACGTCGATTTCCAGAAGCTCAAGGACAGCCCCGTCCGGCTGCTCATCAACACGGTCAATGTCGAGACCGCGGAACTGGAGACCTTCGACAGTTACATCGAGGCGTTGACCGCCGATCATCTTCTCGCCAGCGGCAGCCTGCCGCCGGGTTTCCCCTGGACCACCATCAACGGCCGGCATTACTGGGATGGCGGGATGATCAGCAACTCGCCGCTTGATCAAGTCGTCGAACGTTGCGGCCTGACGGACAAAAAAGTGTACATCGTCAATCTTTACCCAGGCAGAAAACGCCTGCCGACGGATCTGAGCGAAGTGACGGCGCGCCGTGATGAAATAATTTACGCGGAAAGGATCCGTCAGGATATCCGCGTGCGTGAAACCATCGAGAACTACAAACAACTGGTGCAGAACCTCATCGACCGGCTCGCGCCTGACGCCGCAACTCAAATCAGACAGCACCCCCTGTATATCGAAACGGTGGGCCAAACAGGACCCATTTCGATCACACGCATCGTGCATGAAGGCGAACCAGGGGAAGGACCGTCGAAGGATTACGAATTTTCGGCGGAGACCATCGACGAACACATCGCGGCCGGTTATGCCGCCGCCCGCAAGGCGCTGGGAGTTTCTCCGCGCGCGCATTCCTGACAAAAACCACCGCCCGGTTTAACCGAGCAGTTTCTGCACGGCGTCGCGCTCCTCCTCCAGTTCCTTCCGGGTCGCCGCCATTCTGGCGCGGCTGAAGTCGTCGGTCGACAGACCCTGCACGATGCTCCAGTCGCCGTTCCGGCAGGTCACCGGGAAGGAATACATCAGGCCTTGGGGGATGCCGTAGCTGCCGTCGCTGGCCACCACCATGCTGGTCCAGTCGTCCGCCGGCGTGCCGAGCGCCCAGTCATGCATGTGGGCGATGGCGGCGTTGGCCGCCGAGGCGGCGCTGGAGGCGCCGCGGGCGCCAATGACCTCGGCGCCGCGCTTGGCGACCTTCGGAATATAGATCTTTTCATACCAGGCCTGATCGATCACGGGCATGACGGGCTTGCCGTCCACCAACGCATGATGCAAATCGGGATACTGGGTGGTGGAATGATTGCCCCAGATCGCGAGCTTTTTGATCGCGGTCACCGCCACACCCAGTTTGGCGGCCAGTTGGGCGATGGCGCGGTTGTGATCGAGCCGGGTCATGGCCGTGAAATTGCGGGCATTGAGATCCGGCGCGTGCTTGATCGCCGTCCAGGCATTGGTATTGGCGGGGTTGCCGACAACAATCACCTTGACTTTGCGGCTGGCGCGATCGTTCAACGCCCCGCCCTGCACCTTGAAGATGCCGCCATTGGCGGCCAGCAGGTCGCTGCGCTCCATGCCCGCCCCGCGCGGCTTGGCGCCGACCAGCAGGGCGTAATCCGCGTCCTTGAAGGCGGCGTTGGGGTCATCGCTTAGCTGCACCCCGCGCAACAACGGAAATGCGCAGTCGTCCAGTTCCATGGCCACGCCTTCGAGCGCCTTCATGGCCGGCGTGATTTCCAGTGCCTGCAGAATGACCGGTTGATCACGGCCCAGCATCTCGCCGGCGGCGATGCGGAACATCAGCGAGTAGGAAATCTGTCCGGCGGCGCCGGTGACTGCCACGCGTACGGGGGGCTTCATAATAGTCAGCCGCGCCCGTTGAGAGGCACGTATTCGCGCGTCTCTGCGCCCATGTAGAGCTGGCGTGGGCGGCCGATCTTGAAGTCCGGATCGGTCATGAGTTCCAGCCACTGCGCGATCCAGCCCACCGAGCGCCCCAGTGCGAAGATGACCGTGAACATTCCCAGTGGTATGCCCAGTGCCTTCAAGATGATGCCGGAATAAAAGTCCACGTTGGGATAGAGTTTGCGCTCGATGAAATATTCATCCTTGAGTGCAATGTCCTCCAGCTTGAGCGCAGTGTCGAACAGCGCCCGATCGACCTTGTCGGGCAGCCGTTCCAGCAGGTCGTAGCAAACCTTGCGGATGACGCGCGAACGCGGATCGAAGTTTTTGTAGACGCGATGGCCGAAGCCCATGAGGCGGAAGGTGTCGTTCTTGTCCTTGGCGCGGGCGATGTATTTCGGAATGTTGTCCGGGGTCTTGATTTCGTTGAGCATGTGGATCACGGCCTCGTTGGCGCCGCCGTGGGCTCGTCCCCACAACGACACCATGCCGGCCGCGACGCAGGCGAAGGGATTGGCCTCGGCGCTGCCGGACAGGCGCACGGTCGAGGTGCTGGCGTTCTGCTCATGGTCGGCATGTAGAATCAGCAGCACATCCAGGGCGCGTACCGCCACGGGGTCGGGCGTATAGGTGCTCATGGGATGCGAAAACATCATGTTGAGGAAGTTTTCGACATAGCCGAGCGAGTTGTTGGGATAGACGAACGGATGGCCGATGGAGAACTTGTGACACTGCGCCGCCAGCGTCGGCATCTTGGCGATCACGCGCTTGGCGGTCAGATCGCGGTCCGCCGGGTCGTTCAAATCCAGCGCCTCATGGTAATAAGAGGACAACGCGGCCATCACGCCCACCATGATTGACATCGGGTGCGCATCATAGAGGTAGCCCGCATACATGTGGTTGACGCGTTCGTGGACATTGCTGCGGAATTTGACCTGGGCCTCGAATTCCTCGTATTGCCGTCGCGTGGGCAACTCCCCGTACAGCAACAGGTAGCACACTTCGAGATAAGTGCTGTGTTCGGCAAGCTGTTCGATCGGGTAACCGCGATGGAGCAGGATGCCCTTCTCCCCATCCAGGTAGGTGATTTTGCTGCGGCAACTGGCGGTGGTTAAAAAGCCGGGATCAAGAGTAAACATGCCCAGGCCGCTGTAAAGCATCTTGGTATCTATGACCAGCGGGCCATAGGTCCCTTGATACACCGGGCATTCGATGGATTTGCCGGTCGCGTTGTCCTTGATTGTTACCGTATGCTTGCTCATCACCATCTTCCCCCATGATTTTTGAATCAATAGTTACAGCAGCCCCCTTCCCCCGTTTGGGGGCCGCCAAGAATAACGCTGGATTGCGCGCCGCAGCAAGCTCATAATTCCGCCTGCCGGAACAAAAAATATGGCGGAAGGGACAAATTCTGGGTATGGACTGGACTTTTTACTTAAAGCGGCTTACATAAGAGTTGGATAATCAAGCCTCTTTAACAAAAATTAGTGAGCGCCTGAAGCACACGTCACCATGAAAACCACCCTGCCCTCCTTTCTGTACAGCGGCAATGCGGCATACATCGAGGCGCTCTACGAGACCTATCTGGACAATCCCGCCGCCCTGGATGCGGATTGGCGGGGTTATTTTGATCGTCTGCAAACCGAAATAGCGCGCAGCAACGGCGACGCCCGGCATGATCAAATCCAGGACCGCTTGCGCCAGGCCGCGGTTCATCGCCATTCCGCGCCCCCCGCCGGTGCGGGGGTATCTGACGCGCATGCCAGAAAACAAGTGGCCGTACTGCAACTCATCAATGCCTACCGTTTCCGCGGCCATAGCCAGGCCGACCTCGACCCCCTGCATCAATACGAACGCCCGCAAGTTGCCGATCTGGACCCCGCATTCCACGGTCTCGGCACGGATGACATGGACACGGTATTCAACACCGGCTCCTTCCAGGGTGACGGGACGGAAATGAAGCTGAAGGACCTGGTGGCGGCATTGAAAAAGACCTACTGCGGCTCCATCGGCGCTGAGTACATGCACATCAATGACACTCCACAGAAGCGCTGGATACAGCAGCGCCTGGAGGCCAACGCAGCGGCGACTGCTTTCTCCACCGAGAAAAAACGACAAATTCTCGAGCGGCTCATCGCCGCCCAGGCGCTGGAGGAATACCTGCATACCAAATATGTCGGCCAGAAACGTTTCTCCCTGGAAGGGGGTGAAACATTGATCCCGCTGCTCGATGAGCTGATCCAGGGCGGCGGCAGCGCCGGCATCAAGGAGATCGTCATCGGCATGGCCCACCGCGGACGCCTCAACGTGCTCGTCAATATCGTCGGCAAGATGCCCTCCGAGCTGATGCAGGAATTCGAGGGCAAAAAAAAAGCCGGCGGCGGTTCCGGAGACGTGAAGTACCACATGGGTTATTCCTCGGATATCGATTCGCCAGGCGGGCCTGTGCATCTGACCCTGTCCTTCAATCCTTCGCACCTGGAGATCATCTCGCCGGTGGTGGAGGGCTCGGTGCGGGCGCGCCAGGATCGCCGCCGTGACAGTGCGCGCAGCCAGGTGCTGCCCATCCTGATTCACGGTGACGCGGCATTTGCCGGCCAGGGCGTGGTCATGGAAACCTTCAACTTCTCGCAAACGCGCGGCTATTCCACCGGCGGCACCGTGCATATCATCGTCAACAACCAGATCGGCTTCACCACCTCCGATCCGCTCGATTCACGCTCCACGCTGTATTGCACCGACGTGGCCAAGACCGTGCAGGCGCCGATCTTCCACGTCAACGCCGACAATCCGGAGGCCGTGCTGCGCCTCGCACAACTGGCGCTCGATTACCGCATGACGTTCAAGAAGGACGTCGTCATCGACCTCGTCTGCTTCCGCAAGCACGGCCACAACGAGTCCGACGAACCGATGGCCACCCAGCCGATCATGTACCAGCGCATCCGTCAGCACCCCGGACTGGTCAGGCTGTATTCCGATCGCCTGCAAAAGGAAGCGGTAATCGGCGCCGACGATCCGGCGCGCATCCGGCAACAGTACGTACAGATGCTCGAAGAAAATCAACCCGTATCCCGTTCGCCGATCTGCAATCTGGACAAGTCATTCACGGTAAACTTCGATCCGTACAAATCCGGCCACTGGTGGACGCTGGTCGACACCACCCTGCCACTGCCAAAGGCGCAGCATCTGGCCGGACGGTTCACCACCTGTCCCGAAAATTTCAAGCTGCACAAAAGCGTGACCAAGATCATGGAGGCCCGCCGTGAAATGGCGGCGGGCAATCAGCCCATGGATTGGGGATTCGCCGAGACCCTGGCCTACGCCAGCCTGGTCGATGAGGATTACCCCGTGCGACTCTCCGGTCAGGACAGCGGCCGCGGCACCTTTTTCCACCGCCATGCCGTGCTGCATCATCAAGAGACCGGGGAAACCTTCCTGCCACTGCGGAACATCCGCGAGGGCCAGGCGCAGTTTCTGGTCATCAATTCCACGCTCTCGGAGATGGCGGTGTTGGGCTTCGAATACGGGTTCAGCAGTTCGGAGCCGGGCGCACTGGTCATTTGGGAGGCGCAATTCGGCGACTTCGCCAACTGCGCGCAGGTGGTCATCGACCAGTTCATCGCCTCCTGCGAGGCCAAATGGGGCCGGTTGTGCGGCTTGACGCTGTTCCTGCCGCACGGCTACGACGGCCAGGGGCCGGAGCATTCCTCGGCGCGCCTGGAGCGCTTCCTGCAATTGTGCGCCGAGGACAACATGCAGGTGTGCGTACCGAGCACACCGGCGCAGATGTTCCACTTGCTGCGGCGGCAAATGCTGCGCCCCTACCGGCGCCCGCTGGTGGTCATGACGCCCAAGAGCCTGTTGCGCCACAAACTCTCGGTATCGACCCTGGCGGACATCACCGACCGCAGTTACCAGATGGTGTTGAAGGAGATCGATCCCATCCAGCCGTCAAAGGTGGATCGCATTTTGGTTTGCAGCGGCAAGGTATATTTTGATTTGCTGGAGGCGCGCCGCGCCAACGGCATCGATGACATTGCGATCCTGCGCATCGAACAGCTCTATCCCTTCCCGCGCAATGATCTGCGCGCCGCCATCGAGAGCTATCCGAACGCGCGCGAAGTGGTGTGGGTGCAGGAGGAACCGCACAACCAGGGTGCCTGCGCCTTCCTGCTCGAAAGCCTGAACCTGTTCAGTTGCCTGCACGCACCGCAGAACATGATCATTGTGGCGCGTCCGCACTCCGCAGCGCCGGCCGTGGGGTGGCGCGGCCGGCATCATGA
>Ga0335077_10006303_pt1 | contig 14653 bp, 5 predicted proteins | sample Lox_Sample_31_FD_207151 | JGI IMG/M metagenome (GOLD analysis project Ga0335077, IMG submission 207151) | Soil microbial communities from Loxahatchee National Wildlife Refuge, Florida, United States - Lox_Sample_3.1 | ecosystem: Environmental > Terrestrial > Soil > Wetlands | place: USA: Florida... | reverse complement strand
CATGCGGCGCTTGCCGTCTCTGCTGATTCCGTTCGCACTACAATCAGCGACCGCCCTTCTTTCAATACGTCGCGAAAAAATGCAACATCCTCGGCGCATTTGTCGTCGGGAGTGGGCACCGAGAGTTCATGTTTGGGAACCGCGGCCGAACCCACAGAGTGACCTGCGCCTGCGCCAGCCAAGCCAAGCAAAGCGGCGGCGCCAAAACCCAAGGCAAAAATCGGTCCCACTCCAGGGAGCAGCAGCGTCGCGGTAACCACACCTGCTGACATGCCGGCTGCTCCGCCGACGAAACCGCCCACGACAGCTCCAAACTCTTTGGCGACGGTTTTAAATTCGCTTTCCGAGCGAGTCAAAAATACGATGGACTCTTCGGGTACTCCTCGCTGGCGTAATTGCCTTACCGCCTCTTCCGCGTCGTCACGCGATGAAAATACACCGATTGCAGTTTCCATTTGTTCCTCCTTAAGGTTCAGCCTTCGCGCGGATAATCACACTGATGCAGCGCAATAGCGAGTGCTATTGACAAGCGTTGATGGCGCACAAACTTTGGACCGGGGACGGCGATTTGTCAAGGGGAAAAATATACCTCAGGCGATAGAGCATGGGACCGCAACCAATTTTTTCTGCAAGCGAAATGTCCGCACTTGAATGTTTCAAAAATTTTTCGAGAACGTGAGCCGGTTTGACGTTGTTTTGCGCTTAACAGGACGGGGGCAGCCCCATGAGCAGGCTTAAAATGGCCAGATTTCTATTGACAGGCGGAATCTTTAAGTTCACAATTCCCGCTCTGGACGGGCGTTCTGGCCCGTGGGGCTGTAATTCTTTCCGTTAATTGTCCGCGAAAACCAAACGGCACGTTGGCACGCACCCGTGCGTAGCCTGACGCCGACGAGGGGGAAATTTATGACATGCTTCGCTCGGTTTGGCTCGACACAGGTGTGTGCGGTGGTGCGCGATTTCAATCGTCGCGAATCTGCCTTAGCGAATAAACAGCGCAAACTCGCGTGGTCGAAAATCGCGTTCGCAACTGTAGCGATCATCGCATTTTTCAGCGCCAGCCCCCATGCGTGGGCCCAGTGCCAGGGGACGTTTCCTTCGGCGTACAACCCGTTCGATGGCGGCATAGCGTACGTCGCGGGGCCGAATACCTCCGGGGACTACGTTGTAGTTGGCTACATGTCATCCGCAGGTGTCTCCAGCTTAGGCAATATTCCGCTTCCAAACGCAACCAATCAGCAGTTTTGTGACACAGTGCCGTTGAGTTCGAGCGCCAGGTATTTCGCGTATGTGCCAACAGTAGCGGAGCGCGCTGGGAACTTCAGCGAATTCAGCGGGATTATTTACGATCCCACTGTTGGCCCGAGCGCGAAGTATTCAGGCGGTGCGATCTCGAATCTGCCGGGAAATTGTTCTTCTGGTTGCCCACTAACACCGGCCGGGCTCCCGACGGGAGTTTTCGCGTGGCGGATTCCGGCGGGCGAAACCGTATTTGTTTCGAACGGAACTGGGGCGCAGATTCTCGCGGTAGACGGAAATTCCGGCGCCCCCCGGTTGGTCGTTAATGGATTGTGTGATTGTGCTTTCACTCCCGGTGGAATCGTCGTGGGACCGGACTCAAAGATATACATGACCGATTCTGCGGACAGCGCGATCTATCGCGTGAATCAGGACGGCTCACAGGCGGAGTTGGTTTACCGTGGAGTCAACTGTACGGCCTCCTCGCCATGTAACCCGGAAGGCCCAAGTTTTAACGGTAACGATCTCTACTTTAATACCTTGGAAACCGGCCAGGGACTGTTTGTCATAACCGGGGCCGCCAGTACTCCATTCGGCGGCACATTCACTGCACCGGCCAATGTTGAGCCCGGATCCTGCGAGGGAGAACAATGCGGCTTCCCGTTTGGAGGAACTGGAACCGCCTTCGATTCGCATGGAAACTTACTGGCCGCCGATGAAGAGAACTCATACATCCTCAGCCTAAGTCCGCCGTACAACACTGCTCAAAGTGCGCCCTCCATTATCGCCAGCCACAATACAAGCCCAATTGGAATCGGAGAACCGGTTGGAATTACACTCAACCCGGCAAATGGGCAAGTGTTCGTGGCCAACTCAGATGGCTTCAACAGCCAAAGTGAGTCGACTGCCAACCAAATTGTGCAGCTCGTGCCGCCAAGCGCGGCCGGCACACCTTACACCACTGCCGCCTATTACACTTTCACATCAACATCAAATTGCGGCGAGGGAGTACTAGTCCCCGATTTTCCGGAATATCTGCAGTCCGATCCGACCGGGCATCTTTACGCGACCACTTCGACTGATCCCATTGGGATTGAGGGCGTCAGTTCCGTATCGGGGTGCGGGAAGGTGTGGCGCATTGATCCCACTTCCCAAAGTCCGACGGCAACTTTGGTGGCTGACCTGAATGCCATTTACAGCAATGGCTTCCCGGGCACGTGCTCGGCTCCATGCGGCCTCCATTCTGCGCAGGCAAGCGGCATTGCCTTGGCGCAGGCTGCGTCCAGCAATCAGACGACTCAGCAAGGTCAAACCATGCAGCCCGGTAGTCCGGCAAATCTGGTTCAGGACTTCCTATTTAACGGCGCTACAGGCAATTACCTGGATTTCCATTTCGATTTCATGACTGCCTTCAACAGTGGAACCCTCACCGTGATCGCTAATACGACTCCATTTGTTACCAACCGGGGCATCACGCAATCGACATATCAAGCCATGGTGGAAGGGACGTCCCTCGCCACCACCAGCTGCTTGCTCGCTCCGGGAGAGGGAACGGATTCCAATGGAAATCCGCTATGCGCAGCAATGACTTTGCAGTGCACGAACGACGGTAACTCAACCCCAATGGGTGACAGCTGTCCTCGCTCGTCCGCAAGAAATCTTTATTGGGGACAGATCATGGACATTGCTGGTGGCAATATTTCTGTTCCTGCCGGAACAGCGCCTACCTTGGCAATGGGCAGCGATACGTGGACGCCACCACCATCTGGATCCTCGGGCTGCACATTGGTTGGTCCAGAAACCGGCGAACTGTGTCCGCACAGTATTCTTACTCAAATTGGAGTCATCATGGATCCGCCTGCAAAACTGGGCGGGACCGGCGACACCTCAAATTCGACCTTTATTTCCGGTTGCTGTGAGCTGCTATGGAACACGCTGGCCAATATTCATCTATGGAATAACACCACGTCTGTTCCTGCCACGTTCACAACCAACCCGCCCAGCGCTCCATCTCCGAACCTGAACAATTGGGTCGCGGCGCCGAACATGTCGATCACTTACGGATGGGAGAACCTCGGTCAGACGCCAGATACAACCTATCCTGTTTCCGGCGACGTTGCTGTTCCCAACCCAACTCCGTGCCCGAGCGACGGGCAATGGCCTGCGGTGGGCACGGTTCCACCGTCGTTCACAACCCCGACTCAGACCCTAAGTGGCGTTCCGGGCGACGGCGCCTACGAGGTGCATTACTTCTCGACCGATTGCACCTTCTTCGAAGAGCTGCAGTTCCCATCTATGATCGGCGCCTCATCGACGGAAAATCAGAATCTGGCGACCTTCAAGACGATGCCCTTCAACGTAGATACCACCGCTCCGAGGGTCACTCAACTTACGCTGAGTCCCACCGGCGGTTATTACGCGCAGAACTCGACCCTCACCGCGGCGTTTATGTGCAGCGATCCGCTAAGCGGCGGTGTGGCCTCCGGCATTCAATACTGCGGACCTCAAAGCGAACCGGGGCCGACTGGACCGCCTTCGGTTACCGTAACCGGCGCGCGAGTGAACACCAATTTATCGCCCGGAACCTACAAATTCACCGCTACGGCGCAGGATTATGCCGGCAACTCGGGATCGGCGCAGATTTCATATCAGATTGTTGGAGCGGCCGGCGTTGGGATCGGAATGGTTTCAGCTCTCACGGTTCAAACCGGGAAGAACTTGACGTATTTGATCGGAGTGGCTAACCAGGGTCCAAACACCGCGCAAAACGTAGCCGTAACGGATACGCTTCCGGCGGGCACGTCGTTCGTAAGCGCCGGTTACGCCGTTGACTCCTGCAGTTTCGGCGGTGGATCGCCAAGCTGTTCCATTGTTCCGCCGAATATGCCGTGCTCGGTCAGTTCGGGTACGGTCGCCTGCAGCATCGGCGCGCTCAATGCCTGGACGCCGAGGAACCCGGTCGGCGCACTCATTCAGATCACGGTGAAAGTGACCGCGGCGGCGAAAACAGTGCTCACGAATGCGGCAAAAGTAAGCGAAGCTAACGCCGACAATTTGCCGCAAACAGCAATTTGGCCGACGTTAGTTACGAAGTAGGTCGGAAATCAGTTGGCAGATCGAATCGGGCAAAGCCGGCCATCGAGACCGGCTTTTCATCCGGGCCGCGGATATTGATCTCAGTTATTTTTATCTGAGTGCGAGGTGGTAACAGCAATCGACTTCAGGTCGGCGCGCTCTAACAGTTTTTCAGCTCCTGGCTCCTTGCGCATATCGTCGATTAAGCCGAGCGCCTGTTTATACTGCGCGTCCGCGTCAACCGTGTTTCCATTGGCGGCGAAAACTTTGCCCAGGAGGTAGTGAATGCGGGCATTCTGGTCCCGCACGCCGAGTTTTTCACCTGTTGTCGCATCGAGTTGTAACTCCTGCTCGGCATGAGAGTAGTCTTTGATCTCGATCATGCCTTCCGCCAGATCCACCGAGCTCTCGAGCGCGAGATACTTCAGGTTTCGCTTTTCCGTTTGTTGCATTAGGTTGCGAAATTCCGGAATTGCAGATTTCGCACGTCCCGTCTTTAGCGATATCTCTGCGACGTGAAGCTTCGAAATCAGGACCTCGTCCGGGTCAGTTCCCCGCGACGCTGTGCGCAGAGCTTGATCGTAGTAATTACCAGCGGCACGATAATCCCCACTATAGAGTTGAATATCGCCCCGGGTGTTAAGCAGTTCGGCTTGCACTCCTTCGTTCTTCAACGCGCGCGCCAGTGTCTGTGCTTCCTCGAGCAGCGGCCCGGACTCGGAGCCCCGTCCTGCTTTCGCCAAAGCGTCCGCGAGATCGTTCAGCAGTTCGACCATTTCGCTGCTCTGGTCGTTTAGGGCGCGGTAGCCTTTCACCGCATCTTGCAACGCGTTCACAGCAGCGCCGGGGCGGCCCTGATATTCGAACACCATGCCGATATCGTGCGACTCGTCGTCTGCATTCCGGCTGTTGCCGAGTTTGCGCCAGAGATCCAAAGAGCGCATGAATGCCGTCAGCGCCTGATCGAATTGCCCAGTAGCGACATAAACCTCCCCAAGGCTTGCCGAACTTTCGGCAATGCCGCTGGGTAGGTTTAATTTCTCGCGCAATTGCAGCGCCTGCTGAAGGTAAGTAAGGGCATTATCGGAGTCGCCCTCATCGAGGTAAACGTCACCTATATTATTCAGACACAGCGCCTGATAATTTTCGTCGCCCGCGTCGCGCTGAATCTGCAGGGACTCTTTCAGGTTCTGCAAGGCATTCGCATAATCGCCCTTGGCCTGATAAACAACGCTCTGGTCGATGAGCGTGTCCCCAACTTCCTTTTTCGTGCCGATTTCGCGCTGAAGTTGAAGGGCCTGGTTGTAATCGGCGAGGGCGACATCGAACTTTCCCTGGTTGTTCTCAATGATCGCCATTTCCACGAGATTGCCCGCCAGGTTGCGCTTTAACCCCAGGCGTCGATTGATGGCCATAGCATCCTGAAAATCGCGCATTGCCTCATCGGGCTTGTTCATCCTCTTGTACGAAATGCCCATCGATTGCAGAACCAGAGCCTTCGATTCCTGGTTATCCGTCTCGACCGTCAGCGAGAGAGCTTTGTTCAGCGGATCCAGGGCGGCCTGCGGGTTGCCGCTCATGATTTCAACCACGCCCAACTGCCACAAAGCCTTCGTATTCTTCGGGTCCGATTGCAGGAGTTCCGTTAGCTCAGTGCGCGCCTTGTCATAAGCACCGACTTCGGTCTGCAAGCTGGCCAATGCTGATTTAATATCGGCGTCCCCGGGCATTGTCGTGGACAGATTCTCGAATGCTTCAATGGCTTTTTTGTCATCTTTGATTACGCGGGCATGCGTGGCCTCGATTAAATACTTTTCCGCGAGGGGCAATGACTGGCTGAGTTCGACTGCTTTCCTTGAAGCCTGCTCGGCGTCACCGTCGTATCCTAGCGCCGAATCGGCCTCGGCGAGCTTCGAATAACCCAGGGCAAACTCAGGGTCTTCTTTCACTGCAGACTGAAACGACCCTACGGCTTCGAGATTTTTTCCATCCCGCAGCGATTGGACGCCTTGGTTGAACTCCCGGAGCGCCGTTACCGAGTGAGAGCTAGGTGCAAAAGAACTGGCCTTGAGCTCCTTAATAACATCCCGCGAAAACGAAAGGTTGTCGCGGATCAGGGCTGCCAGCCGGTCGACTGCGCCGGGGATATCCTTTTCATCGAGTCCTTCGATTTTGATCGGAATGTTGCGATCGTGCTTCAGGTCCTGAAGCCGTGCATCAATGCGGATCTGGTTTCCGAATTTCGCGTATTGTCCGGAGACAATGGTGTCCGCGTTGCTGAACTCCGCCACTCGGTGCAGGGTCGCCGGTTCTATCGAAGCATCCGGTGTGATGCGAAGGTCCGCGAGCACCTGGTGCAAACGGTCCTGGGAAACGGTGCGGAGCTTGGCCGACTGGCCAACGTCGGTGCTCAACATCTCGGATATGCTCGCCCCAAGCCAATCGAGGCTGCTGTCCCCAGACGCATTGCGGAAGGGCAGAATGGCCAGCGAGACTTGCGGAGCGGAATTAACACCCTGCTTAGCCGGCGCGGACAGCACGTTCTGGCGCCAGGTCCAGGCAATCGCCGCCAGCACAATAATCGTGGTGCCAGCGGCCATCCAAGGCCATGGCAGCGTGCGGGCCCAAGGTCCAACTCTGGGATGAAAACTCAGGGCCGCTCCGGCGCGCTTGCCTTGCCACCCCTCTAGATCGCTGAACAAGTCGGCAGCGCTCTGATAGCGAACCCGCACATCGCGCTCCAGGCATTTGCTGACGATATCGCTCAGGGTGCGGGGGATCTCGCGGTCAATTTCGCAAACCGGGATAACCCGTTCCTGGGTACGCTTGATCAGACTCGCGACGGCGCTTTCTGCCGCGAAAGGCATTTTGCCGGTGAGCAGCTCGTAGAAGATCAATCCCAGGGTGTACAGGTCTGAGCGCTGATCCAGGCTTTGAGCGAGCGCCTGCTCGGGCGACATGTAGTCCATCGTCCCCACCAGCGCCCCGGTGTTGGTCAGTCCATCCGACGCCACGCTCCGAGCCAGGCCGAAATCCATCACCAGAACCCGGCCGCTCTTCTCGCACATGACGTTTTGCGGCTTGAGATCACGGTGAATCACTCCTACAATGTGCGCCGCGTCCAATCCCCGACAGACCTGCTGAATAACATCCACGGCTTCTGCCGGCGTTAGCTTCCCTTTTTGCGAGAGTAGAGTCCGAAGGTCTTCGCCGTCGACGAATTCCATGGTGATGAACTTCAATCCGTCGGCTTCCCCCAAATCATAAATACGGATAACGTTTCGGTGCGTGACCTGTTGGGCCAGTAACAGTTCCTGCTTGAAGCGCTCGATGATGCCGAGGTTCTGCGCCAATTCCGGCCGGATGACTTTGAGCGCGACCATGCGGTTCAGTTCGCGATCCTTCGCTTTGTAGACTGCCCCCATTCCGCCGCGCCCCAACACGGAGACAATCTCGTAGCGCCGGCCTAACAGCATTCCCGGCGAAAGAATTCGTTGTATCGACGAAATCTCACCGGCAAGTGTCTGGGCGGGCGACGCATCGACCGAGGTAGGGAGATCAGAAGCGTTCCGGCGGTCAATCCCGGGAGAACTTGCGGCCCCAGCAGGATTCGAGTCGACGATAGTAGGAGCGTCGGCTGAGGTCGGAGGAGTGCCCGACACTGGGGGGGTAAGCAGCGCGGCTGGGTCGTGGCCATCCGGCGCCGCAGGGTCAGACAATCCGCTGCCCTTCGGAACAGGCTTAGGATGACTTGCCATTGGAATGCCCGTGAAAAGCGCGAATTGACGCGGCCAGTATATACCAGTTCATCAGGAGCTCAGCCGCCTATTTGACACGTGGCCAGTTCCAAAGCAACGGAATTCCATGCCAAAGACGAGCTCCAAAAGCCGCTCCAAATGCGGGCTTTCCGGAACCGTCCTAGAGCGGAACCTCTATCCTGAATGGTGATTCATCAGGCTGGATCGTTGCAGCAGCACCCGAGCTAAGGAATTTGTCCACCAATCCTAGGATGACGCAGTTCAGAAAATTAACTCGCGGATTGCCAGCTCACGTCACACTCGGAGAATCATGACTTCCGTAGACTTGATGAGAGCCGCCGCGGTCTGCCCCGGTTTAAGGTTCATTTCCCGTGCGGATCGTGCGGTGATGATCGATGTGATCTGCTGTTCGCCGATCGAAAGCACTATTTCTGCCATAAGGCCACTGATCCGCACGCTTTCAACCCTTCCCACTAACTGATTTCTGCCGCTGAGACGACGCATTACAAGCGCTCGCTCGGGCGCCGTCTTCGCCCTTGTTCGATACAGCAGCCGGTCCACTTCGCTCTGGGGAATACGGTGATGTCCACCAGCGGTCTGGACGGTGCGAATCTTGTGTTTGTAAATCCATTGTTTGATGGTTGGAAAGCTGATGCGAAGCTCCAGGGCTGCCTCGCGGGGTTTCAGCATTTCTTCCCTTTGTGGGTCAGAAGGTTGAGGATTGCGGTTCCGGGCCATGTGGAAGCGAATCCTACCGCGCAAAACCCGCGATGGTCAAACGAGAACCGCGATTCATCTGCCGCTACCAAAAACTGGCGCTAAACTCGCGTACATTCATATCGTATTCGACTAATAATCAATCGCTAATATACACTTCTGTCTCAAGCTTCCTGAATGATCTCTGTGGAGAGAAAGAATGCGTAGCATTGCACGTGGATTGTGGCTGGCTCCGGCCGAATTAGTTTTTTTCGGCCGCGCGAAAAAACCGAATTTATCCTCTCTTCTTATCCTGACGTTGATTGCTTTCTGCTTTTGCATGCCATGTTTTGCGGCTCAAGTCTCTGCGGACCTGTCGGGAATAATCGCGGACCAATCCGGAGCCGCAGTCACTGGCGCCAAAGTCACGGTGAAGAGTCTCGATACCGGACTCGCACGAACTTCGTTAACGGACCAAGGCGGTCGTTACCGCTTTTTTGCGTTGCCGGTAGGACTATATGAAATCAGAGTGGCCAAGCAGGGGTTTGCAGAAGCCGTGAGATCGGGCATTCGGCTGGCAGTCGGGCAGGATGCAAGCGCCGACCTAAGTCTTCGAGTGGGAAAAGTGACTGAGGAAGTGAAGGTGGATGAAGATGTCCCGATCGTGAATGTGACCACGCAGGACATCTCGGGTCTGGTGGGAGAAACGCAGATCAACGACTTGCCCCTGAATGGGCGCAGCTACGACCTGCTGTTAACGTTGAATCCCGGCGTCGTGAACTTTACCTGGGAAAAGACGGGCGGCATTGGCATTTCGAATTCGACGACGGGCAACGATTTTTCCGTCTCTGGAAATCGCCCGCAGCAAAATCTCTTCTTGCTAAACGGCATCGAGTTCACTGGAGCGGCGGAGAACAACATGCAGCCGGGCGGCACCAGCGGGCAGTTGCTCGGGGTGGACGCGGTCCGGGAATTCAATGTTCTGCGCGACACATACGGCCCTGAGTATGGTAAGCACCCGGGCGGGCAAGTGAACATCGTCACGCAATCTGGGACTAACGAACTGCATGGCAGCGTGTACGAATTTCTGCGAAATAATGCGCTGGATGCGCCTAATTATTTCGATAAAGGCTCCGCGCCGCCATTCCAGAGGAACCAATTCGGAGTGGCCCTCGGCGGTCCCATTCAGACTGACAAAACATTCATATTTGGAAATTACGAAGGACTGCGGCAGAACTTGCACCAGACCTCAGTGGCTTTTGTTCCGGACAATGCTTCGCGCGCCAGCGCCGTTCCGGCAGTTCAGCCTTTGTTGAATCTGTGGCCGCAATCGCCAACCGAGGCGTGCGATCCAGCGTGCGGAATCGCGGAGTACGCGAGTAGTCCTTTGCAGACGATTCGCGAGGATTTCGGAACCCTGAGACTCGACCACAATGTTTCATCGCGAGATTCGTTATCCGCGGTTTACACGATCGATGATGGAGATGACTTCACCGAAACCGTCGCTGATCCCTATAGCTCGGATATCATGACCTTGAGGGAACAAGTTTTTAGCCTTGATGAAGCACATTCTTTCTCAGGTTCCGCGGTGAACGTAGCGCGGGTGGGTTATTCGCGTGCGGGGTATTTCTTTACGGGCGAACCCACGCCCGGAACGCCGGCGGCAGGTGTTTCCGGCTTTCTGAGCGGAGATCCGGTCGGCGCGGCGGTGGTAGGCGGGAGCGCGGCATCGAACCCACAGGCCGCGATCGGACTTGCCGGCAGCAATAACGGAAGCAATCTTCGTGTCGCCCGCAATCTGTATACATTTGAAGATCGCGTGGCGCTGACGCGCGGACGCCATCAACTGATGTTTGGCGCGTGGTTCCAGCCCTTTCAATCGAATGAAACCCTTGCACTGAGCCAGTATGGCCAGGCGACATTCTCGAGCCTGGCAAATTTTCTTTTGGGAAACATGACCAGTTTTCTTTGGGACCCTTCGCCAACCGAGATGAACTGGCGTTCGCTTTTTGGTGCGTGGTATGCGGAAGATACGATTCGCGTATTTCCGCGAATGACTCTTTCGCTTGGCTTCCGCGACGAATTCACCACCGGATGGAACGAAGCGCACGGCCGTGCCGCAAACTACACCTTCACCAGTGGAATCGTTTCAACCACTCCACATGTTGGAGATTCGCTGTTTACTATCAACAACGCAAAATTTCTTCCGGAGCCGCGAATCGGACTAGCCTGGAGCCCGTTCAGCGAAAAAACCGTGTTCCGCGCGGGTTTTGGGATATATAGCGATCTTCAAGATGCACTTGGGTATCGCACCGACCAGAACGCGCCGTTCAATCCAAGCTATAGCGTCGGGAGCGCTACCGCACCATTTCCGGTTTCCTCATTGCCGATCAATCCTTCTGTTGCTCCGCCAACCGGCGCAAAGCTGGTTCCCGGCGGAATTCAGCCGGACATGAACACGCCGACCTTGATTTCATGGTCATTAAGAGTGGAGCAGGAAATTACTCCAGATATGTCGTTGACGGTGGGCTATGTCGGGAGCCACGGATATCACGAAATGATTGGCGTCGACGCGAACGAGCCGTTCCCGGTCATTTGTCCAGCATCGCCTTGTCCGGCGACGTATCCCGCTACTTTCCCAGCGCCACTGGCTGGCTCGCCAGTTCCGGCGGGGACATATTACGTTCCGACCAATGTCAGGGCGAATCCCGCGCTCGCCAACACCTGGACGTGGTTCTCTTTGGGCACGAGCAATTACAATGCGTTGCAAGTCGATGCGAATCGACGCTTCAGGCATGGTTTTTCGTTGCGTGGCGTCTATACCTGGTCAAAGGCCCTGGACGATGGCGACTCGCTGAACGCGACCGCTGCGGCGAATGCTCCGGGATTGGTATCGAATCCCTTCAACTTGCGCGCTGATTATGGCCTGGCGACCTACGACGTGCAGAACGCGGCCGCCATCAATGCGGTTTACACGTTGCCGGTTGGGAAGGGTCAGGCCCTCGCGAATAATGTAGAGGGTTGGGCCGACGCGCTCGTGAGTGGATGGTCAGTAAACAGCATCGTAACCGTTCAATCCGGATTTCCGTTCACGCCGCAACTCAGCTACAACCCGTCTAATAACGGCGACACACGAAATCCGGTGCGGCCGTTTGTGAACCCGGATTTTTCGGGACCCGTGATCCTGGGCAGACCGTCGCAGTGGTTCAATCCAAATGCATTTTTGGCGCCGCCTCCTAATAGTGGCTTCTACGGGAACCTGGGCCGGGATACTTTGATCGGCCCCGGTCTGGCGACCTGGGATTTTTCAGCGTTTAAAACAACAACGTTGCATGAGCGGCTGGCGCTGCAATTCCGGGCGGAGATTTTCAATCTGCTGAATCGCGCAAATTTAAACACGCCAAATCTGATTACGTTTACCTCTTCAGGCACGACGACAAAGACCTCTGGCACAGCAGCAGCAATTATCAGTACGTCGTCAAGCTCGCGTCAGGTTCAGTTTGGGTTGAAGCTGATCTGGTAACCGGGACGGGAGATGTTGCAATCTCTGCGGTATACGAATAGTCCTCTTCAGGTGTGCAAGGCTTGCGATTTTCGCTTATCATCACGTGCCATGACGAAATGGAAATGGATCATCGCGACGCTGCTGATTGCTACCGGGGCAGTCGCGCAGCAAACGCATAACCAGTACGAGCCGGGGAACGCCCCGGGCGCCGGTCAGAAGCTGCTGGCGCAATTTGCCGGCGATTGGGACGTTGTTAAAACATTTTTTCCGCGAAACGGAAACCCAATCGTGACCAAAGGCACATGCAAGCAGTACATGATCCAGGACGGCAAATTTCTCGAGTCCGATTTTACCTTCTTCAATGCGGATGGAACGAAATCCACCGGCACTGGAATCTCTGGCTTCGATTCCAAAACAAACCGGTTCACCACCGTCTGGTTCGACTCGCGGCAGACGACTATGTCCATTCGCCAAAGCGACGGCACATTTGACGGCAAGAACATCGTCCTATGGTCCACAGCTCTCGATCCCGATGATCCCGGGCGCAAGACCGTGGCGCGCGCACACCTTGAGGATAACGGCCGCGTTCTGCTCCATCGCCATTATCTTATCGATGACAAGGGCAACGAGCGCATGATGATCGAGTTTCGGCTTACGCGGAAGTAGTGATTTATTCGCGAAACCGAACAGAATGGCGAATCAAAATATCAGCCTTACCAGAAACTGAAACTCGCGCGCAGGAAGCTGGTTGGTGATGCCCGCGAGCGGCGAGCCAAATCCCACCGGAGCGGTTGGATTGTTGCCATAAGTTCCGCTGTAGCCGACAAAATTCGCATGGTTGAGCACGTTGAATGCTTCCGCCCGCAAATCGAGCTGTACCCGCTCGCCATGCAGCGCGAACGGCCGCTCAATAAACGGAGCGATATCGTAAATCGGTCCTCCACGGCCGGCGTTGCGTGGCACGACCATGCCGTTGATCACGGGGCGGTCTGTAGTGCCTCCCACGTCTCCGCTGTTCGTCGTTCCCGTCACGTAGTTGTAGGGCAAACCTGAGGCCAGCGTCGCAACGCCTCCCAGTTGAATCTTCAATGGCGCCTCATAAACGCCGCTCAGTACGAACCGGTTCCGCTGATCGAAAATCGCATTCCCGATTTCCTCTCTTCCCGGAAAGTTCGGATCGTTCGGGTTCTGGCTGGGAATATCCGGATCGACATTGTCGATCGCATGCGACCAGGTATAGCTTGCCAGAATAGTGATTCCGTGGCTGAAGCGCCGGCTCAGGTCCACGTCGAGTGCGTTGTAGTACGCGACGCCGTCATTCACGTCGCTTTGGATGGTGCTGTACGCCGGAGTAATTCCGTTTGTTGCGTCATATATCCAGAGCGGGCGCGTGGCGTTCGCCGCGTTCGAAGCGCATGCAGCCAGCGATGTCTTTGCCGTGTTTCCGATCGCTGCATTCGGAACGCACTGCTCGACTCCCGAACTATTCAAAGCCGCTCCCCGGAACTGGCCTTGCGCCGTGCGAATAAAAGGCGCTGGCGGATCAACGTCGAGAGGGCGATTGATCTTGATAGTGTGCGAGCCGAGATAATCCGCGCTCAAAACCCAGCCGGGCGCAAGTTCGCGCTCGACGCCCATCGTCCACTGCTCGGTATACGGATTCAGCAAAACGTTCGGGTAACCGTTCAACAGCGATGCAGGGAAAAACTGATTCAGGTACGCGCTCTCGCCGGGCTGGATGTAAAGACTGCGAAGCGGTACCAGCGCGCCTGCTGGAAATGCCGGCAAGGGCGCATCCGAAACCGCCGCTGGGAAACCGACCTGCCCCGGCGTCGCTGTGTAATTAAAGACGCCCGTTGGCCCTGTGAGTGCATAATTGGCTTCGGAGTTATCCACGATCTGCGAATAGTAAATTCCGAAACCACCGCGTATCACTGTCCTGCCATCTCCATGGAAGTTGTACGCGAAGCCGACGCGCGGCGCGAAATCTTTGGTTGAATCGGTGAAGGTTTGCCGCTCGTAACGCAGACCCAAGTTGATCGTCAAGTCCTGGCGCAGGCGGTAGTCATCCTGAACGAAGAGCGCCCACAGCGTGTCATCCACGGTGTAGGCGGCGTTGCCAAAACTCTGTGTGTAGCTTTGCACGTTGGCGATGTTGTCGAGGAATGCGGGACTCTCGCACTGTGCCAGCGATTGCGTACAGGTGTTGTACTTGAATTCGCCCAGGTAAATCGGCCCGCCGAATTCCTTGCTGTCTCCGCCGTTGTGAGCGTGAATCACATCCCCACCGAAGCGAATACTATTGCGACTGTGGACTGAAGCGAGCGTGTCATTGAACTCGTACTGCCGGTTCAATAACAGCGCCGATTGCGAAGTTCCG
>Ga0335077_10006302_pt1 | contig 14655 bp, 18 predicted proteins | sample Lox_Sample_31_FD_207151 | JGI IMG/M metagenome (GOLD analysis project Ga0335077, IMG submission 207151) | Soil microbial communities from Loxahatchee National Wildlife Refuge, Florida, United States - Lox_Sample_3.1 | ecosystem: Environmental > Terrestrial > Soil > Wetlands | place: USA... | reverse complement strand
GGCTCGCAGATTGACAGTAATGATCACTGGGGCGACTACTACGATATGGCCATCGCGAGCGACGGCTGTACGTTCGTCACCACCGGGCAGTATTACACTGCCTCCGCCTCGTATAACTGGAGCTCGCGGGTAGCGAAGTTGAAATTCGATAACTGCGTACCCTAGGGGCTCCAGCGGCGCGAACTTTCAGCTGAAGAAGCTGGCTACCGTCCGGAATCGTCCGGGCCACTGATGAATTGCCGGAAGTTGCCGATGAACTGAGTATGAACCTTCCGGTACCTCGGCCTGAGCCCGTCTTGGTTGCGGGTACGCTTCCGTTAGACCGACGTTCCGAGCATCGCCTGCACGTCTGTGTGCCCGTCCGAATCACCTACGTAGACGGAGAGCGAAGGTTCATTGAAGGCACCTGCACCAATATCAGCACGGACGGAGCAGCCTTCCACATCGATGCGGTGCTTCACGTGGGCGACGTCATTGACTTCGAGTTTCGCAACACCAACGATGTTCCGGTGACCTACCGCGCCAGAGTCCTCTTTCGCAACGGAAATCAGTACGGAACCTACTTTGTGATGGCGTACTAGAAACCCGCTTTTCGCTATTCGCTTTTCGCCATTCGCCATTCCCGATTCGCTCTCTGCAATCGCGCGACGGACACGGATCGTGCGCGAAATTGAATTTCGCTCATGGTCGGGAACCATGCCCGCGAGCGGAGGAGTGCCGATATGAGAAAGCCAAGAGCGAATGGCGAAGAGCGAAAAGCGAACAGCGGGGTTTTTACCGCTTTATGATCGGGCTATAACCTTCGCCCTGCAGCTTCGCCTTCATCGCCTCGGCATCCTGCAGGCTGGCATAGGGGCCGAGTACGACGTGAAAGAATTTGTCCTTGCCATTGGGGCTGTTGACCACCGACGCAGCATAGCTTTTCTTGCGCAGCGCTCCGGCCAGGGCGGCAGCGTCTTCCTCATGGGACACCGCCGCTATCTGCACGAGATACGCACCACCCGTACTGGCCTGAGGCAACGCCGGGAAGGATGCCGTCGCGGTTTCGGATCTTGCCGGCGCAGGCATTGTCTCAGTCGCCCCCGGATTGGCAGGCTCGGTTTTGTTCGCAGTCTTGCTATGGGACTGGTCACTCCTGGCCTGCTGTTGGTCTCGGAGTTCCGGCGTTGAATCTGAACTCTGCCGCGAGTCCTGCTTCACCGCGTTGTAGAAGGTCAGGTCGGGCTCGGATTCTTTCGCTGGCCCGGCGGCGTCTTGCGTGGCGCCTCTGGCAGAGGGCGCAGTGACGGCTCCGGGAGACCTGCCCAACTCCGCCGTTCGGTCCGCAGGGTCGGCTTGGGGGTTTGCGCTCTGCAGCGCCTGCTCCCGCGCGGAGGTCTTGCCCAGCGAGTACCCCACAGCGAAAAAAATGCCGCAGGTTGCGGCCAGCATGAGGAAGAGGCCCAGCAGCTTGCCCGTGCCCAGAGTTATTTCGGTATCGTCCGCTGCCATTGCCCCTGTGTGGCCTCCTATACCTTTTCCGCCTTCGCCGTGTCGACCTGCACCAGCTTCTGTAATCCAGCCAGCAGATCCACCGGGACCGGGAAGATGATGGTGGTATTCTTTTCCACTCCGATCTCGGTCAAAGTTTGCAAATAGCGCAACTGAATACTGGTCGGCTCGGCCGACAGCAGGTGCGCCGCTTCGGTCAAACGCTGTGCCGCCGCAAACTCGCCCTCGGCGTGGATGATCTTTGAACGCTTCTCGCGCTCCGCCTCGGCCTGCTTGGCCATGGCTCGGGTCATGGTCTCCGGCAAATCAACCTGCTTCACCTCGACATTGCTCACCTTCACCCCCCAGGGATCGGTGTGCTGATCGAGAATCGACTGCAGGCGGAGATTGATTTTGTCGCGGTGGGCCAGCAGTTCATCGAGCTCAACCTCGCCCAACACCGAGCGCAGCGTCGTCTGGGCGAATTGCGACGTCTGATACATGTAATTCGTCACCGCGATCACCGCCTTGTTCGGATCAATGACGCGCAGGAAGATGACCGCGTTCACCTTCAGCGTGACGTTGTCGCGGGTGATGATGTCCTGCGGCGGAACCTCCAGCGCCTCTTGCCGCAGCGAGACCCGCACCATGCGGTCGACGGGCGCGAAAACCAGAATGATGCCCGGGCCCTTAGGCTCGTGCAGCACCCGGCCAAGACGGAAAATCACGCCACGCTCGTACTCGGCCAGGATCTTGATCGAATTCAGCAGGTACAGAATGACGATGACGACTGGAATGACAACGAACAGATCCACCGGACACCTCCGGATAGTAGAAGTTTAGACCGCGTGCTACTCGCGATTGTAGGCCTCCGCACAGGCGTAACCCAAGTCGGCAATAGGGGACACGGTTTCGCCTTCAGCACGGAGGCACGGAGGCACGGAGGACACGGACAAAATCGGGGCTTAATCATCGTCATGCTTCTCGGTGCCCTCTGTGCCTCCGTGGTGAACAGCTTTTTGCCGCGAGTCATTGCGGCTGCCAGGAGCGTGGCATGTCGCGGTTTTCATTTACGATGAGAGAACATGGAAGCACACGTGCGCCACCGACAGCTTCGGCTGAAGACCCAGTTCATGATCCTCATCATGGTCCTTGCCGGTCCTCTGGGAAACACCCTCCTGGCCAAGGGCATGAAGGAAATCGGGGCCGTTTCATTCTCGTCCCTGTCGGTTGTGCTGGAGACGCTCGGCAAGGTCCTCAGTTCGGGCACCATATGGATGGGCATCGCCCTGATGATCACTTTCTTCATCGCCTATTCGCTCGTGCTTTCCTGGGCTGACTACAGCTACGTTCAGCCAGCCTCGGCGATGGCCTATGCGGTAGTCGCCATCCTGGGAGTCCTGGTGCTGCACGAGTCGGTGTCACCACTGCGCTGGCTGGGAATCGGCGTGATCTGCCTGGGCGTTATTGTCGTCGGGCGAACTCACCCCAACACGACGGAGGCACGCTGAGTGCTTCGTTTCGTTTGTTTTTTCCTGGTTGTGGTTGCCGGAACTGCCGGTGAGCTGTGCATCTCGCGCGCGATGAAAGAAGCCGGCGAGGTCCACGACTTTCGCCTGGGCGCCCTGTTGCAGGTGGCCCGCCGCGTGGCGCGCATCAAGTGGATCTGGATCGGGCTGCTGTTGATGACCATCGGCTTCTTCGCGCTGCTGGGCATCCTGTCGGTGGAAAATGTCAGTTTCGTCGTGCCGGTGACAGCGATGAGCTATGTTGTGGGTGGACTGGGGGGAATGCTCTTCCTCGGAGAGCGCTTGGACCGCTCCCGCTGGACGGGTATCCTGCTGGTCTGCCTTGGTGTAGCGCTTGTCATTCTCGGCAGGCACTAGTGAGACAATCAAACCCATGACAATCGCGGACGAGACGTGCTCAATCTGCAATGGCACCGGATGGGAGATCCGGCAGCGCGAGAACGAGCGCGAGGTCGTCCGCTGCCAGTGCCGCGTGCGCGACCGCAGCGACCGCCTGCTGGCAGCGGCGCACATTCCGGTGCGCTATCAGCATTGCGAGCTGGAGAACTTCAAGTACGACCCCGAAGACAAGGCACAGAAGAGCATTAGCGATGCCAAGTTCCTCGCCGGACGGTTTGTGGACGAATATCCCACCGACAAAACCGGGCTGTTACTGGTCGGATCGGCTGGCATAGGTAAGACGCATCTTTCTGTTGGCATCATCAAGAGGCTGATTCGCGAGAAGGGTATCAACTGCCTGTTCTGCGACTACCGCGAACTGCTGAAGTCCATCCAGAACTCCTACAACGCCTCGGTGCAGGTCACGGAGATGGAGATCCTTCGTCCCGTCTTCGATGCTGAAGTGTTGGTGCTCGATGAACTGGGAGCCGTGCGCAGCACCGAGTGGGTCTTTGACACTGTTAACTACGTCCTGAACAGCCGCTACAACGACAACAAGACGACCATCATCACGACGAATTTCCCCGACGCGCCGGAACAGGGAAAGATGGACGATGACGATCCGCGCAGCTACTCGGCGGCCGAACGCGCCGCCCGGCGCGAGACCCTGGGCGATCGCATTGGCGAGCGTATGCGCTCGCGGCTGCATGAAATGTGCAAAAAGGTCGAGATGGAAGGCTCGGATTACCGCGTCGACTCCAAGCGCGCGAAGTTCCAGCCCATCGCGGCGCCCAGCCGCTTTTCAATCAAGGGAAAGCGGTCGCACGAGTAGTATCGGCAGTTGAGCGTAACATCTCGTATCTCCCAGCCGTGCAATAACATAAAAATGGACCAATTTTGTTTTACATATCTTACATTTATGTGCCAAGCTTATATCTGAGATACATATGAGCTACATACATCCGGAAGAAGTACTTTCGCCGAAGCAGAGCGTCGAAGGGATCATTGAAGTTATTCATGATCCCGGACCCGGCGGAATGAGTGTTGCGAAGATTTTGTGGTGTGGAGAGGAATGGCTTGCCACGCGATGGAATGGAACGGACAAACAGCCAAAGGGCAATCCCGTCTCCCATGGGCAGCCGACATGGCACCTCATGGATAAATATGCACAGGGCGCGATAGAGGCGGCGGCCCGAAAGGCGGCGGAGCAATCACCGAACAGTTTGATTTCCAAATACCGTGAGATGGCGAATGATTCTGCCCGGGAGCAAGAGGCTGAAGATTGGAGCGAGGCGCTGATCAACGATGGAACTTCGCAGAGGTGAGGTCTGGTGGGTCTCGTTCGATCCTTCGATCGGTGCAGAGATTCGAAAGACGCGCCCTGCCGTTGTGCTGAGCAACAATATTGCAAATTCAGTTTTGAATCGCGTGGTGGTGATCCCGCTCAGCAGTCAGACAGACAAGATCTATCCCGCGGAGGCGCCCGTTACTCTGAACGGTGAAGCGCGGAAGGCCATGGCGGATCAGATCGCAACCACATCAAAGCTACGACTGCGGTCGCGAATTGGGACGCTCTCCGCGGCAGACATGCGAGCTATTGAAGATGTCCTGCTGCGTTTTCTCGCCATCCAGAGAAGCTAAGGACGATAATCCGGGACAGCCGAAGCTGCGCCCCTTCGCCGAGCTCAGTTTGGCTTGCGGTCCACAGTCGTGACCTTGTGGGCCGCGAACTTCTGCTGTAACGCGTCCAGCGGAGAATGTGATTCGCCGGAATCGGCACCCTCGGAGACGTGCAGTCCCATCTGAGCATCGGCGGACCGATTAGCGCCATTCGATCCAGCACCATCCGTTACAGGAGCGAACGGTTCGACCGGCTCGGAAGCTGCACCTGCCGCCGCGGCTTGTGTTTGCTCCTCGGATGCGCTGTCCGGTTGCGTCTTGCCCTCGAGAAACTTCTTCGTATTCAGCAGCGGTCGTCCCAGCGACGGGTTATAGCTCGTCCATGCGCCATTGACTTCGGCTTCCCGCGCAAACTGCGCCCGCATCGCCTCCATCTTCGAATCCAGGTCGTCAAGGTAGTGCAGCATCAGTGCTTCGGGAAACATCGGCAGCTTCGGCGATCCAAACTCGTACTGCCCGTGATGACTGATGATGAGGTGCTCCAGCAGGACCTTCAGCTCATCGGGAAAACCGGGGATGCGCGCAACCTTCTCGTGCAGCATCTCGAGCTCGATGATCATGTGTCCCAACAGCTGTCCGCGCGTGGTGTAAGCGATCGAGCGCTGATAAGTCAGCTCGTGTACTTTGCCGATATCGTGCAAAAATGCTCCCGCCAGCAGCAGATCGCGGTTCACGTCGGGGTAGTTGCGGACCGCCAGATCGCAAATCGTGAACAGCGAGACGACGTGGTCCAGCAGTCCGCCAACGAAGGCATGGTGCAGGGTCTTTGCGGCGGGCGCGCACTTGTAAGCGGTCGCCAAGGCCTCATCGTTCATGAAGTCCTGCAGCAACTGGCGGAGGAAGGGGTTCTCAAAGCTGCCCACGAATTCGCCCAGCTTCTTCCACAGCTCGTCAATGTCTTTCGAAGTTTTGGGAATGTAGTCGGTGTAGTCGATCTCCGATTCGTCCAGCTTGCGCAACTTGTGGATGGTCATCTGCCAACGGCTGTTGTACTTGTGGATCATGCCCTTGGCTTTGACGAAGTCGTCCTGCTCGAAGCCCTCCAGCGCTTCGGAGACGTTGTCCCACATGTTGGCTTGCAACTGACCGCTGCGATCGGCGAGCACCAGCGAGAGGTAGACCTCGCCATTCTTCTTAGCCTTGACCTGCTTGGAGGCGACAACGAAATACGACGTGATGGTCTGATTTTCCTGCTGACTGCAATCCCTGATGTAGAACTGCTTCATGGAACGGCCCTCTCGCTGAAAGCAGAATACCAGTCCTGTGCATAGAAATGTGCTGTGAATAAAGCGTTAACCAAAGTGACGTTTGCGCCCGATTCAGCTCGGCTGCGATAAACTCTAAGGGCCAACTCATCCGCATGCCGCACCAACGTCAATCATCCTGAATCCAGCCGCAGGACGTGTCCGCAATGACGGTTATCAGCTTCGTTGAGGCATTAACTCTAGTTGAACAGTACGCGTCCCGCCTTACTCCTTCTGAGCCGGAACTCTCGCCGCTTCTCGACGGCTTTGGGCTGGCCTTGGCAGAAGACCTGGTTGCCGACCGCGACTTCCCGCCATTTCCGCGTGCTACGCGCGATGGATACGCGGTTCGAGCCGCCGACGTAAACACGGTGCCTGCGCAGCTGCATTGTGTAGGCGAGCTGAAAGCGGGAGCCAGCGTCGAACAGAGCGCAGTGCAGGTCGCTAAAGGCGAGGCCGTCGAAATCATGACGGGCGCGCCAGTGCCGCATGGTGCTGATGCAGTCCTTATGGTCGAGTACACGGAGCGGCAGGGAGCAACCGTCAGCGTGAAGCGATCGGCTGGGCCGGGGGAAAACGTCGTAGCCGCCGGCTCTGAGGCACGCAAGGGCGATGTCATGGTTCATCGCGGCACGCGAATCAATCACGCCGTGGTTGCGATCGCCGCTGCGATTGGCAAATCCGATGTAGCAGTCCATCGGCGGCCGAAGGTCGCGATTCTTACGACGGGAGACGAAGTCGTTGACATCAACCTCCCTCCGGGGCCGAACGAAATCCGCAACTCCAACAGCTACTCGCTGGCAGCGCAGCTGCAGCAAGCTGGAGGCGAGCCGTGGATCCTCCCGGTTGCGCGCGACGATGTCGCCGAAATTGAGCTGCTCATTCGTAAGGGATCCCAGGCCGACCTGCTGCTTCTGACCGGCGGCGTCTCAATGGGCAAGTATGATCTTGTCGAGCAGGTTCTGGAAAAGTTGGGCGCGACGTTCTTCTTTACTGGCGTGCTGATTCAACCGGGCAAGCCTCTCGTATTTGGCGAATGGCAGAGTGCCGGGAAGAAGACGCCCTTCTTTGGTCTACCGGGAAATCCGGCGTCGACGATGGTGACGTTTCAGCTTTTTGCCAAGCTCGTGCTGGATGGTCTGGCCGGCGCACTGCTGAACCGTCCTATTTTCGCGCAGGCGCAGCTCAAGTCGAGTTTCAAGACGAAGACAGGTCTGACCCGGTTTCTTCCGGCGAAGCTGGATAGCTCGCACGAGAGGCCCGAGGTTGAGATTGTGAAGTGGCAGGGCTCGGGCGACCTGATGGCGGTGTCGCGAGCGAACTGCTACATTGTAGTACCTCCCGACCGGGAGCAGTTTGAGGCTGGCGAAAGCATTACTGTTCTGAGCTTCTGAATGGCAACCCGAGCAAGAACAACGAAGAAGCTGTCGCACTATGATGCAGCGGGTCGTGCGTCAATGGTCGACGTTTCCGGCAAACAGCCTACGGTGCGCGAGGCCGAGGCACGCGCATTCGTGGCGATGTCCGACGATGTGCTTCGCGCGCTGCCGCAGAATCCCAAGGGCGATCCCCTGGAAGTAGCGCGAATCGCGGGCATTCAAGCGGGTAAGCGAACCGCCGAGTTGATCCCGATGTGCCACCCGATTCCGCTCAGTAAGCTGGATGTATCGTGCGAGGTGACAAACGACGGTGTGGCGATTCGTTCGCTTGCGCGCACAACCGCCCTTACCGGAGTCGAGATGGAGGCGCTCGTTGCGGCCTCCATTGCAGCTCTGACAGTGTATGACATGTGTAAAGCACTGGATAAAGGCATTGAGATTCGCGAGATTGTGCTGGAGCGAAAATCCGGCGGCAAGAGTGGTGATTATCAGCGGGCGGATTCTTCATCGAGGAGGAAGCGATGATTACGGCGGCAGTGTTAACGGTGAGCGATTCTGTTACGGAAGGGATCCGTGAGGACCGGTCCGGGCCCGCCGTGGCGGAAGAACTGCGGGTACGCGGATTCGAAGTAGTTTCGACCGGCATTTGTTCGGACGTCCAGGACCTGATCGAAGAGTCACTGAAGGCCTTGTGCGTGCAGGCTCAACTGATCGTAACCACGGGAGGCACCGGCATTTCCGAAAAGGATGTCACGCCCGAGGCCACCCGCGCCGTGTGTGACAAGCTGATCGACGGCATCGCCGAGAAGATGCGCGCCGACGGCCTGAAGGCTACGCCCACCGCCATCCTGAGCCGCGGTATATGTGGCGTGCGCGGGGCCTGCCTCATTCTCAACTTGCCGGGCAGTCCGAGCGGCGCCGTGGAGTCGCTCGCAGCCGTGGCCGACGTGCTGCCTCATGCCATCGATCTGTTGGAAGGCAAGACGGAGCATGTGCAATAGCGCTGCCTTTCCGGTCTCGTGCCGCAGTGCATAATTGATCCTTGGACCCCCTGACTCACATGCTTACCGGTGCGTGTATGGGACGCGCCGGATTCAACCGCAAGACCGCCTACGCGACGCTGACTATGCTGCTGGCGGCGGAGGCAGCGGATTGCGACGTGCTGTGGGCCGTCAAAGGGCCGATTGCGGCTTTCCAGCATCATCGCGGCATAACCCACTCGTTCGTCGGCGTGCCACTCATGGTGGCCGCAACCCTGGCCGGGGTGTACGTGCTGCATCGGCTGTGGCTCGGGAAGCGCAAGCCTCGTCCTGGCTATCCGCCGGTCCGCTGGGGACTGCTGTGTTGGCTGGCTGTCCTCGCAGCGCTCAGCCATCTGCTGCTGGATTACACGACAGCGTATGGCATCCGCCTGTTTGAGCCCTTCAACTACCGCTGGTACTCGTGGGACATCGTCTTCATCATCGAGCCCATTATGCTGGCGGTGCTGACGCTGGGATTGCTGATGCCGGCGCTGTTCGGGCTGATCAACCAGGAGGTCGGGGCGCGCAGTAAAGGCCCGCGAGGCGCCGGCTGGGCCATCTTCGCACTCATTTGCATTGTGGCTCTCTGGGGATATCGCGACCTCCAGCATCGCCGGGCGCTGAGCGCGATGAACGCCGTCACCTACAACGGCGCTACCGCCACGCGGATCGCGGCTTATCCCTATATCATCAATCCGTATCGCTGGCATGGTGTGGTGGAAACTCCCGACTTCTTCCAGACCCTGCCTGTGAACTCGGCCAGGCCGGAAGTCGATCCGCAGGGCGAGGCGCGCACGTATTACAAGCCCGAAGAAACGCCGGTCACGCTGGCGGCGAAAGCGTCCCACTTCGGGCGCGTGTATCTGGATTGGGCGCCGTTTCCCTACCTGCAGACGCAGGAGCTCGAAGGCGAGATGAAGGGATACCTCGTTGACTTCACCGACCTGCGCTACGCCTATCCGGGACACACCGCGCTGACCGGCTTCGTCGTCTTGAGCCCGAATTTGCAGGTGGAGGCACAAGGCGAAAACTCGGACCGGCCGGACTGGCTGCGGAGAATGCAGGGCACGCGGTGAGGCCGGTCGTTCGCGAAGAGCTGCAGAAGGTTCTAACCACCGCACAGAGGACAGTAGAAGAATCGGATATAAGTCGTCCTCCGTGCCCTCTGTGTCTCCGTGGTGATTTTTTTTTCGACCGCCACAATTGCCTGTACGGCATACGATTTGAATAGCGCCGCAACGCGTCTTGACTCGGTTGGCGATAGCGTACAGAATCAAAGTTCGACGTTTCGCCTTAGGACTTCGCAATGACCATATTGGCTTATCTGTTCGTCGTCTTCGCCGTCCTCGTGCATGCCCGATTCCTCGCTATGCCCTGGCACTTCGCGCCGGTGGCAGCCGCGCTGCTGTTCTTCGGCGCGCGCATGCCGCGCAATAAACTGATCACGCCCCTGGCGCTGCTGATTGCCTCCGACATCTATCTGAACAAGTTTGTCTACGGCTATCGGCTGGACTGGGACCAGACTGTCGTCTGGGCGTGGTATCTCGCCATCATGCTCCTGGGCGGATTGCTGGCGCGCAAAGCTTCGGTGCTGCGAGTCGTCGGAGCCTCGCTGGTCGCCTCGGTATCGTTCTTCCTGATCAGCAACTTCGCGGTGTGGACGGTTTCGCGCGAGATGTATCCCGCAACCTGGCAGGGCCTGATGACCTGCTACGTGGCAGGGGTTCCCTTCTTCCGCAATACCGTCGTTTCCGACCTGCTCTTCAGCGCAGCATTCTTCGGAGCCGGTTACCTCCTCAGCCACCGCCAGCAGGAGAAGGCGTCGCTGGCGCATTAGCCTTCACTGGTAACTCAACAGCTCTTGCGACACAAACCGAGCCCCGGCAGGGGCTCTTTTCATTGCCCGGAATGGCGGCCCCAAGTGCGACTATGATCGCGATCACGAAAAAATTGCGTGCCCGATATTTTGTTTTCAACACTTTAGGCACGTTTGCTGTCGCAAAGGTAATTATCCCTTGACAGTATGTACATATTTGGATTATGCTTATCCTTCCACCGTAGGTAATTAGCCATGAAGCCCAGCGTTGTCAACCAGTTACTCGATGCGCTTGAGGACTTAATAATTGAAAATCAGGCGTATAAGTCTGCCCTTAAATCGGTCGAGCCGTTTTTCCCGCCACAGGCACGCGGACGCGTCGAGTTGGTAGTCCAGACCGCAAAGAACGACCCATTAATTCGCCAAACTGTGCATCAACGATTTTCTGAATTAAGGGACAAATCCGTAGACGAGTCGCTTGAACGACTCTTGCGACTGTTGCCGAAGAAGGACGCGAGTTAGCCATGAACCGTAAACCCAAAATGACTCCGTTCACCAAGAAAGACTTCGACCGCCAGTTTCCCGACGACGCGGCCTGCCTTGAGTGGTTGAAGAACCGACTGTACCCCGAAGGTATCCACTGCAAGAACTGCGAGCAGGTCACGAAGCATCACCGCGTTAAGAGCCGCCCGTCTTACTGCTGTGACCACTGCGGCAATCACGTTCACCCAACCGCCGAAACGATCTTCCACAAGAGTCCGACACCGCTCACGACTTGGTTCTACGCGATCTACCTCATGGCTTCGACTCGCTGTGGTATCTCTGCGAAACAGATTCAACGCGAAACGGGTGTGACCTACAAGACGGCGTGGCGGATGTTTAAGCAGATTCGCACCATGCTTGACGAAGATAGCGATCCGCTGGGAGGCAAGACGCGTAAGGGTGGAAGCGGCAAACCTGTGGAGGTCGACGAAACCTACATGGGTGGAAAGCGTCGGGGCCAAGCTCTCACTCGTGGACGCAACAATGAAGCTAAGACTCCCGTTGTCGGCATCGTTGAGCGCCGGGGCCGCGTCCGAGCCTACACCACGCAAGACGTTAAAAAGAACACCATCTTCGGCATCATCAAAGAGCACGTTCTTCCTGAGACTGTAGTCTTCACCGACGACTATGCTGTGTATGACGATCTCCGGTTCCATCGAAACAATTATACCCATCGTCGCATTCGGCACAGCGCAAAGGTCTACGTAATCGGCGACACACACACCAACACCATCGAAGGCTTTTGGAGCCTTGTGAAACGTGGCATTACTGGGGTGTACCACAATGTCGGCAAGCACTATCTACAGTCCTATCTCAACGAATTTAGCTTCCGTTACAACCATCGCTTCGACGTGCAACCTATGTTCACCACGTTTATGCACCAAATCGAGAAGCGGGATGCCGTGATTCGGCAGGCGACGACCGTTCCCGCCATTCAGATCGACGCAGAGCCGTTCTGACTAGCTAGGATTCGTCGGGTTTCTTGCGCGTCACCTTTCGTAGTGCGTCGTCGAAGTCCTCTTTGGTAAAAACATAATTGTCCAAATCATCTTTCGTTTGAACCTTAGGCTCTGCGAGGTCAGTGCCAGGGATACCGCGCTGCGAACGTTCCATGTGTTTTGACTCCATAATGTTCATCCATTCAGTTGAGTGCGGGCTGTTGATCGTTTCCCAGATTTTGTCGGACGGCACCACCATAGCAATTCCGAGATTAACTCCACGCTGGCGGTCGTGAATGATTGACGGCTTGTTCATCTCCGATTCACGAATATCCCAGTGGCCGTGCATGAGCCCTAGCAGCTTCATTCCCCGAGTGGAGTCCAATCCTTCGCTGCGAAAATCAGCGGAGCGTACAAATACTGGCGATCCGCTGAGTCCACCGATAGAACGAGCTTCTACTAGGTAGACATCTGCGTATCCTAGTTCGGTTTGAATCTGCTCAGTGGGAAGCATGGCAATGTTCCCATGCCTCACAATTGGCATTAGACGGCTCTGACCGGGAGCTTGCGTGAATAGACCAGTGATGAAAACCTCATCACCAACACCCACGTTCTGACTGTTAAAGTCGAACGGCCTAACGAAATTGTCCATCAGCGAGATGCACTTAATATCTGCGTCGGGGTTGAGTTCAAGAGGTAGAACTGCAACATCCGCCGTCTTGTCTGTTGGATGGGTCAGCCAGTGCGTCGAAAGAGGCACCATTGTTGTTATGCCGCCGCCTCGCTTGTTCACGAGAAAATAAATCCACTTATCACTCAGGGCTTTGGCAACGTGGCCAGCGGTGACAAAGTAGGCCATTCGATAGGTGCTCAGTTGAGACGACTTGAAGGGAACACAAACAAAAAATCCAGTTCCCCGCAAGTCGCCGCTCAAACCAACAGACTCCTCGTCCGTGGCGTCGCCAATAAACGCCACACTTCGCAGAACTACGTCCGGTACGCGCACGGTAAGATCGTCCTCAAAATCGATGCGAAACCTCCCGTCCCTCATCGAGACTCGGGTGATTTTGCCGTGCGGATATTTTATACCTACTGTCAAGGGATAATTACCGTCGCAAATATTTGAGCCCGTGCGACTTACAGGCAAATAATAGATTTCAAATAACTTAGCTATCGCGCTTTTGGCCGCTGTCCGCCGAAATTCCGCGGACCCGCTGGCCCCAAGCGGCGAGGCACACTCTCGGTGTGCTGGAGACTAGCTTAGAAGACGCAGGGAGACGACGCACGGAAAAAGTTCAGCCTCGAGGTTACGAAAGTCGTACGATTCCCGAGATGGGAATGGAAGCAGGGCTGAGATCCCACAGGCAACGGGATGGAGCGATGAGCGCGAATGACTATTCTCCGCAAAATTATAATGCCAGCGCCATCGTACTGATCGTTCGACGTCGATTTGCGGAGGGGAAGTGATGACGAGAAAACAAGCGAGAGAGTTAAGCACGAGGCTGGAACGAGTCGTGAACTTGCACGTGAACGACATTCGCGACTGGCTTGCGCTCTGCGAAGACGAGCTTAGAATCACCCTGCCAGACAGGCCTCAATTATTGGCCCGCTTCGCTGAACTCAAGGAACGCGCCGCCAAAGATCCTAACCCAAAAGACACCGAGGAAGTCCGATCTCAGGTTCGGAGCCTGTTTCGGGCGGCTTGCGTGCTACTCGATTCTGAGCCGCTAACTACGGAAGATCTGACTGAGGAAATCGACCGCGTCGTACTCAAGTCGCGTTATGTTCAAGCACTCGGCATATTGTTTCTGGTACTGCTCTCGCTCATTACGGGAGTGTGGACCTTCAAATTGGAGAAACAATGGGAGGCCGCACAGAACCTCCTGCAGGATGCACGTCGAAAACAGGAAGAAACCAATGCCGAAGTTGCCAAGATGAGTGCTGAAAGCAAGAATCGGGAGGCCGAACTTTCCTTGTTCCTGCTGCAGAGCAATGCGGCTGCAATCCAACAGATGGAAAAGGAAGCGGAACAATTCAAGAAAGATGTCGGCAGCAGAAAGGACGACTGGGTGAAACAGATTGACGAGGTCGGCCCCACTGCAAAGCAGCAGGTCATCGACGCAGGAAAGAACGGAGCGGGCAAGGTCACAGATTCTATTGCGCCGGTCATTGGCGACTTTAATAAGTCGCTCGATGATGCCAAGAAATCGTTTGGAGACAGTTTGGCTCGGGCGCAGGGGCAACTCGAGGCAGCAAAAAATCCATTGGTTCCGGTTGTACTCTGGGGTTCGGCCAAGTGGTGGCTGCTCGTCCCGGTGATTGCCGTCCTCTCGGTAATTGCATTCTTAGGCACCATGTTCTTGTGGATGCGTCAAAACCTGGTAGTTAAAGTCCTGGCATGGGTCAACATTGCATTGCTGATTGCGGCGGTTGTGCTCGTGGCTCGATTACGGTAGCGAATGAGTTTGCAGCCAAAGCAACAGCACATCCTTTGGAGACGCTCCATACAAGCCTTCCGTTTGCTCGGAACTTCGCTGGAAGCCCACGTATCCGTGCGTGGGAAGAACGCGTCCTCAGAAATGAATTCGGCGGCGCAGGTCCCGGGCATTTGCGGCAAATAATTCCAGCCCAGTGCGGAAGCACTGGGACAGCGCAA
>Ga0335077_10006301_pt1 | contig 14655 bp, 7 predicted proteins | sample Lox_Sample_31_FD_207151 | JGI IMG/M metagenome (GOLD analysis project Ga0335077, IMG submission 207151) | Soil microbial communities from Loxahatchee National Wildlife Refuge, Florida, United States - Lox_Sample_3.1 | ecosystem: Environmental > Terrestrial > Soil > Wetlands | place: USA: Florida... | reverse complement strand
CCGAAGCGCCAGAGGCCAACTCACTGGCAGCGATGTTCGACGAACTGGATCCCCACGATCTCGATCTGCTCCGGCTTGAAATGGGGCGCAAATTCCTCTCAGGTCTCCTGTGAGGTGAAACTGTGAAAGCGGGCCTAACCGCCCCTCGAATCAGTTCCGTACGAGAAGTTCTGGTTTCACAGTCTCACATCAGCCTCTCTTCCCGACAACCCTCAGATCGCAAGAGGAGGAGGAGCGCCCACCGACGCCGCCTGCTCGTGTGCGTGATAGCTCGACCTCACGAGGGGGCCGGACTCGACGTGGCGGAAGCCCATCTTCAGGGCTTCGGTCTTCAGCTCGGCGAACTCGCGCGGGGTGTAAAGGCGCGTCATGGGGAGATGGTCGCGCGAGGGGCGCAGGTACTGGCCAATGGTGAGGATGTCGCAGCCCGCCGCGGCCAGGTCGCGGAAGACCTCGAGCAGTTCGCGGGTCTCTTCGCCCAGGCCGACCATCACGCCGGACTTGGTGAGCCCCGCCGGCCGCAACTCTTTGGAGTAGCGCAGCAGTTCGAGGGACCGCTCGTAGCGCGCTCCGGAACGGACCACGCGGTAGAGGCGCGGCACCGACTCGATGTTGTGGTTGAGCACCTCGGGACGGGCGTCGACCACGATGCGGATGGCCTCTTCGCGGCCCTGGAAGTCGGGGATGAGCACTTCCACGCGGCAGCCGGGGGCCTGGCGGCGAATCTCCTCGATCACCATGGCGAAGGCGCGCGCGCCGCCGGTCAGGTCGTCGTCGCGATTGACGCTGGTGATGACGGCATGCTTGAGACCCAGCGCGGCCACTGCCTCGGCCACGCGGCGGGGCTCGTCGAAGTTGATGGGCTCGGGGCGGCCCTTGGGAACGGCGCAGAACCCGCAGCGGCGCGTGCACAGGTTGCCGAGCATCATGAACGTGGCGGTCTTGTGGTGCCAGCACTCGCCGATGTTGGGGCAGTGGGCGCTCTCGCACACGGTGTGCAGTCCCAGCGAGCGCGCCAGGCGCTTGAGGTCGTGGAAGTTTTCGCCCACCGGGGCGCGCGCCTTGAGCCACTCCGGCTTCGGCGCGGGCGCCGTGCGGAGAGGCGAAATCTGCACCAGTTCCATGGGTCCATTGTACCGGTGAGAAAGGCCCCCCGCGCCGCGCCGGCACCGCTATCGGGATCGCCGGTACCGCCGGATCAGGTTGTTGGTCGAGCTGTCGTGATGAAGTTCCGGTTCGGCATGGCTCTCGAGTTCGGGGATGATGCGCTGCGCGAGCTGCTTGCCGAGCTCGACGCCCCACTGGTCGAACGAGTTGACCTGCCAGATGGTTCCCTGCGTGAACACGCTGTGCTCGTAAAGGGCGACAAGCTTTCCCAGCGCTTCAGGCGTCAGCCGGTCGGCGAGGATCACATTCGAGGGGCGATTGCCCTCGAAGACGCGGTGCGGGACGAGCCAGTCAGCCGTGCCTTCCGCCTTCACCTGCTCGGCTGTTTTGCCGAAGGCCAGCGCCTCGGCCTGGGCGAAGACGTTGGCCATCAGCATGTCGTGGTGTCGGCCGATCTTGTTCAGCGTCTGCGAGAAGGCGATGAAGTCGCAGGGAATCAGGTTCGTGCCCTGGTGGATCAACTGGTAGAACGAGTGCTGGCCGTTGGTGCCCGGCTCGCCCCAGTAAATGGGGCCGGTCGAGTAATTGACGGTGGCGCCTTCCAGCGTGACGTACTTGCCGTTGCTCTCCATGGTCAACTGCTGCAGGTACGCGGGGAAGCGCTTGAGGTACTGCTCGTACGGCAGGACCGCGACGGTGTGTGCGCTGAAGAAGTTGTTGTACCAGATGCCCAGCAGGCCCATCAGCACCGGGAGGTTGCGCTCAAAGGGCGCGGTGCGGAAGTGCTCGTCCATCTCGTGGAAGCCGGCGAGCAGGGCGCGGAAGTTGTCCGGGCCGATGGCCAGCATGGTGGACAGCCCGATGGCGGCGTCCATCGAGTAACGCCCGCCGACCCAGTCCCAGAACTCGAACATGTTGGCGGTGTCGATCCCGAACTTCGAGACTTCTTTCGCGTTGGTTGAGACGGCAACAAAATGCTTCGCCACGGAAGTGTCGTCGTTGCCGAGGCCCTGAACGAGCCAGAGGCGCGCGGAGTGCGCGTTGGTCATGGTCTCGAGGGTGGTGAAGGTCTTCGAGGAGACGATGAAGAGCGTCTCCGCGGGATCGAGGTCGATGACGGCCTCGGCGAAATCAGTGCCGTCCACGTTCGAGACGAAGCGGAACGTCATGTCGCGGTCACTGTAGTGCCTGAGGGCCTCGTAAGCCATCACTGGGCCGAGGTCGGAGCCGCCAATGCCGATGTTGACCACGTTCCTGATGCGCTGGCCGGTGTGGCCTTTCCATTCGCCGCTGCGTATGCGATCGGCGAATCCGGCCATCTTGTCGAGGACGGCGTGCACTTCGGGCACGACATTTTTGCCGTCGACCAGGATGGTCTGATCCTTCGGCGCGCGCAGAGCGACGTGCAGCACCGCACGGTTCTCGGTGATGTTGATCTTCTCGCCGCCGAACATCGCCATGATGCGCTCGCCGAGCTTTGACTCCTCGGCCAGTTGCAGCAGCAGAGTCATCGTCTCGTCGGTGATGCGGTTCTTGGAGTAATCGAGAAACAGGCCTGCGCCCTCGACGGTAAAGCGCTCGCCGCGCTGCGGGTCCTGCTCGAACAGGGTTCTCAAGTGGGTGTCACGGATCGCTTTGTAATGCGTTTGCAGCGCTTTCCACGCGGCCCGCCTGGCCAGTGGACGGGCCTTAGCGCTTTTGGGGGTATTTCGCGCCATTGTCGTCGCCATTCTGTACTCCTCTCACCCGTTTTTGAGGTTCAGGATTTCATTACCACTCAACCAATGACAGATGCCCGCTCCAGCGGGAAGTTTCAAGGGTAAGCGATCGGGCGCACGCCGTTCCACTGTGGGAACCACCAGGCGGTCGAGCCCAGACGTTAGAATGCTTTGGCGGCGGAAAGGGCCGGCGAGGATGACGGAAGAGAAGACAACCGGGTTGAGCGCGCGTGATGTTTCCCGAAGAGACTTCCTGGTTCGTTGCGCGGCGGCCGGAGGAGCCCTGGCGGCGCGGCCGGCGATGACGCGGGCCGCCGCGGACGCGAACAAAGATAAGGTGCTGCACCTCATCGGTTACTCGCACATCGACGCCGCATGGCTCTGGCCCTGGAGCGATGGCGCCGATTCGGTGCTGGACACATTCCGCAGCGCGCTGAACCGGATCGAAGAAACGCCGGGGTTTTGCTATACCCATAGTTCCTCGGCGCACTACCGCTGGGTGGAACGCGCCGATCCCGAAATGTTCGCGGAGATAAAGAAGCGCATCGGCGAAGGGCGATGGGAGGTCGCGGGCGGATGGCCCGTGGAGCCGGATTGCAATATTCCCTCGACCGAGAGTTTTGTCCGGCACTGTCTGTATGGAAAGGAATATTGCCGGCGCGCGCTCGGAGTGGACGTGAAGATCGCGATGAATCCCGATTCCTTCGGACACAGCGCGGGACTGCCCACGATCCTGAAGAGCGCGGGATACGGGTATTACGCCTTTATGCGCCCCCAGGAACACGAGATGCACCTTCCGCACCTGTTCTGGTGGGAAGGCCCGGACGGCGCGCGCCTCCTGACCATGCGCATCTGGAAGGATTACGACCCGGGCAACAATATCGAGAAGATGATCCGCGACGCGCCGGAGCAGCTTTTCACCCCCGGGCTGGATCATGCCGCGATGTTTGTCGGCGTAGGAGATCATGGCGGTGCGGTGACGCGCGAGCAGATCCGGAAGGTTCTCGAGCTGCAGAAGGACCCGAACTTGCCGGAAATGCGCTGGAGCACGCTGGCCGCGTATTTCAACGCGGTCGAAAAGTCGCCGGGCTTTGTGAGCGTTCCGGTTGTGAAGGACGAACTGCAGCATCATGCGCGCGGCTGCTACTCCGCATACGGCGAGGGCAAGTACCTGAACCGGCGTGCCGAACGCATGCTTGGTGAGGCGGAGGCGATCTCTGTCGCAGCCGGACTGGCGATCGGACATCCCTATCCGCAAAAGGAATTCGCCGAATCGTGGTGGAAGGTCAACTTTAATCAGTTTCACGACCTGATGGCGGGAACCGCGCTTTACAGCGATTACGTGGAGTGGCGCGACAGCGAGGGTTATGCGTGCCAAACCGCACAGGCGTCGAAGGTGGAGGCGCTGCTGGCGTTGGCGATGCAGGTGGATACGAGCGGCGTAAAGGAGAACGCGCTTTTCCTGTTCAATCCGCTGCCTTGGCCGCGCAGGGCATTGGCCGAAGTGATCGTGGACTCCGAGTGGAAGAACGAAGGCCCGATGTACCTGGCCGCCAGGGACGGACAGAAGATCGCAATGCAGTGGCGGCCCTCGCCGAGCATGACCAACTTTTTTCCGCGGCTCTCGGCCTTGGTTGCGTTGCCCGCGTGCGGATACAAGGTATTCGAATTGATGCACGGCGAAGCGCCGGTTTCGGAAAAGTACAACGAGTTCTTCAAGCTTTCCGAGAAAGGGTTCGGCATCGCGTCGCTGAAAGCAGCGGACGGAAAAGAGTTGCTGGCCGGGCCTGTGGGGCTGGTGGCCATTCGCGATACCAGCGACACCTGGGCCCACGACATTGCGAAGTTCCGCGACGAAATCGGCAGGCCGGCATTTGAATCCTCCAGCGTGGTTGAAGACGGGCCGCTCACGCGGATCACACGCCACCGGGCGCGCTGGAAGGATTCGGAAATCGTGCTGAACATTCGGCAGATCGCCGGCCTCGATGCGGTCGAGTTGCACTTCGTCATCGACTGGCGCGAACACGAGCAGATGCTCATGTTCGAGATCCCGACGGCGCTTTCGCAACCGAAGATCTTTGCGAAGGTGCCCGGCGCAGTGCTGGAACGGCGTGCCAATGGGGAGATGGAACCCTGCCAGGACTGGGCGGCAGTTCAGGGCAACGTGGGCGGCGGCGAATACGCGGTTGCGGTCATCAACAACTCGACGTACAGCTACGATTGTCTCGATGGCCTCTTCCGGACGGTGCTGATTCGTTCCGCGCCGTTTGCGCGCCACAATCCCAACCGGGTGCCTCGCGATGACGATAACGCGTGGCAGGACCAGGGCCGTCAGGAGAGAACGTTCTGGCTGCTGGGCGGAATGGGTCCATGGACACGGCTTGCCCTGGACCGCCGCGCCGAGGAACTTCAGTGTCCGGCCGAACACGTGATGGATTCGGCGCACCCCGGCCGCCTTCCGTCGGAGCGTTCGTTTCTTGAAGCGGGACCCGAAAACGTGCAGGTCCTGGCGGTCAAACGGGCGGAAGCAGCGGAAGACAGCATTGTGGTCCGCATTCAGGAGCGCTCGGGAAGCGCGGCCACGGCGACATGGAAGAGCGCCGCGCTCGGACTGGAGCACAACATCGCTCTCCGGCCATGGGAAATGAAGACTTTGATTGTGAAGCGGCAGGCGGGCGGCCGTGCGGAAGTGCGCGAGAGCAATTCGATCGAGACATAGTGGAAGGCAATACCGAATGACACAGCGTAAAAGATGCACCACCCATGTGCGGGCCGCCGCGACGCTGGCATGCGTCACGGCTGCCTGCCTTTCGCTCCCCGCCAGGCCGCAGGCGCCATCCGCTGCCAGCGATGATGCGCTCGGCCTGGCGCGCATGAAGCCCTATACGGCCGCGCGGGTTTCGAGCAGCAACCGGTTCGTCGCCAGCAATGACGACAGCAAGCGCATTCTGCCGGGGGAAACGCTGGTGATGGCGGACCTCGAGGGCGCGGGCGTGGTGACGCACATCTGGCTGACAGTAGCCGACAGCGAATTCGCATGGCCGCGGCTATTGCGCATTCGCGTGTATTACGACGGACACAAGACGCCCAGCGTGGATGCGCCTCTTGGCGACTTCTTCGCCGTGGGACACGGGTCGGAACGCAACGTGTTCTCCAACATGGTCCGCGACAGTTCCATGGGACGCGCGCGCAACAGCTACTGGCCCATGCCGTATCGCCGCTCGTGCCGGATCACGGTGACCAACGAGGGCAGGCGGATGGCGGCGATGTTCTACTATCACGTCGATTATCGAAAGTACGATTCGCTGCCCGACGACGTTGGCTACTTCCACGCCTACTACCGGCAGGAGCGGCCCGCGCGCAAAGGCCGGAATTACGCGTTTCTCGACATCAAGGGAACCGGCCATTACGTGGGCACGGTGATGAGCGTGGTGCAGACGCAGGTGTCGTGGTTCGGCGAGGGCGACGATCTCTTCTATGTCGATGGCGCGGCAAAGCCGCAGATCCTCGGCACGGGCAGCGAGGACTATTTCAACGAGGCTTGGGGGCTCCGCGACATCACGGGCCCGTGGACGGGGACGCCGATCACCGAAGGCGAGAAAGTAGGCTCGCGGCTGACCGGCTATCGCTGGCATATTCCCGATCCCATTCCATTCAAGACATCGCTGTGGGCGGGGATCGAACACTCGGGCTGGACGGCAAACCCCGACGGCTCGGTGCGTTCGGGCTTTGAAGAGCGTCCCGATTTCTTTTCGAGCGTGGCGTTCTGGTACCAGAAGGGCGTGAACGAAAGGCTTGCCGAGCCGCCGTATGGAACTGACCGGCTGCCGCTGGGGAATGCGAAGCAACTCACCATCGAGAACGCCATCCGGGATGTGACCACCGAGCATGGCAAGGCTGCGGTGTTGAAGGAAGTGGATTGGGAGAAGGATCTACTCTCTTTTGAAGCAGAGGGAGCGGGGGCAAAGATCAATGTGCCGATTGATATTCCGGACGATGGGAAGTACGAGTTGATCGGGCTGATTGCACAGGCGCCGAACTACGGCGATTATGCCGCGTTCATGGACGGCAAGGCGATGAACCTCGATGAGCGGCAGGCGTCTACGTCGGAAATTCCACTGCCCGGGCCGGACGTGATCTACGGCTATCTGCCCGAAGTGTACGTGGCGCGCGACTGGTCGCTGGGGATGGTTGATCTCACGAAAGGGCGGCACACGCTTACGTTTGTTTGCATGGGCAGGGATTCGCATTCGGCGGGATATAACTTCGGGATCAACGATGTGGTGCTGGAGAGGATGCCGGATCTGACGGAGGCACAGGATGCCGGGGACGAGGCAGTACCCCCGGCGCTGGCGAGTGCCGGTCCGGTGTACCGTGGCCGCCCGCTGGACGACTATCTTCGGAGTTTGAAGACCGCGTCCGGGCGGGCTCGAGTGAACGATCTGTACGAAATCGGCGAATTCGGGCCGGATGGCGCCGAGGCCGTTCCGGCGCTGACGGCCGCTCTCTCCGATCAGGACGGCGGTGTGCGCGCGGCGGCAGCGAGTTCGCTGGCGAAGATCGGCGCAGGAGACGGCGCGACGGTGCAGGCCCTGACAAGCGCGCTCCAGGACCCCGAAGTGCCTGTGCGCATTCTTGCCGGCCTGGCCTTGAAATCATTAGGGTCCAAAGCCGGCCCGGCGGTAGCGCAGTTGACTGCGGCCCTGAAGGATTCCGAACTTGCCGTCCGGCTGGCGGCTGCGCAGGCGCTCGGCGCAATCGGGGCCGGGGCTGAGCCTGCGGTGCCCGCGCTTGCAGCCATCGTCGCCGACAAGAACGAGGGGCGGTTCATGTTCCGGACGGCGATGATCTCTCTCGGCCAGATCGGGCCGGCCGCGAAGGTTGCTATTCCAGTTCTGAAGGAAATTGCGGCAAAGCGGCCAGACAGCACCGCTGCGGAAACGATTCTGCTCATCGAGGGGCGAGGCGGCGAAGCCCGGACGTATTACTGAACCTGGAGGAAAGGATGCAGTTCCCCTGAGGCCGGTGCGCATGGCGCACCGGCCTGCGCTCACAATGACGGACAGGAACTATCGAGCCGCGTCCAGGGAACATTACCCGCGCGTGGCTTCGAACAGGAACCAGTTGCGGCGCTGCGCCTGGTCGATCCAGTTCTCCAGCAGGCTGGCGGTGGCCACGTCGCCGGCCTCGTCGCAGAGATCGTGAGCCTCGCGCATGCTGTGGATGAGGGCCAACTCGTTTTCGCGCAGTTCGCCAAGCATGTCTTCAGGGGTGACGAATTCCGCGTCGTTGTCGCCGATGCGCTGCAGGCGGGCGATGTGCCCGATGGACCGGATGGTCGTTCCCCCGATCTTCCGCACCCTCTCGGCGATGTCATCGGTCATGGCGAAGATCTGTTCGGCGTGCTCATCGAGCAGAAGGTGGTAGTCGCGGAAATGCGGTCCGCTCATGTGCCAGTGGAAGTTCTTGGTTTTGAGATAAAGACTGAAGACGTCGGCAAGCAGGGCGTTGAGGGCGCCGGAGATGTTCTTGACGGCTTTAGGTTCGATGTCGGATCGCGTGGCGAGGGCAGACTTTTGGCGTTCGATCAATTCAGCGGTAGTGGCCATGCGGTTTCTCCTGTGCAGTGAGATGCCGCCGGGGCTCTTTCCGAAACATGAATTCTTCGCCAAACCAAATGGATTGTGGATAAACGTTGGAGTCTGGTGTAGGTTCCGGAGCGGTGCCCGGCCGCCCCTCTTGCGCAGGTTTGAGTTGGCGAGGAGTGTTATGGACCGGAATATAAGCGGCGCGGTAGCGGAGGCGCACGCCTCAGTGCGCGCCGGCCGCACCGGGAGTCAGCTCGACGCGCAGTTTGTGGCGCTCGAAGAGGAGCTATTCTTCCTCTTCTTCGATGGGCCGCTTGGCGTTGGCCAGGATCTTTTCGGCTACCGGTTGGGGAACCACATCGTAGTGGTCCATCTCCATGCGATAGCTGCCTTTGCCTTGGGTCATCGAAGTGAGCTGCGTGCCGTAGGTGAGCATTTCGGCCATGGGCACTTCGGCGTTGATCACCGTCGTGCGGCCCTTGGACTCCATGCCCTGTACGCGGCCGCGGCGGCCGTTGAGGTCGCCCATCAGCGTGCCGGCGAACTCGTCGGGCGCTTCGATCTCCACCTTCATGACGGGCTCCAGCAGGCACGGCTTGGCCTGTTCCATGCACTTGCGGAAGGCGATGCGGCCGGCCATCTTGAACGACAGTTCGTTGGAGTCGACGTCGTGATAGCTCCCGTCGTAGAGGATGACCTTGAAATCGACCACCGGATAGCCCGCCAGGAAGCCTCGGACGGCGGATTCCTGGATGCCTTTTTCGACGGCCGGAATGAAGTTCTTCGGAATGGCGCCACCGAAGATGTCGTTTTCGAACTCGAAGCCGCCGCCGCGGGGAAGGGGCTCCATCTTGATCTTGCAGTCGCCGAACTGGCCGTGGCCGCCGGTCTGCTTCTTGTGACGGCCTTGCGCGTCGGCCTTCCCCCGGATGGTTTCGCGGTAGGGCACCTTGGGCGCTTTGAGCGTGACCTCGGCGTGATAGCGCTTCTTGAGGCGGCTGACGATGGTCTCGATGTGGGGCTGGCCTGCGCCCGCGATGAGGAACTCGTTTGTCTGCGGATCGCGGAAGAAGCGGATGAGCAGGTCCTCTTCCATCAGCTTGTGGATGGCCGGGGCGAGCTTGTCTTCGTCGGCGCGCGACTTGGGCTCGATCGCGTAGGTCATGGCCGGCTCGGGCATTTTGGTGAGTTCCACCTGGATGTCGGATCCCTTTCCTCCGAGCGTGTCGCCGGTTAGCGTGTCGCGGAGCTTGGCCACCGCGCCCAGGTCGCCGGCGTGGAGTTCGAGGACCTCCACGGCCTTGCGGCCCTGCATGATAGAGAGGTGCGAGAGGCGCTCCTGGCCCTTGCGGGTGTAGTTCTCGACGGTGGCGTCGTTCTTCACCACGCCACTGATGACCTTGAAGAAGCTGATGCGGCCCGCGAAGGGGTCAGACATGGTCTTGAAAACAAAGAGAGCGCAGGGCTCGCTGTCGGAAACGGCACGGGTGGCGGTTTCACCGGCGTCGGAGCCGCCACCGGCAGCCACCGCGGCCATTGCGGCAGTCTTCACCGCGATAGGCGCACGCTCGACGGGCGCGGGGGAGTAGACCTTGATGAAGTCGAGAAGATGGTCGGTGGCCACGTTGGTGAGGCCACTGGTGAAGAGGACGGGGAAGATGCGGTCTTCGCGGATGGCCTCGTGCAGCGCGGGAATCAGGTGCTGCTCGGACAGCGTGCCGTCGGCGAAGAACTCTTCCATGAGCTCGTCTTTGCCTTCGGCGACCAGCTCGACCAGGGTTTCGTGGGCGCTCTTGGCGGCATTGGACAGGGTGGCGGGGATTTCTGCGATCTTGCCCTTGCCGTCGCCGTTGGGGGTATAGAAAAAGGCCTGCATGGTGACCAGGTCGACGACGCCCTGGAAGCCGTTGGCGTCCACGATGGGAAGCTGAACCGGGATGCAGGTGCGGCCCCAACGCTCGTGGAGGTCGTCGATGAGGGCGGAGAGACCATTGCCGCCGCCGGCCTTGGGGTGGTCCATCTGGTTGATGACCACGATTCGGGGGACGTTGGCATCTTCGGCGAAGCGCCATACGCGCTCGGTAACCGGTTCGACGCCGGACTGGGCATTCACCACCACCACGGCGGATTCGACCGGAAGCAGGGAGGCGCGGGCTTCGTGGGTGAACATGTGGAAGCCGGGTGTGTCGACAAAATTGATCTTCGTGCCCTGCCACTCGGCGAAAGCCACGGCGTTGGACATGGTGGTGCCGCGCGCGACTTCTTCTTCGTCGTACACGGTAACGGCCGAGCCGTCTTCCACGCGGCCCTGCGTTGGAGTCATTTTGGCGGCATGCAGCAGAGCGGCGATCAAGGTTGACTTGCCACTGTGCGCATGCCCGACTACAGCTACGTTGCGGATCTCACTTCCCTGGTACGTTTTCATTTTTTTCCTTGAATCAACTCAAAGTTGTCATCCTGAGCAGCCCGACTTGCGGTTGAAATGACAGCCAGAACGCGTACTGACTTCATTAGGTTTATGGGCGCTGTCATGAGGAGCGGAGGTCGCGTAGCGGCCGCAGTCGAAGGACCTGCATTTCGCAGACCCCGCGCGGCCTCGAAACTCCGTTCTGAGATTGGGATCATTGCCTGACAGGGACTTGGTGGGGACGCCGCGGGGGGCGTCCGGGGGGCCAGTTTTCCTGCCCCGGGCTCCGGGTCTGCCGTCTTCCTCTTCCATCCAGGGGAATCTCCGGCAGGCGCCCGCGGATCACCACCCCAGCGACGAAGACCAGTCGCTGGGGACCTCGGCTGGGAGGGATTCCGGCGGGCGTCTCTCAGTTAAGAACCGGATGCTATCACACCGGATATGTGAACGTCCTGTGACACGAAATACAGGGATCAGGAGTCAGAGCTGAAACCCGACACCTGAAACCCGACACCTGAAACCTGACACCTGCGGCGCTACCAGCTCAGTACCGGCAGCAGCGCCGAGTAGTCGTCCGTCCAGAGGCGGAGGCCGGGCCGGGTGTCGGGACCAAAGGCGTGAGCCACCAGTTCCGGCTGCAGGAAGAAATTGGCGTTGTCCGTTACCAGCATCCAGGTCGCGTTGTACTCGCCGAGTGCATCTTTCTGCTGGCTATGAACATGGCGCGCCTCCATCCCCGCGGAAGCGGCAAGCACGGCAATGGGCGGCTCGAGATCCACGTGCCGGTTGGAGATGTGGAAGGCCAGGATGCCGCCCGGGGCGAGATGCCGGCGGTAGAGAGCCAGGGCCTCGCGGGTGAGCAGGTGGATGGGGATGGCGTCGCCGGAGAAGGCGTCGATTGCCAGGACGTCGAAGCGCTGGGGTTCCTCGCGGGCCAGGGAAGTGCGGGCATCGCCAACCACGATGCCCACCTGGGCCTGGGACTCGCGGATGTAGGTAAAGACGTTCCTGGCGATGGGGACGACGGCCGGGTTGATTTCGTAGAAGGTGATGCGGTCGCCGGACCGGCCGTAGGCGGCGATGGTGCCGGCCCCCAGGCCGATGACGCCGATGCGGCGGGGACGGACGGCGCCGTCCTTATCGAGGCAGCACTGGCTGATGGCCAGGCCCACGCCGGAGTCGCGCTCGTAGTAGGTCGTGGGCGTGTGGCGGATCTCGTCGCTCCCGAAGACCTGGGTGCCGTGCTCGATGATGCCGTTCATCAGGGTTCGCTTGGTGAAGCCGGGGTAGGTGATGGTCTGCTTGACGCGGAGGGCGGCGTAGAAATTGCGCACGGCAACCGTGGTGCCCCGCTGGTAGGCGATGTGGATCATGCCCAGCAGCACGAGGAGCATGACCGAGGCCACGGACCAGAGAAGGCGCTGGTTCCAGTCGCTATTCCAGACGACGGCGAGCGCCAGCAGAGCGGTGACGAAGACAGTAATGGGAAGGTCGTAATTGAACGAGAACAGCACAGGGCATGCAATGCCGATGAAGAAAGAGCCGAGAGCGCCGCCGGCCGCGAAAAGAAGGTAGAACAGCGTGGATTCGGAGGGGCGTTCAGGCCGCAACGCCACTGCTTCGCAATGGCAGAACAGGCCGGCGAGGAAGATCTCGATCAGGAACAGGGTGAGCGAGACCCAGAGAGGCCAGGACGTGTCGACGTGGGAGAGCGCGTAACCGAGGCTGGCAAGGAATACGATGAGCAAACGGTTAAGGATCGCCGCCGGCACGAGCCGCGAGAACTGGAACGCAATGATGATGGTGATCAGGTAGACCGCGAGGGGCAGGATCCACAGGAGCGGGATGGCGGCGACGTTGGCGGTGAGAAAGCTTGTAACGGCGCTGAGTTGCATGGCGCCTCCCATGGGCAGCAGGATCCAGAGGAGTTTGTGCGTCAGCGGGGAGCGCGGTGCGCGGGGATCGTCGGGATGCTCGGGCTGCGGCAAGGCGGTGCCCGCCCTTGCCTTCATCGCGAGAATTCCGCAGAGCACAACGAAAACGGCGAACCCGCAGGACCAGAGGAACCGCTGGGCGTGCAGCGTGAGATTCGGTTCAATGACGGTCGGATAAGCGGCAAGGGCGAGAAGCGAGGCGAGGTTAGAGAGTGCGTAGAGACGGTAGGGGATCGAGCCGCTCCCGAGGCGCGACCACCAGACCTGCAGCAAAGGGCTGGTGGCGGCGAGCATCAGGAAGGGAACGCCGATTGTCACGGCGAGAACAGAGAACACCGTGAGGATGGGACGATCCGCATTGTTGCTGCCGGTGAATGTCCGGACGACCCACACGACGGCGGAAGCTGCCGCGACCGCGAGCAACAGCAGGTGAAGCAGAGTCCAGGGATGGCGCGCGAGCCAATGCGCATAGAGATAGCCGAGCAGCAGCGCGGTCTGGAAGAACACGAGACACGTGATCCATACCGCGGCTGATCCGCCCAGCACGGGCAGCAACTGGCGGGCGGCGATGGGCTCTACCAGAAAGAGTAAGAAAGCGCCAAGGAAAATGGTGGTGGCAAAGAGCAGCCGAAGCGAGGTCATAAAAAGCGGATGCTAACACATAGCATCGGAGGGATTGCCCGCGGGTTTTAGTGGCCCATCTCGATCTTCCAGTCGTTTGGTTCCAGATACTTCTTCGTCAGGTCAGTGAGGCATTCCCAGACGGTGAGGGCATGGTGGGGCAGAAAATCAGCGCCGGCCGACATCAGGCTGGTCGTCCTTCGTCCGAATAACGGGGGTTGCATTCTAGCCCGGCCGCACAACTCGATGAATTTTTGCTGGTTGGCTTCGAGCGTTGGATTCGCCTTGGGGGGTTTGCCCTCGATAGGATTTTGCAGGTCCAACCACCGCTGGGTTTCGAAGCCTTCGGCGGCTTCGATAAATCCCAGGTTCCGCATACTGGTGAAACCGCCCCGCATGAGGCACACATATTCATCGGGAAGGCCCAGCATGTGGCCGAATTCGTGGGCGATGACGTCCTGGCTGAAATGAAGGGCTTCCTTTTGCGGAGTCCTCCGGGCTTTGTTTTTGATGAGAAGGCAGATTTTCTCCACATCCGGCGGTTTGCCCGCGAACCCGTCGAACTGCCGGAGCGCGAGATGAACTCCCGGAGGTCCCTGTTTTGCCTTCTCGTCTTTGGCGTCCGTTACGAACACCTGGCCGGTCTCGAGCAATTGGACGGGGATGAGCGTTTTTACCTCGTCGCGGATCTTGGCAAACGCCTTGTCGTCGCACGTGATGGTCGCGTAGACATTCAGGCCGCTTTGATCGATGCTGCCGAGGAGCTGATCGTATTGGCGAAAGAAAACATTGACGGCGTTTCTCGCCAGCGGGAGGCCCTGGGTGGAGGACCACGGGATGTCGAATCCTCTCACAAGGTCCCGGACCATGAACTTGGTCCGGTCTGCCTCTGTTGCCGTGGGGTCGACGACGTCTTCAGTGAAATGTGCAAAATGCGCTTTGGTTTTCTCATCTTTGGGAAAGTCAAGCACCTCTGCGTCTTGCATCTCCTTATTCCGGTCCAGGACTTCCACCTGGTAATGGGCCTCGTCAGGCATGGCATCGCGGCTCACCGTAAATCGCGGAGTCACCACGACATCTTCCCAGTCCTTCTTGACGCAGTTGATTTTGAATTTTCCGTTCCAGACGGAGGGAATAATCTTCTTTGCCTCGTCGAAAAAACGCTCCAGGATCGTGGAGGCGTGTGTACCCTTATCCGGTCCCTCGCCTTTCTTTGGGTAGGCAAACTGATAGTACTTCTCGTTGTAGTAGAGCGACATTCTCACGCCGATCTCCAACTC
>Ga0335077_10006300_pt1 | contig 14655 bp, 10 predicted proteins | sample Lox_Sample_31_FD_207151 | JGI IMG/M metagenome (GOLD analysis project Ga0335077, IMG submission 207151) | Soil microbial communities from Loxahatchee National Wildlife Refuge, Florida, United States - Lox_Sample_3.1 | ecosystem: Environmental > Terrestrial > Soil > Wetlands | place: USA... | reverse complement strand
CCCCGCCATGACCACGCCGCCGCGACCCCGCCATGACCACGCCGCCGCGACCCCGCCATGACCACGCCGCCGCGGGTGCTGGTGGTGTACGGCCCGGAGGTGCCGGACACAAGGGCCTTCGAGCCGGTCGTCACCGTGGTGGAGGAGTTCTGCCCGCGGGTGGAGGTGCTGGGCCCGGACGCCTGCGCGATCGGCGCCCGTGGCCCGGCCCGGTACTTCGGCGGGGAGGAGGCGCTCGCCGCGAAGATCATCGACGCCCTGGCCCGCCGCGGGCTGGCCGCGCAGGCGGGCGTCGCCGACGGGCTGTTCGCCGCGCGGCTCGCCGCGCGGGCGCCGCGGCCCGGGGGGGTGGTGATCGTGCCCCCGGGCGGGACCCGGGTGTTCCTGGCCCCGTACCCGGTCGCCGCCCTGGGCCACCCGGACCTGGCCGGCCTGCTGCCCCGGCTGGGCATCGAGACGCTGGGCGCGTTCGCGGCGCTGCCCGCCGCCGAGGCGGCCAGCCGGTTCGGGGCGGCGGGGGAGCGCGCGCACCGGCTGGCCCGCGGCCTGGACCCCCGGCCGCTGGCCCCCCGCCCGCCCGCGGCCGACCTCTCCGTCTCGGCCGAGTTCGACCCGCCGGCCGGGCAGGCCGAGCCGGTGGTGTTCACGGCCAAGGCGCTCGCCGAGCGGATGCACGCCGGCCTGGCCGCCCTCGGGCTGGCCTGCGAGCGGGTCCAGGTCCGGGTGACCTGCTCGGATGGGCAGGAGATCGCGCGGTTGTGGCGGCACGACGGACTGCTGTCCGCGCTCGCGGTGGCCGAGCGGGTGCGCTGGCAGCTGGCCGGGTGGCGAGCCGACCAGGAAAGCCGGAGACGGGGCGTGACGGCTCAGGACGGGATGACAGCCGACGGCATCACGATGCTGCGGCTGGTGCCCGATCAGCTGGTGCGCGACGCCGGCCGTCAGCTCGGCCTGTGGGGCGACTCGGTGGTCGATGACCGGGTGGCGCGGGCCGCGCTGCGGGTGCAGGCCATGCTCGGGCCGGGCGCGGTGACCCGCCCGCTGCTGGCCGGCGGCCGCGACCCGGCGGAGCAGGTGACGCTGGTGCCGTTCGGCGACGCCGCCGACCCCCGGCATCCCTCGGGCCGGCCCTGGCCAGCCCGGCTGCCCGCCCCGGCCCCCGCCACGGTCTATCCGGCCCTGCGGCCGGCCCGGATCACCGACGGATCAGGGGTCCCGGTGAGCGTCACCGCGCGGGCGCTGATCTCCGCGCCGCCGGCCCGGCTGTCGGCGGACGGCGGGCCGTGGCTGGCGATCACCTCCTGGGCCGGTCCCTGGCCGGTGACCGAGCGGTGGTGGCGCCCGGAGGACTCGCGCCGGCGAGCCCGGTTCCAGCTGGTCACCGAGGACGGCAGCGCCTGGCTGGCCGTGGTGCAGGACGGCCAGTGGCTGCTGCAGGCCGGCTACGACTGACCCGGCGCTCGGCTCTGGCTGAACAGCTCGGCGTAGTCGTAGGCGGCCTCGGGCTTCGCGCGCACCCGCGCGTCGATCATCTTGGCGTCCTCGCCGACCAGGATCCGCCAGGCTCCCGACCGCACCCCGTCCAGGATGGCCGTCGCCGCCTGGGCCGCGCTGACCGGCGCCTTGTCCCGGAAGCCGGCGTTCGCCTGCGCGAGCATCTGGCGCAGATCAGCGGCGGACGCACCCTCGGCCAGCATGCCCGTCTTGACCAGCTGGGCCTGGAGGTCGCGGGGGATCAGCTCCTCCACCTGGGCGTCGCTCATCTGTTCCGGCGCCGGCAGGCCGCGGGCGCGCAGGCTGTTCGCGACGATGTCGGTGCCCACGTGCCCCGGCATCACGACCGCGACCCGGACATGCGGCGCGTTGACGCGCAGGTCCTCGATCAGCGCCTCGGAGAAACCCCGCACGGCGAACTTGGCCGTGGCGTAGGCCGAGTTCGGCATGCCCGGGCTCAGCGTCGCCCAGAACCCGTTCACGCTGCTGGTGTTGACCAGGACGCCCTCGCTGCTGGCGATCAGCAGCGGCAAGAACACCCGGGCGCAGTAATACATCCCCCACCAGTCCACCGCGAACACGCGCTCCCACAGTTCGCGGGGACTGCGGACGAAGCTTTCCCCGCCGCCGATGCCCGCGTTGCTGAAGACCAGGTCGACGTGATCGCTGGCGTGCTGCTCGAGCAGCTCATCGCGGAACCGCCGCACCTGCGCCTCATCCGAGACATCGCAGGCATGACCGGTGACCTTGACACCAGGCGGGGCGAGCGCCCATGCCGTGGCCGCCGTCACCGCGACGGTGTCCGCGTTCAGGTCACACGCCGCGACCGAGCAGCCCTGCGCCGCCAGCTGGCGGGCAAGCTCGCGGCCCATGCCCGAACCACCGCCGGTCACCACCGCGAGCTTGCCTGCGAACGAGTCCATGGCCAGTGATCCTTACCGGCGGTGCCACTGCTCGTCAACGCTCCAGGGCGCCTGCACCTCGACGACCCGCCGGGACGCGTAGTTCATCTCCGCGATCGTCAGGCGGAGCCGGTGCCACGCTCCCCGGAGCCGTCCGCGGCCGGCCGAAGCCGTCTGCTCTGTCGTCGTGGCCTGGGGTGCCTCGTGGATGAGTTGTGCGGACATTGCCTTGTCCTATCTGCTAGGCCCTGGCCGGTTCTCCGGCCCTCAGCCATAGGTTCGCCCGCCTCCCCAGGTGCGCGGCAGGGGTTGTTCCGCCCCTCTTGCCGCGCGGTCACCGCCGGGGTGGAATCACCCACCCCGGCTGGCTCAGACCAGGCCGGCGCTGAGGGCGAGGCGGGTAAGGTCGGCACGGCGCCGGCATCCGGTCTTGTCGCGGATGCGGTCCAGGTGTGAGCTGACCGTGCGCACGCTGATATGCAGCTGGCCGGCGATCTGCGCGTCGGTGCGCCCCTGGGCGACCAGGGTGACCAGCTCCCGTTCCCGGGTGCTGAGCCCTTCCGGGCCCGGCACCGCCGTGGCCGGCTGCGAGCCCGCGGCGGTGAGCATGAGGACGTACTCGGCCGCGGTGGCCAGGCTCATCGCCTGGCCGCGTTCCTCGGCCGCCCGCGCCTGAGCCGGGCCGAGCGCGTGCCGGGCTTCGCGCAAGGGTTCCTGCCGCTCCAGCCAGCCCTCGGGCAATTCCGGGTGTGACGGGACCGAGAACCCGTCGCGCCCCTGGAGCACGACCACCGCGGCCCAGACCGTGACGGCCTCGGCGCAGCGCCCGGTCAAGGCGCACAGGTACCCGCAGCAGTCCAGGTCGTCGAGCAGCCTGGCCCGTGCGCCGGTCCGCAAGGCGGTCTGGAGTCCTTCCCGCAGGTTCGAGGCGGCGTCCGCGTAACGGCCCGAGACCAGGTCGAGAACCACCATCTTCTCCAGCAGGTTGCCCAGGCTCCACAGGTCGCCCGCGGCCCGGGCCCCGGCCAGCCCCGCCGCGCAGACCCGCTCGGCAGCGGCCAGGTCGCCGACATGGATCAGCACGGTCGTCAGGATGTGGCCGCATACCCGGGCCATCGGGCCGTGCCGGCCGTCCGTGATCTGCTCCGCCCGCCGGGCCAGCTGCCCGGCGCCGGCGCGGTCGCCCACGGCACAGACGACCAGGCCGAGGACCGCCAGGGCCAGCGCCTCGGCGACCGGGTGATCACCTTCCCGGGCCAGGGCCAGGGAACGGCGGGCATCGTTGGCCGCCTCGGCGATCCGGCCCATGGTCAGCAACGTCGCCGCCCGGCCGCTCAGGCACCTGGCCAGCGTCGGGAACGGCCCCCGGTCCCCGACGGCATCGCGGACCGCGGTGAAGTGGCGCAGCGCCCCGGCCGGATCGGCCGAGTCCAGCGACGCCTGACCGAGCCAGGTGTGCCCCAGGCACCACGCCTCGCTGCCGACCGCGGCCCGGTCGACGGCCTCGCGCAGCAGCGGCACCTGACCCGCCAGCCGGCCCCGAACCTGCCACCACCACGCCAGCGCGGCCGCCAGCCGTGATGCCACGGCCGCGTCGTGTTCCATGGCCCATTCCAGTACCTGGCGCATGGTGGCGTCCTCGGCATCCAGCCATGAGGCCGCAGCCACCTCGCCGGTGTCTGCCGCCAGCCCCGCCATGGCTGCCTCGGCCACCCGCAGCGCGTACCCGGCCAGCGCGGCCGCGACGGCGTCACCCTCGCCGGACTCGGCGAGCAGCCCAGCCCCGTAGGCCCGCAGCGTCTCCAGCATCACATACCGGGACCGGCCATCTGGATCAACCCGCGGCGGGACCAGCAGCGAGCAGTCCGCCAGCCGCAGCACGGCCCGCCCGGCGCCGGCCCCGGCTACCGCCTCGGCCCCTTCCAGCGTGAACGGTCCGGGAAACGCCGACACCGCGCGGAACACTCGCTGCTCGGAATCTTCCAGCAGCTGGTAGCTCCACTGCACCGCCGCTGCCAGCGACCGCTGCCGCTCCTCGGCCAGCCGGTCGCCGTCCGCCAGCAGCCCGAACCGGTCGTCGATCCGGTCCAGCAGCTGCGTCACGCCGAGCACGTCCACCCGCGCCGCCGCCAGCTCGATCGCGAGCGGCATCCCGTCCAGCCGCGCGACCAGCCGCGCTACCACCGGCGCGGTCGTCTCATCAAGCGCGAACCGGGGATCAACCAGCCAGGCCCGGTCCGCGAACAACGTCACCGCCTCGGACTCGCTCGCGGCAGCGCGGTCATCGGGATCCGGCAACGTCAGCGGCCCCAGCCGGTACCGCAGTTCCCCGGCTATCCGCAGCGGCTCCCGGCTCGTCGCCAGGATCCGCACATCATCGGCGGCGAGCAGCAGCTTGCCGCACAACTCCGCCGCCGCACCGATCAAGTGCTCGCAGTTATCCAGTACCAGCAGCAGCTGCCGCCGGGCCAGCGCATGCGCCAGCGCGTCGGCCGCCGCCACCGAGGGCAGATCACGGACCCCCAGCGCCGCCGCCACCGCGGCCGTCATCTGCGCCGGGTCCCGCACCGCCGCCAGCTCCGCCAGCCACACCCCGTCAGCGAACCGGCTGGCCACCTGCTCGGCCACCTCGCCTGCCAGCCGCGTCTTCCCGGCACCCCCTGGCCCGGTCACCGTCACCAGCCGGTAGCGACCCAGCTGGCCAGCGATCTCGTCCACCACCGCGGCGCGGCCCACGAAACTGGTCAGCACAGCGGGAAAGCCGTGCATGCTTCCCGCCGCGTCGGCCACCGCAGACCGCTCCACAGCGATTACCATAATCGCGGCCTCTTCCTGTGCCCGCGGTCCCGGCTACACGACCGGGCCCTCATAAATGTGATATCATATTAAAATGAGGGCGGCAAGTGTGAGCCGTTCCCGGCCGGTCACCGAGGGCGGCAGACGCGCCGCCGCGCGTGCTGGCACGGCGGCAACATGCTCGAAACCCGGCACCGACTCCTGCCGGCTCGCGCAACTCGGGCACAGCAGGCCGCCGCGGCCAGGGCGTGTCCAAGGTCAGTTGCGCGGCCCGAAATCAATTCGCCGCTGCTCGCCTCGCCCGGTACGGTCGCCAGAGTGTCCTGACTGCTGGGAGCCGCTGAGATCTGCGCGCGGCCACCCCGGCAGTTCCCACGCTGAGGGTGGTTTCGTCAATGGCATGTCGTATCAGTGAGCTCGTGCTCGGTTGCCGCGACCCCGAGCTGCTGGCGCGGTTCTGGTGCGAGGCCCTGGACTTCGTGGTGCTCGATCGCGAGGACGACGAAAGCATCGAGATCGGGCCGCGAGAAGGGTTCGGCGGCCCGCAGCCGACGATCATCCTCAGCCGCAGAGACGAGCCCGAGCCCGGGAAACTCCGGCTGCACATCGACGTCAACGCCACCGACCGCGATCAGGACGCCGAGCTCGAACGCCTCCTGAAGCTCGGAGCTCGCCCGGCCGACATCGGCCAGACCGGGGAAGAGTCCTGGCACGTCCTCGCCGATCCCGAAGGCAACGAGTTCTGCCTGCTCAAGGCCCGCCTCGCGGCACTCTGACCTGGAGCCCGTCCGCCAAGGCCGCGCCGTCAGCTACCGCCCGCCGCGGTGGGCCGAACACGACCGGGAAGGATCCATCGAGGTTCCCGCCGGCTGCCCGTTGCTGGTCATCGAGGGGGACGGCGCCGGGCGGCGAGAGGTCACTGACCTGATCGACGCCCTGATCTGGGTGCAATCCGACGAACGCGAGGCCGAACGGCGGGTGCTTGCCCGCATCGGAAGACCGGACGAGGCACCGACCATCTGGCATCACCGCGAATGGATGGCCGAGGAGATGCCCTTCAACACCGCCCAGCGAACCTGGGAACGCGCCGATGTCATCGTCTGCGGCACCCCGCAGATCCCCTGCGACCCCGTCACCGAGATCGTCGTCGCACCCCGCTCACCCCAGTCGGCTGACCCAGCAAGAGCTCACCCGAACCGGGGAGCAGAAGTCCAAAAAAGATTTCGAAAAACTCTCTGACACCTGCTCCGAGTCGGCTGTTTTGTCGGTACTTCTCGCTACGCTGGTCAAAGACCACAACCTGAAATGCGCCCGGGATTCGTGGGGAGGTGACCGCCGATGCCAGTGCCCGGCCCTGATCCAGAACACGACGTCTGGGGCGGCCCCGGCCTGGATTACGGCCCCGGCCTGGATTATCAGGTGTTGCTGGAGGCGATGGCGGCGGGCGGGTTGCTGTCGGGGGAGGGCGAGGATCAGGACGCGGTGCTGGCCGAGGAACGGGCGGCGGCGGCGGGCGGGCGGATGAGCGCGCCGTTGCCGGACTGGCGGCTGGCGGCGCTGGCGGTGGAGCACATGGAGCCGGGCCCGGGGATGGCCGGGTGGCTGGGTGTCGCGGCCGGAGCGGCCGGGCGGCTGGATGAGAACGGCCTGGCCGGGGTGGCGATCGCGGCGCAGCGGCTGGTGTCGTGGGGGCAGGCGGCGGGGCTGTCCGCGGCGGCGCAGATCGCGTCGCGGGCGGCGGCCGCTGACCGGCGGGTCGGGGTGGGCGCGGACGGGCGGCCGGGGCGGTTGTGCCGGGACGCGGTGGGCCAGGTCGAGCTGGCGCTGATGCTGTCCGATCACGCCGCGGGGGCGTGGGCGGATCTGGGGGTGACGCTGGCGTGGCGGCTGCCGCGGACGGGGGCGGCGCTGGCGGGCGGGGTGATCGACCTGGCCCGGGCGCGGGTGATCGCCGAGGCGACGTCGGTGCTGGATGAGGACCTCGCGCGGGCAGTGGAGGCGAAGGTGCTGCCCGGCGCGGGGCGGATGACGGCGGCGCAGCTGCGGCAGAAGGCGCGGCTGGCGGTGATCGCGGCCGATCCGGAGGGGGCCGAGCGGCGCCGCCAGTCCGCGGAGCGGGGCGCGGGGATGCGGTTGTTCGGGGAGGATGACCAGACCGCGACGATCGTTATGGATAAGCAGCCGCAGATCGAGGCGGCGGCGGCGTTCGCGCGGGTGAGCGCGCTGGCGCGGGCGCGCAAGGCGGCCGGGCTGCCGGGCAGCCTGGGCCAGCACCGGTCGGCGGTCGGGCTGGGGTTGTGGCTGGGCACGCTGCCGCCGATCCCCCCGGCCGACGGCGCCCCGCCCGATGTGCCCCCGCCCGGTGACGGCCCCGGTCCCGGTGACGGCCCCGGTCCCGGTCCCGGCGGCGGCCCCGGTCCCGGTGACGCCCCGGCTGCGGGTGATGGTGGCGGGTGCTGGGAGGAGGTGCCGGTGCCCGGGGATGAGGACGCGCCGTGCGAGGACGGCCTGGACGACGCGCCCGGGCCGGGTGATGGCGGGTTTGACCCGGCCGAGGCGGATGATGACCTGGACGGGTCGGGCCCGGGACCGGGGTGGCCGGCGCTGGGGGTGATCCCGCCCGGCCTGGCCCGCCGTGGTGATCTGCCCGGCCCGGCCTTTCCCGCCGGTCCGGCGGGGCGGGACGGGCGGCCGGTGCCGGGGCTGCTGGACGCGGTGGTGCCGTGGGTGACGCTGGCCGGGCCCGGGCAGCGGCCCGGGCTGCTGGGCTGGATCGGCGCGATCACCCCGGCCCAGGCCCGCCAGCTCGCCGCCGCCGCCCGGGCCGATCCGGGGGCGCAGTGCCGGGTCATCGTCACCAACGATGCCGGGCAGGCGGTCGCGGTGGCCCGGGTCCGCCGCGCCCGCGCCCCCGGGCCCGGCGGCGCGGCCCGCGGCCGCCCGCCGCCCGGGTCCGGGCTGGCCGGCCGGCTCACCGTCACCATCACCGCCGACACGGTCCGCGCGCACGCCCGCGCCGGGCCGCCCCGCGCCGGGCCGCCCCGCGCCGGCCCGCCCCGCGCCGGCCCGCCGGGCACCGGCCGCCCGGACACCGGCCCTCTGGACACCGGCCCGCCGGGCACCGGCCGCCCGGGCACCGGCCTTCTGGACACCGGGCCGCCGGGCACCGGCCCGCCGGGGATCACCGCGGCGGTGCTGCGGGCCGCGGCCGCGGCGCTGGCCCGCGCCGAGGCCCGGGCCGCCGCGGACGCCGCGGCCGGCGGCTGCGCCCACGCCGGCGCCGCGGCCGGGTACCGGCCACCCCCGCGGCTGCGCGAGCAGGTCACCGCCCGCGACATCACCTGCCGCAACCCGGTCTGCCGCCAGCCCGCCTGGCGCGCCGACCTCGACCACACCCGCCCCTACGACCACGGCGGCCCGACCTGCTCCTGCAACCTCGGCGGCACCTGCCGCCGCGACCACCACCTCAAGCAGCACCCCCGCTGGCAGCTGGCCCAGACCAGCCCCGGCCACTTCACCTGGACCACCCCCGCCGGCCGCACCTACACCACCACCCCCGACACCCACCCGATCTAGATGGGCCGGGAAAACTAGATGGGGCCGGGAAACTAGATGGGCTGGGAAAACCCGCCGCTCCCGTGGCGAGAGTTCGAGCGGCGCTTGTCCTGGGGCGGCCAGCGTGGTGTAGGCGCCGGCCAGCGCGGTCGGCCTGATACGGACGCCGACCCGGGTGGTTCGGGCGGCCTGGGCAGCCCGGGTGGCTCCGGTGGCGGGAGCGGTGAAGATGGCCAGATCGCCCCGGTGCGCCGGCTGCCCGTCGGCCGGGACAGGCCGGGCCGGGGCAGTCCGGGCCGGGGCAGTCCGGGCCGGGGCAGTCCGGGCCGGGACAGTCCGGGCCGGGACAGTCCGGAGTGGGCCGAGCTGCACTGCCACTCGTCCTACAGCTTTCTCGACGGGGCATCCAGCCCGGAAGACCTGGTCACCGAGGCGGCCGCGCTCGGCCTGCGGGCGCTGGCCATCACCGACCATGACGGCATGTACGGGGTGCCCCAGTTCGCGCAGGCCGCCGCCCGGCTGAAGCAGCGGGCCGGCACCGGGCTGGGCACGGTCTTCGGCGCGGAACTCAGCCTGGACCTGCCCGAGGGCCAGGGCGGCATCCCCGACCCGGTGGGGCGGCACCTGCTTGTGCTGGCCCGCGACCCCGAGGGGTACCGGCGGCTGTGCCGGGTGATCAGCACCGCGCAGCTCACCGGGGGCGAGAAGGGCCGTCCGGTCTATGACCTGGCCGGCCTGGCCCAGGCCCACGGTGGGCACTGGGTGATCCTGACCGGATGCCGCAAGGGCGCCGTGCCCGCGGCGCTCACGGCCGGGGGTCCCGAGGCGGCCGCGAGGGAACTCGGGGGGCTGGCCGACATGTTCGGCCGCCAGAACGTCGTCATCGAGCTGGCCAGCCACGACCAGCCGGCCGACGACGAGCGCAACGATGTCCTCTTCGGGCTGGGCGCGAGCACGGGGACGGCCGTGATCGCCACCGGCAACGTCCACTACGCCTCGCCGAGGGACGCGCGGCTGGCGCAGGTGCTGGCCGCGACCAGGGCCCGCCGCAGCCTGGACGAGATGGACGGCTGGCTGGCCGCCTCCGGCGCCGCCTACCTGCGGTCGGGCGCGGAGATGGAGCGGCGGCTGCGCCGGTACCCCGGCGTGCGAGAGCAGACCACCCGGCTCGCGGCGGACTGCGCGTTCGACTTCCACGTGATCGCGCCGAGGCTGCCGGACTTCCCGGTTCCCCCGGACTACCCCACCGAGGCCAGCTGGCTCCGCCAGCTGGTGAAGGTCAAGGCACCGCAGCGGTACGGCCCGCCGCACGCCGAGCGCATCGAGGGGGCCTACGCCCAGATCGCCCGCGAGCTCGACGTGATCGTGAACCTGGGGTTCCCCGGCTATTTCCTGATCGTCCACGACATCGTCGAGTTCTGCGAGCGGCGGGGCATCCTGTGCCAGGGCCGCGGATCGGCCGCCAACTCGGCCGTCTGCTACGCGCTCGGGATCACCAACGTGGACCCGGTCCGGCACGGGCTCCTGTTCGAGCGCTTCCTGTCCGCGGGGAGGGACGGGCCGCCCGACATCGACCTGGACATCGAGCACCAGCGCCGGGAAGAGGCGATCCAGTACGTCTACGACCGGTACGGCCGGGACAACGCGGCCCAGGTCGCCAACGTGATCTCCTACCGGCCGCGGATGGCGCTGCGGGACGCGGGCCGGGCGCTCGGTTACGCCCCGGAGCAGCAGAACGTGTGGGCCCGCCAGGCCGGGCCGCGCCAGTACGGCCCCGGCCAGCCGATCCCGCCCGACGCGGGGGTGCCGGCCGCCGTGACCGGGCTGGCCGCCCGGATGCAGCGGCTGCCCCGTCACCTGGGCATCCATTCCGGCGGGATGGTGATCTGCGACCGGCCGGTGGGGGAGGTGTGCCCGGTGGAGTGGGCCCGGATGCCGGGCCGCACCGTGCTGCAGTGGGACAAGGACGACTGCGCCTACGCCGGGCTGGTCAAGTTCGACCTGCTCGGCCTGGGCATGCTGACGGCGCTGCGGGACTGCCTCGAGCTGGTCGAGGCCTGCCACGGCGAGCGCTGGAGCCTGCACTCGATCCCGCAGGAGGATCCCGCCGTCTACGACATGCTGTGCGATGCGGACACCGTCGGCGTGTTCCAGGTCGAGTCCCGGGCCCAGATGGCGACCCTGCCGCGGCTGCGGCCGAGGAAGTTCTACGACTTGGTCGTCGAGGTCGCGCTGATCCGGCCGGGCCCGATCCAGGGCGGCTCGGTGCATCCCTACATGCGCCGCCGCAGCGGCGACGAGCTGGCCGACCTGCCGCACGAATCGATGCGCCAGGCGCTCGGCAAGACCCTCGGGGTGCCGCTGTTCCAGGAGCAGATGATGCAGATCGCGATCGACTGCGCCTCGTTCACGCCCACCGAGGCGGACCAGCTACGGCAGGCGATGAGCTCGAAGCGGGCCCCGGAGCGGATCGAGGAGCTGCGCGGGCGGCTGCTGGACGGGATGGCCGCTAACGGCATCCCGCCGCCGGTGGCCGAGGACATCTACGTCAAGATCCTGGCCTTCTCCAGCTACGGCTTCCCCGAGTCGCACGCGATCAGCTTCGCCTACCTGGTCTACGCCAGCGCGTGGCTGAAGTGCTACTACCCGGCGGCGTTCACCGCCGCGCTGCTCCGCGCCCAGCCCATGGGCTTCTACGCCCCGGCCAGCCTGATCGGTGATGTGCGCCGGCACGGCGTCGAGGTCCGCGGCGTGGACGTCAACGCCAGCGCCGTCCTCGCCACCCTGGAAAAATCCGGGGACAGCCATAACGCACCGTCTCCCCCCCGTCGCGGCCCCCCGGCCAGCGTGGCCGCTCCGGCCCAGCCCGCGATCCGGCTGGGCCTGTCCGAGGTGCGCAATCTCGGCGAGAAAGCCGCGGCGGTGGTGGCGGGCCAGCCGTACCGGGACCTGGAGGACTTCGCCCGCCGGACCCGGCTGCCGGTCCCGGCCCTGGAGGCGCTGGCCACGGCCGGCGCGTTCGGCTGCTTCGGGATCGGCCGGCGCGAGGCGCTGTGGGCGGCCGGGGCGGCGGCCACGATCCGGCCCGGCCAGCTGCCCGGGACCACGCCCGGGCTGGCCGCGCCGCCGTTGCCGGCGATGACCGCGGCCGAGGAGACCTTCGCCGACCTGTGGGCGACCGGCACCTACGGCACCCACCCGATCGAGCACATCCGGCCCGGCCTGACCGCCCGCGGCGTGATCGGGGCAGCGGAGCTGAGGACGGCCAGGCCCGGCGCGAACGTGACAGTGGCCGGGCTGGTCACGCACCGGCAGCAGCCGGGCACGGCCCGCGGGGTGGTCTTCCTGAGCCTGGAGGACGAGACCGGGATGGCCAACATCATCTGCCCGCCCGCGGTCTGGGAGCGGCACCGGCGGCTGGCGATGGAAGCGAGTGCGCTGGTCGTCCTGGGCCGGGTGGAACGCCTGGACGGGGCGGTCAGCCTTGTTGCTGGCAGGCTGCGGCGGCTCCGCGTGGTCGCTGCCGCCCGCAGCCGCGACTTCCGGTAGCGGCCGCGCCCCCGTTACCGGCCGGGCTGGCGCTCGCCGTCGACGGTCAGCTCGACTCGGTCGGAGTAGAAGCACATGAGCCCGGTGATCCCTTCGGCCTGGGGAATCGGCGTCTGGTAGCTCCACACGACGTCCTGGAAGACCTCGCCGCCGACCTCGGCCGACCAGTAGGACGCCTGGCCCTTGAACGGGCAGGTGGTCGCGGAGTCCGTGGGCTTGAGCAGGTCCGTGCGCACGTCTTCGCGGGGCAGGTAGTAGCGCGTCGGCAGCCCGGTCTCCTCGAGCAGCACCGGCCGGTCGGACTCGGCCAGCTTCTCGCCGCCCAGGGTGACCTCGACGTGAAGCTCGGCCGGCGTGATCGTGATCGTGTGTCCTGATGCCATGCCGGTGCCAACCTCGCGCCGGCCGCCGTGATTCCGGCCCGGACCCCGGCTACGTCGCGGTTTACGACAGGTGATCGGATCCGGCCCGGGCCAGGTCGGCCGCGGCCACCCGCAGCTCGGCCAGCAGCGGTCCCGGCAGGCTGAGCCCGCGGGCCGTCGAGCCAACCGACCACCAGCCACCGTCATGGCCGCGGACGGCCACGCCCGCGCAGCACACCTCGTCGCGGAACTGCCCGTGCTCGATGACCATGTCGCCGGGCCGCAACTGGCCCAGCTCGTACTCGATCTGACCGGGCTCGGTGACCGTGTTCGGGGTGAACGGGCGCATGCCGTGCTCCCGCAGCAGCCTGCCGCGGGCCCGCCCGGGCAGCGTGGTCAGCAGCGCTTTGCCTACCGCGGTCGCGTGCGCGGCGGTCTCGAGGCCCGGCTGGAGGTCCTCCAGCCAGGGTGATTGCGCGCCCTCGATCACGTCAACGACCACCAGCCGGCCGCCGGAGATGCAGGCCAGGTAGGCGCTGTGCCCGGTGACGTCGGCCAGATGGCGGAGCACGGCCCGGGCCCGGGCCGGCCGGTTCAGCGAGCCCATCACGTCGTGGAAGCGCCCGGCCACCTCGGACCCGGCGGCATACCCCCCGCCGGGCAGGCGTACCAGGTAACCCTCGTAGCACAGCGTGCGGACCAGGTGATAGGTCGTGGACAGGTTGAGCTGGCACCGGCGGGCGATGACCTTCACCGGCAGCGGGCGTGGCGAGCCGGAGACCTCCTCGATGATCCGCAGGGCGCGGGACACGCTGCGGATGAGGTCGGCGGGCTGTTCACCCTGGGCTCTCACTCTTCCTAGGATGCCGCGCCCGGCCGCGCCTGGGAACCGCCCCGGCGGTCCCGGTCCTCGTTCAGCATGTGAAATTTCGGGGGGTTCCGCCCTCGCGCGGCGCCGGCCCACGATGTCCGCATGTCCGACGCACCTCGGTGGGCCATGGACGCGCTCAGCGACGTCTATGACCCATGTTGTCGCGAAAAGGGCATATCGGTCGTTGATATGGGCCTGGTCCGCTCGGTGCGCCAGACCGGCGGCGAGGTCCGGGTGGAGCTCCTGCTGACGTCCGGCTGGTGCCCGTTCGCGGCCCGCGTGCTGACCGAGATCAAGGAGCGGATCGAGGCCCAGCCCGGCGTGGCCGCGGCCGACGTGGAGATCGTCTGGGACGAGGCATGGACCACCGACCGGCTGTCGCCGCGGGCGGCCGGCCTGCTGCGGTTCCTGCCGCCGCCCGCGCAGGTGCCCGACCGCGGCGCTTACGTGGCCGCACACCAGGAGGTTGACCCGCCATGATCGATGATGCCTTCGTGTTCGACTGCGTCGCGCACATCTTCAACTTCGACCCGAAGAACGCGCTCGGCCCGCCCGGCCTGATGTTCGACAACCACCTGTACGCGTTCCACAACGCGCTGACCCCCGACGACCAGCCGAAGCTGCCGCCCGAGGAGTTCCTGCGCCAGTGGACCGCGGGCGACATCCGCAAGATGGTCTACGAGGAATCCGACACCGACATGCTCGTGGCGATGCCGCTGCCGCTGACCGACCTGTTCCGCGACGGCCTGTCGCCCTGGGAGGAATGCGCCGACCTGGCCAGCCGTGACCCGGACCGGACCATCTTCTGGGGCTCGGTGAACCCGCTCGAGGGACGCAAGGCGCTCGACCTGATGGAGCGGCAGGTCGGCGAGTTCGGCGCGAAGGCGTTCAAGTTCTACAACGTGCGCTACGACTACGGGACGCCCTACCCGTGGCGGATGGACGACCCGCAGGTGGCGTTCCCGGTCTTCGAGAAGGCCCGGGAGCTGGGGGTCAACCTGATCGGGGTGCACAAGGGCGTGCCGCTCGGCCCCCAGCCGATCGAGCACACCCAGACCTGGGACATGGACGGCGCCGCGGCCAACTTCCCCGACATCAACTTCGTCATCTTCCACGTCGGGCTGCC
>Ga0335077_10006299_pt1 | contig 14658 bp, 9 predicted proteins | sample Lox_Sample_31_FD_207151 | JGI IMG/M metagenome (GOLD analysis project Ga0335077, IMG submission 207151) | Soil microbial communities from Loxahatchee National Wildlife Refuge, Florida, United States - Lox_Sample_3.1 | ecosystem: Environmental > Terrestrial > Soil > Wetlands | place: USA: Florida... | reverse complement strand
TGGTGACATATAAATCTGCCTTGCCGTCATTGTTATAGTCGAACCAGACGCATCCACCGCCGGTGCCCTCGAGCAGCGAGCCGAGCTTCTGCGAGCCAAAGCTGTGCGTGAACTGAATCCCCGATGCCGCAGTGGCATCCTCGAATTTGATGGTCGAGACTGGCTGCGTCTGTGCCAGCAATGCCGACGACAACAACAGAATGCTGTATATGCGGCCGGACACTAGCGGCCTCCTCTTTGCAAGCTTGCAGTGTTGCCCGTAAGATCCACCGGCTTCGTCGTCTTCAGTAGCACGGCAGGCACTGCGTTCTCCGGCGAGCGCTCCGGCCCGGCGTGGCATCCGACGCAGATGCGCTGCTCGCCTCTTCGCATCCACCACCATCCCTGTTCGCGTTTCAGCGTCTTGCCGCGGCGATCGAGGAGTTCCATCTGCAACGGCTTGTCGGCTGGGACCTGCACGTAGAACGAACCGTCTCGCTCAACCGGTGAGCTGCCAAGCAGCACGGGCTTGCCCTTTTCGTCGGTGGTGTAGAGCTTCATCGCCGCGACGGTGCCGGGTGCGAAGTTGTATTTGGAGGTGTAGGCGTTCAGACAGAGAAGGTTGGCGTAGTTCCAATCATGCAGTCCGGATGGATGTTGATTCGGCACGTGCCGCGCCTCGACTAACATCGGTTGCACGAGATCGGCGTCGCTGGATGCGAGCAACTTGCCAAACGAGCCGCTCTTTGTATCCAAACTCTGTAGCGTGTAGTGCGCGTTCGCATCGGGGCGCCAAGCCACTACTAAGCTGGCGGGAGGCGCCATGACCGCATCACCGGCGAAGTCACCGGCAGGCGCGTTCAGGTCAACTTCATGTGCCAGTGCAGAGGTAAACCGCCCCATCCCGTGTGCCTTGGCGAAGACGATGTCGCCCGACGCTACCTGTTTCCCTGCCTCTCGCTTTGCGCCGTGATCACAGCGGTACGCCTCGACACCGCTGCCGTCCGAATAAACCGTGTAGATTTCCGGCGATGTACCGCTTCCCAGCGGATACGCCGCCTCGAACAGAATCCGGCCGTCACGAAGCACGTCCGTGGGCAGTGAATTCCCAAGGGCGTAGGTCAGTTGTAAAGCCTGCCCGCCGTCAAGAGTCGCAGTTTCCAGCACAAAGCGCCCGTTCACTTTGTGGGCATAGACTAGACGGTCCCCCGGCAGATAGAACGGCCGCACGCAATCGGAATCGCAAGCCGTGATTCGTGTTGGCTCTCCGCCCGCCAGAACGGCTTCGTAGATCTGCCATTGGTCTCTTCCATCGCGCTTGCCTGCGAATAGCATCCGCTTGCCATCGAATGAAACATTTGCATCAGCCGTCGCCGCGAATCCCGCCACCAAGGCGCGTGCCTGGGTGTTTTCAGCGAGCATGAGTCGGGCGCCGGAAGGGAAGCGCTCTCCGCCGCGCAACCATGCTTCGGCGTCGTATTGCGGTGTTGATGTGTAGGCCAACGACAAGATGTCGGAAGGAGCTTGCGCTGAAACGCCCACCCACACCATGGATGCGGCGAGAGCGACGACAAACACCACGGCTGCTGCGAACCACCGCACTAGGCGAACCCTCCCACGGCGCACATTCGACTTGCGTCGAGACGAAGGCTCAAGTACGGCTCAAGGTCGGCCATCATGGTTGCGAACTGCGCAAAGGTCAGTGACTGATCGCCGTCGCTGGCGGCCTTGTCGGGCTGCGGATGCACCTCCACCAGCAGTCCATCCGCGCCAACCACTACCGCCGCACGCGCCAGAATCGGCACCAGTGTGCGAACTCCCGCGGCATGGCTGGGATCGACGATTACCGGAAGACGACTCACTGTCTTGAGGACCGGTACGGCCGCCACATCGAAGGTGTTACGGGTAGCCGTCTCGAAGGTGCGAATCCCCCGCTCGCACAAAATCACATCCGGATTTCCGCATTCCACCAGGAACTGCGCCGAACGCAGCAAGTCTTCTAGAGTCGCGGTCATGCCTCGTTTCAGCAAGACTGGCCGCCCACAGGTACCAAGCCGCTCCAGCAACGAGAAGTTCTCCATGCTGCGCGCGCCCACTTGCATGACGTCGGCATATTCGGCCACAACCTCGACATCCGTCTCCGACATCACTTCGGTAATGATCTTGAGTCCGGTATAGTCACGCGCTTTGCTCAGGATCTTCAGCCCGTCGACGCCAAGCCCTTGGAATGAGTAAGGTGACGACCGGGGTTTGTACGCACCTCCGCGCAGGATACGAGCACCGGCACTTGCCACCGACATTGCGGTGTCGAGGACCTGGCGTTCCGACTCCACAGCGCAAGGTCCGGCCATCACTACAAAGTTGTCGCCGCCGATGGCGATGTCGCCGACATGCACGACAATCCTGGGCTGCCCAGGACTCGCAGCAACCCGGTCAAAACAAGAGTATTGTCCATTCCAGCGCGGATTCACGTTGACAGCAACCGTTTCACTTCGTGCTTGTACCCTAGTGATCCCAGCCGCCTAACGTCGGTGATGTATGTACGTACCGTTTGTGATGTGAGAGAAAAGTGTGGTTCTAGTAGTTTTAGGTTATTGATGTCAGATGCCAATAAGAGGATAAAACACGGGCGCTGTGGCTATGTGGTCGGTAACACACGTCGGTGGCTGAGTGGTGGGATCAGCCTGCATGTGCCACGACCTGCCACAGCGCATGCTGTGAAACATATGTTTCTCACTGTCCCGTCGTTAGGCGACGGGCTCAAGATGTGCCGTGAAGTGCCGCAGGAACGGTGCTTCATAGGTGAGGTGCATCCCCTTGATCTGCTCGCGGCGCTTCCACACACCCAGAATGATTTCCACGACGTAGTCGATATGGCTCTGCGTGTACACCCGGCGCGGTATCGCTAGACGCACCAAATCCATTTGCGCGGCGTCCGCAAACATCAGCGTCCCGATCTCGACGGATCGGATACCACCTTCAAGGTACAGCTCCGCCGCCAGGGCCACGCCTGGAAATTGCGGTTGCGGGATGTGAGACAGAAATGCCCGTGCATCGAGATAAATTGCGTGTCCACCCGGCGGCTCGACGATTGGCACTCCCGCCTCGGAGAGATGATTACCCAGGTATGCCGTCGATGCGATGCGATAGCGCAGATAGTCTTCCTCCAGCGATTCCTGCACCCCAACCGCGATCGCCTCGAGATCCCGCCCAGCCAATCCACCGTACGTCGGATACCCTTCGGTGAGAATCAGTAGGTCCTTCTCCTGTCGCGCCAGCACCTCGTCATTTGTGCACAGGAATCCGCCGATGTTGGCCATGCCGTCCTTCTTGGCCGACATGGTGCAACCATCACCTAGCGCGAACATCTCTTGCGCAATCTGCTTCGGTGTCTCGCTCTCGTATCCCATTTCGCGCAACTTGATGAAATAAGCATTCTCCGCAAACCGGCAAGCGTCGAAGTAAAGCGGGATCTTGTGCTTCCTGCACACTGCGCTTACCGCCTTGGCATTTTCCATCGAGACCGGCTGCCCGCCGCCGGAGTTGTTCGTCACCGTCAACATAACCAGGGGAACGCGCTGCCTGCCCACGCGTGCAATCACTTCTTCCAGCGCAGTGACGTCCATGTTTCCTTTAAACGGCAACTTCAGCGATGGTTGTCGCGCCTCGGCAATGGGAATATCGAGCGCTTCGGCGCCGACGAACTCAACGTTGGCGCGGGTGGTATCGAAGTGCGTGTTGTTCGGAACCACGTCTCCGTGCTTGCACATCACATTGAACAGAATCCGCTCCGCCGCGCGTCCCTGGTGCGTGGGGATGACATGCTTGTAGCCGAAAATCTCCTGCACCGAAAGCCGAAAGCGCTCGAAGCTCTTGCTTCCGGCGTAGCTCTCGTCGCCCTCCATCACGGCAGCCCATTGGTGCGTCGACATCGCGCCGGTACCTGAGTCAGTGAGCAAGTCGATCAGCACATCGTCGGCAGGCAACAGAAAAAGGTTGTAATGCGCTGCGCGCAACAGTGCTTCACGCTGCTTGCGGGTGGTCCATCGGATCGGTTCTACGCTCTTAATGCGGAAGGGTTCAATGATCGTCTTGGTTGGCATCTCGGGCCCCGTGTGATTGTAGCGGCATTGGGAGGGACCCGCTATTCTACCGAACGCAGGCTAAGACTCACGAACGGCCATCTTCATCGTGATGCGCTCCTTGAGGTAGGGACGCAGCTTTGCCATCGCAGCCACAACGCTGACGCCGTACTTGGTGCGTAGGTCATCCGGCTTGCCATGCTCAATGAACTGGTCGGGCCACCCGACGCGCACAACCGGAGTGTTGAGCCCTGCGCCGCTGACTGTTTCAAGCACCACACTGCCAAATCCGCCCGCCAGCACATGATCCTCAAGCGTGAGAATGACAACGACTTGGCGAGCATAAAACTCAATCATCTCGGCGTCCACGGGCTTGGCAAAACGCGCATTGATTACCGCCGCCGATACACCTTCGCCCTCCAGCTTCCCAGCGATCTCCTTCGCCATTGGAACCATGTTCCCTAAGGCGAAGATGGCCACCTGGTCTTGCTCCCCGTGCTGCAATAACTCCGCTTTACCAATCGGAATCGCACGCGGGACATCTTTTACCGGAGCGCCGGGTCCGACTCCGCGCGGGTACCGGACCGCTATTGGACCGTCGTATTGCATCGCAGTGTAGAGCATGTCCGCCAGTTCGTCTTCGTCCTTGGGATCCATGTGCACGAGGTTCGGTATGCCGCGCAGATACGAAATGTCGAACAACCCATGATGCGTCGGTCCGTCATCGCCTGACAGTCCGCCACGGTCCATGCAGAACACGACCGGCAGCCTTTGCAGGCACACGTCATGAACCACCGGATCGAACGCGCGCTGCAAAAATGTCGAATAAATCGCGCAGAACGGCTTTAGGCCACGCGCGGCCAGGCCAGCCCCAAACAACACAGCATGTTCTTCTGCAATCCCAACATCGAAATACTTATCGGGATGATGCGCTCGAAATCGATCGAGCGCGGTGCCGTTGGGCATCGCTGCAGTGATCGCCACGACCTTGGGATTCATGTCTGCCAGCTTGACCAGCGTGTCCGCAAACACCTCGGAGTACGTCCGCTGACCGACGGCTTTGGTCTCTCCCGTTTCCGGATCGTACGGCCCCAACCCGTGAAACTTCTTCTGTTTCTGCAGCGCCGGCTCGAAGCCCTTGCCCTTTTGGGTCAGCACATGTAGCAACACGGGGCGGTCCTGTGTTTTGAGAAACTCAAACGTCTTGATCAGGGTCGAGATGTCGTGCCCATCGATCGGCCCGTAATACTTCAGGCCGAGTTCTTCGAAGATCACGCTGGGCCACAGCATGCTTTTTGCGGCTTCCTCGGCCTTGCGCGCCATGTGCAGCGCGCGCTTGCCACCGACCATTGCAACGAATCGGCCCGCCCGTTCGTGGAGGTAGTCGAACCTCGGATTTGTAACGATCCAGTTGAGATAGTTGGCAATCGCGCCGACGTTCTTGTCGATTGACCACTCGTTGTCGTTCAGCACGACGATCATGCGTTTCGTCTGCTGCGCGATGTTGTTAAGGGCTTCGTAGGTGATCCCACAGGTGAAAGCCGCATCACCCGCCAGTGCGACCACATGCTCCTTGCCGCCGGTCTTGTCACGCGCGACCGCCATCCCCAATGCCGCCGACAACGCCGTGCCCGCATGTCCTGCGCCATAGCAGTCGTGCGGGCTTTCCGTCCGTAGCATGAAGCCATTCAGCCCGCCCGCAGTGCGGATCGTATGGAATTGTTTCCTTCTGCCGGTGAGCAGCTTGTGAACATAGGCCTGGTGGCTGACGTCGAACAGGAAGCGATCTTCCGGCGTGTTGAAGACGTAGTGCAACGCGATCGTCAGTTCGACGACGCCCAAATTCGGCCCGAGGTGCCCGCCCGTGCGTGAGAGCACGGTGATCAGCTCTTCCCGAATTTCCGCCGCCAGTCGCTCCATCTGGGCGATGCTGAGGCGCTTTACGTCCGCTGGAGAATCAATCTTGTCGAGGATGCGCGACATCGTGAATTGAACCCGGCAGAAACCCAGGGTCATTCTTATTGTAAGCGAACCCTAAAGCACGGAGGTGGTTGCGCGGGATGGCTCACGGGCTGCGGGGAGTGATCGAGCTGCGCAGCACGCGGCATCCGCGCGACTGACGAATGCCGCCACGGTCACTGCGCTGCGGCGCCAAACAAGTGGTAATTGGTATTGATCGTCGTTACTACAATCTGCTTCGCCTTGACGTCCAGGGTCGTCTTCTCAGCGTAATTCGTTCCATCTGGAAGGCTCGAGAAATCTACCAGCAATGTTACTGCGTCCTTCTCCTGACCCATGTAGGTGTTGATGTTGAGGTTGGCGATCTTCTTGGCTGTCGGATCAAACGCCACCACCATCTGATCGCCCGGCTGGACGTAATCCTTGAACGTAAAGTTCACCAGGCCAGCACCGGCATTCCGGCTCAGCGAAATCTTGCCCGCCTGGGCCGCCTGCTGCATCTTGGCGGGATTCGGCGGTACATAGGCAGCCAGCAACGATTTCACCTGGCCCATGTACTGCTCCATCTCGTCCTTCTTCTTCTCGATCATGCGCTGTTTAAACTTTCCGCCCGAAGGTTGTTGCTGCGGTCCCATGGGAAACTTCTGCACTTTTCCATCTGGTCCGTACTGGCACATGAACTGTTGCTGTGGCTTCTGATCACCCTTGTAGGTGACCTGCTGGATCTCGGTCCACTGATACTTGTGCAGCTTCTGCTGATTGGCCGCGGCCGACTGCTTGAGGGCGGCGAACCTCTGCTTGAGTTCGGCCCCGCCCGCCTGCGCAAAGGCCACCGCAGCCAGCGACAGCATCACGACCAGCGCCGCCATCATTTTCTCGCCATTTATCCGGAACTTCGCTTGCATTCCGTTAACGCTTGATACACGCATGATTTCGTCTCCTAAGTTGTGGCCTTACGTACTCGAAGGCAATGGTGCGTTGGGACCCGCCGGACTTGAACTTGTACCGGGTACGTTATTTGTTTCTTGGGATTCAGCCTCCCACTTCAACCACTTTAGATCGAGCACCATGATGGAGTAGAACACCGGCACCATCAACAGCGTAATGAAGGTCGCGACGGTCAGTCCGCCGATCTGCGCATAACAGAGTGGCTGCCATAGGGGGCCGCCATGGATCGCCAGTGGAAACAACGCCAGCACTGTCGCACCTACGGTAATCATCACCGGGCGCAAACGGATGATACCTGCGTCAATTACGGCCGTCTCGAAAGGCTCTCCCTTGGCATGCATCTCCTCGATGAAGTCAAACAGCACGATGACGTGACTCACGATCACACCGATCAGGCTGGCGATGCCAAGAAACGCCATGAACCCGAACGACGTATTCATAATCCATAGTCCGATCAGTGCGCCGGCCACGCCGTATGGTGCCGCCGCAAATACTAGAAAGGGCTTAATCGCATTGTTGAACTGGAAGAGCAAGGCAAGGTAGATGGCGGAAATTGAGATCGCGAGTACGACCGCTAGATTTCGGAAGCCGACCTTTTGTTTGTCGTACTCTCCGCCAAAACTCAGTCCATACCCCGGCGGCAGGTTCTTCTGGAGTTCTCGCAGTTTAGGGAGCGCGATGGTTGTGATCTCCGAAGCCAGGTGCCCGGGAGCAGGGAAGGCATACATCGACATCGACCGGAAGTGATCCAGTCGAATGATTCGGTTCGACGACATCCAGTTCTGAACACCCGAGACCTGAACCAGCGGAATCTTGCTGCCGCTCTGCTGTCCATAAACATAGAGATTCTGGATGTCGGAGAGGTTGGCCCGCTCATCCATCTTCAGCCGTGCGACCACCGGAATGTTCCTGTCGCCGGCCTGCAGTGCCGTGACCGTCACGCCGCTCATGGCGCTGGTCGCCGAGTTCGCTACATCCATGTTGGTGACACCCGCAAGGTTCGCGCGATCGGGATCGATAACCAGGCTGATATTGGTGCTTTCCTCCTCCCACTCATTGCGCACGCGATCGGCGGCGGGCGCAGAGCGCAGAATCTCCGCCACCTCCCCTGCGATATGTCGCATGGTGCGTATGTCCTCCGCGCTGTTGGACGGGCTGACATCAGCCCGGCTCTGGACGCGGATCTCGACCGGATAGTTCACCGGGTTCGTCTGCAGCTGCCGCATATCAATCAGCGCACCCGGCACCGACGCCGACAGGACCGGTTGCACCTGATTTACAAACTCGGGTGTAATCTCCTTCTGATCCAGTTGAACCAGTACCTCGGCATAGTTGAGTTGTTGCGCCTGCGGATTTAAAGAGAACCAGAAACGCGGACTGCCTCCCCCAACCCAGGTGGTGATGTACTGCAGGATCTGTGAAGGCGTGCCGTCTTTGTTGGGATGCTTCTTGCCCCAAATCTCCGCCTGCTCCCGAAGTACGTTCTCTACCTTCTGCGCGGCTTGGTTGGTGGTCTCGAAGTTGGCATCGTTCGGCAACCAGACGTCGGCGTACGACCAGTACTGCACATCATCCGGGAAGAACGACGTCTTCAACTGGCGGAAAAGGACTCCTGCCAGCACAACGAAGGCTAACGACGCGATCGCCACCTTCCAGCGATGCTCGATGGCAAACTTCGCAACGCCGGCATATTTCCCGGTAAACCCGGTTGTCCGTCGCTCTTCAATCGGCTGTTCCGGTTTGCTAGGCCGCAGAATGTGGTACGCCAGCAGCGGAATAAACGTCATTGACGCCAACCGCGAAGCCACCAGCGCGCACGTCATGACGATCGGCAAGCTGTAGAGAAATTCACCCGTATTCCCCGTTACCAGCAGGAACGGGAGGTACGCCACGATATTGGTAATCGTCGCGTACATGATTGCTGTGGCGATTTTCGTTGGCCCTAGCCAGGGTGCGACAATCCGTGGATGCCCCTCCGCCAGCATGCGTTTAATGGAGTCGCCCGCCACCACCGGATCGTCGACCAGCAATCCAAGAGCGATGATCAGCGACGCCACCGAGACCTGCTGGATGTCGATCCCCAACAGATAAATCATTCCAAATGTCAACGCCAACGTCACCGGAATGGACAGCGCCATCAGCACCGCGGACCGCCACTCCCAGAACCCGATCAGGGAAACGATCACCACCAGGCCGATCGCCTCGTACAGTGCCTCCATGAAGAGGTCGATCTGTTCCTTCACCTGCACGACCTGATCGGAGGTGTGCACCATGATCAGGTCATCCGGCAGATAGGGCTTGAGCGCGTCCAGCTTTTCCTTTACGTGCTCCCCAAAAAGATTGATCTGCTGGCCAGCCCGCATGTAGACAGCCAAGGTGACCGCCCGGCTTCGAACCCACTTCCCGTCTTTGTTGCGCAGCGTCAGAAAGTTCAAATAGGTCGGGGGGCTTTGGTACGCGCGCGAAATATCCACGAGGTCGCGCAGATACACCGGGCTGTTCGACGCCGACCTGCCGATGATTACGTTGCCGATCGCTTGCGCGTCCGGAAACAGGCCTGACGGATTAATCTGCAGGTCTTTCGTTCCGACGTCGAGTGATCCTGCTGGAAGTGTGATGTTCTGCGCCCCCAGCACGTCCTTCAGCTTGGACGGATCGTACCCATATTGCGCCAGCCGTTGCTGCGAGTAATCCAGATAAATCTGTTCTGGCAATACCGCCGAGCGCTGGACGCGGGACGTCTCCGGAACACCCTGCAGTGTCCGTTGCATCAGGTCCGTGTAGTTGTCCAGATCGTGATAGGAATACTTGGGGCCCGCAACCTTTTGCAATTGCGCGTCAGTATCCGCGGGATTGCGAATTATTGCCGGGCGCCACGCATCCGGATGCAGCTCCGAGCGATGCAGGTTGGACTGGATGAGCTGCTCACCGCGTTCGCGAATCGTGTCGTCATCAAGCTTGGTGCTGGCATCCAGCCCTACATAACCGGGGCCCTCGAAGAAGTGCAGATCGGTGAGCGTGTCGTTGTGGCTGGCGATCGTAGCAATTGCCTCAAAGTTGCTGCGCACCGGCCCAGGCGCTACGGAAAGCGGAAACGCATAGATGATGCTGACGCGCGGTTGCGGGGCATTCTTCGGCAGCTCCGCTCGTGTCCTTTCGATGGCCTTTCGGATCGCAATCGCGCGCAGCGACACTTCTGTTGGGCCGACCATCGGGCTCGCCACCGTCAACATCAGGGCGGCCGTATCGCCAAAGTTGCTGTTGAACTGAATCGGCCCGGCGCCCATGGGCAGGTTCAGCTGGTTCAACTTGAGGTTGATGTCCGAGAACTGCTTCTCCTTGTCCTTTACGTTGTCATCCAGCTGAATGTAGACAACCGACAGCCCAGGAAAACTCAGCGACCGGATACCGAAATCCGATGGGCTCGGAGGCTTAAGCGTGGAATTCATCGCGACCGTCTGCTCGATCGGTCGCGTTATCAGTTGCTCCACCTGCTCTGCGGTTGCGCCGGGCCAGTTGCACTGCGCGGAAGCTACACGGACGGGAATGTCTGGGTCCTTCCGCTTGGGCATATTGTGGTAGCCGAAGAATCCCCCCACAAAAGTCGCGAGCAACAGAATCAGCGCCACCTGCCGGTGCTCGGTGAAGTACCGGGCTATATTGTGGCGGTCTGTCGCGATCAACTCGGCATCCGTTTTGTGCACATGCGCCATACTCTACCTGGGTGTCATCCTGAGCGAGATCGCGCCGAACAAAGCGCGATCGAGTCGAAGGACCTGCTGTTGCCAGCCACTCGCTACTGACCACCAGCTACTGCTACGGAATCACCTTTACTGGCCATCCCGGTTTAATCTCGTTCGTTCCCGATGTCACAACTCTTTGGTTCACACTGAGCCCGCTGAGCACCGCGATGTTATTCCCGTACGTATCGCCCAGGGTTACATCCTGGGTGTGGACTTTCGTTGTTTCTGCTGCCGTATCGGTCACATAAACCGCGAAGCCATTGCTGACATCCGGGCTGTGTATGACCGCCGAAATCGGAACCACCAATACTTTTTCATTCGGATGTCCGCCGCCCAGTGTGATTGAAGCAATCATGCCCGACTTCAGCTTGTTTTCCGGGTTGTCAATTCTCACCTCAACCGAGTACACGCGGCTCTTCGGGTCTGCTGCCGCCGAGATCGAGGTAATATGCCCCGAAAAAGACCCTGGCAAAGCCTCTGTCGTCACTCTTTGCGGGCTGCCAGCTTTCACGTGTTCCATGGCAGTGTCCGGAACCCCGAACACAGCCTTCACCGACCGCGTATCAGCCAGCGTGAAGCCATTGGTAGCGGGTCCAACCAGCGTTCCAACATCGACGTTCCGTTTCAAGACCCAGGAATCGAAAGGTGCGGTCAGCTGGCAGTATCCCAGTGCAATCTGCGCTTCCGCCACCTGTGCTTTGGAGTTTGCAACCGCCGCTGCGGTCGACTCGACCTGCGCATTCGTATCGTCGTAGTCCGGCTTGGTTGCTGCGCCTGCCGCGTACAATTTTGAAATGCGGCCGAACGACAGCGCGGCGCGCTCATGCTCGGCCTGCGACCGGGCCAGCGAGGCGTTGGCTTGGTCCAACTTCTCCTTGAAATCGTCTTCCTGGACGACCGCTAGCACCGTCCCCTTTTTCACGTAGTCGCCTTGGTCGATATTACGAATGTGACCATCAGCGTCTTTCACCTGCTTGATGCTGGCGAGATAGCCACTCGACTTAAACGAAAGGTCCACTTGCTGATAAGGCTGAATATTGGCCGAGTACGTATTGCTGGTGCCGGCATCGATCATTTGCACTAGCGCCGTCCGCACCGGTGTCGGGGCATGCTCGATGTCAGCCTCGTGCCGGCACCCCGACGCCGCCAGCAGTCCTGCCAACCCCAGCAGCATTATCGGGCGTTTTCGCATTCTTCGAAGGGGCGCGGCTTCAGCCGCGCCGTCAGGCCGCCCCTTCTTAAAGTCCCGTGCGGACTTCAGTCCGCGCGGCTTAATGACGCTGACTCCCCTCATCCTTTACTCCTCGCCCATCGCCTTCTCGAGCTTTGCCTTGGCCGACCAGAAGGACGCCACCGCCTCGCTGTAATCGGAGTTGGCTTTCTCGACGCCGGCTTGCTGTTCTAGCACATCGCGGAGCAATTTCGTCTTCTGGCCGTACATCTCCGTCACCTCGCGGAGTTTCTCACGCGTGGCCGTGCGGTACACCTCCGCCGCTGCCACCGCGGCCTGCGCTTCGTGTACGGCCCGATATTCCCGGTCTACGTTGAGCAGTACTTGTGCTTTGGTCTCGTCGAGATTGACCTTGCTCTCTTCGACGTTCAGCGACTTCTCGTCGACTTCATGCTTGCGCCGGTTCCAGTCAAACGGCTCCCAATTGAACTCGATGCCCAAGCCCGCCACATTGGTCGGAACAAAGTTCACCCCAAACGGAGACAGGTAGTGGATCGAAAGATCCACATCAGGCAGATACTTCGCCTTAGTTTGTTTCACCATGTTCTCGGCTTGCTTGATGGTGATCTCGCTTTCCTTGATCTCTGAGTTCTGGGCCAACGCCGTCGATTCCGCCAACGGTAAGTTGTCTTCCGCGGGCGAAAGTGCCGCTGCCGGGGCAAGACCGAACGGCGTATGGATATCGCGTCCCATCAGGTTGTTCAGTGTGTCTTGTGCCGTGGCCAGTTTGTCTTGCAGCTTCAGCAAGGAGAGCCTTTCCTGCGCAAGTTTGGCCTGGACCTCGAGCAGTTCGGACTTCAGTACGACCTGTTCCGCCACATACTGCGTCGAAATGCGCTCCAGCTCTTCGTACTGCTTGATACTCGACTCGGTGGCCTCGATCGCATCGTCGCACTCCAATGCCGTGTAATAGGCCTGCCGCACATCCGCCACTACGCTCTGGCGCTTTCCCACCAGTTGCTGTGCCGCCATGTCGACCGACAGCCCTTTGCCCGCGAGTGCGGTATTGATTTTGTAGAGAGTGAGCAGAGGCTGCGACATGCTGCCCACCACGTAGGCGGTGAATACCTGTCCGGTAGTAATCGGGGTGTTGTGCGCCGGAATCGGTCCAATGCCGTCGTAGGTTCCAAACTGGCCCTCCTGCACCGTAAAACTGAAAGGCGCCAGCACTTGTGACCCGAAGACGTACGTATTGAAAGAGGGATATCGCCGCGTCTTGAACGCGAGGTAGCCTTGTTTCTCTGCGTCGAGTTGCAGCGAGGTAATTTTGAGAAGGCGGTTATTGGCCAGGGCATTCTTCACCGCCTGTTCAACGGTGAGCACTTCTGGCTGCTCCTGTGCTGCGAGAGGGAGGCTCACCAGGCCGTAAACCACGGCTGCGGCCAGAAACACCCTCTTCACCAACCCCCGCATCATCCTCCGACCCCCGACCCCGGCGAATCGAAATGACTAATATGTATAGCCGAAGTGGCGTGCATGCCTATGCCGGTCGACGGACGTCGACCGCAAACACTAGACCGAACCCTGTCGCAAAGTGCGTTTAAACCCCGAAATCAACAGCCCTGTTCTGGATACTTAGCACGAGGAGTTTATAAGCGGATGCTCGCTTTGGGCAACCCCAATCCGCCCGTGCGGGCGCCACCTGGGACGTTCGCTACATAACCTCGGAGAAAGGCAAGAGGGAATTGAGATCGGTACGGTGGGCAACCTCTTAGCTAAGAGGTAAGAGCTAACAGCTAAGAGCTAAGAGCCCAAGAGCTAGAACGTAAAATTCGCTCCCAGCTCAAGCTTCCTCGGTGCTGACGACGATCCATACGGTCCGCCGGCAATCGCATTGGGCTCACCGAAGAGCGGGGAACTGAGATTTCCCACCAGCGGTGCAAAATTGATGTTATTGAAGACGTTTCTTGCGTTGATGCTGAACGTCAGGTTGTAGCGGCGATTCGTTGCGCTGCCCAGGCCCATCGGCCCGCTCATTCCCGCGAAGCCGCGCGGTCCGTGCCCACGTCCGCCGCCCGGTCCTCCTCCGAATCCATCTCCGCCGCCTCCCCTCTCCGGACCGAACCCGAACGTTTTGCTCAGCCGCAGATTCAGCGAGAACCTTCCCGGCCCCAACCCATAATAAGGAGGAATCACGGTCTGCCCCGGCAGTGGCGTCAGATTGAATGTGCCCCACTTGGTTACTACGATGTCCTGCCCCGGCAGTCCGGCCGTCGCGAAGGTCGGACGATCATTGAAGATCGAGTCGCCGTTGTAGTCCTGCCCCAGCGTAATGTTAAAGGGGATGCCCGAACTCACCACCAGGAATGGATTTAGCCGGAAGCCCCGCGGCAGCGCGACCGTTCCGCCGATGAAGGCACGATTGCGCACGTCATAGGCTGTCGGTCCGTAGTTCTCCGCCAGGTCGTACTGATTGTTGGGAAAGCTGTTCGCCCCATTCGTGTTGGCATTCACGTTGTTAAACGTGTACCACCCGAACAGCGACACCTTCGATCCAACCCGCACGTTGGCATTCACAATGAGCTGATTTTGCTCGTACTCTCCACCCGACTCGTATTGATAGATGTTGCCGGCGGCATCGCCGAACGGCCGAATCCCGCTCGTCGGATCATTCGGATCGTACGTATTCGGATACGGCGCATTGATATTGCGCGTCAGGAACTGGTGAACGCCGCGCGAGTTCAGATACGAGATCGCGATGTTCATGTTCTTCGAG
>Ga0335077_10006298_pt1 | contig 14658 bp, 15 predicted proteins | sample Lox_Sample_31_FD_207151 | JGI IMG/M metagenome (GOLD analysis project Ga0335077, IMG submission 207151) | Soil microbial communities from Loxahatchee National Wildlife Refuge, Florida, United States - Lox_Sample_3.1 | ecosystem: Environmental > Terrestrial > Soil > Wetlands | place: USA... | reverse complement strand
GGGATTGATTCTCCCGATCGAGCCCCGGATTTGCACATGGAAGCCATGCGTCGCTGGTGCGCTCTGAACCTTTGTTCCCTTAATCTGGCAACGAGTCCGCGTCTGTGTGGTTCACTTCGCGCCGCCGGGGTATAATGGCCGGATGCGAGTGACGCAGAAATCGCAACGGATGCACGGCACGACGGTCCTGTGCGTGCGCAAGGACAACAAAGTCGTGCTCGCGGCCGACGGCCAGGTCACGCTCGGCGAGGGCGTGATCAAACATACCGCGAAAAAGACGCGCCGCCTCTACAACGACAAGATCGTCGCCGGTTTCGCGGGCAGCACGGCCGACGCGCTTTCGCTCTTCGGCCGCTTCGAAAACAAGCTACAGGAATTTCACGGCAATCTGGCGCGCAGCGCCGTGGAGCTCGCCAAGGAATGGCGCACGGACCGCTCGCTGCGCCATCTCGATGCGCTCCTGATCGTGGCCGACGCCAAGGGCACGTTCCTCCTCTCCGGCAACGGCGACGTGATCGAGCCTGACGACGGCATCTGCGCCATCGGCTCGGGCGGCCCTTACGCGCTCGCAGCCGCCCGGGCGCTCGCCAAGCACACGAAGATGAGCGCGAAGGACATCGCCCAGGAAGCCATGCGCATCGCCAGCGACATTTGTATTTTCACCAACGCGAATTTCAGCATCGAAGAATTATGAGCGGCAAGTCGGAGAAAGATATGGTGATCTACTTGGCAGGAGATCAGCAGGCGGCCGAGCCCGAACCTCTGCCGTCTTTCGACGAGCTGACGCCGCGGGAAATCGTCGTCGAGCTCGACAAGTACATCGTGGGGCAGAACGCGGCGAAGAAAGCTGTGGCCATCGCCCTGCGCAACCGCGTCCGACGCCAGAAGCTCCAGCCCGAGCTGGCCGAGGAAATCCTCCCCAAGAATATTTTGATGATCGGGCCCACCGGCGTGGGCAAGACGGAGATCGCGCGGCGCCTGGCGCGTCTTGCGGGCTGCCCGTTCGTGAAGGTCGAAGCCTCGAAGTACACGGAGGTGGGTTACGTGGGCCGCGATGTGGAATCCATGGTGCGGGACCTGATCGAAACGGCGATCGACATGGTGCGCGAGGAAAAGCTCGACGAAGTGGCCGAGCGCGCCGAGCAATCCGCCGAAGAGCGGCTGCTCGATCTATTGCTTCCCGCGTCGCCCATGCCCGCCGATGCCGGCGCCGCCACGGAAGCGCAGCGCCGCGAGCAGGCACAGCGGACGCGCGACAAGCTCCGCGTGCAGCTTCGCGAAGGAAAGCTCGACCAGCGCCTGGTGGAGGTGGAGGTCCGCGAGCGCTCGATGCCTTCATTCGAGATCATTACCAATCAGGGCGTCGAGGAAATGGACGTCAACGTCAAGGACATGCTCTCCGGCATGTTCGGCCAGCAGAAAAAGAAGCGGAAGATGACGGTGGCCGAGGCCTTCGATTACCTCATCCAGGAAGAGGAGAATCGCCTGATCGACATGGATCAGGTGACGCGCATCGCCGTGGACCGCGTCGAGCAGATGGGGATCCTCTTCATCGACGAAATCGACAAGATCGCGGGGCGGGAGAGCGGCCACGGGCCGGACGTTTCGCGCGAGGGAGTGCAGCGCGACATTCTGCCGATCGTCGAGGGCACCACGGTCAACACGCGCTACGGCATGGTCCGCACGGACCACATCCTGTTCATCGCCGCGGGGGCGTTCCACACGGCAAAGCCTTCGGACCTGATTCCGGAGCTGCAAGGGCGCTTCCCGATTCGCGTCGAGCTCAGCTCGCTTTCGGAGGCTGATTTCATCCGCATTCTCACCGAGCCGAAAAACGCGCTCATCAAGCAGTACACCGCGCTGCTCGACACCGAAGGGCTTAAGCTTTCGTTCAGCGAGGACGCCATCGCGTCGATCGCGCGCTTCGCCGCCACGGTCAACGAACACACCGAGAACATCGGCGCGCGGCGGCTGCACACCATTCTCGAAAAAGTTCTCGAGGAGATTTCGTTCGAGGCGCCGGAGATGAAGAAAAAGACGGTCAAGCTCGACGCCGCGTACGTGCAGAAGCAACTCGCGGACATCGTGAAGGATCAGGATCTGAGCCGCTATATTCTCTAGAAAATTGAAAATGGAAAAGGGAAAAGGGGCGCCATCGCCGGAGCGCACGCTATATCTGCATGTTCGGCCCGCTATTTTCCGATTTCTCTTTTCTATTTTCCTGTTTTGCGTCGTCCTCGGCGGCTGCGCTTCCCCGGGCGAGCCCTACGAGCGAAAAGCGCGCGTCCCGCAGGCGGTGACAGACCTCGCGGCCGTGCAGTCGGGAAACGAAGTCGTCCTCACGTTCACGCTGCCCACGGAATCGGTGGACCACCGGTCGCTCGACCAGCCTCCCGCGATTGAAATCTATCGCGCGCTCGCGACGTCTCCGGGGTCGCCTGCGGCACCCGAGCTCATCACGACAATTCCTTCGGCGATGGTCGGTACCTATGCCAGGCAAGGCCGGATCGGTTACTCCGATCCAATTCCTGCTTCCGCATTCTCCCCGAACACCGTCCTCGCGGGGCTGTACACGGTCCGGATGCGCGTCTCGCAAAAGAAATCTTCCGCGGACTCAAACGCCGCCAGATTGTCCATCTACCCGCTGCCCAATCCCATCAGCGACCTGAAGGCCGAGGTCACGCATCCCGCCATCGTGCTTAGTTGGACGCCGACTCAGCCGTTGCCTGCGGGAGCGGCACTTCCCATCGCGGGCTATCGCGTGTATCGAGCGGAAGGAGAGCCGACAGCGAACGCCGCGGCTCCCGGCGCGAAATCTTCACCTGCTCTCATCGGCGAGCCGGATGCCGCATCCTCATCGTTCAGCGATCCCAATTTCGAATTCGGCAAGACGTATGTGTACACGATCCGCAGCGCCGTGCAGATTCCGGGCGGCCCGCTGCTTCTATCGGGCGATTCGAATGCGCTCACCGTCGCGCCCAAGGACACGTTTCCTCCCGCCGCTCCGCAGGATCTGGTGCTCGCGCTCGTTCCGGCGCAGGGCGGCGTCTCGGCGCATCTGGAGCTCTCCTGGGCGATCAGCCCTGAAACCGATATCGCCGGGTACAACGTCTATCGTAGTGAGCAGGTTGGCGTTCTGGGAACACGCTTAAATGCCGATCCTATGCCTACGCCTGCTTTTCGCGATATGAATGTCTTGCCCGGCCGCCGATATTCTTACAGCGTCACCGCCGTAGATCGCTCGGGGAACGAGAGCGTACCGAGCGCTGCGGTTTCCGGAGGCGTGCCGGCCGAAGGCCAGCCGGCGCCATGACGGATACAGACGCACAGCCAAACGCATCCAGCGAGCCGATCAAGATTCCTTCCTCCCGGCATCCGTTCCGGACGGGTGTCTATACCGCCGCTTCGCTCGCGATCGTCATGTTCTCGGGGCTTGTGATCGCCAACCGCTTTCCTTCGCTCGAGCGTTATGCCTTCGAGCGGAACGCGGCTCTCTACACGATTTTTGTCCTCTTGATGCTGGCTCCCGTCGTCCGCTTTTTGGACCGGCCGGTGCAGATGTTCGCCGCGGCTATGGTAGGATGGGTGCTCTTCGCGGGGGCTTACGATCTTGCGGGGATGTTTTTCCGCAATCTGTTTCAGGTTTTACGCCGCACCCCGTTCGAAGTATTGGTGGAAGGAGCCATCGTGTACGGTCTCTGCGCCGTGGGAGCTTGGGTCGCTGAAATGATCCTCCACGCGCGGCGCCATCCGATCGTGCCGGTTCGCAAGGCTCCCACCGAAGCTGCCCGTCACACTCGATGAAACTCTGCCGCTTCCAGCCGCTCGAATATGCCTCGAAGCATCCGCGCCAGACGCCGGAGGAAGCTCACGCGAATTCACACGCCGGTATCCTTGAAGGCGGCGTAATCCGCGAAATTGCGGGCGAGCTCTGGGGACCGCGCGAGCAGACCGGCCGCCAGTGGAAGGCGGAAGAGGTGAAGTTTCTCCCGCCGTCGTCGCCCAGCAAGATCATCTGCGTCGGGCGGAACTATCACGAGCACATCTCCGAAATGGGCAGCACGGCTCCCAAGGAGCCGCTGATCTTTCTGAAGCCGCCCTCTTCCATCATTTCGCCGGAAGATTCGATCGTGCTTCCCCCGAGTTCGCAGCGCGTGGATCATGAAGGCGAGGTGGCGGTCGTCATCTCCCGCCGCTGCGCGCGCCTTGGCCCGAACGTCGACGTGAAGCCCTACATCGCCGGCTACACTTGCTTGAACGACGTCACCGCGCGCGACCTTCAGAAGGCCGACGTGCAGTTCACGCGCGGCAAGGGCTTCGACACGTTCTGCCCGTTCGGCCCCGTGCTCGAGACGGAGCCTCCTTCGCCCGATGCGGCCGTCGAGACGTTCGTCAATGGCGTGCAGAAGCAGTTGGGCCACGTCAAGGAAATGATCTTTCCGATCGACCTCGTGTTCCGCTGGGTCTCGCAGGTGATGACCCTCGAGCCAGGCGATGTGATCACCACGGGCACGCCCTCCGGAGTCGGTCCTCTCAAGGCCGGCGACGTGGTCGAAGTTCGCGTGGGCGGCATCGGAACGCTGCGCAACAAAGTTGTTGCCTCGTATCCGTCCTGACGCCGGGATTGTCTGCTTTCCAATTCAGCTCTCCGCGGTAGATACTACGGCCGTGAACTCACCCACCGCCGCTTTCCTCGGCGAAATCGGATTGCCCGCTCCCGTCCGTGAGTTGGCCTCGCGCCGCTGGGACGTGGTTGTCGTCGGAGCGGGCCACAACGGCCTGGCCTGCGCCGCGTATCTGGCTCGCGCGGGCAAGCACGTGCTGGTGCTCGAAAGCCGCGCGCGCGTCGGCGGCGCCTGCACCATTGAGGAACCCTTCCCCGGCGTACGCATGTCCCCCTGCGCGTATCTCGCGGGACTGCTGCACCCCTTGGTCGTCTCGGAGCTGGGCCTGCCGGAGCGCGGGTTTCACTGGACGCCCGCGGTCAACGGACTCTTCGTGCCATTCCTCGACGGCTCGAGCGTGCAGCTCTGGGACGATGACGAGCGGTGCGAGGCCGAGATTCGCAAGCTCGCTCCCGCGGACGTGGAAGGTTGGCGCGCGATGAGCGACGTGCTCCGCCGTTTGCGCGACGCGCTGCGTCCGGCGGGCGAGGGCGATCTGTGGATCGGCGAGCCTCCCACGCGCGAGCAGATTGAAGCGCGCCTTGGAAATGACGAAGAAGCGAGGCATGTGCTCTTCGACTGGTCGATGGCCGAATTCGTCGAGCACTACTTGCGCGACGAGCGGCTTCAGACTGCGTACCTCGGCCAAGGAGTGATTGGGACGAATGCCAGCCCGTTCGACGCAGGCACCGCCAGCATCCGCTTCCATCACGCCTCGGGCCGCCTGGGCGGAATGCCCGGCATGTGGGGCTACGTGAAGGGCGGCATGGGGATGGTCTCGTTCTACTTTTGCGACGCTGCTCGAGAGGCGGGAGCGACGGTCGCCGTCGGCGTTCCCGTCGGGCGGATCGCGCCTGCCGAGGGCGTGGTTCTCGAGGGCGGCGAACTCATCGCCGCGCCGGTCTTGATCTCGAATGCCGATCCGCGGCAGACTCTGCGGCTGCTCGGCTCCGCTGCCGATTCCGCGTGGCGCAACCGGGTCGAGCAGATTCCGATGGAAGGCTGCAACGTGAAGCTCAACGTGCTGCTCTGCGAGCTGCCCAATTTCACGGCGCGTCCCGGGGCCGATCAGCCGCACCACTACGGGCAAATCAACACACCGCTCACCAAAGCGGAGTGGAAAGCCGCTTTTGCCGCCGCGCGCCGCGGCGAATTGCCCGCGCATCTATGGTGCGAGCTGTATTTTCAGAGCGCCCACGATCCGAGCGTCGCGCCCAGCGGGCAGCACACCATGAGCGTCTTCGCGCAGTATGTGCCGTACAAGTTCGCGCGCGGCACGTGGGACGAGCGCCGGGAGGAAGTCCGCAGGCTCGCGCTCAACTCCCTCGCCCGCTTCTGCTCCAATATCGATAGCGCCATCATCGACGCGCAGGTGCTCGGCCCTCCGGATATCGAGCAGAAGGTTGGACTCACCGGCGGCCACATCTTTCAGGGCGAATGCTTGCCGCCGTTCATGTGGTCGAAGCGGCTTTCGGCGCGCACGCCCATGCCGGGCGTCTATTTGTGCGGCGCGTGCACGCATCCGGGCGGCAGCGTGATCGGCATCAATGGGCGCAACGCCGCAATGGCCGTCCTCAAAGACTCCGCCTAGCCGCGCAGTCGCCACGTGTCCGGAGGCGGACTAAGGTATTCTGCACTCTCATGCCTGCTGATCCCGCGCTCAAGCGCGAACTCGGACTGCGTGACCTCACGCTGTTCGCCATCGCCTGCATCGTTTCCGCGCGATGGATCCCCATCGCGGCGCATGCCGGACCCGGCTCCGTCACGCTCTGGCTTTTGGCGGCGGTGCTGTTCATGGTGCCCTTGTCCGTGGCAGTGGCGGCGCTCGTGGCGAAATATCCCAGCGCGGGCGGGCTCTATCTCTGGATCCGGCAGGACTTCGGGCCGTGGCCCGGCTTCCTCTCATTCTGGATTTACTGGATCGGGATCGCGTTCCTGTTCCCGACCGCCGCCCTTCTGTACGTGAAGGTCGGCTTCTCGATGTTTGGCCCGGTGTTCGCCCGCCTGGGTGACAACCGCTTCTATCTTGTCGCCGCCACCGTGGCATTGATCTGGATCGCGCTCGGCTCAAACCTGATCGGCTTGAAAATCGGCAAGTGGACGGAAAACATCGGCGGCCTGGCCACGTGGGCGGTGGGGATTTTGCTGATCGCGGTGGCGTGGATGGTGTGGACGCGCCGCGGCGCGGCGACCCCAATGCACATTCTTCCAAAATGGAGTTGGGGAACCGTCAACTTCTGGGCGGCGATCGCCTATGCGATGTCCGGCATGGAGTGCGCCGGGATGATGGCGGGGGAAATCCGCGACCCGGAGCGCACCATGCGCCGCGCGAGTTGGATTGCTTCCGCGTTCGCGGCGGCATTTTACGTGTCGGCGACCGTTGCCTTTCTCGTCGTGCTTTCGCCCGACAACATCAGCGAGCTGAACGGTTTCGCGCAGGTGGGGGATTCGGCGGGTCTGCTCTTGGGCGCCCGATGGCTCTCCCCGCTTCTCGCGCTGCTGGTGGTGGCAAGCGGTATCGGATTCGTGGGAGGAATGGGCACGGCGGTCTCGCGGCTGCCGTTTGCCGCCGGCGTGGATCGCCTGCTGCCCGCGGCTTTCGGCAAGGTCCATCCGCGATGGGGAACGCCATACGTAGCCATTCTCGCGCTCGGCCTTGTGGCCACGTCGCTGCTAGTCGTTTACCAGCTTGGCGACTCGATGCGCGCCGCCTACGACGAGTTGGTGTCCCTGATGGTGATCACCGGCTTTCTGCCCTACATCTACCTCTTTGGCAGCGCGTGGAAGGCGGGCAAACGCCTGAGCGTGGTCTCGGGCGGCGCGATCACTGCGCTGGCGCTGTTTTGCTCGGTGGTGCCGCCGGGTGAAATCACCAACATCTGGCTGTTCGAGAGCAAGCTCGCGGCGGGAACGCTAGCCGTGGTGGGATCGGGCTGGCTCATCTATCGCCGGAGAAGCAATCGCGCTGTCCCGGGCGGAGTTGATTGACCTGCGTCATGCTCCGCGACATGGCTTGAAGATTCGCCGCGCTGCGCTACTATACCGTGGTTGAGAGACTTCCTTTCTGATTGGCACAATCTGGTTCCCGTGGCCGGGTTCGTCGTCCTGGCCGTCGCCGGAATATTCTTCTGGCTCCGGCGGAAGCCGGTGGACGCGAGCGAGATCGAGCGCGCGCGGCGCGCGTACCTGAATCGCGTGGGGCGCATCGTCGAAGGCCAGGTGCTCGAGATCGTGGACCACGGCCGCGCCTCGGCCGCCGCGAAGAAAGAAGCCAGAACCACGGGAGTCTTTTCCCGCCGCGATGGCGCTTCTTCGCAGCTCCCGCAAAGGCTTCTCTACTACACCTATGCAATCTCCGGCGTCACGTACGAAACCGCGCAGGACATCACCGGCCTCGAAGAGCGCCTGCACCTGACGCGCGTCAATTCGGGGCAGATTGCCAGCGTGAAGTATGACCCCTCGAACCCGAGCAATTCGATCCTCCTCGCCGACGACTGGTCCGGCCTGCACTGAGCTCGTCGCGCCTCGGCCCACAGCGAAGTTGCACAATGTGAAACGCGCCCCCAAAAGGTGACTCAAGCTGGATTTCGAACGTGATTTCGAGTAATATCTCGCGGGTTTATTCATCGCTATCCTAGTACGGAGAAAAGGGGAAACCGGAGAGATGAACAAGAAGCGCAATGAAACGAAAACGCTCCTCGAGTCGCTCGACGCGCTCATCCAGGAGCACCACCTGCTGAAGCATCCCTTCTATCAGGCATGGACCGAAGGGAAACTTTCCAAGGAATCGCTCCAGCTGTACGCGGAGCAGTATTACCAACACGTCCGCGCGTTTCCCGAGAACCTGAAGCAGCTCGCGGCTCGCTCGACCGGAACGCTTTCGGCGATCGTGGAAGACAACGTCGCGGAAGAGCTCGATCCCGCGGGACCGCACCCGATGCTCTGGCGGCAGTTCGCGCAGTCGCTCGGCGTGAGCGACGCCACGCTCGAAGACGCGCGCCCGCTTCCGGGAATCGCGGCACTGCTCGATACGTTCGACGAGCTGGCCTCGCAGGGAACGCTCGCGCAGGCAGTAGCTTCCTTCTACGCCTACGAGGCGCAGGTGCCGGAGATCGCTTCGCAGAAGATTTCCGGGCTTCGCCGCTTTTACGACATCACGGAACCCCGCGCACTCGCCTATTTCGGCGTGCACGAGGAGGCCGACGTTCGTCACCGCGCTGCATGGCGTGGATGGCTCGCGAGCCAGAAGAACGCCGATACGTTCGAGGTTCTCTCCGCCGCGGAGCGCACCCTGAAAGCTCTCTGGGGCGCGCTCGATGCCGTGTACCCGCAAGCAGCAGCCGCCGCGAGGAATTAGGGGCCGGGACTGAAGTGATCGGTTCCGGGGGGAGGGTGCAGTTCGGCCGTACGGACTGCACCCTGGCCGTCCCCACGCACTCTTGATTCTTACTTGCTGGATTTCCTGAAGGTCTGCACGCCGTCGCGCCCGCCCACGATCACTTCCTGCGCGTATCCGAGGAACAGCCCGTGCTCGACCGCGCCGACCACGTGGTCGAGGTGGTGCGCGATCTCTTTGGGATTCTCGATGGGACCGAACGCGCAGTCCATGATGTAGTTCCCGCTGTCGGTCAGGTAAGGTTTTTTGTCCGATCCCAGGCGCAGCGAAGGATTGCCGCCGAGCTCGGTGAGCCTTCTGCCGGTGGCTTGCCAGCCGAATCGCACCACCTCCACCGGCACCGACACCAGCGATCCGAGCTTTTCCACCAGCTTCGTTTCGTCCGCGATCACGACCATCCGCTTGCTTGCCGCCGCGACAATCTTCTCGCGCAGCAGCGCTCCGCCGTGTCCCTTGATCAAGTAAAGCGTGCCGCTCTGCACTTCATCCGCGCCGTCGACGGTGAGGTCGATCTGAGCGTGCTGGGCCAGCGTCGTGAGCGGAAGTTTCAGGCTGTGGGCCTGGGTTTCCGTTTGCACCGACGTCGGAATGCCCGTGACTCGCAGGCCGTCTTCCGCGATGCGCCGCCCGAGCGCGCTCACGAAAAACGCAGCGGTCGAGCCGGTGCCCAGCCCAAGGACCATGCCATCCTCGACCAGCTTCAAGGCCTCTTCCGCCGCGGCCTTCTTCCACTGATTTTGTTCTGAAAGATTCACAGGAACGGTTTCCGTGCAATCAAGCGCAGCCATGATAGCCGCGCGCCGGGAGCTTGCCAAGCGAGCGTCCCCACCGCCGGCGCGGCACAAGGCCCGATCTTCATTTTACCTCGGGGAGTTTTCCGGCGGATTCCAGAATCTGACGGGCAAGGTAATTCGTGACGCGCGCTTCGTCCCGCGCTTCCACCAGGTACGCGGACCGGAGAAGCTGTTCCTTGCGCGTGCGCAGAGCGTCGCGAATGGCCTGCTGCACCTGAACGTCGGAGAACTGGCGCTCCCCGGCGGCTTCCTTCGCGAGTAGCTTCAGAATGCGATACCCGCCGCCCTTGAACGGAATCGGCTGGGTCACTTCTCCCACCTTCAGCGACAGCACGGCCTTTTTCAGCGCCGGGTCGGATTGATTGAGCGCCGATTCCGGAACGAAGCCAAGATCGCCGCCGGTCGAGGAGCTGGAGTCCTCGGAGTAGTCGGTGGCCAGTTCCGTGAAGTCGGCGCCGGCGCTGAGTTTTTGCACCAGCATCGCCGCCTTGCGTCCCGCTTCCGCTTCGTTCGTGGCCTTGTCGTTCTTGCGATTGTGCACCGTGGGGTCGGCCTGCGGCGTGATCACGATCTGGGCGACGTGGTACTGCGGCTCGGTCACGTTGAATTGGGATCGGTTCTTGTTGTAGAAGTCGGCGATGTCCTGATCGGTGATGGAAATTTTGGCGACCACTTCGCGGTTCAGCAGCTTCTGAATCGAGAGCTGCCTGCGCAGGTCGCTCCGCAGGTCGTCCACCGACAGCCCCGTGTCCTTCAGCTTCTTCTGGAATTCCTCTTCCGTGTAGGGGCTTTTCGATTCGGTGAACTTGTCCTCCACCTCGGCGTCGCTTGCCACCAGGTTCATCTTGTTGGCGCGCTCGACCAGGATCTCGCTGTTGATCAGCTCATCGAGAATGCTGAGCTGGAGGGAGAGGGCCTCTTCCTGCGAGGGCGCGGGGGCTTCGGCGTTGACGCGCGAATGAAAAACCTTCTCGACGTCCTCGCGGAGGATTTCCTTGCCGTTCACCACGGCCCAGACGTCGGGGCTGGGCGCAACGTCTTTCCGGCAGGAGGCCGCAAGCGCGCAGGCGGCGAGCATCGCGAGGATCAGCGCTTTTCGCTTCAACCGAGGCTCCTTCCGATGAAAGGCGTGTTTCAGGCGGCTTTCTTGACGCGGCCCGCCCGGATGCACGCGGTGCAGACGCGCACCTGTTTTCGCACTCCGCCGATGACCGCCCGCACGCGCCGCAGATTGGGATTCCAGCGCCGCCGCGTCACGTTGTGCGCGTGGCTGATCGTATTGCCGAAGCGCGGCTTCTTGCCGCAGATTTCACAAGCCAGTGCCATGTTAGCGTTGCTCCAGACTGGGAGGATTAGGAACGCGAAACTTCATGCTACCAGAGATTCCTTCGGGTACGAAGCAATTTGCGGCTCGAAGTCCCTCAAAGTGGTGGCATTTTTTGCGCCAAAACGGCCGCTATACGGGCACAAAAGGCCAAAGAAGAACGCCCCGATTCCGCCGACCGCCTAACGCTTCTGGCCGACGAGCCCGGCGATGGTGTCCATCAGGTCGAACTTCGTGAGAACTTCCAGATTGCCTTCCTCCATCTCGACGAAGACCGCCGGGCTTTCGTGGCTCAGCAGGTGCGTGACGCGCTCGACCGGCGCATTCGACGCCACCTGCGGGAGCGGCCCGCCCATCACTTCGCGGACGATCAGCTTGCGGAGGTCCTTGCCTTGCAGCGCAAGATTCAGAATCTGGTCCTCGAACACGGTGCCCACCGAGCGGTCGTCCTCAAACACGGGCAGCTGAGAAATATCCTGCTGCTGCATGGTTTGAAGCGCCTGAAACACGGTGCGATTGGGGCCCACGACGATCAGGTCGCGCGTCTTGCCGTTCTGGCGCTTGACGCGGATCACGTCGGCGGCGGTGAGGGACACCTCGGTATCCGCGTAGCCCAGCTCGCGCATCCAGCCGTCGTTGTAAATCTTGCTGAGGTACCGCGTGCCGGTGTCCGGCAGAAACGCGACGATCAGGTCGCCCTTCTTGCAATCCTTGGCCACGCGAAGCGCCGCCGAAACGCAGCCGCCCGCCGAGCCGCCGGCGAAAATTCCTTCGCGCTTCGCGAGACGCCGCGCCCACAGGAAGCACTCCTCGTCGTTCACCTGCACGATATCGTCGAGCACCGAGAAATCCATGTTTCCCGGAAGAATGTCTTCGCCGATGCCTTCCACCACATAGGTCCGCGCTTTTCCGATGTTGCCCGTCTTCCAGTACTCGTAGAAGAGCGAGCCGAACGGATCGACCCCGATCACCTTTACCTTCGCGTTCTGTTCCTTGAGATATCGCCCGACGCCGCTGGCCGTGCCGCCCGTCCCAAGGCCGCAGACGAAATGCGTGATCTTTCCTTCGGTGTCCTTCCAGATTTCCGGGCCGGTGGAGCGGTAGTGGGCCTCGGGATTGGCCGGGTTGTCGTATTGATTCGGGTAGTACGCGTTGGGAATCTCCCGCGCCAGTTTCTTGGCCACCGAATAGTAGCTGCGCGGATCTTCCGGCTCGACTGCCGTCGGGCAGACGATCACCTCGGCGCCGAACGCCTTCAGCAGGTCGATTTTCTCGCGCGACTGCTTGTCCGTGATCGTGAAGACCACCTTGTAGCCCCGCACCGCTGCCACCAGCGCGAGCCCCATCCCCGTGTTGCCCGAGGTTCCTTCGACGATCGTCCCGCCGGGCCTCAGCAGGCCCTTGCGCTCGGCCTCGTCGATCATCCATATGGCGATGCGGTCCTTCATGGAGCCGCCCGGATTGAGGTAATCGGCCTTCACATAGATTTCGGCGGGCACATCCTTGGTGATGCGGTTCAGCCGGATGAGGGGGGTATTGCCCGTGGCTTCGAGGATGTTGTTGCACTTCATCGGCGAGCGCCGCTCCTGAGAAATCGTCTGGTTCGAGTAGCTTAGAGACTTCCCCAAAATCTGTCCAGCAGCAGTTTAGGCGTGACGCCGCGCCGGGCGCCGAAAAGCGGTTCTCCGAGCGTGCTATGCTTTCCGGAGCGTGCCGCAGGGCGAGCCAAAACCCGAAATGCTCTTCTACGACGGGCACTGCGCCTTGTGCCATCGCGCGGTGAAGTTCGTGCTCAAGCACGATCGCTCTGGAAAGCTCTTCCGATTCGCGCCCTTGCATGGCCCCACCTTTCAGGCTCAGATTACGCCCGAGCGCCGTGCGGGCTTGCCGGACAGCATCGTGGTGCTCACCGGCGAAGGCCCGCTTCTCGTGCGCTCGGACGCCTTTCTTCATATTCTGCGGCGGCTGGGCGGCGGCTGGAAGTTCTGGGCCGAAGTGCTCGCCGTCGTTCCACGGCCGGTGCGCGATTTCGGATATGATTCGATCGCGCGGATTCGCTATCAGGTTTTCGGCACGCAGGACGATTGGTGCCCGGTTGTGCCGCTCGAGCTGCGCGCGCGATTCGATCCTTGACGGCAGAAATCAACGGGGAGGGGAACATGGAGCGGCTAAACATCTCGACCGGGACGTCTTGGGAGCCCATCGTCGGATACTCGCGGGCGGTGCGCGTCGGCCCGTACGTTCACGTCTCAGGCACGACGGCCACCGGCGCGGACGGCAAGATTGTCGGCGTGGGCGATCCCTACGCGCAGACCGTGCAGACGCTGCGAAATATCGAGTCGGCGCTGGGGAAAGCGGGCGCGCGCATGGCGGACGTGGTCCGCACGCGCATCTTCGTGACCAACATCGCCGACTGGGAAAAGATCGGCCGCGCGCACGGCGAGTTCTTCGGGAAGATCCGCCCGGCCACGGCAATGGTCGAAGTGAGCCGGCTGGTCGCCCCGGAAATGCTGGTGGAAATCGAGGCCGAGGCGATTGTCTCCGCGGAATGAGTGAGCATCTTCGCGGCTGAGTGCTCGGCTCTCGCGCCGGGAACATTGAAACCAACCGTGCAAAATCTACTCGCCTACTGCTCGGCCCCATAGCTCGCGTCGCGCATAATCAGTAAGTTAGCGCCCATTCAGTTTGGAATTTCTCGTGCGTAGTGGAAGGTGTGAACGAAACCCTCTAATCATCGTGCGAGACCCGATTAACCCCCACACACGCGCGGGTCTCGCACGCCCACCTTCTCAGCGTCATTGTTTCCGATACTTGCGTTAGTTAGAGCGGCGAGTAGAGAATTACGCGCTGGCCGTGCGCGTGCCCTGCGTTTCCTCGACGACGCGTCCATCGAGAAGATGAATCGTGCGGTCCGCGATTTCGGCATAGCGAGGATCGTGCGTGACCATGCAAATCGTCGCGCCATCGGCGTGCAACTTGCGCAGCAACTCCATCACGGCTTCGCTGTTTTTCGAATCCAGGTTTCCGGTAGGCTCGTCCGCCAGCAGGATCGACGGCTGGCCGACCAGCGCGCGAGCGACCGCGACGCGCTGCTGCTGGCCGCCCGAAAGCTGCGAGGGGAAGTGCTTCGCCCGGTGCGCCATACCAACACGATCGAGCACTTCCTGGACGCGCTTTTTTCGCTCTGCCGCGCCCATGCTGCGATAGGTGAGCGGCAATTCGACGTTTTCATACACCGTCAGGTCGCCGATCAGATTGAACGCCTGAAAGACGAAACCGATCTCGCGGTTGCGGATGCGCGTGCGATCCGAGAGCGAAAGATTTTCCACTTTCTGGGTGTTGATCGAATAGCTGCCTTGGGTCGGCGAATCGAGCAAGCCGAGAATGGCGAGCAGCGTCGATTTGCCGCAGCCGGAAGGGCCGGCAATCGATAGGAATTCGCCGGGCTTGATCTCTAGGTGCACGTTGCTCAGTGCGTGC
>Ga0335077_10006297_pt1 | contig 14659 bp, 11 predicted proteins | sample Lox_Sample_31_FD_207151 | JGI IMG/M metagenome (GOLD analysis project Ga0335077, IMG submission 207151) | Soil microbial communities from Loxahatchee National Wildlife Refuge, Florida, United States - Lox_Sample_3.1 | ecosystem: Environmental > Terrestrial > Soil > Wetlands | place: USA... | reverse complement strand
AGGCTGTCGCCGGCGGCGAGGTTCATCAGCCGGACCCCCATGGTCTGCCGGCCCGACTTCTTGACCTCGGCGGCGGCGGTCCGGATCACCCCGCCCGACGAGGTGATCGCGAAAACCTCGTCGTCGGCATCGACCATGAGCGCCCCGACCAGCTCGCCGCGGGCGGCGACGATCTGCGCCGTCAGCACGCCCATGCCGCCGCGGCCCTTGACCGGGTACTGGTCGGCCGGGGTCCGCTTGGCGTAGCCACCGCTGGTGGCGACCAGCACGTCGGCGCCGTCCCTGACCACGTGCATGCCGAGCAGCTCGTCGCCGTTCGCGAACCGCATGCCGATCACGCCCGAGGTGGCCCGCCCCATCGGGCGGAGCGCCTCGTCGGTGGCGTGGAACCTGATCGCCTGCGCCTTCTTGCTGACCAGCAGCAGGTCCTGGTCCGGGGAGACCAGCCGGGCCCCGATCACCTCGTCGTCCTCGCGGAGATTGATGGCGATGATCCCGCCGGTGCGCGGCGAGTCGAAGTCGGTCAGCCGGGACTTCTTCACCATGCCGGACCGGGTGGCCAGCACCAGGTAGGGCGCGGCCGAGTAGTCCTGCAGCGCCATCACCTCGGCGATCCGCTCGTCCGGCTGGAAGGCCAGCAGGTTGGCCACGTGCTGGCCGCGGGCGTCGCGGGCGGTGTCGGGCAGCTCGTAGGCCTTGGCCCGGTAGACCCGCCCCTTGTTGGTGAAGAACAGGATCCAGTGGTGGGTGGTGGTGACGAAGAAGTGCTCGACGATGTCGTCGGTGCGCAGCTGCGCGCCGCGCACCCCCTTGCCGCCGCGCCGCTGGGCCCGGTACAGGTCGGTCTTGGTCCGCTTGGCGTAACCGCCCCGGGTGATGGTGACGACCACGTCCTCCCGCGCGATCAGGTCCTCCGCCAGCACCTCACCCTCGTCGGCGACGAGCTGCGTCCGCCGGTCATTGCCGTAGCGGGTGACGATCTCGGCCAGTTCCTCGCTGACGATCTGCCGCTGCCGCTCGGGCGAGGCGAGGATCGCCTCGTAATCGGCGATCTTCGCCATGAGCTCGTCGTACTCGTCGACGAGCTGCTGGCGCTCCAGCGCGGCCAGCCTGCGCAGCTGCATGTCGAGGATGGCCGTGGCCTGCTCCTCGTCGATCTCCAGCAGGTCCATCAGGCCCTGCCGGGCCGCGGCTGCCGACTCGCTGCCCCGGATCAGCGCGATGACCTCGTCGATCCGGTCGATCGCCTTGAGCAGCGCCCGGACGATGTGCGCCCGCTCCTGGGCCTTGCGCAGCAGGTAGCGGGTGCGCCGGACGACCACGTCGATCTGGTGGGTGACCCAGTGCCGGACCAGCTGGTCCAGCCGCAGCGTGCGGGGGACCCCGTCGACCAGCGCGAGCATGTTCGCGCCGAACGTCTCCTGCAGTTGGGTGTGCTTGTACAGGTTGTTCAGCACGACCTTGGCGACCGCGTCCCGCTTGAGCACGATCACCAGCCGCTGCCCGGTCCGCCCGCTGGTCTCATCCCGGAGCTCGGAGATCCCGTTGATCCGGCCGTCCCGGACCAGTTCGGCGATCTTGGCGGCCAGGTTGTCCGGGTTCACCTGGTAGGGCAGCTCGGTGACGATCAGGCAGGCGCGGCCGCGCCGGTCCTCGTCCACGGTGACGACGGCCCGCATGGTGATGGAGCCGCGGCCGGTCCGGTAGGCCTCCTCGATCCCGCGACGGCCGACGATCAGCCCGCGGGTGGGGAAGTCCGGGCCCTTGACCCGCTCTATCAGCGCGGCCAGCAGCTCCTCGTCGGTGGCGTCGAAGTGCTCCAGGTACCACTGGACCCCGGCCGCGACCTCGCGCAGGTTGTGCGGCGGGATCTTGGTGGCCATGCCGACCGCGATCCCCTCCGAGCCGTTGACCAGCAGGTTGGGGAACCGGCTGGGCAGGACCACCGGCTCGCTGGAACGCCCGTCGTAGTTGGGCCGGACATCGACGGTGTCCTTGTCGATGTCGCGCAGCATCTCCATGGCGAGCGGCGCCAGCCGGCACTCGGTGTACCGCATGGCGGCCGGCGGGTCGTTCCCCGGTGAGCCGAAGTTCCCCTGGCTGTCGATCAGCGGCATCCGCATCGACCACGGCTGGGCGAGCCGGACCAGGGCGTCGTAGATGGCGCTGTCGCCGTGCGGGTGGTACTGGCCCATGACGTCGCCGACCACCCGGGAGCACTTGAAGTACCCGCGGTCGGGCCGGTACCCGCCGTCGTACATCGCCCACAGGATGCGGACGTGCACCGGCTTGAGGCCGTCCCGCACGTCGGGCAGGGCCCGGCCGACGATGACCGACATCGCATAGTCGATGTAGCTGCGCTGCATCTCGACCTGGATGTCGACCGGCTCGGTCCGGTCGTGCCCTCCCGGCGGCGCGGCGCCCGCGTCCACGTCGGTCACTGCCTGGCCTCTCTTACGTCTCTATCGGCAAAACGGATGGCCGCCCGCGGGTCGCCCCCGGGCCCGGCCGGTACGGGGTCAGATGTCGAGGAACCTGACGTCCTTGGCGTTGCGCTGGATGAAGGAGCGGCGTGCCTCCACGTCCTCGCCCATCAGCACGCTGAACAGCTCGTCGGCCTGAGCCGCGTCGTCCAGCGTGACCTGCAGCAGCACCCGCCGCGCCGGGTTCATCGTGGTCTCCCACAGCTCGCCGGCGTTCATCTCGCCGAGCCCCTTGAAGCGCTGCACGCCGTCGCGCGGCCGCGGGTCCCGGCGGCCCGCCGCGATGCCCGCCTCGATCAGCGCGTCCCGCTCCCGGTCGGAGTAGGCGTACTCGGGCTCGGCGCCCTTCCCGTCCCACTTGATCTTGTACAGGGGCGGCTGGGCCAGGTACACGTGCCCGGCCTCGATCAGCGGCTTCATGAACCGGAACAGCAGCGTGAGCAGCAGGGTGCGGATGTGCTGGCCGTCCACGTCCGCGTCCGCCATCAGGATGATCTTGTAGTAGCGGAGCTTGGCGATGTCGAAGTCGTCGTGGATGCCGGTGCCCAGGGCGGTGATCATCGCCTGGACCTCGTTGTTCTTCAGCACCCGGTCGATCCGGGCCTTCTCCACGTTGAGGATCTTGCCGCGGATCGGCAGGATCGCCTGGAACTCCGGGTCCCGGCCGCCTTTGGCCGAGCCGCCGGCCGAGTCGCCCTCGACCACGTAGATCTCACAGCGGGCCGGGTCGCCGGACTGGCAGTCGGACAGCTTGCCCGGCAGCGAGGTGGACTCCAGCAGGCCCTTGCGCCGGGTCAGGTCCCGCGCCTGGCGCGCCGCGATCCTGGCCCGGGCGGCCTGGGCGGCCTTGGTGATGATGTCCTTGGCCTCGCCGGGGTTGCGGTCGAACCAGTCCCGCAGGTGGTCGTTGCACACCTTCTGCACGAACGACTTGGCCTCGGTGTTGCCCAGCTTGGTCTTGGTCTGCCCCTCGAACTGGGGGTTGGCGAGCTTGACCGAGACGATCGCCGCCAGCCCTTCGCGGACGTCCTCGCCGGAGAGCCGCTCGTCCTTCTCCCGGACCAGCTTCTGGTCCTTGGCGTAGTTGTTCACGATCGTGGTGAGCGCGGCCCGGAAGCCCTCCTCGTGGGTCCCGCCCTCGGCGGTGTTGATCGTGTTGGCGAACGTGTACACCGACTCGGCGTAGGAGGAGTTCCACTGCATGGCGATCTCGACCGCGATGCCCGGGCCCTCGTCGCCGAACTCGATCACCGAGGCGTGGACCGGCTCCTTGGTGCCGTTCAGGTAACGGACGAAGTCCGCGATGCCGCCCTCGTAGCAGTAGGTGACCGTGCGCGGCTCGCCGTTGATGTGCGCGGGACGCAGGTCAGTCAGGACGATCGTCAGGCCGCGGTTCAGGAACGCCATCTCCTGCAGCCACCGCGACAGGGTCTCGAAGCTCCACTCGGTGCTCTCGAAGATCTGGTCGTCGGGCCAGAAGGTGATCGTGGTGCCGGTCTCGTCAGTCGCCGTGCCCCGGGTCAGCTTGCCCGCGGGGTCGCCGAAGCGGTAGGCCTGCCGCCAGTGGTAGCCGTCCCGGCGCACCTCCACTTCCAGCCGGGACGACAGGGCGTTGACCACCGAGACGCCGACGCCGTGCAGGCCGCCGGAGACCGCGTAGGACTCGCCGCCGAACTTGCCGCCAGCGTGCAGGGTGGTCATCACCACCTCGACGGCCGGGCGCTTCTCCACCGGATGGTCATCGACCGGGATGCCGCGGCCGCCGTCATCCACCCGGACCCCGCCGTCGGCGAGCAGGGTGACCTCGATCCGGTCGTTGAACCCGGCCAGCGCCTCATCGACGGCGTTGTCCACCACCTCGTGGACGAGATGGTGCAGGCCACGTTCGCCGGTCGAGCCGATGTACATACCGGGGCGCTTGCGTACCGCCTCAAGGCCTTCAAGGACGGTGATCGAACGGGCATCGTACGGCAAAGGCAAGCTCCTCCTGGAAGAGACGCGCTGCCAGGGCACGCAGGCCACGCTGCTCTCAGCCCTGGGGCGCACCTACTATTTTACCTGGGAGTACCTTGCGCCTCAGCCGTAGTCGTCACGTGGCCCGCGTGTGTCGCGGACCCGCCACTGGCCCCGCTGCCGGGGGGGCACCGGGCCCCGGACCCTGACCCCGGTGACGGTGCCCTGGCCCAGTTCGGTGTTCAGCCTGCGGATGAGCTGGCTGCCCAGCAGCCTGACCTGTGTCGCCCAGGCGGTGGAATCGGCGATGACCAGCAGTTCCCCGTCGGTGAAGCCGCCGGGCCTGGTGTGGGCGGCCAGCGTGGCGCCCACGATCTCCTCCCACCGGCCGAACACCGAGCCCACCGCGGCCTCGGTCCGCCACCCCTGATCGTCCAGCAGCCCATCGATGGCGGCCTGGAGCGGCTGCGGGTCTTCCCGCCGGGTGCGGCCAGCCCGGCCCCCCCGGGCCGCCCGGCTGGCACCGCTGGCCCCATCCGCCCTATCCGTCCCGGCCGCCCCTCCGGTACCGGGCAGGTGCCGCGCCGGGGCAGTGGGACCGCCACGCACCTTCCGTTCGGCACCGAATCCGGCTGCGGGGGCACGCTCACCGCGCGCCCGGGCGTCGGTCTTCGCCTCCGCGAGCGCATCGGCGGCCAGCCGCGCGCGCTCGGGCCCGTCCGGGCCCTGCTCATCCGGCACGGGTCACCGTCCCGCCGCCGACGTCGAAGCGGGCACCGCTGAGCGCGGCCGGGACGTCGGCGGGCACCGCCGCCGTCACCAGCACCTGCTCGGCCCCGGCGACCAGGCCGGCCAGCCGTTCCCGGCGGCCCGTGTCCAGCTCGGCGAACACGTCGTCGAGCATCAGCACCGGATCGTCCCCGCTGCCGCGCAGTGCCTCGAACGCGGCCAGCCGGAGCGCGAGCGCCATCGACCACGACTCGCCGTGGCTGGCATACCCGCGGGCGGGCAGCTCGCCGATCCGCAGCTCAAGGTCGTCGCGGTGCGGGCCGACCAGGCAGACCCCGCGTTCCAGCTCCTCGCCGCGCACCGCGGCCAGCGCCTCCCGCAGGCCGTCGGCGAGCCGCGCGGCATCGGCGGCGGGCTCGGCTGACTCGGCGGCCCCCGGGCCGGGCGGCCCACCCTGGCCCCGGCTGCGCAGCGACTGGCGGTAGCTGATCCCGGCCGCCACGGCCCCGCCGCCCGCCACCGCACTGTAGGACCGGGCCACCAGCGGTCGCAGCGTGGCGGTCAGGGCGATCCTGGCGGCCAGCAGCTCGGCCCCGGCCGTGGCCAGGTGCTCGTCCCAGACATCCAGCGTCCTGGCCGCCGGGTCGGCCAGGCCATCGCGGGCCGGTCCGCCCTGGCCCGACCCGTTCTGGGTGGCCCTGTCCTGGGTGGCCCCGTCCTGGGTGGCCCCGTCCTGGGTGGCCCCGTCGTGCCCGGCATCGCGCTGGCCGCCGGTGCGCGCGTACGTCCGGGCGCCGTGCCGGGCCGACCGTCCGGGCTGGCCCCGCAGCGACTTCAGCAGCGCCGTCCGCTGCCGGAGCACCCGCTCGTAGTCGGCCCGGACGCCGGCGTAGCGCGGCGCGCTCGCGACCAGCAGGTCGTCGAGGAACCGGCGGCGCTGCTCCGGGTCGCCCTTGACCAGCGCCAGGTCCTCGGGCGCGAACAGCACGGTGCGCAGCACCCCGAGCACCTGGCGGGGCCTGCTCACCGGCGACCGGTTGAGCCGGGCCCGGTTCGCCCGGCCGGGGTTGATCTCGATCTCCACCAGGCTGCTGGTGCCGCCGGAGGTGACCGCGGCGCGCAGGATGGCCCGCTCGGCGCCGCTGCGGACCAGCGGCGCGTCGGTCGCCACCCGGTGCGAGCCGAGCGTCGCGACATACGCCGCCGCCTCGACCAGGTTGGTCTTGCCCTGCCCGTTGGGGCCCAGGAAGGTGCTCACCCCGGGTTCCAGGCTCAGCTCCACCCCGGCGTAGGACCGGAAATCGGTGAGGGCGAGACGGGTCAGGTGCACACCAAGGAGGCTACCGGTGCGGGCGGTCAGCCGCCGGGACGCACTCCGCCGGCGGGTGCCTGCCCGGGCGGGCTCAGGCCCCGAGCCGGATGGGCATCAGCAGGTAGCGGTAGTCCGGCTGCTCATCCGGCGCGGGCTTGCCGGTGATGAGGGCGGGCTTGCCCGGCTCGGTGAAGGACATGCGCGCGGTGTCGGAGTCGATGGCGGTCAGCCCGTCCAGCAGGTAGGTCGGGTTGAAGGCGATCTGCAGATCGTCCCCCTCGTACCCGGCGTCGAGCACCTCCACCGCCTGGGCCTCGTCCCCGGTGCCCGCCTCCAGCACCAGCTGTCCGGCCGAGAAGGAGAGCCGGACCGCGGTGTTGCGCTCGGCCACCAGAGCGACCCGCTTGACCGCCTCCGCGAAGGGTGCGGTGGCCAGCTCGGCGACCGCGTTGACGTGGCTGGGCAGGAGCGTCTGGTAGCGGGGGAAGTCGCCGCCGAGCAGGCGGGTGGTGGTGCGGCGGCCGCCGCCCTCGAACCCGATCATGCCCTCGCCGGCGGCGCCGTCCTCCCCGGGCAGCGCCAGGGCGATCGAGACCTCGGCCCCGGCGGTGAGCGCCCGGGCGGTCTCCGACAGCGCCCGGGCGGGGACGAGCACCGAGGCGCCCAGGTCCGGCCGGGCCGGGTTCCACCGCAGTTCCCGCACGGCGAGCCGGTAGCGGTCGGTGGACACCAGGGTGAGCGTGTCTCCCTCGATCTCGATCCGCACGCCGGTCAGCGCCGGCAGCGTGTCGTCGCGCCCGGCCGCGGCCGCCGACTGGTTCACCGCGGTAGCGAAGGCATCGCTGCCGACGGAGCCGGCCGCCGGCGGCATCTCCGGCAGCGTGGGGTAGTCCTCGACCGGCATCGTGAGCAGCGTGAAGGTGGTGCTGCCGCAGGTCAGGGTGGCCCGGGAGGCATCGGACGAGATCTGCACCGGACGGGCGGGCAGGCTGCGGGTGATCTCCGCGAGCAGCCGGCCCGACACCAGGACGGTGCCTTCCTCCTCGGTGGCTACCGGGATGCTGGCCTGGGCGGACACGTCGTAGTCGAAGCTGGCCAGCGCGAGCTCGGCACCCGCCTGCAGGCGCATGCCTGCCAGGACCGGGAGGGCGGGGCGTGCCGGGAGCCCGCGGGCGGTCCAGGCGACGGCCTCGGCGAGCGCGTCGCGCTCTACCTGGATCTTCACCGGAAGCTGCCTCCTGTTACTCGAGGACGGGGACGGCGGGACGCGGCTGGCTCGCCAGCGCCGGGCGGTGCCGGGCCGTGGCCAGGTGGTGTGCGCGGTGCGCGCGGTGCCACGGGCGTGCCGCGGGATGCCTACTGGGGTTTTGTGCTGAAGATGAAAAGAAGAACGTAGCCGTCGTAGGGACGGTGGATGCTGGGGACAGCGGGCGATAGCCCAGCCTGCGGCCGGTGCCGGTAACCACAGGGCCTGTGCGCGGCCGGTGCCGGGCGGGGGATGGGCTGTGGACGGGGGTGGCGCCCCAGCCGTTTTCCGCGCCGTTACCCCCCGGCCCCCCCACGTTGTCCGCCGGCCATCCCAAGGGTGTCCACAGGGATATCCACAGCCTGTGTGTACCGATTGTGACGGGCGTTACTGATACGTGGTCGCTCATCCGGACCGGGCCTGCTGCTTGATGCGGTTGGTGAGCTCGGTGACCTGGTTGAAGATGGAGCGGCGCTCGGCCATGAGCGAGCGGATCTTGCGCTCGGCGTGCATGACCGTGGTGTGGTCGCGGCCGCCGAACTGCTGACCGATCTTCGGCAGCGACAGGTCGGTCAGCTCACGGCACAGGTACATGGCGATCTGGCGGGCCGTCACCAGGACCCGCGACCGGGATGTGCCGCACAGGTCGTCGATTGACAGCCCGAAGTAGGAGGCCGTCTGGCCCATGATGGTCGCGGCGGTGATCTCCGGCCCCTGCGCCTCCGGGATCAGGTCCTTGAGCACGATCTCGGCCAGCTGGAGGTCGACGGACTGCCGGTTGAGGCTGGCGAAGGCGGTGACCCGGATGAGCGCGCCCTCGAGCTCGCGGATGTTGGTGGAGATCCGGCTCGCGATGTACTCCAGCGCTTCCGGCGGCGCGTTGAGCCCTTCCTGGACCGCCTTCTTGCGCAGGATCGCGATGCGCGTCTCCAGCTCCGGCGGCTGCACGTCGGTCAGCAGGCCCCATTCGAACCGGCTCCGCAGCCGGTCCTCCAGCGTCACCAGGCGCTTGGGCGCGCGGTCGCTGGAGATGACGATCTGCTTGCTGGCGTTGTGCAGGGTGTTGAAGGTGTGGAAGAACTCCTCCTGCGTCCCTTCCTTGTTCTCCAGGAACTGGATGTCGTCGACCAGCAGCACGTCCACGTCGCGGTAGCGGCGCCGGAACCCGTCCTGCTTGCCGTCCCTGATCATGTTGATGAAGTCGTTGGTGAACTCCTCCGAGCTGACGTACCGCACCTTGACGCCGTGGTAGAGGCTCTGCGCGTAGTGCCCGATGGCGTGCAGCAGGTGGGTCTTGCCCAGGCCGGAGTCGCCGTAGATGAACAGCGGGTTGTAGGCCTTCGCCGGCGCCTCGGCGACCGCCACCGCGGCGGCATGCGCGAAGCGGTTGCTCGATCCGATGACGAACGTCTCGAACGTGTACTTGGGGTTCAGCCGGGCCTGAGCCGGTGCCGGCCGCGGCAGGCCCGGGCCACCGCCGGGCAGGTCGCTGGGCCGGTGGTGCAGCCCGCCGGAGTCGCCGCCGAAGTGCCCGCCGGAGTGGCTGCCCGGGCGGGCGCCCGGCACCGGCGGGGCGCCCGCGGCCGCGGCGGTGGCGCCGGGCGGCAGGGTCACGCTGCCCGCCGGGGCCGCACCTGCCGCCTGCGGTGGGTGGCCGCCGGGGGGCGCGCCGGGGACGGGGCTCAGCCCGGCGGGGGTGCCCGCACCGGCGGGGGTACCCGGGCTGACGGGGGCACCGGGGCTGACGGACGTGCCCGGGCCGTCCGGGCCGCCCAGGCTGTGGCCGGGGGACTGGCCCACCCCCAGCGGCCGGTCATCGGGTGCGGCCTGCTGGCCCGCCGCGGCTGGGCCGCCGGCCCCGCGCGGCATCGGGATGATCGCCGGCCCGTCCGGCTGCCAGGGCTGGGAGTCGTCAGCCGTGAGGCCGTCCGCGGGCGGGCCCGGCCCGGCCCCGGGCGGCTCGCTGGCGGTGGCCGTGGCAGCCGGGTCGACCGTGACCGCGAGCTGGATGCTGCGGCCGAGCTCGCGGGACAGGGCGTGTGTGATCAGCGCCCGCAGCCGGGTTTCGAGCTGTTCCTTGACGAACTCGTTGGGGGTGGCGATGAGCGCGGTGTTCTCGACCAGCCCCAGGGGCCGGGTCAGCCGCAGCCAGGCTCGCTGATGGGGCTCGATGTGCAGGTCGGACAGGTCGTCGAGGGATCGGGCCCAGACCTCCCCGAGGTCGGTCTCGCTCATCAGTTGGCCACCTCGCCCCCACAGTGTGATCAACAGTCTTTTCCACAAGCTGTGCACGCCACGCAACCGCCTGGTGCGCGAGGGGAGCGTGTGACAATACGCAGCGCCCACCATCGCTGGTGCGCCTGCTGGTGTGCAGCGAAGCCGGTTGTCCACAGCCTAGGCGCAGGGGGTGGGTGTACGTTAGGTAAACGGCCGTTTCCCGGCACAACTCCGCTGCCGGGCCGGATCGCAGGTGCGGGCTGCTTGGTTTGACCAGTGGTGACCGCTGCGCGTACCGTGAACAGACCCAGCTACCCCGGGCGGCTGTGCCGCGCGCTCACGCGCCTTCCCGCCGGACGTGGCGTGGCAATGAAGAAATCTACCGGGAGTCACCCGTGAGCAAGCGCACGTTCCAGCCGAACAACCGCCGCCGCGCCAAGACGCATGGCTTCCGGCTGCGCATGCGGACCAGGGCCGGGCGCTCGATCCTCGCCGCGCGGCGGCGCAAGGGCCGGGCCCGGGTTAGCGTCTGACCCGGGCGTGCCTGGTGCCGACGGGGAGGCCACGGATGCTTCCCGCAGAATCCCGGATGAGACATCGGCATGACTTCTCGCGTGCGGTCCGCCAGGGCAGCCGTTCCGGGCGCACGCTGCTGACCGGGCACCTGCTCGTCCCCCCCGGGGCGGAAGGCGAAACCGACGGCCCCGCGCGGGCGGGGTTCGTGGTGAGCCGGTCGGTCGGCACGGCGGTGGTGCGGAACAGGGTCCGCCGCCGCCTGCGGGTGCTGGTGCGCGAGTACCTGTCATCGCTCCCGGGAGGTAGCCTGCTTGTTGTCCGGGCTCATCCGCAGGCCGCGACCGCACGCCAGGCAGATCTCGCCGCCGAACTCGACCTGGTGATGAGCACACTGGTGCGGCGGCAGGTAGGGGCACAGCGGCGATGACTGAGGCAGATGGGCGGCTGGCGCAGGCCACGCCATCGGCTGCTGCGCTGGTGCTGATCGCCCTGATCACCGGATACCGCCGCTTCATCAGCCCGCTGCTCGCCTCGCGGTGCCGGTTCGCCCCCTCCTGCAGCGCGTACGCGCTGCAGGCGGTCCGCGAGCACGGGGCGCCGCGCGGCGCCTGGCTTGCGGTGCGCAGGGTCGGCCGCTGCCATCCGTTCCACCCCGGCGGGTTCGACCCGGTCCCGCCCGGCCCGCACACCCGCCGATCCCGTCCCGAGGGAGCACGTTCGTGACGAACCCGCTCACCCCGCTCTACGACGCTGTCGCATGGGTGATGCAGCAGATCCACACCGGTCTGAGCACCGTCCTGAGCCCGGTCAGCGGCCTCGCCTGGGTGCTGACGATCGTCATCCTCGTGGTCCTCATGCGGCTGCTCCTGGTGCCGCTGTTCGTCAAGCAGATGCACGCGACCAGGAAGATGAGCGCGCTCGCGCCGCAGATCGCCGAGCTGCGGAAGAAGTACAAGAACGACAAGCAGACGCTCAACCAGGAGACGATGCGGCTCTACAAGGAGAACGGGGCCAACCCGCTGGCCGGGTGCCTGCCGCTGCTCGGGCAGATGCCGCTGTTCTTCGCCCTGTTCAGCGTCCTGCGGGCGATCTCGGACTGGAAACCGGGCACGGGGAAGCCGCCGCCGTACGGGCTCAGCCAGGGGTTCGTGCTCAGCGCGCAGCACGCGGACATCCTCGGGGCCCACATCCCGGACAAGTTCCTTTTCCCGCTGCCGGGCCAGACGCTGGAGTCCAGGCTCGTCATCCTGGTCTTCGTCCTCATGAGCGTCACCACCACCTTCATGACCGTGCGCCAGAGCACCAAGCGGGGGATGACCCCGCAGATGACCACGCCCGATAACCCGATGGCGCAGTCGCAGAAGTACATGGCCTACATCGTGCCGCTGTTCGCGCTGTCCGGCCTCTACTGGGCGTTCGGGCTGGTCATGTACTGGGTGACCACCAACATATGGACGCTCGGCCAGCAGTGGGTGCTGTTCAAGCGCTACCCGATGCCGGTCGCTGCTGGTGCCCCGGCCGCCGCCGCGGGCAAGGCAGCCCCGGCGGGCAAGGCAGCCCCGGCAGGGAAGGCAGCCCCGGCGGGGAAGGCACCCCCCGCGGGCAAGGCGCCCGCGCCCGGCAAGGCCGCCCCGGGCAAGGCGGCACCTGCAGGCCAGGCGGCCGCCACCGGCGGGACCGGCCCGGCTGGCAAGCAAGCCGGGACCGGGAAGCCGGCCGCCGCCACGGGCGGCACTCAGAGCCCGGCCAACGGGTCTGGGATGCTGCGCAGGCTGACCAAGGGCCGGTCGGAGCCCGAGCCGCAGGAGGCCGTTCCGGAGACTAAGCTCGTCAGGCAGCAGCGCGTGCGGCAGTCCCGCAGCAAACGCTCCGGCAGACGGTGAGCCGGCCCAGAGCCAGGGCCGGCAGGTCACACGCGGGCTGCGCGGCAGTCCCAGAACCGGGCCGGCTGGGACGCACCACCCCCCAGCCAGCCCAGGCCAGTGACCGCGGACGGCACATTCCCGCGACGAGGAGGACCCGGTTGTGAGCCAGAGGGAGAACATGGTTGCCGTGACCGAGGATGACAACCCGGGGCAACCGCCCGTGGCGGGCAGCGCGGGCATGGGCGCACCGGCGCCGGCGGATGAGCCAGCGGCCGAGGCGGTCGGCGCGGACGACGCCGCGCAGCCGGGTGAGCGGGAAGAGCGGGGCGAGCCGGCCGGGACCGCTGGGCAGGCAGAGGCGGAAGCGGGCGTCGCCGGCGAGGCTGGTGACGACGCGGGCGCGGACCAGGAAGACGACGCTGCGGACGGGGACGATGCGGACGCGCCGGACCGGCAACCGCGCGCCGTCGCCGATCTGGAGCAGGAGAGCGAGATCGCGGCCGACTACGTGGAAGGGCTGCTCGACGTCGCCGACCTCGACGGGGACATCGACATGGACGTGGAGGGCGACCGGGCACTGGTGTCCGTGGTCGGCGCGACCCTCCAGGAGCTCGTCGGCCCGCGCGGCGAGGTGCTGGAAGCGCTGCAGGAACTGACCCGGCTGGCGGTCCACCGGCAGACAGGCGCACGGACCAGGATCATGCTCGACGTCGGCGGGTACCGGGCGCGGCGGCGGACGGAACTGACCGCGCTGGGACGGGACGCGGCCGAGGACGTGGGCCGGACCGGCGTCCCGCGCCGCCTCGACCCGATGACGCCGTTCGAGCGCAAGATCGTCCATGACGCGGTCGCCGCCGCGGGCCTGCGCAGCGAGTCCGAAGGCGAGGAACCGAACCGGCGGGTGGTTGTCCTTCCCGCGGGCTGACCGGCCCGGTATCCCAGGCCTGCAGGATGCCAGTGGTGCTGGCGTGACCAGTGATGCCAGCATGGCTGATGGGGCCGGCGGGCCCAGCGCGGCTGACGCCGCTGCTGGAGCGCCCGTGGGCCCGGTGATGCCGCCTGCCGCGCCGCCGCAAGCGGAGCAGGTATTCGGGTCGGCGATGGCCACGGCGGAGCATTACGCGCGGCTGCTGGCCGGGCCCGCGGTGACCCGCGGCCTGATCGGGCCGCGGGAGGTTCCCCGGCTGTGGGAGCGCCACCTGCTCAACAGCGCTGTGGTCGCCGAGCTCGTGCCTCATCCCTGCTCACTCGTTGATCTCGGGTCAGGCGCCGGGCTGCCCGGCATCGTGCTGGCACTGCTGCTGCCGGACGTGACCGTCACGCTGCTGGAGCCCATGCTGCGGCGGGTGGTGTTTCTCGAGGAATGCGTGCACGACCTGGGCCTGCCGAATGCGCAGGTGCGCCGCGGCCGGGCCGAGGATCTCGCCGGGCAGCTGTCCGCGGACGTGGTGACCGCGCGCGCTGTCGCGCCGCTGGCCCGCCTGGCGGCACTGGCCCTGGGGCTGGTACGGCCGGGCGGGATCGTGCTGGCCATCAAAGGCGCGGCCGCGCGGCAGGAGGTCGCCGCCGCGCGGCCCGCACTGGGCAGGCTGGGGGTGCGGAGCGTGGACGTCGTACGGGTGGGGGACGGTAAGGTCGATCCCGCTGCGACAGTGGTCCGGCTGACCGCGGCCCGGTAAGGCGAGCGGGCCGGCGGGCCGCGGCGAGAGGCGCGGCAGGGAGAGGTGCGGCAGGGAGAGGTGCGGCAGGGAGGAGCGGTGATGGCTTCCGCAGGCGGCCTGGGGTGGCCAGCAGAATCCCGCCGACAGCCTGCTGCCGCACCGCCCGGCGGGCCGCGCGTGGAGCCGAGCGGCCTGGGGTGGCCGCACAGCAACCCGGGCCGCGCGCCCGGTCATGTCCCGCAGGCAGGAGCGGATAAGGAGCGAGAGACCGTGGCGCAGGCGGCGGATCAGCGGGCCGAGGATGAGCCGCCCGCCCGGGTGAGGCAGGCACTGTCGGCGGCGGTTTCACGTGAAACCCCGGGCCCGGCACGCGAGGATGACGCCGTGGGCGGAATACCGGACGATGACGGGCCAGCCCGGCAGGTGGCGGCCCCCGTGCCCACCGGGCAGGACGGACCTGCGGCGGTGGCATCGCCCGTGGCTGGCAGGCCGGCGATGACCACGGCGCAGACGGCCCTCGCCGCCCTGGGCGGGTCGGGCCGCGAGTGGCCCCGCCCCCGTTCCTGCCGGATGATCACCATCGCCAACCAGAAGGGCGGCGTCGGCAAGACCACGAGCGCGGTCAACCTGGCGGCCAGCCTGGCCCTGCACGGCGCGCGGGTCCTGGTGGTGGACCT
>Ga0335077_10006296_pt1 | contig 14659 bp, 13 predicted proteins | sample Lox_Sample_31_FD_207151 | JGI IMG/M metagenome (GOLD analysis project Ga0335077, IMG submission 207151) | Soil microbial communities from Loxahatchee National Wildlife Refuge, Florida, United States - Lox_Sample_3.1 | ecosystem: Environmental > Terrestrial > Soil > Wetlands | place: USA... | reverse complement strand
CGGGCCTGGTCAGCATCGGGCAGCTCGCCAAGGCGGCGGGGGTCAGCAGCCGGACCATCCGGTACTACGAGGAACTCGGGATCCTGCCCGAGCCGCGCCGGTCACCGGGCGGCACCCGCCGGTATCCGCGCGAATACCGCGGCTATATCGACACCGCGCTGGCGCTCAAGGACCTGGGCTTCCGGCTGGAGGAGATCAAGCCGCTGGCGCGCCTGGCGCTGGGGCGCTCGGTCAGCGCCGGCCAGCGAGACCAGGCGGCCCGGCTGGTGGACGAGCGGATCGAGGCGCTCGCCCGCCAGGCCAGCGTGCTGCGCAGGCTGCGAGACTCGGTGCGGGGGCCGGACGCGGTGACCGCGGTTCCCGGCGTGCTCAGCGCGGCGGACCTGGCGGTGGTCGCGCCGATGCGCAGCGACGGAGCCGCCTGACCGCCAGGCAGACGGCGGGAAGGTTTCAGCGGGGTCGGCCGGCGGCGCCGCCTGACCGGCGGGCACACGGCGCGAAAGGCGCGGCGGCCGGCCGGCTGATTTTGCCGTGTCGCGGCTTATGCTCGGAGCAGGCGACACCCCGGGAGACCGCGATGACCGATGGACTGATCCTGCTGGGATTCATCGGGGTGCTCATAGCCCTGTTCACCGTGCGGATGCGGCGCCGGATGGGCATGGGGTCGACCGGCCGAACCTGGTTAATGATCATCATCGGGGTGGTGCTGGCCGGGCTCGTGCTGTGGGCCTGGTCCCTGCCGCACCGGTGACGCCCGAGCCCGCGGCTAGCCTGCGCCGCCCTTGATCGGGATCTCGAACCAGACGGCCTTGCCATCCTGGGTGGGCCGGGAACCCCAGCGGGTCGCCAGCTGGTCGACCAGGTAGAGACCGCGGCCGCCCTCGTCGTTCTCGCCCGCGCTCCGGATCCGGGGCAGCCGCAGGTCGGGGTCGAAGACCTCGACCCAGACGGCGGAATCCCCGCGGCGCAGCCGGAGGGTGAATTCCCGGCCGCCGACCGGGGCGGGGAAGTCGTCGGCGAACGGCGAGGCCGACCAGTCGTCGAGGATGCCCGCGTCCGGCCCGACCGCATCCAGGTCGAACTCGTGCCGTGGGCTCGGCGACACGGCGGCGTGCAGCACCACGTTCGTGACCACCTCGGAGACCAGCAGGCAGGCCAGGTCGGCCTGGCTGATATCCATGCCCCAGCTGGTGAACGTCTGGTGGGCCAGCCGCCTGGCCTCGGAGACCCGGATCGGCTCGGCCGGGAAGTTGCGCTCCCGCGAGGCCAGTTCCACGCCTGAGGTACGCACGACGACGATCGCCATGTCGTCGTCGATCTCCCCCGGCACCGCCTTCTCGGCCGCCTCGGCGATGGCCTCCACGCTCTCGGTGGCCACCGCGCGCACCGCGTCACAGAGCATCTGCAGCGCCTCGGCCTCGGTGTAGTGGCCGTCGCCGTCCGCGCGCGGCCGCCGGTCGGTCAGGCCGTCGGTGTAGAACACCAGGGCCGAGCCCGGGGGAAGGTAGCGGGTCTCCTCCCGGTAGGTCGGCACGCCGGGCATGCCCTTGCCGCGCACGCCGAGCAGCACGCCCTTGTGCTCGATCTCCATCTGCCCGACCTCATGATCGGTGATCAGCAGCGGGGCGTCGTGGCCGGCATTGGCGAACGACAGCGTCCGCGACCAGGCGTCGTAGACCAGGTACGTGCAGCTCACGGTGGGGGGGTCGGGAGCGCGAACGTCGTGCGCCTGCGGGCCGGCGGGCTCCAGGGTGCGGCACCAGTCGTCCAGCCTGCGCAGGATCTCCGCGGGTGGCTTGTCGTCCTGCGCGAATGCCCGCAGCGCGGCCCTGAGCTGGCCCATGGTCGCGGCCGCGCGGGCGCCGCGCCCCTCCACGTCGCCGATGACGATGCCGACCCGCCCGGCCGACAGCGGGATGATGTCGTACCAGTCCCCGCCGACCTGCGTCTGGATGCCCTGCCCGTGGGTCTCGAGCGGCTTCGCCGGCACGTACTTGTAGGCGACCGTCAGGCCGTCGACGGCCGGCGGGTCGTGCGGTAGCAGGCTGGTCTGGAACGCGAGCGCGGTGCGGCGCTCCTCCTCGAACAGCATCGCGTTGTCGATCGCGACCGCGACCCGGCTGCCGATCGCGCCGAGGAAGTCGCCGTCGTCCGCGCTGTAGTGCCGGTGACCGCGCTCGGTGAGGCCGGACAGTGCCAGGCTGATCACCCCGAGCACCTCGCCCCGGGCGACCAGCGGAGTCGCGATCACCGACCGCAGGCCGATGTTGTCACAGGTGTCCAGGCTCGACTGGCGCGGCGCAGGCCACTCCTTCTCGGCCAGGTCGGCCACCACGACCGTGTCCCGGCGTGACATGGCCTGCTGGCAGAAATGCCCCTCCGGGTAGCTGACCTGCTCGCCGACCATGGCCCAGCTGCCCGGCTCGGGCAGCCAGCCGCGCGAGTGCAGCTGCGCCTTGCGCACCAGTTTGTCGCCCTGGAACAGGTCGATCAGGCAGTGGTCAGCGAACTGCGGCACGAGCGTCTCGGCGACCTGCCGGAGCGTTACCTCGAGCTCGAGCGAGCGGGCGAGCCGGTCCCCGATGCGCTCCAGCAGCCGCAGCCGGTCCCGCTCGCTGCGGCTGCCGCGCATGGTCGCCTCGCGGGCGATGATGACGATGCCGTTGATCTCGCCGGACGCGTCCAGCAGGGAGGCCGCCCGGGCCCGGATCAGCAGCCGGGTCCCGTCCAGATGGCGGCTGGCGAACGTCCCTTCCCAGGCCCGGCCGCGCAGCACCTGGGACACGAGGTAGTCGACCCGCGGCGCGTCGCCCTCCTCGAATCCGAGCGAGGCCAGCGAGTGGCCGACGAGATGCGCGGCATGGTCGGGAAAGCCGAAAAGATTCACTGCGTAGGGATTTGCGTACGCCAGGTTCCCGCGCCGGTCGGTGACCAGGACAGCCGCCTCCAGCTGCTCCAGGATGTCGGCCGGGCCGGGCAGCGGGCGGATGGCGGCCTCGTCGGCGGCGCGCGACCTCATCGCGGCACCCGGTGAGGGCCTGGGGGACGCGGCGGCCGCCCGCCGCGGCGAGGCGGTACGCGGCCGGGGGCGCGCCGGTCAGGGCTTGGTGACGAAAACGTGCACGGCCACCTGGCGCGGCAACTCCGCTTCCAGACCGCCGATCCCATTGTCACCTGTCACCCGCACACCGTCGTCGCTGACCGCGAGCGTGACCTCGCGCCCGGGTTGTATCCCGATGTTCTTGAGTTTAAGCATCAGTTCCGCGTCGCTTTGGACCTGTTCGCTGATCCGGCGCACGACCACCGGCTCGGCTTGCCGCGACGCGATCGTTGTCATGGCCACGGCGTGCTCGCGGCCCGCTGCAAGCGCGCGCTTGCTAGCATCGGCCGGAACGCCGAGTTCCGCAAGCCCCGGGATGATATTTCCGTGTGGGCACCGGATCGGGTAATCGAGCAGTTCGACCAGCCTGCGCTCTACGCTGTCGGAGATCACGTGCTCCCAGCGGCAGGCCTCGATGTGCACTTCCTCCCAGGGCAGCCCGATGACGCCGACCAGGAGGCATTCGGCCAGCCGGTGCTTGCGCATCACCCGCATCGCCAGCGTCCGGCCGGTCTCAGTGAGCGACAGCTGGCGGTCACCCTCGACGCGCAGCAGGCCGTCACGCTCCATTCTGGCCACGGTCTGGCTCACGGTCGGGCCGCTCTGCGACAGGCGCTCGGCAATGCGGGCCCGCAACGGGACGATGCCTTCTTCGTCAAGCTCGAAAACCGTGCGAAGGTACATCTCCGTCGTATCGATGAGCCCGTGCGCCGTCAAAGACCCTCCCTTCAGGAACGATGCTATGCCGCGGGGCCACGCCGGCGAACCAGGAAAAAGCGCCCCGGCACCAGGTGCGCGGGGCGCGGGGTCAGGGGGCCAGCCGCTCGGCCACCCAGCGGCCGCCGTCGCGGCGGTACCGGAACCGGTCGTGCAGCCGGTTCGCCCGTCCCTGCCAGAACTCGGCGACTTCGGGAATCACCCGATACCCGCCCCAGAACTCCGGCATCGGGACATCCGTCCCATCCGGCCACCGCCGGGTCAGCTCGGCGTAACGGTCGTCAAGCTCGGCACGGGATCCGATCACCGACGACTGCCTGCTGGCCCACGCGCCGATCTGCGAACCGTGCGGGCGGGACCGGAAGTAGGGCTCGCTGTCGGCGGTGGACAGCGCGGTGACCGTCCCCTCGATGATCACCTGCCGGTGCACGGGATACCACGGGAACAGCAGGCAGGCCCGCGGGACCTCGGCCAGGTCGGTGCCCTTGCGGGAGGTCCGGTTGGTGTAGAAGACGAATCCGCCGGAGTCGTAGCCTTTCAGCAGAACCGTCCGGGCCCGCGGCCGCCCGCTGGCCGAGACCGTGGCCAGCACCATCGCGGTCGGCTCGGGGAGCGCCGCGGCGACGACGTCGGCCATCCAGGCGGCGAACTGGTCCAGCGGGTCGCGGGCCAGCATCGCCTCGTCGAGGCCGGGCTCGTCCGGGACGCGGCTGATCGGTTCCACGGCTAGAGATCATCACACACGACCCGCGCGGGCCGCCACCGGATGCCCGCCTCCGGCCATGGCCAGGCCGGGGCAGGGCCGGGACCGGGGCAGGCGGGCCGGGCGGGGTAACAGTGCGTTGCCGGGTCTTGGCGGGTATCGGTCGGTCTATGCGGATGCTGGCCGGAAGCCCGGGTTACCAGATGCGCCCCGGGCGCGATTGAATAGGTCGGCTGGCCACACAGCGCTACCGGGCCGGGAAGGCCCCGCCAGTGACGAAGAGACGGAGGAGCCAGATGTCCGATTTCACGCCCGGCCTGGAAGGTGTCGTCGCGTTCGAAACGGAGATCGCAGAACCGGACCGGCAGGGAGGCTCGCTCCGTTACCGGGGAGTGGACATAGAGGAACTCGTCGGGCACGTGACCTATAGCCACGTCTGGGGCCTGCTGGTGGATAACTCCTTCGAGCCCGGCCTGCCGCCCGCCGAGCCCTACCCGATCCCGGTGCACTCCGGGGACATCCGGGTGGACGTGCAGAGCGCCCTGGCCATGCTGGCGCCGGCCTGGGGGATGCGCCAGCTGCTGGACATCAGCGACGAGGAGGCCCGCGACGACCTGGCCCGCGCCTCGGTGATGGCACTGTCGTTCGTCGCGCAGGCGGCGCGCGGCCTGGGCCTGCCGATGGTCCCGCAGCGGCGGGTGAACGAGGCCAAGACGATCACCGAGCGGTTCATGATCCGCTGGCAGGGCGAGCCGGACCCGAAGCACGTGAAGGCCATCGACTCTTACTGGGTCTCCGCGGCCGAGCACGGCATGAACGCCTCCACGTTCACCGCCCGGGTGATCGCGTCCACCGGGGCCGACGTGGCCGCGGCGCTGTCGGGGGCGGTGGGCGCGCTGTCCGGGCCGCTGCACGGCGGGGCCCCCGCGCGGGTGCTGAACATGATCCAGGAAGTCGAGCAGAGCGGCAACGCGGACGCCTGGGTCAAGTCGGCGCTGGACCGCGGGGAGCGGCTGATGGGCTTCGGCCACCGGGTGTACCGGGCCGAGGACCCGCGGGCCCGGGTGCTGCGCCGGACGGCCAGGGAACTCGGCGCGCCCCGGTTCGAGGTGGCCGAGGCGCTGGAGAAGGCGGCCCTCGAAGAGCTGCACAACCGCCGGCCAGACCGGGTGCTGGCCACGAATGTCGAGTTCTGGTCGGCCGTCGTCCTCGACTTCGCCCAGGTACCCTTGCACATGTTCACCTCCATGTTCACCTGCGCGCGGACGGCCGGGTGGGCGGCGCACATCATGGAGCAGAAGCAGGCGGGCCGCCTGATCCGGCCCAGCGCGCGGTACGTAGGCCCGAAGAGCCGCCCGGTGTCGGAGGTGTCCGGCGCGGCCGAGGTCCTCGACAAGGAAGTCTGACCGCATGACCGAGATCGTCATCCCCGAGGGGCTGCGGCCCGCCGATGGCCGGTTCGGCTGCGGCCCGTCGAAGATCCGGCCGGCCCAGCTAGCCGCCCTGGCCCAGTCCGGTTCGGCGTACCTGGGCACGTCGCACCGGCAGGCGCCGGTTCGCTCGCTGGTGCAGCGGATCCGGGAGGGGATGGCCGCGCTGTTCTCGGCGCCGGACGGCTACGAGGTCGTGCTCGGCAACGGGGGCACCACGGCGTTCTGGGAGATCGCCGCGTTCGGCCTGGTGGATCACAAGGCGCAGCACCTGTCGTTCGGGGAGTTCTCGGCCAAGTTCGCCAAGGTCACGGCGGCCGCGCCGTGGCTGGAGGCGCCGTCGGTCATCCAGTCGCCGCCGGGCACGCACCCGCTGCCGCACGCCGAGCCCGGCGTGGACACCTACGCGCTGACCCACAACGAGACCTCGACCGGGGTGGCCATGCCGGTGGGGCGGGTACCCGACGCGGGCGACGAGGCGCTGGTGATCGTCGATGCCACCAGCGGCGCGGGGGGCCTGCCGGTGCGGGCCAGCGAGGTCGACGTGTACTACTTCGCGCCGCAGAAGTCGTTCGGATCCGACGGCGGCCTGTGGCTGGCCCTGATGTCGCCGGCCGCGCTCGACCGGGCCGGGAAGGTCGCTGCCAGCGGCCGCTACATCCCGGAGTTCTTCTCGCTGCAGGTCGCGATCGACAACTCCCGGCTGCTGCAGACCTACAACACCCCGGCGGTCGCGACGCTGTTCCTGCTGGCCGACCAGGTGGAGTGGATGCTCGGCCAGGGCGGGCTGGGCTGGGCCACGGCCAGGACCGCGCAGTCGTCGGCCGTGCTCTACGAGTGGGCCGAGAAATCGGCCTGCGCCACGCCGTTCGTAGCCGACCCGCTGCAGCGGTCCCAGGTGGTCGGCACGATCGACTTCGACGACGCGGTCGCCGCGCCCGCGCTGTCCGCGGCCCTGCGGGCCAACGGGATCGTGGACACCGACTCCTACCGCAAGCTTGGCCGCAACCAGCTGCGGATCGGCATGTTCCCGGCCGTGGACCCGGCCGACGTGCGGGCGCTCACCGCCTGCATCGACTACGTCGTCGAGCGGCTGTAACCGCCAGCGCGGCCGGAAACTCGTGGCCGGCCCGTGCGGCACCGTGAGAGGGTCACCCCATGACAACGGAACGGGCCGAGCCGGCGCTGCAGGCAGGCGAGCGGGAGATGCTGACCGGATGGCTGGACTATCACCGCGCCACCCTGCTCTGGAAGTGCGAGGGTCTCGGCGACGACCAGCTCCGGCAGCGCTCGGTGCCGCCGTCGGGGCTGTGCCTGCTCGGGCTGGTCCGCCATCTGGCCGAGTGCGAACGCGGCTGGTTCCGCAACGTGCTGCTCGGCGCGGGCCTGCCCGCCCTGTACTCGACGCCGGAGGACAACGACGCGGACTTCAACGCGGTCGACTCCGCGGACGTCGCCGAAGACATCGCCACCTTCAAGCGGGAATGTGCGGCGGCGCGCGAGGCGGTCGCCTCCGTGCCCGGCCTCGACGCCCTCGGCCAGAAGCCGGACCAGCGCACCGGCGGGCAGTACTCGCTGCGCTGGATCCTCACGCACATGATCGAGGAGTACGCGCGGCACAACGGGCACGCCGACCTGCTGCGCGAGCGCGTCGACGGCGCTACCGGCGATTAGTTAGAGCCCGGCGGGATCCGGCTTAGATGATCAGTGATCGGCCCGCGCCTGCCTTGACGGCGCGGCCCCGGTTTTCGAAGGCGGCTGAGGCGTTGGGCCTGCGGGCGCTGTGCCCGGTGTCTTAGGCGCAGAAGGCGGTGCCGCGGGGCGTCAGCGCTGGCTGCCGTCGGGGACAGCGCCCCGGCCGCCCGGCGGATCGGCCGGGCATCGTCGGGTGAGCGCGTCCAGGGCACTGGCGTGCGCCTGGACGTCGGCGTCTCCGGCCAGTGCCCGCTGGGCGACGAAACCCAGGATTATCGACTGCAGCAGCTGCGCTACCGGGTCAGGGTCGGCGCCGGGGTCGAACCTCCCGGCCGCCTGCCACCGCCGGACCGTGTCGGCGAGCAGGTCGCGCTGTCTGCGGTAGGCGATGCGGGTGATCGCCTTGAGGCCGGGGTCGCTCTGGGAGTGGCTCCAGCCGTGCAGGGAGACGAGCAGCCGGTCGATGCCGCCGGGCTTGTCGCGGCCGAATTCCGCGATGGTGCGCAGCATCTGCTCGGCGAACTGGGGAAGCGGCGGCGGCTCGGGGTTCTTCAGGACCGGGGTGAGCTGCCGGCCCATCGCGGCCGTCCCGTCGGTCACGACGGCGCTGATGATCTCGTCCTTGCCCTTGAAGTAGCCGTAGACGGCGCCGGTCGACAGGCCGGAGCGGGTGATGATCATCTCCATTGACACGGCTTCCAGCCCCTGCTCTTGCAGGCAGGCGCGTGCCGCCTCGAGGATTTGCTCGCGCCGGGCTTCCCGGCGCTCGTCGGCGATCCGTGGCATGCCTCACTCTAACACGTAAAAAGAAGGAACGTTCGCTCTTGACAGTGCCGTCGCGGCGGTCCCATTCTTAAAACGAACATTCCTTCAGAAGCGGAGGCACGCCATGACCACGACAATGCCGCTCGCGGGACGGGCCGCGAGCGACGCCGACTACGAGCGCCTGGGGCTTTCCCGCGACACCATCGCCCCCTGGGAGGACGGTGCCCGCACCGACGGCGGACGCGGCAGCTTCGAGTGGTGGTATTTCGACGCGCACCTGGACGACGGCGCGGCGCTCGTCGTCGTCTTTCAGGACAAGGACTTCACCGAGCCGCAGAAGCCGCTTGCCCCGCTAGTGCGCATCAACCTCGACCTGCCCGACGGCCGCAGCCTGCAGAAAGAGCAGCGCTTCGCGCGCGACAGCTACTCGGCCGCGAGCGAGCATGCCGACGTGCGCATCGCCGGGAACCGCTTCGAGGGGGACCTGCACCGCTACCGCATCACCGCCGCGATCGATGAGGTAAGCGTCGATGTGACGCTGGCCCGCCAGGTCCCGTCGTGGCGGCCGGGAACCGGCCAGGTCTACTTCGGCGCCGACAAGGCCCATACGTTCGCCTGGCTGCCCGCCGTCCCGCAGGGGACGGCCGAGGTGCGCTACCGCATCGGCGACGAGGTCCACCAGACCGCCGGCATCGGCTACCACGACCACAACTGGGGCAATGCCGCCCTGCAGAAGCTGATCCACGACTGGTACTGGGCGCGCGGTCAGGCAGGTCCGTACTCCGTGATCACGTCGTACGTGACCGCGCACGCGAAGTACGGCTACGCGACGATCCCCAACTTCATGCTCGCCAAGGACGGGCACATCCTCACCGGGGACGCCGAAAAGGTCGCCATCACGCTGGAGGACGTCCACACCGACGAGGAGACCGGCAAGCCCGTGGCGGACGTGCTGCGCTACAGCTACCAGGACGGGGACGACGGCTATGTGCTGACCTACGCGGTCCAGGACGTCCTTACCCGCGCCAGGCTGATCGAAGGCGTCCACGGCATCAAGCGGCTCGCGGCGACGCTGGCCGGTTTCGACGGCGCCTACCTGCGCTTCAGCGGCGAGTGCCGGGTGCAGTACTTCCGCGCCGGCACGCTCGTCGAGGAGTTCGCGGACAAGGCGATCTGGGAACTCATGTATTTCGGGCGCGCTCGATGAAAGCATCGAAGCGGGGCGGGGGGATCATGAGCTCTCCGGAACATGAAGAAAGCGGAATCCGCGCGTCGACGCTGCTGCGGGTGCGCACCCTGTGGCTTGCCCCGATCGCCTTGACGGCGATCCTGATGTTCTTCATGACGCTGTTCTACATCGGCGCCATCGTCAACCCGGCCGGGCACCTGAGCGGTCTGCCCGTGGCGCTGGTCAACGAAGACCGCGGGGGAAGCCTGCACGGGAGCCAGGTCAACTTCGGCGCCGAGGTGGCCTCAGACCTGCGGCACAGCAGCGGCGTGACGAGCCGGCTCTCGCTGGACGAGGTCTCGTACGCCCAGGCCGAGGCCCAGATGAACAGCGGCAATGCCTACGCCGCCATCGTGATCCCGCCCGGCTTCACGGCGTCCCTGCTGTCCGCCTACGGGCTGTCGTCCGCGTCCGCCGGAACGCCGACGATCCGGCTGCCGACCAACCCCCGGGCGGGATCCATGGGGGTACAGCTCGCCACCGGCGTCGCGCAGCCGGCCCTGCAAAAGGTATCGAGCGCGATCGGGAGCAAGCTCTCGTCGGAGGCCGCCAAGCTCGGCGCCACCCCGCGCAGCGGGGTCGACACCGCCAGCCCCATCACGGTGACGACAAGCGATTTCCGTTCGGTCCCGCCGGACTCGGCGCTCGGGCTGAGCGCCTTCTACATCTCGCTGCTGGCGCTCATGTGCGGGTTCCTGGGCGCTGTTCTGGTCAACTCCAGCATCGACGCCGCGCTGGGGTACGGCACCACCGAGATCGGCCCCAGATGGCGGCAGCGAATGCCGGTCGCCATCAGCCGGTGGCAAACGCTGCTGACCAAATGGTCGGTGGCGCTGGCCGCCGTGCCGATTCTGACCGGCGTCCTGCTCCTGGTCGCGGCCGGGCTCCTCAAGATGAACGCGCCCCACGCTGGCGAGCTCTGGCTCTTCACGTCGTTCGCGGGCATCGCGATCGCAGCCGGCACGCTCGCCCTCTTCGCTGCCTTTGGCTCACTCGGGCAGCTGCTGGCGATGCTCCTGTTCGTTTACCTGGCGCTGGCATCGTCGGGCGGCACCGTCCCGGTGCAGGCACTGCCGTCGATCTTCCGCTTCGCCGCCAGCTTCGAGCCGCTGCGGCAAGTGCTCGGCGGGGTGCGGGCGATCTTGTACTTCAACGCGCAGGCAGACGCCGGCCTTACCCGGGGCGTCGTGCTGACCGCCGTTGGGCTCGTCTTCTGGCTCATCGTGGGAGCCGCAGTGACCAGATGGTATGACCACAAAGGCATGGACCGCCTTCAGCCCGACGTGCTCGAACTCGTGCAACGGTCCGCCCACGCCTATACCGCGGGAGCCCACGCCCCGAAGGCAAGCCGTGATACCGGCAACGATCCGCAAACCATCCCCGATACTCCCAGAACCACCGCACCCGGTGACCAGCCGCCAGCGGCCTAAGCCCGCTGGTCGCAGAGTTGGCGGCTGCTGACGCCGCCCGGGCTGGCGACGCGCAGGCGTTCGCCGACTCGTTGGCCCCTATCGGCGCGAGCTGCAGGTGCACTGCTACCGGATTCTCGGCTCCGCCCTGGACGCGGAGGACGCTCCAGGAGACCTTGCTGGCGGACTGGCCGCCACCCGGGGTTGAACTACCCGAGCCCACCCGGCTCGGCGAGGTGCCCTGGCTGGAGCCCTACCCCGACGTCCTGCTCGAGGGGCTCGCCGACGCCGCGCCCGGGCCCGAAGCCCGTTACGAGACCACCGAAGCGATCTGATTCCGCACAGGAGCGCGAGCTGGTACGACGGTTCGCCCAGGCCTACGAAGCGGGTGACGTGCCGGGGCTCGTTGCCTTGCTCACCGAGGACGCCTGGCTGATCATGCCGTCCGTCCCGCTGCGGTACCAGGGCCGCGAGCTGGCCCCCGGTTCTGGGCCGCGACCGCGTTCCGGCCCGGGCGCTCCGCCCGCTTGGTGCCGACCCGGGCCAACGGCCAGCCCGCGTTCGGCCTCTACGTCCGCGACCCGCGGGGCCGAGATGGCGAACACAACCAACGACCGACCCACGGGCACTCTTGCTGATGCGCCGGCGGACAGCGGGCAACTCGCCCGCCAGCAGGCGATCGAGCAGATCGATGCGCAGACGGTCCTGCCAATCGCAGCTGCCGCCTCGCTCCTGACGCGTCTGAACGTTCCCCTTACGGTGCGGTCACGGGCACGGCTCGTGATTGACGATCAGCTCTCGGAGGATGTCGGCGTGGCCGCAGTGTTGGGCAAGCTCACGCAGCATGTGGAGGTAGACCCAGCGCAGCGGGAGCGGGCCACGCCGGTTGCCGTAGACCATGTCGTCCAAGCCCAGGAATGCGGTCGCCCGGCGTGAGGACTCGCAGGCCTGGCGGTGCGCGAGGCGGATGGAAGCGATCGTGTCGCTGTCGTCGAGAATGAACGACTCGTCTGGCGTTGCGGGGATGCCGATCTCGGCGCGCGGCCGTCGGGTGATGGCTTCGTCGAACCAGACTTTCTCGACGAAGGCCGCGTGCTTTACCAGGCCGAGGAGCGTGGTCCGGGACGGTAGCAGCGATCGGCGTGCTTGCTCCTCGGTCAGCCCGTCCAGGCAGTGGTTGAGTTCGCTGCGGTGCTCGTCGAGGAATACCTCGAACTGGGCGCGTGCTGGCTGGCCGACGACGTCCTCGGCAGACGTGCTGGGCAGGAAGGACATGTGTGCAGCATCGCAGGAGCGTCACAGTTTCCGCGGACTGGCCCAGCGGGTGTTAGTTAGGCACACTGGGAAGGTGGAGCAAGACGGCCAGCGTGGCGGGACCGTCGCGCGGCGGTTACGGCCGTCCCGGCCGCCACTGCCGGTCCGGCTGGTGGCCCTGGCCCTGGTGCTGACCGCCGCCGGGGCCGCGGCGATCGGCACGGCCGGCCAGGTGCTAGCCCGCGGTTACCTGATGCGCCAGGCCGGGCAGGAACTCCGCGGCTACGTCGACCAGCTCACCAGCCGTCCATTCTCGGTGTTTCCCGAGACCCCGGTCGCGCCGGACGCTGCCCGCCCCGACGCCGGCGCGCTCAGCGTCGTGGTGCGCGATGCCGCGGGCCAGTTGCTGATGAGCGCGGGCCCGGCGGCTCTGGCCGCCCCCGCGGCGAGCGGGCCGCCGCCCGTCGCGGTCGTGGCGGCCGGCGGACGCTGGCTGGTGACCGCCACGCCGATTCACTACCAGTTCAGGCACATCCCGTTCGTGTTCGGCGCCGAGGACTCCTCGGTCTGGGTCACCAGCGCCGCCACGCGAGGCAGCCTGGCCGGCACGCTCGTGGTGGGGCTGAGCCTCGCCGGCGTCGGCCGGGCGGCCGGCCTGCTCGCCCGCGCCAGCCTGGCCGCGGCCGGCCTGGCGCTGCTGCTGGTAGCCTGCGGCGCGGCCTGGTCGGTGCGCGGCATCCTGCGGCAGATCCTCAGCGCGACCGCGGCATCGGAGGCCGCGGCCCGCCGCCGCGCCGAGCGGTTGTGCCAGGCGACCGCCGAGACCGGTCATGACCTGCGCAGGCCACTCAGCGTCCTGCACGGCCTGGCCCTGTACTACCGGGAACGCGGCCCGCTCAGCGGCGGCGCGGCCGACCGGCTGATGCGGCTGGTGGCGGACGAGGCCGCCCGCGCGCAGGCCCTGGTCGACCGCCTGCCGCAGGGCCGACCCGGCGAGCCTCCCCCGCCGTAGCGCCGCGGCCGTGGCCTGGCACCGGGCCGGCGAGCTGGTGCCCGGCCGGGAGGGCGCGAAATAGAGTGGACCGCCGCCGGGCCGGCCGGACAGGCTAGCCGGGTGACGATCTCAGACGGCGAGCGAGAGCAGCTCCGGCAGACGTTCGACCAGGCGGCCGGGTCCTACCAGCGCGCGCGCCCGGACTACCCGGCGGAGCTGTTCGGCGATCTCATCGCGGCCGCCGGGCTGGCTCCCGGCGACCGCCTGCTCGAGGTGGGCTGCGCCACCGGGAAGGCCACCCTCCCGCTGGCCCGGCGCGGCTTCCAGATCACCTGCGTGGAGCTCGGCGCGGACCTGGCCGAGGCCGCGCGCCGCAACCTGGCCGGGCTCGGCGTGGAGGTCACCGAGGGCCGGTTCGAGGACTGGCGGCCGCGTTCCGGCGAGCAGTTCGACCTGGTGTTCGCCGCCACCGCGTGGCACTGGATCGATCCGGCGGTGCGCTACCGCGCCGCATGGCGGGCGCTGCGCCCGGGCGGACACCTGGCGTTCTGGAGTGCGTGGCACGTGTTTCCCGAAAACGGCGACCGGTTCTTCCGCGAGCTCCAGGACGTCTACGACGAGATCAACGAGGGCCTGCCGCCCGGTTACGTCTGGCCCCGCCCGGGCGAGCTGCCGGAGCAATCGGCCGAGATCGAGGCGAGCGGGCTGTTCGATGTGGTGCTCGTCCGGCACTACGACTGGGAGCAGGTCTACGACGCCGAGGGCTACATCGCCCTGCTGGACACGTTCTCCGGTCACCTCAGCATGGCGGACTGGCAGCGGGACCGTCTCTACGGCGAGATCCGCCGCCGCCTCGGCCAGCGCGCTGACCCGACCCTGCGGCGGGGATGGGGAGCCGTCCTGCACGTCGCGCGGCGCCGCGCGGAGGCGGACTGACGCCGGTCAGGCGCCCGCCGCGGCCTCGGCCGCGGCCGCGCGCAGCGGCCAGGTGCCCGCGGTCTCGTACCGCGGGGCGCCGTCCCCCAGGTGGCTGCGGATCAGGTGGATCTGGCCGGCCGTCCACGCCGCCCCCGCGTAGCCGGCCAGCGCCTCGACCAGCCCCCCGACGTCCGCGGGCGCGCGGCAGCGGGCCAGCGTCAGGTGCGGCCGGAACCGCCGGCTCTCGTCGGGCGGCGGGGCCCCGGCCCGCCGCGCGCCCGCTGCGACCGACCGGGCCAGCGCGGCCAGGGCGGCACGGTCACCGCCGATCCCGGTCCAGAGCACGCGGGCCCGGCGCGGCCCGGGGAACGCGCCGGCGCCGCCGAACGACAGCGACAGGGGCGGATGCCGGCCCGCGGCCCGGCCCAGCCGGGGCCCGAGCGCCA
>Ga0335077_10006295_pt1 | contig 14660 bp, 12 predicted proteins | sample Lox_Sample_31_FD_207151 | JGI IMG/M metagenome (GOLD analysis project Ga0335077, IMG submission 207151) | Soil microbial communities from Loxahatchee National Wildlife Refuge, Florida, United States - Lox_Sample_3.1 | ecosystem: Environmental > Terrestrial > Soil > Wetlands | place: USA... | reverse complement strand
GCGCGAACCGCGGGATCGGCATCCTCCTTCGGGCGGTCTTCGAAGCGCGCGAAGAATTGGGCTTCGAGAATACCCAGACGGTGAAATTCCGAGAAGAGCAACCCGGCTGCGTCGAAGGTGGGGCCGAGCGGATCGTCAGGATGGCTCTGCTCCCAGCCGGCGAAAATATTGTGCGCGCCCTGAAAATCGAGGTTATAGAGGAGTTGAAAACCATGGTCGAGCGGCGGTACGGAAAAACTTGCAGGTACGCCCATCGCGGGCAGCGCAGAAACCAGCAACGCCGCAATCGTGAGCTGGATTGGCCATAGTTTTCGCATTCAGGCCCGTACAAGTATAGATGCATTCGGTTCCGGGGTCTGTGTCATTTCGTGTAAAAGTGTTGTTAAGCCGTTACTTTAGTGGCAAAACTGGGACTGCTGCTTGTTTCAAGCCCGAGAGTTGAAGTTTGACCCGCCTCCGCTGCTCTGCTAAGTTCAAACGTTTCCTGCCGGTGCTCGCGTGGTTCGGACACTCTTGTCCGACCGCTTTTCGCAATGTGGCCACCTGCGCGAGAAAAGTGTCCGCGCCACTTGTACCGCTGGAAACAGAATCGAGCTTTTCATGGCCATCAAATTTCGCGGAGTGGACTTTATTGAGTTCGACACGCTGCTCGGCGACGACGAACGGCTTGTCCGCGACACCGCCCGCAAATTCATCGAAGACAACCTGATCCCCATCATCGAAGAGTGCAATCGCGCCGGGCGCTTTCCGCGCGAATTAGTCAAGCCGATGGGTGAGCTTGGGTTTTTCGGCGCCAGCTTAAAGGGCTACGGATGCGCGGAGATGTCGAATGTCGAATACGGTCTGGTCATGCAGGAGCTGGAGCGCGGCGATTCTGGCGTTCGTTCGTTCGTCAGCGTGCAGTCAGCGCTGGTGATGTATCCCATTTATGCCTTCGGCAGCGATGAGCAAAAGAACACATGGCTGCCGGCGATGCAGAAAGGCGAGAAGCTCGGCTGCTTCGGATTAACCGAGCCGGATTTCGGGTCGAATCCTGGCGGCATGAGAACGCGTGCGCACAAATCCGGAAATGAATATGTGCTGAACGGCGAGAAAATGTGGATCACCTCGGGCTCGATTGCCGATGTCGCCGTGATCTGGGCCAAAGTCGAAGATGAAGATAATCGCGTACGAGGATTTCTGGTTGAAACCGATCGGCCGGGCTTTCGCGCTGAGGACATTCACGGCAAGTGGTCGTTGCGTGCCTCGGTAACGTCGTCGCTATCGTTGCAGGATGTGCGCGTGCCGCTGTCAAGCCTGCTGCCGAAGTCCGGCGGGCTGAAATCTCCATTGATGTGCCTGAATCAGGCGCGCTACGGAATAGCGTGGGGAGCGGTTGGCGCGGCGATGGCTTGCTACGATTGCGCGCTGCAGTACTCGCTTTTCCGCAAGCAATTTCACGATAAGCCAATTGCTTCGCACCAGCTGGTTCAGGAAAAACTGGCCTGGATGATTAACGAGATCACAAAAGGACAGCTGCTCGTGTTGCAAGTCGGCCGGCTCAAAGATCAGGAGAAGGCGCAGCACCAGCACATCTCCATGGCCAAGCGCAACAACGTTTGGATGGCGCTCGAATGCGCCCGCCAATCACGCGACATCCTTGGGGCGAACGGTGTGGCCGACGAATACCCCATTTTCCGCCACATGGCGAATCTGGAGTCGGTGAAAACCTACGAGGGAACGCACGACATTCACACGCTGATCATCGGCCAGAGCGTGACAGGGATAGATGCGTTCTGAGCGGGAGGTTTGTCCGCAGGGGCTTAAATGCAGCGCTTCAACGCCTTTTCAAACTCGAATTTCTGCCCAGGCTGTAAAATGAATGCAGTGCGCCCCGCGCCCATTCTTCGCGATCGCGAAAAGGTATCCACAGGGTAAAACACCATGTCCCAGAACAACGGTTCGTCGCAAAGTTCGACCAGCCTTCGCCTGAAAACCGGCCTCGCCGAAATGCTCAAAGGCGGCGTAATTATGGATGTCACGAATGCCGAGCAGGCCGAGATTGCGGAAAAGGCCGGGGCGGTATCCGTCATGGCGCTCGAGCGAGTGCCGGCGCAAATTCGCGCCGAAGGCGGAGTTGCGCGCATGGCGTCACCGAAGAAGATTCGCGAGATCATGGAAGCGGTTTCGATTCCGGTGATGGCGAAGTGCCGCATCGGCCATTTTGCGGAAGCTCAAATTCTCGAAGAACTCGGCGTGGATTACATCGACGAATCTGAAGTACTCACTCCTGCCGACGAAGCTCACCACGTGGATAAGCATGCCTTCAAAGTTCCGTTCGTGTGCGGCGCGCGCAATCTGGGCGAGGCGCTGCGGCGCATCGCCGAGGGCGCGGCCATGATCCGCACCAAGGGCGAGGCAGGCACCGGAGACGTGGTGCATGCGGTCAAGCACATCCGCCAGATCGTTGCGGACATGAAAATTCTGACGGTGCTCAGTGAGCAGGAACTTTACGCGAAAGCAAAAGAGTTGCAAGCGCCTTACGAATTGGTGAAGCTGGTCGCGAAAGAAGGAAAGTTGCCGGTGCCGAATTTCTCCGCTGGAGGGATCGCCACGCCCGCCGATGCTTCACTTGTAATGCAACTTGGTGCCGAAGCCGTGTTCGTCGGCTCAGGAATCTTCATGAAGAACTCGACCGAATTCGCTCCGCCAGAAGAAGCGGAGAAGCGAGCTCGCGCAATTGTGAAGGCCGCGACCCACTACAACGACCCTAAAGTATTACTTGAAGTGTCCTCGGATGTGCCGAGCGCGATGAAGGGCCTGGCGGTAAGCGCGATGGATGAGGCACAGATGCTGCAGACCAGGGGTTGGTAGCGACGTGGGTTGCGAAGTCCCGCGCTTTCACCAGCGGGGCGAGGGATCTGGCGTGCAGCGGCACCGGCCGCGATGTTCATTACTCACAGACAAACAATCCTGCCTTGTGCGAATGTGATCCCCGCAAGATCCCTCGCTCGCCTGAACACCGGCTCGGCTCGGGATGACGCAGCCGGGTCGTGTACGAGCGCCGGGGGTTCGGATGATGTGGGAGCCGAGGCCTCCAACAAATTCCTGTGACTTCAACCACTACCACAACGGCGTCATCCCGAAGTGCAAATGTGCTCCCACGCGAGATCCCTCGCTCGCCTGAACAGCGGCTCTTGGGATGACGCAGCTGAGAGTAGGTGCGGTGCGATTCGCTTGCGGGTTGGCCATCCTTCCCGGAGACAAATCGAAGCCACTCCCTATTCAATTTTTTTAACAGACCCGGCGTCATCCCGAAGTCCCGCGTACTCACCAGCGGGGCGAGGGATCTGGCGTGCAGCGGCACCGGCTGCGATGGTCATTAATCACAGACAAACAATCCTGCCTTGTGCAAATGTGATCCCCGCAAGATCCCTCGCTCGCCTGAACACCGGCTCGGCTCGGGATGACGCAGCCGGATGGGTACATAAGCGCCGCCGTTCGCGACGACGCCAGTCCAGAGGAAATAGCATGAGAAAGCTGAAGCGTTTTTATGTTTACATCATGACGAACCGATCGCGGTCTCATGTGCTGTACACGGGCATCACAGGTAATTTGCCGAAACGCGTGTTTCAGCACGAAAACAAACTCGTCCCAGGATTCACCAGCCGCTACAATCTGACACGACTTGTTTATTACGAGCAGTTCGTATATCCCGACGCGGCGATTGCGCGAGAGAAGGAAATCAAGGGATGGCGGAGAAGCAAGAAGATTCGGCTTATCGAGTCGATGAATCCGCACTGGCAGGATTTGGCGGATTCATGGACGGATGTCTACAAGCCTGCGGTCGTGCAGTTGGCGAAGTTTACGGTTAATCCACGCGAGATCCCTCGCTCGGCTGAAGAAAGCGCCGAGCTTCGGGATGACGCACTGTGGGAGTGGCGATAAGGGGCGAAAGATCAGAAGCCCCGCCAGTCAGGCTTCGCGCGAAGTATTGGACCAAGGTCTCCCTCAACGCAAGTCCACGAAAGTAGATGCCTTGCTTCCCGAAACGGGAATCGTGTGCGTGTGAAGCGGACATCCTTACACCATCCGGATTCCGAATTCGGCGTTGATTGCCGGGAGGCGTGAGAAATCCGGAGGGCCGGGTTGGGCGAACAGCTCTGCCGCGCACCGCGCATAGAAGCGATCGAAGCCGCCGGGGCTCATGAGTACCCAATGTCGTCCAGGTTGATCGCCGAGAACTTCAAAGGTGTGCGGTACGCCTCGCGGGATGTAGACCATACCGCGGGGCGCCACTTCCTTCCATTCACCGTTGATCGAGAAGCGATAGCGGCCCTCGATAACCAGGAATAGCTCCTCCTCGCGGGTTTGAATATGCGGCGGAACGCGGGCACCGGGTGGCACTGTCGCGAGTCCGACATTGAGGGCGCCGCCGCTCTGTTCGGAAGTCAGTTGAAAAAGAATTTCATTTCCAAACGCACGTACCGCGAGGCCCTCGCCGGGCTGCGCAATGACCGCGGGGCGAGTCGGCGTAGATGAGTCGGCGGATGCTGCCGGTTTGTTGGTGTCAACAGGGTTCATGCGATTCTGATGTCCTGCGCGTGATAAGGGGTTTTCTCTTCGCACGGACACCCGAGTCGCCGTGCTTGGAGACCCCTCCGTCGATTTATGCTCCGCGCGCGATCCCTCTCCCGCCTGAACACCGACTCGGTTCGGGATGACACAGGCTCGGGGAGGGGAATCGGCCGGCGGGGAGCTCATTCAAGTCGCGGTCTCGGCTTGAGTGGGCAGTTCTCGTCTCCCCATCGGAGTCATCCCGAGTCCCGCGCTTTCACCAGCGGGACCCGTTCGATGCGCTCCGGCTCCGCCGTCACTTACTCAGGGCAGGCTAAGGGGATCTGGCGTGGAGTACACCGGCCCGAATGTTCATCCATCACAGACAAACTAAGCGCATTGTGCAAATGTGATGCACGCGAGATCTCTCGCTCGCCCGGAGAAAATGGCGAGCCTCGGGATGACGCCGCTGCGAAAAGGAACGCCTACAAGAGACAGCATGCGACCGCCCAAGCGTTTTTACGGTTACATCATGAAGAACCGGCCGCGGTCGCATGTGCTGTACACGGGGGTTACCGGGAACTTGCGTCGACGCGTGTTTGAGCACAAGAACACACTTGTACTCGGATTCACGACGCGCTACAACCTGACTCGTCTCGTTTATTGCGAGCAGTTCGTTTATCCGGATGCAGCGATCAGAAAAGGAAATTAAGGGAATGGTGGAGAAGCAATAAGATTCGCCTGATTGAGTCAATGAACCCGCCTGGCATGATTTGGCGGAACGCTGGACAGAGGTTTACAAGCCCCCGATTACGAGGGCAGCGAGTTGAAATAGTCCATGCGAAATCTCTCGCCCCCGGGAGAAAACGGTGCGCTTCGGGATGACGCAGTTCGCAATGCGAGAACCCTAGTAATGCCACGCTGATAAGAGAAGGCTCGCCCAATGCGAGTCCGGCACCCCACAGGAGCGTGTAACACGAACCGATACAAGCTTCCGGATCCAGCTTTCCCGGGGTTTCAGAAATCGACGATTTCCTGAATCGGGAAGCAAAGACTCGAATGATGTCCATTGGTCACAGACTGGTGACTTTTCTGTGAATAAGAATGGCTTTGTTCGGTCATTGGGTCCGGAGGTGTTTACAGACCTTAAAGCTGAGGTGAATACGAAATGCGCATATTGTTCATTGCAGTACTCGAACTGTTCGGAATATTCGGGTTTTGCCAGGAACCACAGATGCCGATTCACGCCTCGCCAGACCCGTCCGTCGCTGCCCCGAAGCGAAGCGGACCCGGGGCTGACGCGGAAGTCTCACCCCTAGAGAAGAGCGCCTGTAAGGAGAATGCCGGGTATTGTTTCGACGCGGGACCGTTCCTCGTCAGGCTCATGCAGGTGACGGATGGCGTAGAAGGCACTTACAACGTGGTTCGACTGAACCTACAATTGGAAAATCTCACGCACGGTACTCTTGTCCTCGCCTATCGTGCTCACACCAGTATTCTTGTGGACGAATTCGGAAATACTTACTTTTGTTGTACGGCCAAGACCGCCCCGGACACCAGTGCAACTGGTATAGCGGTTAATCAGGGCGAAGTGAAAGATACCGATTCACAACTGGCGCTGGAAGCCGGTCAAAGTGGCAGTATAACGTTTAGCGTGGAAGGCCATCGTGCCCACGCGCAGGAGTCGCCCTACTTCCATTACGACCTGACTATCGAGGAAATGGATCCGAACAATCTACGCCGCGTTCAGCGGCAGTATGGGATTTATTTCGGCGATTTCACTGCGACCTGGCACACTATCCGACAGAAAACGCAGGCTCACGACAGGCATTAATTCGGGACCCACACTGTGTGCATCAGCACCTGCTTGTGGGGCCATCGTCCGAAGCGGTCGGCGAGGCGTCATCCCGAAGTCCCGCGCTTTCACCAGCAGGACGAGAGATCTGGCGTGGAGTATACCGGCCCGAATGTTCATCCGTCACAGACAGACTCAGCGCATTGTGCGAATGTGATGCACGCGAGATCCCTCGCTCGCCTGAACACCGGCTCGGCTCGGGATGACCCGCCGCACTCAGACGAGAACCAGCAATCGCGGGCAGCTAGCCGATTTCTTCTTTCAGCGGCAGATCGCGGGAGGAACCGCCGACGCTGACCGTACGCTTGCCACTCGGCATGAGCCACTTCTGATCCTTTGTGGACCAGTACTGCAGCTGCCGCTCGGGAACGTGCAGTGTAACGGTTTTTGTTTCTCCCGCCTTGATGCGCACGCGGTCAAAGGCGACGAGCGCGCGCACCGGAAATTGTACGCCGTCGGGAATTTCGCTGGGCGCGCCGAGATAGACTTGGGGCACTTCGTCGGAATCCATGTCGCCCGTGTTCTGGATGTTCATGGTCACATCCAGCCCGCCATCGGCGGCTTTGGTGATTTTGAGGTCTGAATATTTGAACGTCGTATAGCTCAGACCGTAGCCGAACGGGAACAGCGGATCGATATTTTCCCTATCGAACCAGCGATAGCCAACGTTCACGCCTTCGCTGTATGTCGTCTTGCCGTCGACGCCTTTGGAGCTGCGCTCGGGGTAGCGCGGATCGGTGGCGGCATAATCGGTGAGGCTCTTGCCCCAGGTCACCGGCAGGCGTCCTGCTGGACTAGTCTTTCCAAGCAGAATGTTCGCCGTCGACCAGCCGCCTTCGTCGCCCGGCCACCACATTTCGAGCACGCCCTTGACTTTCTCGACCCACGGAAGCGCTACAGGTTGGCTGGTGTTGAGCACGACGATCGTATTGGGATTGACTGCGGCTACATCTTCAACGAGTTTGTCCTGATCGCCCGGCAGCCCGAACACCGGCTGAAGCCGTGTCCACACGAATACGACTGCGGTCTTTGCGTTCTTTGCCGCTGCAATCGCGGCAACGTAATCTGCTTTGCGTTTCTCTGGCGTGTACCAGTTCAGGCGAAGTTGCACGGGAGAACCTGACGTATCCGGTGTGATTTTGATTTGAATCTGGTGCGGACCGGCGGTCAGATCGACCGCGCGACGAACATTGTCCAGTCCGTCTGGCGTGGGCACGACGTTGTCCTGGTTGGCTTGCAGGATGTCTCCATGAACGCCGCCCTGGAATGCGCCGGTTCGCGCCAACTGCTTGCCGTCCAGCGAAATTATGGCGTTCGTGCCCATCGCCTGCAGATAGATCCAGTAATTCCCGGCGTGAGGTGGCGTGAGCGTCCCCTTCCACGTCAATGTGGAATCCGGCGGCAGCGCATTGCCATTCTTTTTCGTGAAGTTGAGCTGGGCGTCAATTCTTTCGGTATGTCCGTCCGTACGCGACAACCCCGGCTTGCCATCGTGGTTGAGTGCGCTGGCAGGAATGGTTGTGCCGGTCATGTCGTCGGCGACGGCGAATTGAATATTTGCATTCCCCGAAATTTTTTTCATTGCCGCCAGCGGCCCAACTTGCCGCCACGGCAACCCAACCGAACGCTCGCCGTTGATGCCGATTGCGTCAATCTGGGCCGCCGTCGGGCCAATCAGCACGACTGAATTCAACTCATCGGACTTCAGTGGCAGAATATGATCTTCGTTCTTCAACAGCACAGCGGAATCTTCGCCGGTCTTCTCGATAATCGGCGCGTTGTCCTTAATGTCCTGCGGCGTGACGTTGTGCTTTTGTTCGCCATCCATGTATCCGAAGTGGACGATCTCGTAAAGCACATGTCCGGCGGCGCGCGTGACCGTTGCTTCGCTCACGTCGCCGTTCCGGAGGGCTTCTTTCATCCGCTCCACACTCAACTTCTTGCCAAAATCGCCAGCGTTGAAAGGCGGCGGCGGAGGCTCTTCGGGAATATGCCCGCCGAACATGGCCATGATGTTTTTGAGCGCGTTCGGTGGCGGAGGAGGCGGCAGCGGCTTGAGATCAAAGAATGAGGGGATCGAAAGCGCCGCTCCCGGCTTGGCCTCACCCGGCATTTCCATATCGAGGCCGGCGTTGATGAAGCTCACGGCGTGCACCGCACCCCAATCGGAGGTCACAAAGCCCTTGAAGCCGATCTGATCGCGGAGAATTGTGGTAAGCGTGTCTTTGTTGCCACAAGCGAACGTGCCGTTCACGCGATTGTAGGAGCACATGATCGACGAGACCCCCGCCTGCACTGCCGCGTCGAATGGCGCGACGTAAACCTCGTGCAGGGTTTGATCATCGACGAAGATGTTGCCGCTGTTGGAGTCGTAGGCGACGAAGTGCTTCACCTGCGCCATTTCGTGCTGGGACTGAATTCCCCTGATCTCCGCCGCACCGATTACGCTCGTCAAGTAAGGATCTTCGCCAAAGGTGTTGTAGCCGCGGCCGAATTCGAGGTCGCGATCGATGTTGACGAACGGCTGGAGTGAAACGTCAATGCCGTTGGCGCGGTCCTCGCGGCCGATCACCAGTCCATTTTCCTCGGCGTCTTTCATGCTAAAAGTCGCGGCAACGCCCATGGTCGCCGTCTCGGCCTCAGAGGGAACGCGGGTGAGCACGCCCGGCGGCCCATCGGCAAAGCGCAGTCCCGGAATACCCAGCCGCGGCACGCCCGCCAGATAACCCGCCTGTCCCTGGTACACCTTGGGGTCCTCCTGCGTGCCGTGAATCAGCGTGAGCTTTTCATTGAGCGTCATCTCGCTGAGCAGCTTGTCCACGCGCGCATCACCGGTGACCACCGGGACCGAGCCTTTATCAGCCGCAAATACAAAAACAGCCGAACATGCGAGCAGCAACGACACCAGTAGCGATTTCATGTGGGCCTTTTCTCTTGAATTTGGAATTGTCGAGATGAGAGGTTTGTCTTCAAAACGTTTGAGACGACCTGGCGTACTGGCCAGGCGGCTTACGCTCTTCCGTAGGAAACGAACATCAATGGCAGCGGGAGAGATTGTAACGCAAGGGCAGGAGCCCGAGCCAATCCACGGTGAAACTTTTCAGGGTTGCAATTTAGATCGATTTTCTGAGTTGAATGTATTTTTGAGGAGAGTTGTCGTAGCCCACCCAGTTACCCTCGCGACGTGTTTCCACTGTTGCAGTCGTTCGTTGCTATACCAATGCCTGGCATAACTCCTGCGAATGCAAGCATCTGATAGGCATCTCTAAACGAGAAATATATCCGGAGATAAAGTGCTATGCCCAAAATCCTACTCAAAGCCGCAGTGTCGGCGACGCTGCTGTCGTTCTTCCTGGTCACCTTTGTTTTCGCGCAGAACAACGGTTTGCCAAGTGCTTCGCAAGAAATCAATTCACACCCGCTGTCCACACAGGACAAGCAGTTCCTCGACAACCTGGCCAAAGACAGTCAGGGGGAAGTAGAGGTTGCACAATATGTCGAGTCGAAGACCAACAATCCGAAGGTGAAGGAGTTCGCGCAGCGAATGATTCACGATCACACCATTCTCGATGCGGAAGTCAAAGAAGTGATGGATAAACACTCGATGTCAATGCCGCAGCCGATGACCGCCGAGCAGCAGCAACTTCTCAGCAAGCTGAAGAATGAGTCCGGAAAGCAACTGGACCAAACCTTCATGGAGGCACAGGTAAAGGGGCACGAAGAGGACCTGAGCAAAATTACACCGGAAGCTGAGCACGAAGCGAGACTGCAGCCGATCGATCCGACGGTGGGCGAAGTCGCCCAGGAAGCGCGGCCGGTAATTGCTGAGCACCTGAGACTTGCGAAGGAAGTGGCGCGTGATGTTGGAGTGAATTCAGCTACAGCAGGTGACAAATAGCTCCGACGAGGTCTGGCCACTCCAGGCCGCCCGAGTCAATCATGCCGTGATTGGATGTAATCTGGTTGTCGGCACCAGCGCAACGTAAGCGGCGTATCATTACTTCATCGTCCTTCATCGTCGCGAGTTCATCATCGCGGGAAGGTGAAAATGATTCGTCAACGGATATCCAGGCCGGTGTTCGCCATCGTGGGACTGTTTTGTCTGGCGGGAATTGTTCCTCTCGTGATGTTTTTCTCACGCGAACCCGCGGTGGCGATGATCATGAGCATTTACGTCACGATGGGAATTTTTCTGCTGCTGGCAGTGCCCAATCCTGCGGCGCACCGCAGTTTTATCCTCTTTGCCGGATGGGCTAACGTGGCCCACGCAGGGGTGATGGCAGTGCAGGAGTATCTTCGGGTGATCAAGCCGCAAGAATGGGTCGGCGTGGTGCTATTTGGAGTTATCGGCGTTGGGTTAATTGTGCTGACTCCGCTGAAGCAATCGGCCACTCAGGCCTCGGCAGCGGGGGCTACGAGATGAAAAAAGGTCACGTCGCTGAGAATTCCTTCGTCAGTTCTGCAAATTGCGAAACGTCGAAGAAGCCGGAGAGATCGATGTGGCCGGCGAGAGTGCTGCGCTCTTTGCCATCGACTAGAATTTTCACCCGCGTCAGGCCGGGAATATTCGCCGCGAGAGTCTCGACCATAGAGGCAACCGTGAGTTCCTCGGGCAAAATGCCGGAGACCTGGCCGTCGACGAAAGGGGAATTAAGATCGATCACGGCTAGTCCGGGGTCGACGAGGAACACATTGCGAATGTCGGCGCCCATTGCCAGCGGATGCGGCGAGTTCTTCGACGTATAGATATTGATCAGCGCCCGGAGTACTGATTCGGCCCGTGGTTGACGTGCGGAAGCGAGCGGCACCGAAACCGACTGCGCGCGCAAGGTTCCTGCCCGATCATCTGCTACGTAAATGGTGACCTGCTCCTTTGCGCCTGAGGTTGGTGGTGCAACGTGTTGCGCTTTCGCCGAAACTGTTACACGTTGTGAAATCCACTCCCGACGTCGCAGCTGCCAGACGTAAAGCGCCATTGCCATGGTCAGGGCAAACAGGAGCGCGATGATTACGAAGAACTGGCGCTGGGTCAATGCTGCGCTCCCGAACTTTGAGCGAGGGCAGGAATAATGCCCGCAATGCCATTCGCCAGCGCGACCGAAATCTTCTGCTGAAACTCGGGAGCGATGAGCTGGCTTACATCGGCGCCCGTCGGTGAGATCTCAATCGCGAGCGCCGGGGCAGTAATGCTGTTGAGAGGCTGCACTGGGGCCATCAGCGCGCGTGCGGATATTCCGGACCTCTGCAGCGAGCCGGCAAGTTGTTGCTCGACCGTGCGGCTCGCCGCGAGCGATGCCGATTGCGCGGTGTTCCAATCAATGAAAGGTCCGTTGTTGTTTACGGCCTCGGGCAGGATCGCGGAAAACAATGTTGCTCCCCCGCCTTCGGAACTTGCGTGCAAGCAGATGTAGAGCAGCGGATGGGCTGCATTGGCTTTTGCCGCCCGATCGTCGGTGGATAGGTTCACATCCGCCTCTCGTGTGAGTTGAGACAGAATGCCGCGCGAGGTCAAGTCCTGGCGCAACCGGCGCGCAAAGGCGAAGTTCACATCTTTCTCGAGAATTACCGGGCTGAGCACCGCGCCTGATTCACTTCCTCCATGTGCCGGATCGATCATGACCGCGGGCCTTGGCGGAGTAACGACGGCCGGGGAAGCCGGCGTTTGCGTGGGCGGAGCCTGATTGGGCGCGGGGGGAACGGTTTGCGCCCAGATCACGCCGAAGCAGATGAGAAGAGCAAGAACACCCGCGATTGTCCAAATTCGCAAGCTGGCCGGAAAATTACTCCAATGCATAAGTTGTGAGACCGCTCAGCAGTTTGGGATAAAAATCGGTAGATTTTTGCGGCAGCACTTCGCCGGCGAGTGCAATGTCGCGCATTTGCTCGATCCGTACCGGATTCATGAGGAATGCTATTTCTGCGTGACCGGAACGGACCTGCTGCAAAGCTTCTACGGCATCGCGAATATAGGTGACATTTTTTTGATTACGAATTGCTTCTTCGGAAATGCCGAGGGCGTTTTCCAGCAAACACTTGTGCAGCTGGACGACATCGAGCGACTGCTGACGAACGGAAACGTTGTGAAAAATATGATCGGGGCTCGAGGGCCGGCTCAGCAGGAATGCCCGATCACGAAAGATTGCCAGAATCGAGCTTCCGGTGTGGGCGGCTTCCTTGAGCATGGCAACTGCGCGCGGCGCACTGAGCCCAGGGTCGGCCTCTTCCACGCTGAAGAATTTGCCGGCTGCCGTGCGGAACCGATCCGCGGAAACATTTTCCAATCCGTGAACCACGCGATGGGTTGGAAGGATCAGCAAGCCGGGGCTGTCCATGTTTACGAACGTCATCATGGCGAGTTCGTAAGGCGCTGCTTTCGTGCCTTCGCGCGACTTCGTGTCCTTCGTGGTTGAGTCTGAAGCTGTTCTCCGCTCATTTCTGTAAGTCAGCGCGGTTTCGTAGCGATGATGGCCATCGGCGATGATGAGTTTTTTGTCCCGCATTTTGTTGCGCACTCGCTCAATAATTCCCGAATCGGGAATTCTCCACACCCGATGTGAAACTCCATACTCGTCGTTCATTTCCATCTGGGGGGGATCGGCTGAGGCGAGGGCGCGCTCAATCTCGCTGGGGGGATCGCTGTACAGCATGAATATCTGGCCAAAGTGGGCGCGGGTAGCACGAAGCAGATCAAGCCGGTCAGCTTTCGGCTTGGAAAGAGTTTGTTCGTGACGAAAAACGATTTCCGCAGAATAATCCTCCAGCTTGCCAAGCGCGATGAATCCTTGGCGTTCAAATTGCACAGCCTCTTTCGCCGATGAAGATGGTGCGGAAAATCGCTGCACGTAGCGGTAGAGGGAGGGTTCGGGATCCTGTCTCAAAATCCCCTCTCGCCGCCAATCGCGAAAGCAATCGGCTGCACGGGTATAGACGTTATCGTTTGAGCGATCGCTCGGCTGATGTTTGCCGAGAATGATTCGCACCAGGTTGTAAGGGCTGGCGGAATAATAGCGATCCTGCATTTGCGGCGTGATCTTGTCGTAAGGCTGAGTAGCAACTTCATGCAGATTCGCGCGGGCGGGATCGTAGCGCAAGGCGCGGAAGGGTTCTATGTGGGCCATTGGAAGGAAACGAAGAAATTGTACCAAGCGGCCGATTTCACTTTGCAGTGTTCACGCCAAAGCTGCGCCTGACGGGCAGAGTGGACAAACTTTTGCGCAAGACTGGAATCCAAGTTTCGTCGCGCCAGTGCGTGACAAAGATTTAACACGGCTTGCCGAGACATGTGATAACATCCTGCGTAATTACGAGGATTATATGGCGCGCCAAAACGGGCGCGGGTCCTCTCGACCCCGGGTTTCAATCCGCATCGCACCGCCTCTAGACCTCTTCTCGGTTTCAAGAGCGAAAGACCGCCTGCGTATCCTGGTTCAGTTTCTGGGCGCATTTTGCTTCGTGCTGTTGATTACCGGAGCTGGGTTTGCCCAGGATGCAGATGTGACAGATATCCACATTTCGCCGCGGATCGAAGCCAAGCCCGAGAGTCCGAATGTGCTCACCGACCAACTTGGGCTTCGCAGTCCGCTGATCAAGTCGAAAGTCAATCTGGTGCTCGTGCCGGTAACGGTTACCGATCCCATGAACCGGCTGGTTACCGGCCTCGACAAAGAGAATTTTCAGGTCTTTGAAGGCAAAGAACAGCAGGAAGTGAAGGATTTTTCGAGCGAAGACGCGCCGGTGTCGCTGGGTATCATTTTTGACATGAGCGGCAGCATGAGCAGCAAGATTGAACGGGCGCGCGAGGCGGTGGTGGAATTTCTCAAGACCGCCAACCCGCAGGATGAATTCTTCCTGATTACTTTCGCCGACAAGCCCGAAGAGGTCTCCGGGTTCACGCAGGATTTTGACGATCTGCAGAACAAACTGCTGTTTACTCAGCCCCGGGGCCGCACCGCATTGCTGGATGCCATTTATCTTGGACTGAGCGAAATGCGGCAGGCGAAATATCCGAAAAAAGCTTTATTGATCATTTCCGACGGTGGCGACAATCACAGCCGCTACACCGAGGGCGAGATCAAATCAATGGTGAAAGAGGCCGATGTGATGATCTACTCCATCGGCATCTACGACCATTATTTTCAGACTGAAGAGGAGCGCCTGGGGCCGGCGCTCTTAAGCGATATTTCTGATCTCAGCGGCGGTCGGTCGTTCACCATCGATAACCCGAACGATTTGGCTGACGTCGCTACAAAAATTGGAATCGAGCTACGCA
>Ga0335077_10006294_pt1 | contig 14661 bp, 12 predicted proteins | sample Lox_Sample_31_FD_207151 | JGI IMG/M metagenome (GOLD analysis project Ga0335077, IMG submission 207151) | Soil microbial communities from Loxahatchee National Wildlife Refuge, Florida, United States - Lox_Sample_3.1 | ecosystem: Environmental > Terrestrial > Soil > Wetlands | place: USA... | reverse complement strand
TGTTGCCGCACGCCCGCGGCGGAAAAGTCGTCAGTGCGATTCATGAAGCTGTGGAAGTGATGGCCGAACTTGGTTGCCACGAACCAGCGCGAGCGGTTGCGCCGCGACAGGTAATCGCCGATCAGCCGCTCGGACAGGTGGTCGCCGTAACATTCGGCAGTGTCAATGAGGTTGATGCCGCATTCGGCCGCCGTATCGAGGATAGCGTCGGCCTCGGCCTGCGAGAAATCGTGTCCCCATTCGCCGCCAAACTGCCACGTGCCAACACCAATGACTGAAACCCGTAATCCCGTTTTGCCCAGAATCCGATAACGCATGGCTCGATGTTGTGAGTAAAATCCGCTTGCGCCAAGTTTGTTCATTGTTAAAGTCATCCCGCATTTTCAGCCGCCGACAGCGGCGGTATTTCCGCCCTCATGGCGCGACGACAGCCATTTTAACCTGAACGACAACTGATTTGTGAAAGTTTTCAGCGGCACCGCCAATGAGCCTTTGGCTCGCGCGATTTGCAAATTCATCGGCATGGATTTGGGCAAATGCTCTATCCAACCCTTTCCCGACGGCGAAACGTTCATCAAAATCGAGGAGAACGTGCGCGGCGAGGACGTGTTCGTGGTCCAGCCGACATCACCGCCGACCAACCACAATCTGATGGAGTTGTTCATCATGATTGACGCGTTGCGGCGGGCGAGCGCGTCGCGCATCACCGCCGTCCTGCCGTTTTACGGTTACGCCCGGCAGGACCGCAAAGACCAGCCGCGCGTGCCCATCACGGCCAAGCTCATCGCCAATTTGCTGGTGGCGTCAGGCGTCAACCGCATCCTTACGGTGGATTTGCACGCCCAGCAGATTCAGGGTTTTTTTGACATCCCGGTGGACCATCTCTACGCCGCGCCGGTAATGTACGAGTATTTGAAAAAAAAACACCTGCCCGATCTCGTGGTGGTCAGCCCGGATGTGGGCGGTTTGAAGATGGCGCATGCCTATTCGCAGGTACTGGAAGCAGGCCTGGCCATCGTGGCCAAGCGCCGCAAAAGTGCAACAGAGGTGGAATCCATGGCTGTCATCGGCGAAATCCGGGGCAAAAACATCCTGTTGGTGGACGATTTGACGGAAACGGCAGGCACGCTGACGGCGGCGGCGGCGTTGTTGAAGAAAAAGGGCGCCAAACAGATTCTGGCCTGCGTTTCCCACGCCATTCTCAACGACGTGGGCATCGCCCGATTGCGAAAATCAGTGATTGACGAATTGATTACGACTGATACAGTGCAACGCCCCGCCATTGACGGTGTAAAGATAACCACCCTGTCGGTGGCGGGGCTTTTGGGCGAAGCCATCAAGCGAATCAACAGCAATTCGTCGGTGAATTCACTGTTTGAATTCAAAGGCGGGCGCACGAGTTGATGCGCCGCGCATCAAAATTTTAAACATGAAATCGGTGCCATTGAAAGCGTATCCCCGGACGCAGACGCGGCGGGGCGGAGTCAAGAAATTGCGCGGGGCGGGGCGCGTGCCGGCCGTCATTTACGGCCGCGAAATCAAGCCGCAGAACCTTGAGGTCAGCGCGAAGGAGATCGGGGACCTCATCCATCATTCCGCCTCCGAAAATCTGCTGGTGGATTTGTCCGTGGAAAACGACGCGCGCGCCAAACGCCTCGCGCTCGTCCAGGAAGTCCAGCATCACCCGCTGGATGGCCAGGTGCTGCACGTGGACTTTCATGAAGTCGCCGAAAACGAAAAGGTCACGGTCATGGTACCGCTGGAAACCGTCGGTGAAGCGATTGGCGTGAAGACCGGCGGCGGCGTGCTGGAACACATCCTGTTCAAATTGAAGTTGCGCGCCCTGCCCAAGGATATGCCGGAACAAATCGTCATCGACGTCAGTCATCTCGAACTGGGCAAGGCCATTCACCTCGGGGAAATCAAGGTGCCGGCCAACGTCGAAATTATCGGAGATAAAAACATCCCGGTCGTGGCCGTGGCTATGCCACGCACGGAAGAGGAAGAAGTGGCGGCAACGGCGGTCGAAGCCGTGTCCGCGGGCGACGTTGAGATGATCAAAGAGAAGAAGGAAGAAGGCGAGGAAGGCGAAGAGAAGGCACCGGCCAAGGGCGAGAAAGGCGCGGCCAAGCCCGGCGAGAAGGCCCCGGTCAAAGGCGCCGAGAAAGGCGCTACGACCGCCGCCCCCGAAAAGGGCGGCGACAAGGCTGCCGAGAAAAAACCGGCGGAGAAAAAGAAATAATTTTGCGGGCGATTCGCGAGGATCGCCGCGCCCGCGCCGCACATGGAGTCATTGCATCTCATCGTGGGCCTGGGCAATCCGGGCGCGGAATACACAAAGACGCGCCACAACGCCGGCTTTTTGCTGGTCGAAAAACTGGCCGCGCGCTGGCAGGTGGATTGGAAGAATGCCCGCAAGCTCAACGCGCGCATGGCCCGCACGGAACGCGACGGCCGCCGCGTTTTACTGTGCCAGCCGCAGACGTTCATGAATGCGAGCGGCGAAGCGGTCGGCGCGTTGGTGAATTTTTATCAGTTGCCGTTGAAGCAGCTTTTGGTGGTGGTGGACGACGCGGATTTGCCGCTGGGCGAGATTCGGTTGCGGGCGGGCGGCAGCAGCGGCGGCCATCACGGGCTGGAATCCATCGAGCAGCATCTGGATTCGCGCGAGTTTGCGCGGCTGCGGCTCGGCATCGGGCGCCGGGACGGCGCGCGGGAGATTACGGATTACGTGCTCAGCCGCTTTGACCCGGCGGAAACGGTGTTGATGAAAAAAGTTTTGGATCGGGCGGCCAGCCAGGCCGAGTGCTGGTTGAACGATGGCATACAAAAAGCCATGAACCAATTTAACGGCTCGATTTAGGCAGGGTTGGCGCGCCGCGCCGACCGGACGCCGCGGCGCGGCGTCCCTGCCAAGTGAAAATTAAAAAATGAAACGATACGAAGGTCTGTTTATCCTGAACACGGCGGGACGCGAGGAAGGCGTTAAGGACGCCCTCGACAAGATTGCCTCCGAAATTGCGGCGGCCGGCGGCAAAGTCGAAACGGTGCAAAAAATGGACCGGAAAAGTTTCGTGCGCGTGGCGGACAAAAAACACAGCGCCGGCTTCTATGCGAACGTCATTTTCACCGGCACGCCGACCATTGTCGCGCAATTGCGGACGAAACTGGCGTTGAACGAGGAAATCTTCCGTGTCCTGTTCACGCAGGCGCCCGAACCCAAACCAGCAAAGTAAACCCCTAACCTCGGAGGCCCTATGGCCAGCTTTAATAAAGTCATCCTCGCGGGCAATTTGACCCGCGACCCGGAACTGCGTTACACCCCCAAAGGCACGGCGATTGCGCGGCTGGGCATTGCCTGTAACCGCAAGTGGAAAAGCGAAACCGGCGAAATGAAGGAAGAGGTGACGTTTGTGGACGTGGACGCGTTCGGCAAAACCGCCGAAACCATCGGCCAATACTTGAAGAAAGGCCGCCCCATCCTGATCGAAGGCCGCCTGCGCTACGATACCTGGGAGGACAAACAAAGCGGCCAGAAGAAAAGCAAGCTCGGCGTAGTGCTGGAAAACTTCCAATTCCTTGATGCCGGCGGTGGTCGGGGCGAAGGCGCTGCCGAAGCGCCGCGTCCGCGCGCGACGGCCGGTCCTGCTCCCGCCGCGCCGGAACCCGCCGACGTCGAGCCGCCGCCCGAACCCGACGACGTTCCCTTTTGATTTTGCGGCGCCAATTTTCCGGTCACCCGTCATTTGTCATTTGTCACCTTTTTTATGAAGACTGAAGTTATTCTCACGCACAACATCGTCGGTCTCGGCGCTGAATCCGACCAGGTAAAGGTCGCCGCCGGGTACGCGCGCAATTATCTTTTCCCGCAGCGCATGGCCATTCCGCTCACCCGGGCCAACAAACGCCAGATTGAGGCCCTGCGCCAGCGCCGCGCCGAACGCGAAGCCCACGAGTTCAACACCATGACCGAACTCGCCAAAGCCGTCGCGAAGCTCATCTGCGTGGTCAAAGTCAAGGCGGGCGAGGACGGCAAAATGTTCGGCTCGGTGACGGCCGGCATGATTGCCGACGAACTGAAACATCAGTTCGACATTTCGCTCGACAAAAGGAAGATTCATCTCGAACACCCGATTCGCGCGCTGGGCGACCATGAAGTGGAGTTGAACCTTCACGCCGAAGTCAAAGGCATGCTTAAAGTCCGGGTGGAAAGCAGCACGCCCGTGGCCGCGCCCGTCCCGGAGGCCGCGCCAACCGCGCCCGCCGAGGCCAAGGCCGAGGAAGGCAAAAGGCCCAGAACCGAAAGACGCGGTTACGCGAGGCGTGAAGCCAAGGGCGATAAGACCGAAAAAACCGAGAAGGCAGAAAAGGCCGAAGCGCCTGGAGAAAAGAAGCCGCGCGCGCCCAAAGGTGACCGGCCGGCAAAAGTGGAAAAGGCCTACAAGACCGATAAAGCTGACAAGGCCGCCAAAACCGCCAAGGCAGAAAAGGCCGAAACAAAAGTGGAAAAACAGACTTGACGGGTTGACGCCGAATCGTTAAGTTATTCCCGCAATGTTGAAAAACGTTCTACAAACTGTCATTCTGGTCGTCGTCGTAACGAACGACGCCGTTGGCGCTTGTTGAACGCAACCCGGTTTAAACAAGAACCCACGGCTGGCAACGGTCGTGGGTTTTTTCGTTTAATCCGCGCCACCGGCCATAACCAAAAAATGATTGAGATGAAGAGAAAGATTAAAATTAAGAGGACGCCATTGCTATGGCTGATTCTTAATCATGATCATAATCTTACGTTTAATCGCCCAAGCCTATGAGCAAGACAACTGAAACCGCTGAATCCGCCTCCGCCGCCAAAGCGGCGCCGGCGCGACCAGACAAGAAACCCGCCTCCGCCCCGCGCGCCGAGGTCGGCCCGGCCATGGCCGGATGCGACATCCTCGTGCAAGCCCTGGAACGCGAAGGCGTCGAAGTCATTTTTGCCTATCCCGGCGGCGCGAGCATGGAAATCCACCAGTCGCTCACGAAATCCAAAATCCGCACCATTCTGCCGCGTCACGAACAGGGCGGCAGTTTTGCGGCGGAAGGCTACGGGCGTGCGACCGGCAAGGCCGGTGTGTGCATGAGCACCAGCGGCCCCGGCGCCACCAACCTCGTCACCGCCGTCGCCGACGCCTACCTGGATTCGTGCCCGCTCGTCGCCATCACCGGCCAGGTCACAACCAACATGATTGGCCGCGGCGCGTTTCAGGAGACCGACATCATCGGCGTGACGCTGCCCATCGTGAAGCACAGCTATCTCATTACGGACGTGAACGACATTCCACGCATCGTGAAGGAGGCGTTCTACCTCGCGCAAACCGGCCGGCCCGGCCCGGTGGTGATTGACGTGCCGAAAAACATTCAACAGGCCAAAACCCAGCCGGTGTGGCCGACGCTGGAACAGATCAAGAAAGGCCTGCGCGGCTACCACCAGCCCGACCTGCGCGCCGACGACCTGGTGTTGAACGAAATCATGGGTCTGATTGAAAAGGCCGAGCGTCCGGTCATTTATGCCGGCGGCGGCATCATCAGCAGCGGCGCGGCGGCGGAATTGAAAAAGTTCGCTGAGGCGACCAACATTCCCGTGACCACCACGCTCATGGGCATCGGCGGCTTTCCGGAAACGCATCCGCTTTCGTTGCGCTGGCTGGGCATGCACGGCGCGGCCTTTGCCAACTGGGCCGTCAACGGCGAGTACCAGCCGCGCAAGTCTTTCAACGATCCCATGGTGAAAATCAAGGACGGCGCGGATTTGCTGCTCGCGTTCGGCGTGCGGTTTGATGACCGCGTGACCGGCAAGTTCGAGGAATTCTGCAAGCACGGCACCATTGTGCATCTGGACATTGACGCTTCCGAGTTGAACAAAAACCGGAAGGCGCACCTGCCCGTGGTCGGCGACATCAAGGACGCCTTAATCCGGCTCAACGCCATGCTGGCCAAACGGCCGCTCGGCAAAAAGCACACCGCGTGGCTGGAACAAATCGAGGAATGGAAGAAGAAAGCGCCGTTCGCCTACACCATTACCCGGGAGATTGCCACCAGTGACCACATGAAAGACCATCTCAAAGGCCAGGAAGACCAGATCATCCTGCAACAGATGGTGGTCGAGGCGCTTTACGAATTGACCAGGGGCGACGCCATCATTACCACCGGCGTGGGCCAGCATCAGATGTGGGCCGGGCAATGGTTCAAGTACGAACACCCGCGTCAGTTCATCACCAGCGGCGGGCTGGGCTCGATGGGCTTCGGTTTTCCGGCGGCACTCGGCATCAAAGTCGCGCATCCGGACCGGGAAGTGATTGACATTGACGGTGACGGTTCGTTCCTGATGAACGTCCAGGAACTGGCCACCGCGCACGTCGAGAAAATCAACGTCAAGGCCATTATCTTGAACAACCAGCATTTGGGCATGGTGGTGCAGTGGGAGGACAATTTCTACCACGGCAACCGCGGCCACACCTACCTCGGCAATCCCGACCATCGGGCGCAGATTTATCCCGACTACGTGCGCGTCTGCAATTCGTTCAACGTGAAGTGCGAACGGGTGATGTTCAAGAAAGACCTGCGCCCTGCCATCCAGCGGATGCTGGACGCGCAGGAGCCGTATGTGCTCGATGTGATCGTGCCCTACACCGAGCACGTGATGCCGTTTGTGCCGGCCGGCCGCACCGTGGCCGACATGATCTGGAAGGCGTAAATAAAATGAGTTATAGCGGCGCTCTGTGAGCGCCGCATTTTTTTGGATGAAAGCGACGGTCCCAGACCACGCCACAGCAAAGTGATTCCTTTCTAGCGGGCGCAAACACTTGTCGTCCGGTTCCGTTTTTGCAATGCTGGCGCCATGTTTGAGAACACCATCCGCCGGATGCCGCGTCCGCAGGAGATGGCGCGGATGACGACGCAGGAATTGCGCGATGTGTTTCTCGTCACCGGCATTTTTACACCGGGACAAATTCAGGCGCAGTTTACCGAGCTCGACCGCCTCGTCGTGGGCGGCGTCATGCCAACGCAATCGCCGATTGAACTGCCGAACCACAAGGAAACCGGATGTGTGTTTTTTCTCGAACGCCGCGAGTTGGGCGCCATCAACATTGGCGGGCCGGGGGCGGTTCAGGCCGACGGCAAAACGTTTTCCCTCGACCGGTTGGATTGTGTCTATCTCCCGATGGGGACCCAATCGGTCGCATTTGAGAGCCGGGACGCGAAGCATCCGGCGAAGTTTTATTTCCTGAGCTGTCCGGCGCACGCGGCTCATCCGGCTGCGACCATGAAGCCGAAGGATGCTTCACCGGTGCCACTGGGTTCACAGGCGGCGGCCAACAAACGGACGATATACAAATACATTCACGCCGGCGGCATCCAAAGTTGCCAACTGGTAATGGGCTTCACCGTTCTGGACGAAGGCAGCGTCTGGAACTCCTTCCCGCCGCATACGCATTGGCGGCGCACGGAGATTTATTTTTATTTTGATCTTGGCGAAAACGTATTGACGCATTTTCTGGGCGAACCGCAGCAGACGCGACACCTGTTCTTGCACAATGAAGAAGTGGCGCTGTCGCCGAATTGGTCCATCCATTGCGGCTGCGGCACCGGGAATTACAAGTTCATCTGGGGCATGGCGGGCGAAAACCAGACGTTTGACGACATGGACGGCGTAAAGCCGCTGGATTTGAGATGATTTGGTAGGGCGCGTTCTCCGAACGCGCCGCGCGGCGCGCTGGGACAGCGCGCCCTACCTCGAAAGGAGCAAAACATGGCCCGTTTCAAAAACAAAGTTGTGATAGTCACCGGCGCGAGCCGTGGCATTGGCCAGGCCATTGCGGTGGCGTTCGCGCGGGAAGGAGCGCAAGTCGTGGGCGTGGCGCGAAGCGATTTGTCGGGGACCGCTTTACAGGTCAAAACCGCCGGTGGCGAATTTGTGGCTGTCAACGCCGATCTCAGCAAGGGCACACAAAAACCGGCCGCCGATCTGGTGGCGCAGATTTTGAAGCAAACCGGGCGGATTGACGTGCTTATCAATAATGCCGGTGTCATCCGCCGCGCGCCCGCCGTGGATTTTTCCGAAGCAGACTGGGACGAGGTGCTGCAAACCAATTTGTCATCGCCTTTTTTCCTTTGTCAGGCCGTCGCCAGATGGTGGCGGGCGGGCGGGCGCGAAAAATCCGCCGCCGGCGCGCGGTTGAAAATTGTGAACATCGCTTCATTACTTTCGTTTCAAGGCGGGATTCTGGTAGCCGCCTACACGGCCAGCAAACACGGCCTTGCTGGCGTTACCAAGGCCCTGGCCAACGAATGGGCAACGGAACGCATCAACGTCAACGCCATCGCGCCGGGCTACATTGCCACCGAAAACACGCGGGCGTTGCGCGAAGACGCCAAACGGAATCAGGCAATTGTGGAGCGCATTCCCGAAAACCGCTGGGGCAGACCCGAAGACATCGCCGGCGGTTGCGTTTTTCTGGCTTCGCCGGAGGCGGACTATCTCAACGGCGCTGTTATCAGCATTGACGGCGGTTGGCTGGGGCGGTAAGCCAGAAGCATGAGAATCGCTTTGTCCGGCTGTGCTACCATTTTGGCCGCAATCCTTTTTTTGGTTGTCAATCTTCCATTGCACGCGCAACCGGCGGGAATTTCTCAACCGATTCAAACTGTCGAGCCCAGCGGAATTGCTCAACCCTTTCATCCTTCGCCGCCAGATACGTTAACCGCCAGTCTCCCGTCCGAAATCAAGCCATATCCGGTCCTGGCGGCGATGCAGCGCGTTGCCGATTGGCAGCTTGCGCATCCGGATACCAATGACCCGCCGACAAGTTGGCTCCTCGGCGCGCAGGGCGCCGGCATGATGGCGCTGGCGGGAATTTCCGGCGACCCAAAATACCGCGACGCGATGCTGGCGGCGGGCGAAGCCAATGACTGGCAGCTTGGGCCGAAATTCTACGACGCTGACGATTATTGCATCGGCCAGACCTACACCGAGCTTTACTTCCTTTACCGCGAAAAGCGGATGATCGCGCCGTTGCGGGAGCGGTTTGACGCCATTCTGGCAAAACCGCCGGACGTGGCCGGTCTCGAGTTCACGAAGGCCGAGAGCCGGGACCGGAAAAACTGGTCGTGGTGCGATTCGTTGTTCATGGGGCCGCCGACGTGGCTCCGGCTTTACACCGCAACCGGCGACGAGCGTTATCTGGATTTTGCCGTGACCAACTGGTGGCGCACAACGGATTTCCTTTACGACACCAACGAACATCTGTTTTTCCGCGACAGCACGTATTTCTCCAAACGCGAGGCCAACGGCCAAAAGATTTTCTGGAGCCGCGGCAATGGCTGGGTCCTGGCGGGACTGGTCCGCGTGCTCCAATACCTGCCGGCCAACCATCCCGACCGGCCGCGTTTCGAACAATTGTTCGAGGAAATGGCCGCGAAAATTTTGACGCTCCAGCAACCGGACGGCCTCTGGTGCGCAAGCCTGCTCGACCCGGAAGATTTCCCGGCCAAGGAAACGAGCGGCTCCGGCTTTTTCACCTACGCGCTCGCGTGGGGTATAAATCAAGGTCTGCTCGACCGCGCAAAATTTGAACCGGCGGTTCGGAAAGGCTGGGCGGCGCTCGTGGATTGCGTGGCCGCCAATGGCAAACTCACGCATGTCCAACCCGTCGGCGGCGCCCCCCGAAAATTTGCAGCGGATTCATCCAAGCCTTACGGCGTCGGCGCGTTTTTGCTCGCCGGCAGCGAGGTCTATCGGATGGCGGTTTTGGCGCAGAGCACCGCTTGCGCCAAAGCGGCGGCCGACGCTGTCATTCCGGTGATTCGCATGGAGAATGTGCCGCTCCGGGTAGCGATTGAAGATCTGGCCCGCCGCGCCGGCATCAATTACATCCTGGATCCCGGAATCAAATACGATTCTCCGGGCGATCCGGAACCAAAGATTTCTGTTCATTGGACGGGCATCACCGCCAAACAGGCATTGCTGGCGGTCTTGAAGAATTACAATTTGCAAATGACGCCCGATCCTGAAACCGGGTCCGTTGAGATCACCCGACAAAACCCGGACATGCCGCAGACCACAATTGCCGGGCGCTTTTTCCCACCGGTCGTTGTCAAAGTTACAAACCCCGCCACCTTCCCTCGTGACGGTGAAACAGTCGAACTGAATCTGACGGACATTGCCGCCAAACTTCATCTGGATCCAGCCTCTGGCAAATTCGCCGTCATGGACGGCGTTTCGTCGCGTATTTTGGATTCACAAATTTATGACTCGAGTCCTGATGATCTACTAAAGACGAGAATAGCTGTTTTGCAGCCGGACAAATTACTTTTTCAGGTTGACCTGGCGCCGCGCGAGACGCGGACGTTTTCCATTTTGGACGCTTCAGCTTTGGCCGCCGTCCCGCCGCCCATCGTCAAGACGTTCGCGCGGTATGTGCCGGAACGCTACGACGATTTCGCGTGGGAAAGTGACCGCATCGCGCATCGTGCCTATGGTCTTGCGCTCATCCCGGCGGAAGGCACCATTAGCAGCGCACCGGACGTGTGGATTAAGAAGAACCGCGGCCTCATCGTGGACATCATGTATAAAACCGGCCATTACCACGAGGACAACGGCGAGTTCATGGACGATTATCGCGTCGGGCATAGCCGCGGCTGCGGTGGTGTCGGCATCTGGGACGGCAAAAAGCTTCATGTCTCCGGCAATTACCGTCACTGGCGGCTCATCACCACCGGCCCGATTCGGTCAGCGTTTGAACTGACCTATGACGCATGGGATGCCGGCAACGGCCGCAAAGTATCCGAAGTCAAGCGTTACAGCATTGACGCGGGGTCGTGGTTCACGAAGGCGCAAAGCACGTTCAGCAGTGAGGACCAATCACCGCTGACCATCGGTGTTGGATTGGCCGAGCGCGCGTGCCCCACCAACCGCGTACAATTTATCGCCGACGATCAAAGCGAAGGCTGGATGAGTTATTGGCAACCGGAAGACAAACCCAAAGGCATTATTGGCGTCGCGATTGTGTTATCCAAGGGCAGCGTGGAAGCATTCACGAACGACGCGCCGGACATGCCGGACTCCGTCCTCCACGCGGCGGTGCCCCAGCCGACGCATGAAGGTTATCCGCCCATTCGCGACTTGCTCGCCATTACGCAGGTCAAGATCGGTCAACCGTTCACCTATTACTTCGGCGCATGTTGGGACCGCAGCGGCGATTTCACGAACCACGTTCAATGGGAAGATTACGTGCGCCGGTTCGCCGAACGCCGGGATGCACCGTTGCGGGTGACAATCGGAAATTGATTCGACGGGGTGTTCCCGGTTACGCTGCGTGCAATGCGTAAATTGTTTTCTGGTCTTGCGCTGGCGCTGGCCCTGCCCGTTTTGGGCGCGGAAATTAAAATTGATTTCAGCGATTTCCCCACAAATCAGACGCCATCCGGTTTTCACAGCGCGTTAGCCGGGGGCGGCAGACCGGGTGATTGGAAAATCATCCGGGATGAAATGCCCTCGGCGTTCACGCCCTTGACGCCACAAGCGGGCCGGGCACCGGCCATGACGCAACGCGCCGTGCTGGCCCAGCTCAGCCAAGACCCCACCGACGAGCGGTTTCCCATGTTGATTTACGACCGGGAGACCTTCAAGGATTTCAAGCTGACGACGCAGTTCAAAATCGTCAGTGGCGTGGTGGAACAAATGGCGGGCATCGTGTTCCGGTACCAGAACGCATCGAATTTTTACGTGATGCGCGCCAGTGCGCTGGGACATAACCTCCGTTTCTACAAAGTCGTGAACGGCCTGCGCGGCAACCTCATCGGCCCGGAAATGGACATTGCCACCAACGTCTGGCACACGCTGGGCGTCCAATGTCAGGGCAACCAATTCATGTTCTGGCTGGATGGCCATTTGGTGATGCCGCCGCTGAATGACAACACATTTGCCGAGGGCAAAATTGGATTTTGGACCAAGTCGGACGCAGTGAGCTATTTTGACGGCCTGACCATTACTTACACCCCGCGCGTGCCGATGGCGCAAATGCTGGTGCAGGGCATGATGCAGAAATACCCGCGCATTCTGAAACTCCGGATTTACACGCTCAACGACAAAGGCGGGCCGCAAATTACCGCCAGCAACAACGAAAAGGAAATCGGCCAGCCAGGCACTGATGCCGAAAAAGGCGCCATCACCACCGGCACGGTTTATTTTGGTCGCGGCAAGGGCACCGTGGCGGTGACCATGCCGCTGACCGACCGCAATGGTGATCCGGTGGCGGCGGTGCGCGTGGAGTTGAAATCGTTTTTCGGCGAGACGCAGGATAGCGCCGTGGACCGAGCGCGGGTCATCGTCAAACAAATACAGGCACAGGTCGTCTCCGGACAGGACTTGACGCAATAACGCCGCGTTTACGGCCTGGCGGGCGCGCTTAATTCATCCGGCGATTTCACCGGCGGTACGTCCTGGGGCTTCACGCGGCGGACACCGCCATAAACCGTGATGCTGCCGTCATCACCGACCCGCAACCGGGGCCGCACATTGAGGTAATCGTAAACCTCCTGCCGGACCATATCGCCGTTGGGATTGATCACCGAATAAAGGAAACTGGCGGCGCTGCTTTGGTAAAGCACGTGTAAATTGCTGGAGCGGTCCAATTGCGCTTCCGGCTGGCTGAAGGAAACCATCGGGCCAATCGGCCGGACTTTGAAAATAATCGCGCCGGATTCGTCGCTCACCTGCACATACATTCGCAGTTGCGACTGCAAATAATTGGCCTCTTCCAGGGTGTATTTGCGAACTTCCGGCGGGCGATTCGACAGGCCGGCGGGCAGCGGCACCCCGAATACCTGCGACCACAATTTCGCGCCGCTAATCACGTCGATTCCCCGCGGTGGGCTGGTGATTTCCGTGTGCCAATCCTTGATTCGCACCGTAGCAATGATCTGATAATGTCCCGGCCGTTTCAGATCGAAATACGGTTCCAAATCCACGCGCTTGGTGGCCACCTGTGAGGAATCCAGTTCGAATCCACCCTGCACCGGCGGGTCGGATTTTTTGACGACAACGAAATTGTCCGAATCATCCGCCGCCTCCACGCTGAACGTCAGCCAATCCGGGTCCGCCCCGAGATGCAGCGCTTGGCCGGATTGATTCGTGATATGCACCGCCACCGGCAAAGCTTCACTGGGTAGAAATTGGTCCTGGTCCAGGGTCAAACTGACGGTGACTTGCGCCGGCGCGTTAAGAATGGGCGTCACCGCCAAACCAAACATGAGCCAAAAAAGTTTCATTTGAGCGTTGCCCACTTTAAACCGCCGTCAACGTATGGCAACTATAAACGGCTGGAAGGCGTGACTCATGGCCATTCCGTGACCGGATTAATTTTCAGGCCGGCGAATTTTCATCCGCCGGCCTGCCGCAACCCTCAATCGCCCAAGCGACTTGTGCCGCGCGTCGCGGCGCGGTTTATTGCAATTCCACCCGGAAGAAGCACTGCGGAGCGGCGCTCATACTGTTGGTCACAGCCATCATGACCCCGGTTCCAGCCAAGGGGCTGCCCAAAGGCGTCCAAGTAGGGGCAGCAAGGTTGGTAGTGTACTCGAGTTGGTAGGTTTGATTGGTGACGGTCGGCCAACTGACAACGAATTGATTGGCTCCACTTACATTGACACTCGCACAACTCAATTGCAACGCCGGGAGCACGGTCAGCGTTCCGCTGGCATAATTGATCGTGTAGTTGGCGGCGGTGGCACCGCTGGCGATAATCGGGTACGCGCCGGCGGCACTGTTAATCGTCGCGGTCGTGCTCAAAACCGCCGGGGAAGTCAACACGTTGGTGTCTTCGCCACTGATAAAACCCGAATAACTGGCCGTCAGCGGCGGGTTAGGTTGTCCGCACACCTTGCACTGGTCATTGGCAGTCACAGTCAGCGTCGCCGGGTTGATGACCCCTGCGGAACTGGCAACGGTATTGACGGTGTAGTTGGCGCCGGCATTGCCATCATTGACGGTGTAGGCGCTGACGCTGACCGTCTTGCCCGTACCAACGTTCCTGGTGTCATAGGTTTCAGCCAGGCCAGTGACAGAATCGAAGCCTTGCAAACCCATGACTATCGGAACCGCAGCCGCGCTGGTGGTGCCGTCGTAGGTCTTGGTGTTCGCCGCCGCCGTAATGGTCAGGGAGGCCGGATTAATCACCAGCGCACCGGTTGCGCTGCCCTGATAATTGGGATCATTGATTGTGCCGACCACCGTGTAACTGCCGGCGTTAACCGGAACAGAGGCTGAACCATTGTAGGTGAAGCTCACGGCCAACCCGCTCGGCGTCGTGGTCGCGGTCGCCGGTTTGGCCGAGCCGTTGTAGGTCTGGTTCAGACTGCCCAGCACAATGGAGCCGGAAGCCTGGGCAATCACCAACGTGCCAGTTGTGCTGCCCTGATAATTGGAGTCATTGATCGTCCCGACCACCGTATAACTGCCGGCATTAACCGGAGCGGAAGCTGAACCATTGTACGTAAAGCTCACGGCCAACCCGCTCGGCGTCGTGGTCGCGGTCGCCGGTTCGGCCGAGCCGTTGTAGGTCTGGTTCAGACTGCCCAGCACAATGGAGCCGGAAGCCTGGGCAATCACCAACGTGCCAG
>Ga0335077_10006293_pt1 | contig 14664 bp, 13 predicted proteins | sample Lox_Sample_31_FD_207151 | JGI IMG/M metagenome (GOLD analysis project Ga0335077, IMG submission 207151) | Soil microbial communities from Loxahatchee National Wildlife Refuge, Florida, United States - Lox_Sample_3.1 | ecosystem: Environmental > Terrestrial > Soil > Wetlands | place: USA... | reverse complement strand
AAAGATACCTGTGCCGGCCGGCAATTTCGCCAGCGTGCCCTGCCCTTTCCGGCCCAACGGCCGCCGATCAATCCCGCCCGCGCTCCTCGGGGGGCCGCACGTGGCTGAACGCCCGCCAGATGACCAGGTCGTAGACGCTCTTCAACCCGCCGCCGAGGACGAAGCACCAGCCGGCCAGCGCCGGGACGCCCATGAGCGGGCCGGCGGCGAGCGGGCCGAGGGCGGTGCCGACCTGCCGGATCGTGGTGGTGATGCCGTTGGCGGCCGAGCGCTCGGCCGCCGGCACGATGGCGTTCACGTAGCTCTGGCGGGTGGGCACGTCCATCTGCGAGATGAGATGCCGCGCCAGCAGCACCGCCACCGCCGACCCCAGCGTCGGCATGAAGGGCACGAGCATGAGCAGGACGTTGGACGGCAGATGGGTGAAGACCATCGTGTTCAGCAGCCCGAAGCGGCGCGCGAGCGGCACGGCCCCGAGCGCCGACAGCCCCGAGAGCAGCGTCGTGCCGAAGAAGATGCCCCCGAGGGTGGCGAGGTCGGCGCCGAACCTCCGGTGGAACCAGTAGGCCACGAAGCTGGACACGATGAAACCGCCGCCGAACGCATCGAGGGTGAACAGCGCGCTGAGCCGCGCCACACGCCCGCGCGCCTCGTGCAGCCCGTGCCAGGAGGCGCGGAGCGCCGGCGGCGCGCCGCCCGGCGCCTCGACCGCACGGCCGAGCACCTGGAAGAGAACGAACAGGAGGCCGCCGAACGCCGCGTAGAGCCAGAGCAGCAAGCGGTAGCTGGCGAGCGGCGTCCAGCCGCGGTGCTGCAGGGCGCCCGCGAGCGCGCCGCCGAACAACGCGCCGAGCGCGTTGGCCGTGAAGCCGAGGACGTGCGACCACGCGAACACCCGCGTGCGGTCCTCCGGACGGACGACCTCGACGAGGCACGCCTGCTCGATGGCGAGGAAGGGCCCGAGCTCGTTGCCGCTGGGGCTGAGGACGCCGACGATCGCCGCGACCAGCAGCAGCCAGAAGTTGCCCAGCACGGCCATGCCGACGCCGCCGAACGCCATCAGCACCGCCCCGACCAGCAGCATGCGGCGCCGGCCGAGGCGGTCGGCGCGCGTCGTGAGGGTCAGCGAGACGGCCGCGTCGCCCAGCAGGGTGAAGGCAAGCAGCACGCCCACCCGCGCCTCGGAGTAGCCGAGCGCGCGCAGGTACAGCACCAGGACCACCGCGAGGAAGCCGTAGGCGAAAAGCCGGCCGATCCGCGCCGCGAAGAGCAGCGCGAAATCCCGCGGGGCGGTGGTGGGCAGGGACATGGCGGGAACGGCGCCAAGGAAACGCCGCCGGCCCGGCCCTGCAAGCATCGCGGAGCCGACCGTCAGCTCACGGCTGGCCCGGGGCCGCCGGCTTCGCGGGGGGCTTCGGGCCCGCGGCCAGCTGCCAGAGCCAGACGCAGAGCAGCGCGGTGATCACGACCGCGACGGCGCTCATCCACCGGTGGACGTAGAAACCGCCGATGGTGACGTTGAGATGGAGGAAGACGCGCAGCAGGTGGCCCAAACTGACCAGACCGAAGATGACGCTGGCGATGCGCAGTCCGACGCTCTGCAGGTTCATGATGACATCCTTTCCGGGGTAAGGCCCAACGAAGCAGTTCCCAAGGTTGGCGTGGCGGTCAGCCCGCTTCTGCCACCGCGGCGGCGCCGCGGCAATCCGTTTCGCCGGCCGGCGCCGGCGTCCGCCGGCCCCGCCGCCCCACCCTGACCCGCGCGGGCGCGCTCAGACGGCCGGCTTCGCCTCGACGTCGGCCATATCCAGCTTCGGCGCCAGCAGGTGGATGACGCCGATCGCGAGCAGGTAGGCGACGCTGGCCGCGAGGAAGATCGGGAAGTAGTTGCCGGTCTCGCCGCGGGCCACCGCCGCGTCGCGGATGAACGCGACGACCACGAACAGCACCACGCCGCCCAGGGCCCCGATAAATCCGCCGAGGCCGGTGACCGAGCCGACCACGCGGCGCGGGAACATGTCGGAGGCGAGGCTGAACGCGTTGGCCGACCATGCCTGGTGGGCGGTCGCCGCCAGCGTGATCAGCGCCACCGCGACCCACTGGTTGTTGGTGAGGGTCGCGAATACCACCGGCACCACGCCGAGCGCGCAAAGGAAGAGCGTCGTCTTGCGGGCGCGATGGGGCGCCCAGCCGCGGCTCATGAAGAACCCGGCCAGCCAGCCGCCGGCGACGCTGCCGATCGAGGCCACGACATAGATGATGGCCACGGGCGCGCTGCGCGACTTGAGGTCGAGATGGAACCGGTCGTGGAAGAAATACGGCGAGCCGAAGAGGTAGAACCACCAGAAGCAGTCGGTCATGACCTTGGCGGTGGCGAACGCCCACATCTGCCGGTGCGGCAGCAGCCGCCGCCACGGGATCTTCACCGCCGGCTCCGGCGGCTCGCTCATGATCAGCGCCAGCTCCGCCGGGGAGCAATGCGGGTGGTCCTGCGGCCGCCGGTAGAACGCCAGCCAGGCGAAAATCCAGGTGACGTCGAAGATGCCGGTGCAGATGAACGCGCCGCGCCAGCCGACGGTGTGGCCGAGCACGGTCATCTTCGCGAAGACCGGGATCAGCAGGGGCAGGCCGAACGGCACCAGGATGCCGCCGACGTTCGAGCCGGAGTTGAACAGCCCGATCGCGAGGGCGCGCTCGCGCTTGGGGAACCATTCCGCGATCGTCTTGTTCGCGGCGGGAAAGTTGCCGCCCTCGAACAGGCCGAGGACGATGCGGGCGATGAAGAAACCGGTGACCGTCGACGCGAGCGCGTGACCCATCGCCGCCATCCCCCAGAGGGCCACGGCGATCACGAAGCCCCAGCGCAGGCCCATCAGGTCGATCAACCGGCCGGCCACGAGCATGCTCACGGCGTAGGCCAGGCTGAAGCCCACCGTCATCCACCAGTACTGGCCCTCGGTCCAGCCGATCGTCTTCTGCAGGTCGGGCGCCAGGTTGCCGAAGACGCCGCGGTCGATGTAGTTCGCGGTGGTGACCCAGAAGAGGAGGAAGCAGATGACCCAGCGGAAGCTGGAATTCTGGGGCGGGGCGGAGGACGGGGTGGTCATGGGGTGGATCGGGAATTGAGAGCCGGGCCCATGCTCTGGGGCTCGATCGTGACATGATTGAACGAGATCAGGCCGGCCTGTTGCAAGACTTCCGGCGCATGCAACCCGCGAAACGTGCAGTCCTCGAACCGGATGCCGTCGATCACCGCGCCGGGGATGCCCATCACCCACAGCACCCGCGGGCTGGCGCGGCTCGTGACGTCCTCCACCACCACGTTGCGCAATTGCGGCAGGAACGACCCGTTCGCGCCCTCCTCATACCGGAAATCCACCGTCAACACCGCCTCCGCGACCTCGCCGATCTCCACCCGGCGCACGAAGACATTCTCGATGATGCCCCCGCGCTTGGCGTTGGACTTGAACCGCAGCGCGCGGTCGAGATGCGGGCTGTCCATGCGGCAGTCCTCGACGAAGATGTTGCGGCAGCCGCCCGAGGTCTCGCTGCCGACCACGACTCCGCCGTGGCCGTCGCTCATGGTGCAGTCGCGCACGATGATGTTCTCGGAGGGCATGTGGACCCGGCGGCCGTCGTTGTTGCGGCCGGACTTGATCACGATGCAGTCGTCGCCCGTGGTGAACTGGCAGTTCTCGATCAGGACGTCCCGGCACGACTCCGGGTCGCAGCCGTCGTTGTTCGGGCCGGTCGAGACGATGTCGACCCCGCGGACGGTCACGTTGGTGCACAGCTCGGGGTTGACCTCCCACATCGGGGAGCGGCGGATGTGCACGCCCTCGATCAGGACGTTGCGGCAACGGTAGGGCTGGATGAAGTTGGGGCGGAGGTGGTGGCCCGCGCCGAACACGCGCCCGGCCACCGGCGTCCCCTGGTCCCCCTCCTCGTTGAGCGTCCGCGAGTCTTCCATGGCGGGCGAACGCCGGTCGGGCCCGCGCCGGGGCCAGGCCCACCAGTTGTCGGCGGAGGCGCCGCCGTCGAGCGTGCCGTCGCCGGTCACCGCGATGTTCTCCTGGTCCAGCGCATAGATGAGCGCCGAGTAGTTGTAGCACTCGATGCCCTCCCACCGGGTGTAGACCGCCGGGAGATAGTGCCCCGGATCGGTGCTGAAGAGGAGCGTCGAGCCGCCGGCGACATGCAGGTCCACATTGCTCAACAGGTGGATCGGGCCGGTGAGGAAAACGCCGGCGGCGTCCACCGTCACGTGCCCGCCCCCGGCGGCGTGGCAGGCGGCGATGGCCTGCGCGATCGCGTCGGTGCAGTCCGTCTTGCCGTCGGCGACGGCGCCGTAGCGCGTGATGGGGAAATCCCGGTCCGGGAACGTCGGCGCCTTGATCCGCGCGAGGATCGCCGGCACCTCCGCCCACTCCGGCGCATAGGTATGTGCGGCGGCCGCGATAGCCTGGGCCGGCGCCGCGGCGCTCATTGGCAGGCCGAGCACCTGCTGCAGCTCGATGCCCGCGAGGATGAACGGCCCCACCCCCTTGAGGTCGTTCGTCACGACCGGCTCATTGATGTAGTAATTGAAGCTCCCGTCGCGCCCGTAACCGAGCCCGGCGCCCGCGCAGCAGGCGGTGAGGGAGACCCGGCCCTGGGCGTCCACCGTGACCAGCCGCTCCACGAGCCCCGTGTAGGCCTTGAGCAGGGCCGGCAGGTAGTCGTCCCGGTTGAGGTAGCCGCGGTTGATTCCCTTCGCCAACATGTAGGCGAACATGCTCGAGCCCGTGGCCTCGAGGTAGTTGCCGGCGCGGGTGCCCTGATCGGTCACCTGGTACCACAGGCCGCTCGCGGCGTCTTGGTGGCGCACGACCCCCGCGCACAGCTTCTGCAGCAGCGCGATGATCTCGGACCGCGCGGGATGGTCCGCCGGCAGGTAGTCCAGCACGTCGACCATCGCCATGCCGTACCAGCCGATTGCGCGGCTCCAGAAGCAGGGCGAGGTCCCGGTGGTCTTGTTGGCCCAGGACTGCTCCTTGCTTTCGTCCCAGCCGTGGTAGAACAGCCCGGTCGCCGGATCGTAGGTGTGCGCGGCGACCACGCGGATCTGGCGCGCGACGTCGTCGAACGCGGCCGGCTCGTGGAATTCCAGCGCGTACTCCGCATAGAACGGCGCCTCCATGTAGAGGCCGTCGAGCCACATCTGGTGCGGGTAGCGCTGCTTGTGCCAGAAGCCGCCCTCGCTGGTCCGGGGCTGGGTCTCGAGCTGCCGGCGCAGGAGCTGCGCGGCCAGGTGGTAGCGCTCCTCATGGTTGTGGCCGTAGAGCGCCAGCACCGTCTTGCCCGAGTTGATGTTGTCGAGGTTGTACTCCTCCAGCTTGAAGCCCGCGATCCGGCCGTCGGGGGCGATGAACGAGCCGATGACCTTGTCCGCATACTGCCAGTAGGCGGGCGCGTCGAGCTGGCCGCCGAGCCGGGCGAGCGACAGGGTGAACAGGCCGACGGTGTAGTCCCACTTGGCGCTCCCGCCCTCGCGCCCGACCAGGCTGTCGCCGCGGCGGGCCATCTCCGCGTCCGCCATCCGCACCGACCACTGAAGCGGCGTGGCGCCGCCGAACTCGCGCGGTGGCGCCGGGGCGGCGGCAACGGCCGCCCCGGCCGCCAGGGCCAGCAGGACGGCGGGGAGCAACCGGGGATGGGAACGGCCGGAAATACTCATAGCGGGAGGGGGCGGGAAAGCGCGCCGCCGGCGGCGGCGGCCGGTGCGCAGGGTGAAGGAGCCGCTTGTAGCGGACACGTGTCCTCAGCTCAAGCAAATCCTCCGCGCACCCGCGCCACCGGGCAAAAAAAGAGCCGCCGGCACGCCGGCGGCCCGGGCAGGAAGACGTCCGTCGGTCGCGTCAGCGGGCGAGCCAGCCGCCGTCGACGGCGATGGTGTAGCCGTTCACGTAGTCGGAGGCGGGCGAGGCCAGGAACACGATCGTGCCCTTGAGGTCGTCGGGTGTGCCCCAGCGGCCCGCCGGGATGCGGTCGAGGATCGCCTTGTTGCGGGCCTCGTCGGCGCGCAGCGCCGCGGTGTTGTCCGTGGCCATGTAGCCGGGGGCGATGGCGTTGATGTTGATGCCCTTCCCCGCGAGTTCGTTGGCCATCAGCCGGGTGAGGCCCATCACCGCGCTCTTCGAGGCGGTGTAGGACGGGACGCGGATGCCGCCCTGGAAGGAGAGCATCGAGGCGACGTTGATGATCTTGCCGCCCGACTTCTGCGCCACCAGCTCGCGCACGAACGCCTGGCTGAGGAAGAACACCGCGCTCAGGTTCACGCCGATGACGTCGTCCCAGTCCTTCTCCGTGAACTTCTCGAAGTCCTCGCGCCGGATGATGCCGGCGTTGTTCACGAGGATGTCGACGCGGCCGGCGAGCTTCTTCGCCTCCGCGATCACGCGGGGGATGGCCTTGCGGTCGGACAGGTTGGCCGCGACCGACAGGGCCTTGCGCCCCGCCTGCCGGACGAGGGCCTCGGTTTCGGGACTGGGTCCGATGTCCACCAGGACGAGGTCCGCGCCGGCCTCGGCCAGGGCGTGGGCGTAGCCCTGGCCCAGACCCCGGCTGGCGCCGGTGACGATGGCGACTTTGCCGCCGAGTTTGAAACGATCGATGATCGAGCTCATAAGGGGGTCGGGTTGGGGACGGGCCGGGTCAGCGCAGGTCGGCGATCGGCACCGGGTCCATGTCGTGGAAGACCTGGTTGTCGCCGCCCATCGCCCAGCAGAAGCGGTAGCTGCCGGTGCCGACGCCGGCGTGGATGGACCAGGCCGGCGAGAGGACGACCTCGCGGTCGCGCACGATCAGGTGGCGCGTCGCCTTCGGCTCTCCCATCAGGTGGACGACCATCTGCGCGCCGAGATCGAAGTACATGTAGATCTCGGTGCGGCGGCTGTGGGTGTGCGGCGGCATCGTGTTCCACACGCTGCCGGACTCGAACTCGGTGAAGCCCATGACCAGCTGGCAGCTCTGGACGCCCTTCTGATGGATGTACCGGCAGATGCGGCGGCGGTTGGCCGACGCCGGGCTGCCGAGCTCCTCCACCTCCGCCTGCACGCGGGTGGCGAGGGTGGTCGGGTGCGTCGCGTGGGCCGGCGTGCTGATGAAATAGAACTGGGCCTGGCCGGCGGCGCCATTCTCGAACGCGACCTCCTTCTCCCCGCGCCCGATGTAGAGGCAGTCGAGGTTGGCGAGCTCGTAGCGCTTGGTCCCCACCCGCACCGCGCCGGCGGCGCCGATGTTGAGGATGCCGATCTCGCGGCGCTCGAGGAAGAAGTCGGTGCCCGTCTCCTTCGCCCCGGGCAGGCCGAGCGGCGCCGCGCCCGGCACCGCGGCCCCGACGATCATGCGGTCGAGGTCGGTGTAGTGGGCGTTGATCTGGCCGGGCTGGAACAGGCCCCCGATCAGGAACCGCTCGCGCAGTTGCGCCGTGCCGAGCGTGTTGGCCTCGGCGGGACTCGGGAAGTAATGCAGTTGCATGGTGGAAGAGGGTAACACGCCCGCCTACCGGCCTTCAATGCTGCTGATCCGGACCGGCGAAGCCGCGCGCCGGGCGCTGGCGGCGACGTAGGCCTGCCAGTCCGCCTCGGAGGCGAAATCGCCGCTCTTCGTCCAGCCGGCGCCGGCCCAGTAGCGCAGCGGCTGTCCCGACATGGCGCGGGCGAGGATCAGGCGGTTGGCCGCGTCCTCGGCGTAGCCCCGGAAATCGGCGGGCGCCACGACCACGGCCTCGCCGATCGCGCCGTTGGTCTTCTGCGCCTCCCACTGGACGAGGGCGTGATCGGCCTCGTCGTTGGTGGCGGTCACCCGCGGCTCCTGCCCCTTGTCCGCGCTGTTTTTGTTCAGGCCGATCGCCACGGTGGCCTCGTTCGCCCCCTCGATCGTGAACGTGCTCTCGATCTGGTCCAGATTGTGCCCGGCGTCGACCGTGAAGCGCTTGACCTCGGACACCGTGACGCCGTGGCCGGCATCCCACGGCGCGTAGCCCAGCTCGAACACGGCCCGGATCGGGCCGTTGGCCAGCACCTTCCAAGTCTGCCAGTTGGCGGAGACCGCGAGCCTGCCGTCCGCCCAGATTCCGGTGCCGCCGCAGCCGCGCGACGTGCCGACGTTGTACATGTCCAGCCCCTCGCCGGAGTCCTCGTGATAATGGCCCTTGAGGTACCAGCGGTCGACGATCGGGTAGCGCACGCGCTTGCACCACACGTCGATGCCGCTGCTGACCATCTTGTCGCGGCCCGCGACGCCGGTGCTGAGCCCCGGCCCGTAGATGCGGTGCGCGAGGCGGTCGTTCTCCCAGGCGAAATCGTCAAACCGCTCCGGGATGTGCCGGGCGAAGACCTTGCTGGGGAACGGCGGCACGGGCGTGGGCGACGCCGTGATCGTGAACACCGCGGACTTCTCGCCGGCGGCGAAATCGTGCTGAAACAGCAGGTCGAGGTAATAGTCGTGGTGCTCCTCCGGCTTGAAATTGGTCACCTGGCAGGGCAGCACCGCGCCGGCCGCGTCCCGGACCACGTAATGGTCGATCATCACGCCGGGCAGCAGCCGCTGCACGTCCTGGATCGGGATGGCGATCACCTCGGCGGGGCGGGCGAGGTCGAGGTCGTTGGCGACGGTGACGACGATCTGGTCGGCCGCGCGCAGCGGCAGCGCGGCGCCTAGCAGGAGGACGGCGAAGGCGGACGATTTCATGTCGGGGTTGGGGAGAAAGTTCGGCTTCCGAGCGCGACCGGGACGGACGACACCGGGAATCTGCTCCGGCCCGATGCCCGGCGCAAGGGCGTGCTGCAGGGGAATCAATCTTCCCGTCAGAACCCCGGCGTCAACCCCGCATTCGGACACGTGTCATTTCCCTCCCCCGGCCCGCCGCCCCACCCCGCCGGGCTTGCCGTTCGCGGCCGCCCTGTTTCAGTGGGCGGCACCGTCCCGACCGCCCATGCTGATTCCCGTCGACGTGCAAATCATCGGTTCCGAAGTCGCGCTCCGCTGGAGCGACGGCCGCGAGACCTATCATCCGGCCGGCGGCCTGCGGGCCGCCTCCCCCAGCGCCGAGACGGCCGGCGAGCGCGACATCTTCGGGCAGCAGCACGGCGGGCACGGGCCGCGCGACTATTCCGCCGTGACCGTCGTCGGCTGGGAGCGGATCGGCAACTACGCCCTGCGCTTCGACTTCAGCGACGGCCACCGCACCGGGCTCTACACCTACGACTATCTGTTGAAATTGGCCGAAAAACCTGAAGCATGAACCGTTTTTCCTCCCGCCCGCCGCCATGAGCACCAACCCGTTTCCCTCCCGCACCACCCACGAGGATATCGAGCACGGCACCGTGCTGCAGCCCAAGTTCGGCGCCGACGGCCTGATTCCCTGCATCACCCAGGATGCGGCCACCGGCCAGGTCCTGATGTTTGCTTTCATGAATGCCGAGTCCCTCGCGCACACCCTGCGCACAAAGCGCGCGACCTATTGGAGCCGCTCGCGGCAGAAGCTCTGGGTCAAGGGCGAGGAATCGGGCAACATCCAGGTCGTGAAGGAGGTTTATACCGACTGCGACCAGGACGTCGTGCTCATCAAGGTCGAGCAGACCGGCGCCGCCAACGCGGCCTGCCACAACGGCTTCAAGTCGTGCTTCTACCGCCGCCTCGCGGGGCTCGACGACCCCGCCTTCCGCCTCGAATTCACCGCCGAGCGGCTGTTCGATCCGGCGACGGTCTACAAGAAGAAGTAGCCGGCGGCGCCCGCGGTTCAGCGCCCCGGCATCAGGCCGCGCTCGCTCGCCGCGGCGAAAGCGAGCACCCGCTGGAACTCCTCGCTCCCCGCCTGCGGGTGCTGCTGCAGCCGCTCCATCGCCTGCCCCCGGTTCAGTCCCTCGCGGAACAGGATGCGGTAGATCTGCTTCACGCGCTCGACCTGGTCGGGGGTGAAGCCGCAGCGCTCCAGCCCGACCTTGTTCAGCGAGCGGATGATCGCCGGGTTGCCGTCGGCGATGAAGAACGGCGGCACGTCCTGCACCACCTTCGACATCGCGCCGAGCATGGCGTAGGCGCCGACGTGGCAGAACTGGTGCACGCCCGAGCCCCAGCCGACGTTGACATGGTCGTCCACCTTGACGTGGCCGGCGAGCGCCGACTGGCTGCTCATCACGAGGTGGTTGCCGATCACGCAGTCGTGCGCGATGTGGCTGTAGGCGAGGATGACGTTGTCGTTGCCGAGGACGGTGAAGTTGCCGTCCTTGGTGGCGAAATGGACCGTCACGTATTCGCGAAATACGTTGCGGTCGCCGATCCGCAGGCCGGGATTGCCACCGCGAAACTTCAGGTCGTGCGTCTTCGTGCCGATCGCGGCGTAGGGAAAGACTTCGCACTCGCGCCCGAGCACGGTGTTGCCCTCAACCGTGCCGTGGTGGTGGATGACCGTGCCGTCGCCGACCACGGCGGTGCCGCCGACATAGGCGTAGGCCCCGACGGTGACGTCGGCGCCGAGTTGCACGGTGGGCTCGATGATCGCGGTGGGATGGATGCGGGAGGCCATGGGAGGGTCCGCGGGTCGGCGGGCCGCGGGCGCCCGCCGCCGGAACTGGGGATTTCGGGGTCGGGTGGCGAAGAGGGGGGCGGTCGAGGCCGGACGGTCTGGCGGCTGCCCGCCGCCTATTCGACCTGGTCCTCGTCGACGAGCGTGAACATCAGCTCCGCCGACGCGACCACCAGGCCGTCGACGCTGCAGGACACCTCGGCGGTGGCGATCTTGTTGCCCCGCGTCTTGGTGAGTTTCGCATTGATCACGAGCTGGTCGCCCGGGCGCACCGCCTTGCGGAACTTCACCTTGTCGGCGCTCATGAAGAGCGCGATCTTGCCCTCGGAGGAGCCGCGCCGCAGCAGGAGCACGCCGGCCGCCTGGGCCATCGACTCCAGCAGCAGCACGCCGGGCATGACCGGGTTGCCCGGGTAATGGCCCTGGAAATGGGGTTCGTTGATCGTGACGTTCTTGACCGCCACCAGCTCGTCCTCGCCGATGAACTCGACCACCCGGTCGATCATCACGAATGGATAGCGGTGCGGCAGGGTGTCGAGCAGCCGGCGGATATCGAGCGAGGTTTCCGTCGCCAGAACCTGCTTGGGCCGCGCCGCGGCCTTCTTCTTCGCCCCGCTCTTGAGCTCCTCCATCCGCGCCAGCAGCGCCTTGGTCAGCTCGGCGTTGATCGCGTGGCCCGGCCGGGTGGCGATCACGTGGGCCTTGAGCGGGGCCCCGAGCAGCATCAGGTCCCCGATGATGTCGAGGATCTTGTGGCGCACGAACTCGTCCTTGAACCGCAGCGGCTCCTTGGAGATGATCTTGTCGCCCTTGATCACGATGGCGCAGTCGAGGCTGCCGCCCTTGATCTTGCCCAGGCGGATCAGCTCCTCGATGTCCTCGTAGACCGTGAAGGTCCGCGCCGCGGCCACCTGCGTGATGTAGGTGTCCGGATCGATGGTGAGCGAAAGGTGCTGGGTGTGGATGCCGCGGTCGTCGGCCGAGGTGCACGAGATCTTCAGCGCGTCCGCCGGCAGGGCGATGATCGACGAGCCGCCGCGCGTGACCGACACCGGCTGGTCGAGCACGAAATACTGCCGGTCCGCGTCCTGCTCGGCCGGCTCGGCCTCGAGGATCAGGTTCACGAACGGCTTGGCCGAGCCGTCCATGATCGGCGGCTCGCCCGCGTTCATCTCCACCACCGCATTGTCGATCCCGCAGCCGTGCAGGGCGCTGAGCACGTGTTCGACCGTCGAGATCTTCGCGTGGCCCGACTGGACGGTCGTGGCCCGGACCAGGTCGGTGATCAGGTCGGCGCGGGGCTTGACCTCGGGCTGCCCCGCCAGGTCCACCCGCCGGAACACGATGCCGTGGCCCGCGGGCGCGGGCTTCAACTTGAGTGTGACCGGTTCCCCCGTGTGGAGCGCATGGCCGCTGAGCGAGACCTCGCGCAGGATGGTCCGTTGCTTCATGGGTTTGGCGCAGTGTCCGGAGGCGGCCCAAAAGGGCAAGCCCGGAGATGGATGCAGGCCACCCTTGACACGCTTCGCACCGCTTTCTTACTCCCTGTCCTCTTTCGCAAGACAAAACCAGCCAAACGCCATCTTCCATGCCGTCCGCCAACGACCTCCGCAAGGGCCAGGTGATCAAGTTCAACAACGAGCCCCACCTCGTGATGGAGACGCAGCACCGCACCCCGGGCAACCTGCGGGCGTTCGTCCAGGCCAAGCTCCGCAACCTCAAGAACGGCCGCTCCCTCGACCAGCGCTTCAACTCCACCGAGACGATGGAGGTGCTGAACACCGACCGCCGCACGCTCGAGTTCAGCTACGCCGACCGCGAGAACTTCGCCTTCATGGACCCCAAGAGCTACGACACTGTCGAGCTGAGCGCGGCCATGATCGGCGAAGCCAAGTACTACCTCGTCGCCAACGGCAAGGTCGAGGTGCTCTTCGTCGACGACATCCCGGTCACCGTCGACCTCCCTTCCGCCGCCACGCTCAAGGTCACGGACGCCCCCGAGGGCATCCGCGGCGACACTGCCAGCAACGTGCAGAAGGCGGTGACCTGCGAGACCGGCCTAGTCGTGCAAGTGCCGCTGTTCATCAAGGCGGGCGACACCATCAAGGTCAGCACCGCGGACGGCTCGTATCTCGGCCGCGCCTGAGCGCGGCGCCCGGCGGCTTCACGCCGCCGGGGGCAGCCAGCGGCTGAGGCAGGCGCGCAGCACCTCGAGCCGCACCGGCTTGGCGACAAAATCGTCCATCCCCGCCGCGACGCACGCCGCGCGGCTCTCCGGCCGGGCGTCGGCCGTGACCGCGATGATGGGCAGCGGCCGGCCGGCGAGGTGCCCGCGGATGCGCCGCGTGGTTTCCAGCCCGTCGAGTCCCGGCATGTGGAGGTCCATCAGCACCGCGGCCCAGGCCTCCTGCGCCGCGCGGGACTCCGCCTGCACGCCGTCGTCCACCACCACCGCCTCGACCCCCAGGCGCGCGAGCATCGAGCTGACGACGCGCTGGTTGGCCGGGTCGTCCTCCACCACGAGCACCCGCCCCTGCATCCGCCCGCCGGCCGCGGCGGGGGCGGCGGGCGCCGGCGGCAGTTCGCTCCGCGGCAGCGGCACCTCGAGTGTGAATTCGGAGCCGGCGCCAGGCGCGCTCTGGATGTGGATCTCGCCGCCCATGCGCTGCGCCAGTTGCTGGGAGATCGCCAGCCCCAGGCCGGAGCCGCCGTAGCGCCGGGTGGTGGAGCTGTCGCCCTGGCTGAACTTGCGGAAGATCCGCGCCTGGGTCTCCGCGTCCATCCCGATGCCGGTGTCGCGCACCCGGAACCGCAGCACGGCGGTCGTCGCGTCGATCCGCGCCGGGCTGAGGTCCAGTTCCACCTCGCCCCGCTCGGTGAACTTGATCGCGTTGCTCAGCAGGTTGAGCAGCACCTGCTTGAGGCGCAGCGGGTCGCCCCGCACGGCGGGCGGGTCCGGGGCGCAGCGGAAGCGGAACTGCAGGCCCTTCTCCGCCGCGTGCAGTTGGCCCCAGGCCGCCACCTCGTCGCCCAGCTGCGCGGGGTCGAAGGCGATGCTTTCGAGCTCCAGGCGGCCGCTCTCGATGCGCGAGAAGTCGAGGATGTCGTTGAGCAGGTGGAGCAGCGCGTTGGCCGAGGTCGCCGCGATCTGCGCCTGCTCGTGCTGCTCCGGGGTCAGGGGCGAATCCTCCAGCAGCTGCAGCATGCCGATGATGCCGTTCATCGGGGTGCGGATCTCGTGGCTCATCGTGGCCAGGAACTCGCTTTTGGCCTGGCTCGCCGCCTCCGCCTGCTCCTTGGCCCGGCTGAGGCCGCGGACCAGCTCCTCGTTCTCGAAGATCGCCCGGTAGAGCCGGCGCAGGTCGGCGTGGTGCAGGCGCGCGGTGTTGGCGAGGAACAGGGCGTAGGTCACGCTGCACAGCACCAGCAGCCACCCCACCCGCCCGCCGCCGGCGAAATGGACGCACACCGGCGCCAGCGTCGCCACGATGTAGGCCCAGTAAAACGGGAGGACCGGCGCGAGCGAGCGGGCGGCGCCGGCGTTCAGGCCCGCGATGATGAACACCAGCAGCAGCCCGGGCAGGAGCGCGCCGGGGGCGAAGAACCATCCGCCGGCCGAGCCCCAGATCGCCCCCGCGAGCACGACCCCGACCCCGAAGGCCACGCGCCAGCCCCCCGTCTCGGCGTCGGCGCGCGGCCGCCGGCCGAAGGCGCGCTGCAGGGCCACCCGGGCCCCGGACACCGCCACCAGCACCGCCAGCCAAAGCAAAAGGGACGCGGGTGGAAAATGGCTCCACAGCCCCGTCACGAGCACCGCGCCGAGCGCGAAGTTGGAGAACAGGCCGAACCCCGCCGCGCGGTACAGCAGCCGGGTCAGCTCCGCATCCACCCGGCGCCCGATCTCGCCGGGCCGGGCGGCCGCTGGAATGGCCGGAGGCGTGGCTTGCATGAACATTAACTTTCCCCGCTTCGCACACCGCGTCAACCGGCCCCTCCCACCAGAATCCCGGGGGCCCACCCTGCCGCGGAATGAGTGGCGCCGCGGCGCGGATTCCCCGGCGGGCGCTTGCGCGCCCCCGGCACCGGTGTCTAGT
>Ga0335077_10006292_pt1 | contig 14664 bp, 11 predicted proteins | sample Lox_Sample_31_FD_207151 | JGI IMG/M metagenome (GOLD analysis project Ga0335077, IMG submission 207151) | Soil microbial communities from Loxahatchee National Wildlife Refuge, Florida, United States - Lox_Sample_3.1 | ecosystem: Environmental > Terrestrial > Soil > Wetlands | place: USA... | reverse complement strand
TTCACCAGGGTCATCGAGCGCACCGCGCCGCTACGGTGGCTGGACATGCTTGGCCGCCGGCCTGCGCAGGCGAGCGCCCAGCCGCCCGCCGCCCAGCCGCCCGCCGCCCAGCCGCCCGCGGCCCAGTCGCCCGCGGCCCAGCCGCCCGCCGCCCAGCCGCCCGCGGCCCAGTCGCCCGCCGCGCAGCCGCCCGGCGCCAGCACCCGGGCCTGCGCTGGCGCGTCCGGGCAGGCGGCGGACGGCCAGCCCGAGCGCGCCGAAGAGCCGAGGTGACCGGACCAGCCGTTCCCGCGATGCGAGAGGGACAGGATCCCGACTCCGGCTGGCCCGCCGGCGCCAGCATCGGCAGGTCGGCCGCGCTGATCGCGGCGCTCACGATCGCGGCCCGGCTGCTCGGCCTCGTGCGGACCCTCGTCTTCGCCAAGACTGTCGGCGCGACCTGCCTCGGCACCGCCTACATGACCGCGAACCTGGTCCCGAATGTCGTGTATGACATCGTTCTCGGCGGCGCGCTGACGAGCGTGATGGTGCCGGTCCTCGCCCGCCCGGCCCGGCTGGCGGGCCGGGACGCCGCGGCGGCGCGGCAGGTAGGACAGACCTCGTCCGCGCTGCTGACCTGGACGGTCCTGATCCTGGTGCCAGTCAGCGTGCTCGTCGCGCTGACCGCGGGGCCGCTGGCCGGCCTGCTGATCCCGCGCAATCTGCATGGCGGGTGCGCTGCGCACCAGCACGCCGTCACGTCCGTCAGCGGGCTGATGCTCGCCGTCTTCGCGCCGCAGATCCTGTTCTACGGCGTCGCCGTCGTGCTGTACGGCATCCTGCAGGCGCACCGCAGGTTCGCGGCCCCTGCCGTCGCGCCGCTGATCTCGAGCCTGGTAGTGATCACTGCCTACCTCGTTTTCGACCCCTTCGGGGCGAACTACGTCGGCCACCGGATTGCCCGCCTGCCGCTCACGGCCGAGCTGATCCTGGCGATCGGCACGACCGCCGGCGTCGCCGCGCTGGTCGTGGTGGCGCTGGTGCCGGTGTGGCGGCTGCACATCCGGATGCGTCCGACCCTGCGCTTCCCGTCCGGCATCGGCAGGCGGGTCAGCGGGCTGGCTGCGTACGGCATCGCGGCGCTCATCAGCCAGGACGCGGCGTCGATAGCGGTAGTCGTGCTGGCCAACGGGCACGGGTACCGCGGCGCGCTGGTCCTCTACGGCTACGGCTGGCAGGTCTTCGAGGCCCTGTACGCCGTGCTCGCGATCTCGGTTGCCATCAGTGCCTTCCCCGTGCTGTCCGTGCACGAGGGGCCCGAGTTCGACGAGACAGCGGCCAGCTCGGCCCGTGCGGTCATGCTGCTGTCGTTCCTCGGCACCGCCGCGCTCGCCGCGGTCGCCGTGCCTGCGGCGCACTTCCTGGTCAGCTACCCGCGGCAGGTGCCGCAGCTCGCGGCCGGCTTCGCCCTGTTCGCGCTCGGCCTGGCGGGATACGGTCTCGTCGCGTGCCTGTCCCGGGTGCTGCTCGCGGCGGGCAGGACCGGAGTGACCGCGGTCATCGTCGCGGGCGGCTGGCTGCTGGTCATCGCCGCGGACGTCGTCCTGGTCGTCCTCACGCCCAGCCCCTGGGTCGTCGCAGACCTCGCGCTCGGCAACACGGTCGGGCTCACGGTGTCCGGCGTGGCCCTGGTCGCGGCGGTGCGCCGGGCCCGCGGGCCGGCGGCCCTGCGCGGCACGCTGCGGGCGAGCGTCGCCGGACTCGCGGCGGCGACCGCAGGCGCCGGGGCGGGGGCGGGCGCGGTCGCGGCGCTGCCGACGGCCGGCGTAATCGCCGAGGGCTGCATCGCGGTGCTCGCCGCCGCGTGCGCGGTGGCGGCCTTCGGCCTGGTGGCCTGGGTGCTGGATGCCGGTGACGCCCGGGCCGCGCTCGGCCGGGCCCGGCGGGCGGTCTGGCGGTGACCGGCGGCGCCGGGTCGGGGCTGCGGCTCGCGTTTCTGACCGGGACGGTTTCGGGCGGCACGGGCAGGCACGTCGCGGCGCTGGCCGCCGGCTGCCAGCGGGCCGGCGCGGAAGTCTGCGTGCTCGGCCCGGCGCAAGCGCGGCCGCTGCTTGATCCCGGCAGCTGCTTTGCTCCGGTCGAGATCGGCGGCCGGCCGCGTCCGGTCGGTGATCTGGCCGCGATCCTGAGGCTGCGCCGGCAGGTGCGGGCGCTGCGGCCGGACGTGCTGCACGCACACGGAGTCCGGGCCGGGGCCTTCGCCGCGCTGGCCGGCCTGGCCGACCGTGCGGCGGGCTCGCCTGCGCTGGTCCTGACCGTGCACAACGCGCCGCCCGAGGGAGTGCTGAGCAGGGTCGTCTACGCCGTGCTCGAGCGGCTGTGCGCGCGCCGGAGTGACGTGGTGCTCTGCGCCGCTGACGACCTGGTGGCGCGCATGCGCGCGCTGGGTGCCGCGCGCGCTGAGCGGTTCGACATACCCGCGAGCCCGGCTGGCCCGCCGTCGGCGGCGGCGGTGGCCAGCGCATCGGCCGACATCGCGGCCGACGGCCGGCCGGTAGTACTCGCGGCGGGCAGGCTTGCCCGGCAGAAGGGGTTCGACGTGCTGATCGCGGCGGCCGCGCGGTGGCGCGGTCAGGCGGGCGCGCCGCGGACGGTAATAGCGGGCGGCGGCCCGCTCGCCGCGCGGCTCGGGGCTCAGGCAAGGCGGGCAGGCGCGGACGTGCTGCTGCTGGGCGAGCGCGCAGACATGCCCGCGCTGCTCGCGAACGCGGACGTCTTCGTGCTCCCGAGCAGGTGGGAGGCGCGGGCGCTGGTCCTGCAGGAGGCCATGCGCGCGGGCCGCGCCATCGTCGCGACCAGTTCCGGTGGTACGCCGGGACTTACCGGCCCGGCCGCGGTGCTGGTCCCGCCCGGCGATGACGCCGCGCTGGCCGAGGCGGTGCTGGCGGTGCTGGCCGATCGCGCGCTGGCAGCGAGCCTGGGCCTGGCGGCCCGGTCCCGCGCGGCCGGGTTTCCGACTCAGGACGACGCGCTGCGGCGCGCGCTGGACATCTACCGGGCGCTGCGGACGGGCCGCAGCGCAGAGCCGCCCGCGCCGGGACCACTATCGTGACTAGAATCAGCGCAATCCGGCTGAACTGAGCCAGATCCGATGTGTGCTGAACGAACCCGATTGGGCACCGTGCCCGAACTGCAGGATGGCCTGGGAGTAGTAAGTGTCCGGAGACATCTCGCCGTCCGACGGCTCCTGGCTGGACGCGCCAGCCAGGCCAGGTGGCGAGCGCGACCAGGGCGCGGCGGTCCGCCGCCCCGATCGCGGTGAGCCGTCGATTGTCCGGGTAGTAGCGACCACGCTGCGCCTGTGGTGGCGCCGCAGGGTGCTGCGGCTCGACGACGGGGATCCCGTCGGCGCAGTGCGCTGGTCGGTGCTGGCAGCTGTGATGGTCATCGTCTTCGCCGCGGGCGGCGTGGCGATAGCGGCCGGCGGGTCAGCGCCCGCGCCCGCGCCGCGCAAGCCAGTGCCGCGGCCGCCGAGCGCCGCGCAACTGCTCACCGACTCCAACGAGCAGTCCGCCAGCGCCTGGGTGCAGGCGCAGGTCGACTCAGGGGCGCTGCTTGGCTGCGACCCCGCGATGTGCGGCTACCTGCAGGACGCGGGGATCCCGGCGGCGAACGACGTGATGTTCACCCGCGGTGCGGCGGTCCCTGGCAGCGCCGCCTTCGTGCTCTCCACCCCGCTGCTGCGGGCGCAGTCGGGCTCGTCTCTCGCGGCCGGCGCGCCGGAGGTCGCCGCGCGGTTCGGGACGGGCCAGGAGCGCGTCGACGTCCTGGTGACCAGTTCCGGCAGTGCGGCGACGTTCCTGCAGGCCGTCAGCGAGGCGCAGCATGCCAGCGCCAGGCTGGGCAAGTCACTGGCGCGGAACAAGCGGCTGCACGCGGGCGCGACGGCCAGGCACGCGATGACCACCGGCATGGTCGACCACCGGCTGCTCGTGGTGCTGAAGCGGATGCTGGCCGCGCACCCGGTGAGCGTGGCCAGCTTCGGTGACGCGAGCCTGGATGCTAGCTGGCACGCTCAGCTGCGGTCGATGACGGTCGGCGGCCTGGTACATCACGTCGGCAGGCGGCGGGTCAGTTACGTGCACGCGGAGCTGAGCCTGGTGCGCGGCCTCAAGCCGCCGTACACCGCGGCCGTGCGGCAGGTCACCAGAGCGCACGGCGGCACGGCGCTGGTTATCCAGGTGCCGCTGCGGAACTCGTTCTGAATCTGCCCAGCCCGAACCTGGCCGGCGGCAGCGCGCGGCCGCCGGCCGCGAGGCCGGCCAGCCACGACCCGAACAGCGGGCCAAACTTGAAGCCGTGGCCGGACGTGCCGCAGCCGAGCACGACGTTGCCGATGCGGTCGAGGATGAAGTCCTCGTCCGGCGTGCTGTCGTAGACGCAGCGCTCCGCGGCCACCGGCTCGGCCGCGTAGCCGGGCAGGTGCCGGCGCGCGACGTCGGTGAGCCTGGCCATCAAGGCGGGGTCCGGCGCCTGGTCCTGGCCGTCAGGATCGGTCGGCGGGCCGCTCTGGTGAATGCCGATCTTGTACTGCTCCGATCCCGGTACCGGCAGTCCGTAGGGTGATTCGGCCCCGTGGCAGATGAAGATCGGCGGCGGCTGCGAGCCAGCGCCCGCCGCGGGCCCGAGGTAGGCGACCTGCTCGAGGGTGGCGCGGGACGGGAACCGCGGCCGCAGTCCGGGCATGCTCGCGGTCCACGGTCCCGCGGTAAGAACCGCGACCGTGGCGGTCGTCACGCCAGCCGTCGTGCGCAGCGTGACCTGCCTGCCATCGTCGGAGATCCCGGTTACCCGGACGCCCGTGCGGACCGTCCCGGCACCCGCCGCGAGCGCTGCCACCGCGGTGTCCGCGGCGATGACGGCCGACCCGGTCTCCAGCAGGGCCGGCCCGCCGGTGCGGATGCCGGGAAAGCGGTCCGCCGCCTGCCCGGCGCTGAGCAGCTCGCACGGCGCGCCGGCCTGGCGCATTGCGGCGTGCACCGCGTCCAGGTGCGGTCCGAACGTGAGATGCGGCGCCGGGTACAGGATCTGCCGGCCTGCCTGCGCCTCGAGCTCATGCCACAGCTCGCGCGCCTGCCCGGCCGCCGACACGTACTCCGGGTCGTCGTACCCGAGCCGGAAGATGCGGCAGCTGCCCTTGGACCCCGCACCGGGATGCCCGACAGCAGCCTGCTCCAGCACCACGACGTCGCGGCCCGCTGCCGTGAGCGCGCGGGCGGCGGCAAGGCCGAGCAATCCGGCGCCTACTATCGCTACGTCATGAACTGGTGCCATCAGCGCAGACTACGCCCGGTGGCACCCATGCGGTCAGGCGGGAAGGCGGGCTCCGGCGATGGGCGAGGCGCAGACGGACGGCCGGTGCGAGCGGCGCTTCCGTGCCGTAAGGGACGCGTTCGCGGCCAACTTCGCCGAGCGCGGCGAGACCGGCGCCGCGGTGTCGGTGATCGTCGGCGGGCACCCGGTGGCCGAGCTGTGGGGCGGCACCCGGGACGCCGCGCACAGTCAGCCGTGGACCGCCGACACGCTGGTCAACGTCTTCTCCGTGGGTAAGGGCGTGCTTGCGACGTGCCTGGCCCGGCTGATCGGCCGCGGGCAGCTCGACCCGGACGCGCTCGTCACCAGGTACTGGCCGCAGTTCGCGGCCGCGGGCAAGGACGCTGTCACCGTGCGCGAGCTGCTCAGCCATCAGGCCGGCCTGCCCGCGCTGCACGCGCCGCTCGCCGCTGGCAGCGGGCTGGACTGGCACCTCATGACGTCGCTGCTGGCCGCGGAGGAGCCGTGGTGGGCGCCGGGCAGCGGACACGGCTACCACGTGAACACGTTCGGCTATCTCGCCGGCGAACTGCTGCGGCGCGTGACCGGACTGATGCCAGGGGAGTACCTGCGCCGGGAGGTCGCGGGCCCGCTGGCAGCTGACGTGCACATCGGGCTGACCGCCGCGCAGTTCCCGCGGGTGGCGGACTTCCGCTGGCCCGGTGCCGACGACGGCGACGCTGCCAGTGCCGGCGGCGTCAGTGCCGGCGGCGTCGGGGCCGGCGGCGTCGGGGCTGGCGGCGTCGGGGCCGGCCGGGTCACCGCGGATTCCGGGCCGGCGACGACGATGGCGATGAGTGCCTACTTCAACCCGCCGGACCTCTCCGGCGCCGGGGTGGTCAACACCGCCGCGTGGCGCAGCGCGCAGGTCCCCTCGGCGAACGCGCACGGCACCGCCACCGGCATCGCGCGGCTGTACGCGCAGCTCGCGGCCGGCGGCGGCGCGATCGTCGACCCGGCCGCGCTCGCGGCTGCCACGACCGAGCAGGCGTACGGCGACGACCTCGTGCTGCGGCGGCCGTCGCGGTTCGGCCTCGGATTCCAGCTGACGCACCCGGAGCGGGAGTTCGGGCCCGGCCCTGCCTGCTTCGGGCACTTCGGCGCCGGCGGGTCAGTCGGATTCTGCGACCCGGACGCGCGGCTGGCGTTCGGCTACGTCACCAGCCAGATGGGCCCGCGGTGGCGCAACCCGCGCAACCGCGCGCTCATCGACGCGTGCTACGCCTGCCTGTGACCGGTCCTACCAGCCGCGGGCCCGCCACTCGGGGACGTGCGGCCGCTCGGTGCCGAGCGTGGTGTCCTTGCCGTGGCCCGGATACACCCAGGTGCCGTCGGGCAGCGCGGCGAACACGCGCTCCTCGAGGTCGGTGATCAGCGCGCCGAACCTCGCGGGGTCGCCCTCGGTGTTGCCGGGGCCGCCGGGAAACAGCGAGTCGCCGGTGAACAGGTGCGGCTGGTCCGCCAGCTCGCCGCCGCCGTCGTAGCACAGCGCGATGCTGCCGGGGGTGTGGCCGCGCAGGTGGATGACCGAGAGCACTGCGTTGCCGACGGAGACGGCATCGCCGTTCTGTACCGGGTGGGTGACCGGGATCGGCAGGCCAGGCGCGTCGTCGGGGTGCGCCACCGTCGCGGCCCCGGTCGCCTGCTGCACCTGCGCGAGCGCCGCGTGATGGTCCCAGTGCTGGTGCGTTGTGATGATCGTCGCCAGCGGGCGGTCACCGATGAGCGCGAGCAGCGTGTCGGCCTCGTTCGCCGCGTCGATCAGGGCCAGCTCGCCAGTCTGCGTGCAGCGCAGCAGGTAGGCGTTGTTGTCCATCGGGCCGACGGCCACCTTCGTGATCGTGAGGCCAGGCAGCTCCCTGGTGTCGGCCGGCCCGCCGACGCTGACGTTTCCCGTATAGGTCATGCTCTCCTCATCTCCGCGCCCGCTGGCTCGTCTGCATTGATAACTACCATGGCGGCACTGCGGGCAGCGGGCCGGGCGGCCTGGTGGCGAGCGCGGCTCCGTCGCCGCGCCCGATGAGCCAGGCCACCAGCTGCGTGGTCCGTCCGGTCACGACCGGGACGGCCGCGGCGGGCTCCGCCGCCGGCGCGCCGGGGCCGATCTCGTACTCCAGGCCGGTGTCGGCGGCGTGCAGGCTTACCCGCGGGCACTCCGGCGCGCGGAACTCGATCGCGAGCCTGGCCAGCGCCTGCTCGCTGAAGGCGGCCGGCCAGTCCGCCGCCAGGTAGCCAGTGCCCAGGTCCAGGTGGTGGATCTCGACCTCGGTCAGCCGCCGCCAGAGCGTGTACCAGGCGGGGTGACCCTTGCCGCGCAGCCCTCGTACCTCGGCGTCCCAGTCGGCACCGGAAAGGCTCGCGGCCTCCGCGGCGAACGCCGCCGCCGACGCCTCGACGTCGGCCCGCAGCTCGGCGGCGGGCCGGTCCGCGCCCCTGGCTATCCCGGCCTCGCGCTCCTCGGCCGACGCGTACTGCGGTGCTTCTACGCCGGTGCGGGCCCAGATGAGCAGATTCCGCAGGCCGTCCGCGTTGCGCGCGACGTGGGTCAGCACGTGCCCGCGCGTCCAGCCCGGCAGCAGCGAGGGCTCGCGCGCCTGCGCGTCGCTGACGGCGGCCGCCGCCAGCACGAGCCCGGGGGTGGCAACCGCCAGCCGCGCGCCGAGATCGGCCGCCGCTGCCGCGCCGTCGGGATAACGCTCGAAGCCTGGAACTGCGATCACCGGGACATCCCCTCCGACGGTTAGTGTGCCAGCCGCGCGGCGCGCGCGGCGAACGGCCAGGCAGCGGCCGGCATCGCGGTGACGACGCGCAGATCGGCAAGGTATTCGTCCACTATGTCGGCAATGGCGGCCGCCGCATGGGCGTGGTCATCCGACTCGCCCAGCCACTGTTCGGCCATCGCCTGGAGCAGGTTGAGGTGCGTCGCCACCGCCGTCGCGAACAGGCCGGGGCCGAGCTCGGGGGCGGTGCCCGCGGCGTTGGCGTACTCGGCCACCATGGCGTCCGCGGCGGCGGGGTCGAACCGGCCGCCGCCGGTGCACCAGCCGAAAACGGCCATGCCCAGTTCGCGCTCGGGATCGAGCGGCCCGGCGTTCTCCCAGTCCAGGACCATGAGCCGCCCCTTCGGCCCGGCCGGCAGGACGTTGTCGGGATAGAAGTCGCGATGGCACGCCTGCAGCGCGCCGTCTGCGGCCGGCGCGACGTGGGCCCGAAGTTCCTCGATCAGGCCGCGGGCGGCCGCCAGACCGGCAGCCCACGGCGCGCCGGCCGCCTCGCCGCGGGCGATCAGCGCGGGCCAGTCGGACGCCGGCCCGGTCGCGGTGTACCAGGGGTCCTGCGGCCCGCCTGGCGGCAGCCGGAGCCCGTGCAGGATGCCGAGCAGCCGGCCGGCCTCCGCCGCGGTCGCGACGTCGACCGGAACGGCGGGCGGCGGGCCGAGGTCGGCCCACTCGTAGACCCGCGCGTGCCGGTCGCCGATCCGGGCGACGGCGGCCCCGGTCGCGGCCGTCACCGGCAGCGGCAGCGGTATTCCCGCGCGCGCCGCGGCCAGCTGGATCGCCACGTCCGGGGGCAGCGGCTCGGCTGCCGCCCAGGGGAACTGCCACTTCACTGCCCAGCGGCCGTCCGCGGTGTCCAGCCGCCATACCTCGCCCATGAAGCCGCGCGCCACGTACTCGGGAATACCGAGCACCCGGCCGAGGCTGAATACCTCGGCCACGGCCGCCCAGTCGGCCATCGGCGGGAGGTCGGGCACGGGTGCGAATGTACGCGCCGGCCGCCGCGGGCCGCACCTCGATAACCAGCGCCGCCCGCGCGGCCGCCGGACGCGGCCGGAGCGGCCCCGCCGGCGGCCGGGGGCGCGCGAAAGCCGACCGGTTTTGTCGTACCCCGCAGATAGCATGACGTGGCGGGCTGTGGTGTCGCCAGCCAGGCACGTAAACCGGGAGGACTGGGCATAAAGTGGCAGATCGTCTAGTCGTCCGCGGCGCGCGCGAGCACAACCTCAAGGATGTCTCGCTCGATCTGCCGCGGGACGCCATGATCGTGTTCACCGGCCTGTCCGGCTCGGGCAAGTCGAGCCTGGCCTTCGACACGATCTTCGCCGAGGGGCAGCGCCGGTATGTCGAGTCGCTGTCCGCCTATGCGCGGCAGTTCCTCGGTCAGATGGACAAGCCCGACGTGGACTTCATCGACGGCCTGTCGCCCGCGGTGTCGATCGACCAGAAGGCGGCCGGCCGGAACCCGCGCTCGACCGTCGGCACGATCACCGAGGTCTATGACTACATGCGGCTGCTGTTCGCGCGCGTCGGCAAGCCGCACTGCCCGAAGTGCGGCCGCCCGATCGCGCGGCAGACGCCGCAGCAGATCGTCGACCGGGTGCTGGAGCTGGACGAGGGCACCAGGTTCCAGGTGCTGGCGCCGGTCGTGCGCGGCCGCAAGGGCGAGTACACCGAGCTGCTGCGCGACCTGCAGGTCAAGGGGTTCTCCCGGGCCAGGGTCGACGGCACGGTCATCCGGCTCGACAGCGCGCTCTCGGGCGAGCTGCCGGCGCTGAAGAAGTACGAGAAGCACGACATCGAGGTCGTCGTCGACCGCCTGGATGTGAAGGCGTCGGCGCGGCGACGGCTGACGGACTCGGTGGAGACCGCGCTGTCGCTGGCCGGCGGCGTCGTGGTGCTCGACTTCGTCGACCTGCCGGAGAGCGACCCGCACCGGGAGCGGATGTATTCCGAGCATCTCGCGTGCCTGTATGACGACCTGTCGTTCGACGAGCTCGAGCCGCGCTCGTTCTCGTTCAACTCGCCGTGGGGCGCGTGCCCGGACTGCACCGGGCTCGGCACCAAGATGGAGGTCGACCCCGAGCTCGTCGTCTCGGATCCGACCAGGACGCTCGCCGACGGCGCGATCGGAGCCTGGGCCGGCGGCCATGTCAGCGACTACTTCGTCCGGCTGATCGACGCGCTGGGCGACGCGCTCGGCTTCAAGGTCACGACGCCGTGGGAACGGCTGCCCGCGCGGGCGCAGAAGGCGCTGCTGTACGGCTACGAAGACCAGGTGCACGTCCGGTACAAGAACCGCTACGGCCGGGAGCGGTCGTACTACACGAACTTCGAGGGCGCGATCCCCTACATCGAGCGCCGGCATTCCGACGCCGAGAGCGACTACAGCCGCGAGCGGTTCGCCGAGTTCATGCGCGAGGTGCCGTGCCCGTCGTGCAGGGGCGCCAGGCTCAAGCCGGTCTCGCTCGCGGTCAAGGTCGACGACCGCTCGATCGCCGAGTACTGCGGGCTGCCGATCGGGGAGCTGGCGAAGCTGCTGCTGGGGCTCGAGCTCTCCGACCGCGACATGCAGATCGCTACCCGGATTCTCAAGGAGGTCAACGCCCGGCTGGGCTTCCTGCTGGACGTCGGGCTCGACTACCTGACTCTCGACCGGGCGTCCGCGACCCTGGCGGGCGGCGAGGCACAGCGGATCAGGCTCGCCACCCAGATCGGCTCCGGCCTGGTGGGCGTCCTGTACGTGCTGGACGAGCCCTCGATCGGGCTGCACCAGCGCGACAACCAGCGACTGCTGGAGACGCTGCTGCGGCTGCGCGACCTCGGCAACACGCTGATCGTCGTCGAGCACGACGAGGAGACGATCCGGGCCGCGGACTGGGTGGTGGACATCGGACCGCGCGCGGGCGAGCACGGCGGCCACATCGTCGTGTCTGGGCCGCTGCCGGACCTGCTGGCCAGTCAGGAGTCGCTGACCGGCGCGTACCTGACCGGGCGGGAGTCGATCCCGGTGCCGTCCCGCCGCCGGAAGCGGACCCGCGGCCGCGAGGTCGTGGTCAAGGGCGCCGCGGCGCACAATCTCAAGAACGTCGACGTCGCGTTCCCGCTCGGCTGCTTCATCGCGGTGACGGGCGTCTCGGGCTCGGGTAAGTCGACCCTGGTCAACGACATCCTCTACAGCGCGCTGGCCAGGGATCTGCATGGCACGAGGATCGTGCCAGGCAAGCACGCGCGGGTGACCGGCATGCAGCACCTGGACAAGGTGGTGCACGTGGACCAGGGGCCGATCGGCCGGACTCCCCGGTCGAACCCGGCCACGTACACGGGTGTCTTCGACAGCATCAGGAAGCTGTTCGCCCAGACGACGGAGGCCAAGGTACGCGGCTATCAGCCGGGCAGATTCTCCTTCAACGTCAAGGGCGGCCGGTGCGAGGCGTGCTCGGGCGATGGCACGATCAAGATCGAGATGCAGTTCCTGCCCGACGTGTACGTGCCGTGCGAGGTCTGCCACGGTGCCAGGTACAACACCGACACGCTCCAGGTGCACTACAAGGGCAAGACGATCGCCGACGTGCTGCAGATGCCGATCGAGGAGGCCGCCGAGTTCTTCGAGCCGATCCAGGCCATTCACCGGCACCTCAAGACGCTGGTCGACGTGGGCCTCGGCTACGTGCGCCTCGGGCAGCCGGCGCCGACACTGTCCGGCGGGGAGGCACAGCGGGTCAAGCTCGCGGCGGAGCTGCAGCGCCGGTCGACCGGCCGCACTATCTACGTGCTGGACGAGCCCACCACCGGGCTGCACTTCGATGACATCCGCAAGCTTCTCGGGGTGCTCGGCAGGCTGGTCGACGGCGGCAACACCGTCATCGTGATCGAGCACAACCTCGACGTGGTCAAGACCGCGGACTGGGTCATCGATCTGGGTCCAGACGGCGGCTCGCGCGGTGGCACCGTGGTGGCCACCGGGACGCCCGAGCAGGTGGCGGGCGTCGAGGAGAGCTACACGGGCCAGTTCCTCAAGAAGCTCCTGGACGTCTAGCGGCACCCGGACCGGCTATTGCGGCGCTCGCCGGTGCTGAACTAATGTCTGGACACATGTCCGGGGACAGCGCCGCCGAGGCTGCCGGGACCGACTGGCTGCCCAGCCCGGAGCGGCAGGAACTCGGCGAGGCACTCCGCCGGCTGCTCGACGCGGCCGTGCAGACCGGCGCGGAGCCCGCCGTGCTGTCCGCGGCCGCCGCGGCGATCGACGAGGTGACCGCCCGGCTCGCCGGGCCGGTCGTCCGGCCGGACTTCTCGACCGAGCCGGGCTCTTACCGCTCGCACATGAGCCTCGTCGGCGGCCTGTCCCATCCCATCGCGCCCCAGCTGGACATCGCCGTGCACGAGCACGGCGGGGCCGGCGAGGTGGTTGTCGGCAAGCTGTTCGAGGGCGGCCCCGGCCTGGTGCACGGCGGCGTCGTCGCACTGCTCATCGATCACGCGATGGGCTGCGTCGCGGCTCGCCCCGACCGGCCCGCGATGACCGTGCGGCTCGCGCTGCGCTACCTGCGGCCGACCCCGCTCGGCGTCCCGCTGACCGTCTCGGTCAGCCTGGACCAGGTTGCCGGCCGGCAGCTGCACCTGTCCGCGACGATCGCGGCCCGCGGCGACATCACGGTCGAGGCCGAGGCTGTATTCCTGGCTCTCACCAGCGAGAACCTGGCTACGGTGTTCGGCCGCCGCTGACCGGGCTGCCGGTGGCGCTGGCCAGCGCACCGGCCGGAATCGCCTATCGTTCACATCGTGATCAGCGAGCAGGACCTCATGCGGGTGCGCGCGATGCTGCCCGATCCGGGCCGCTCGGTGGTGGCAGTGCTGCCGCCTGGCTCCGGGCCAGGGGCCTGGGCGGGCGGCCCGAGCGCGGTGCTGAACGGCGATGACGTCGTGCTCGCCTACCGGCTCAGGCGCCCGGTCGGCGAGGGGCGGGGATTCGCGGTGGTGATCGCGCGGTCGGCTGACGGCGAGGCGTTCGAGCCGATTCAGACGATCACCAAGGAGGAGATGGACGCCGAGTCGCTGGAGCGGCCGGTGCTCGCCGTCACCGCCGGCGGAACCTGGCGGCTGTACCTGAGCTGCGCGACGCACGGGACCAAGCACTGGCGGGTCGAGGTGCTGGAGGCGGCCACGCCGGGGACCTTCGACCCCCGGCGGCGGTCGGTCGTGCTGCCCGGCGACGCTGAGCGCGCGGTGAAGGACCCGGTGATCATGCGCGACGGCGAGCAGTGGCACATGTGGGCGTGCATTCACCCGCTCGGCGACCCCGAGCACACCGACCGGATGTGGGCCGAGTACGCCACCAGCGCGGACGGCCTCGACTGGGCCTGGCACGGGCCCGCGCTGCTGCCGCGGCCAGGCCGCTGGGACAGCCGCGGGGTGCGGATCACCGACGTGCGGCTCGCCTCCGATGGCGTCATCGCCTACTACGACGGCCGGGCCAGCGCGGCGGAGAACTTCGAGGAGCGTACCGGGATCGCGGTCGGGTCCGCGCCCGGCCAGCTGGTCGCCGTCGGCACGGAGCCCGCCGCTGAGTCACCGGCGGCCGGGCACGGCCTGCGCTACCTGTGCGTGCTGCCGCTGCCCGACGGGCGGACCCGCCTGTACTACGAGATCACCCGCCCGGACGGAGCGCACGAACTGCGCACCGAGCTGCGCTGACCGCATCGCCTTCCTGGCAGGCGGGCAGCGCAGGCGCACATTGCCGCCGCGCGCTGCGCCCGCCGGACTGCGCAAAAGCTGGAAGCTGGCTTGGCGGGCCGCTTGCGCCGCTCAGTAGGCGCGCGGCCGGCCGTTGCGGGCCTGGGCCTGCCCGGCCGGCCGGGCACCGACCAGTCCGCCCGAGTCGCCGCGCGGCGCCAGCCAGTCGGAGAAGTCCTCCCCGGTAAGCGACTCCAGCAGGCGGATGTCGTCCTCGAACCGGGGGAGCAGCGCGCTGCGCTGCTCCCAGGTCAGCGGCTGGCGTGGCTGGGCCCCGGACTGGAGGCTGCGCTCCAGCCGGTCGGTGAGCCGGAGGCCGGCCCGGCGCGGCATCGCCGTGGCCGCCGCCGACCCGGCTCGCGCCAGCCGGGCGAGCCACTGGTGCCGCGCCGTCAGCGCGGGGTGAGCTGTGACGTTCTCCCTCGGCACCTCGGTCAGCAGGCCCTGGCGCACGCCCAGGAAGGCGCAGGCCTGGTCGAGCATCCGGGCGGGCTCGCTCAGCATGGCCCGGTACCTGAACGCGAGCACCTGCTCGCGCGGGAACACCGAGTACAGGTGCTCGAGCTGGCGGCCGTAGCGCCCGAGCCTGGTGTAGTGCCAGAAGTCGGCCCACCCCGCCTCGACCCTGGCGTCCTCGGCGGCGCAGGCCGCCACGAAGTCGGCGATCGGATCGAGCCCGGCCGACCAGAGGTGGGCCCAGTTCGAGTGGGCCCGCTCGACCGGGTCGCGCAGCACCACGATGAGCCTCGCGGCCGGGATCAGCGCACGGATCCGGCGCTGGGCCGCGGCGCTGTGAAAG
>Ga0335077_10006291_pt1 | contig 14664 bp, 10 predicted proteins | sample Lox_Sample_31_FD_207151 | JGI IMG/M metagenome (GOLD analysis project Ga0335077, IMG submission 207151) | Soil microbial communities from Loxahatchee National Wildlife Refuge, Florida, United States - Lox_Sample_3.1 | ecosystem: Environmental > Terrestrial > Soil > Wetlands | place: USA... | reverse complement strand
ATGTTGGTTCCATCGGTGCCCGGCTTGCCCACGCCGGAGTTGCCGTAGATGGGCACGTAGGCGAAACGGCCGTCGGGCGAGGCCGTCACCTCGTGTCCTGTGGTGCCGCCCTCGGCGACGTTGGCAAGCACCTTCCCCCGCGCCGGATCGACAATGGCCAGGCTCTTGTCGCCCTTCTGCGCTACGAGAAGCAAGCCACCCTGAGCGGATAGATTTGCAGAAACAATTGCCATGGCACATGACCCCACAACGACGCGAATGCGCATTGCAACGACCTCCTCGTCACGCAACGACTATACGGCACGGCCCCGAGGGCGCGCGCCTTGATGCGGGCTCAAATCCAGCGAGATGCCTCACGCGGCTGAAGATCGCCCGGGCGGGGCGCCCGCAAATGGATCGGGGATTCGCTTTAAGATCTCTTCATAGGCTTCTTCAATGTCGAGCCCCGTCGCTCCTTCCGTCGCTATCCTACCCGCGCTTGCCGACCTGCGCGCCTTTCTTGGCGAGCGCGTCACCGCGGCGCTGGCCGCCCGCGAGCACCACAGCCACGACGAAAGCTCGCTCCCGCCCGCGCTTCCCGACCTTGTCTGCTTTCCGAATTCCACGGACGAGGTAAGCCGCATCGTCGCCGTGAGCGCGCGTCACAGGCTTCCGGTGATTCCCTTCGGCGCGGGTACTTCGCTGGAAGGCCATGTGCACGCGGTGCGCGGCGGCATCTCGATCGACATGCGGGAAATGAATCACATCCTGCGCATCAGCGTGGACGACATGGACGCCACCGTCGAGGCCGGTGTCAGCCGCAAGCAGCTTGCGAAGGCTCTGGAGAACACGGGGCTGACGTTTTTCATCGACCCCGGTGCGGATGCGACCCTGGGCGGCATGGCTTCCACGCGCGCGTCCGGCACGACGGCGGTGCGGTACGGCACGATGCGCGAAAACGTGCTCGGCCTCACTGTGGTTCTGGCCGATGGGCGGGTGATCCGTACGGGTTCGCGCGCGCGCAAATCCAGCGCGGGATACGACCTGACCCGGCTCTTCGTGGGAGCAGAGGGAACCCTGGGCGTCATCACGGAAGTGACGCTGCGGCTGCACGGCCTGCCCGAAGCGATGGGCGTGGCAACCTGCGCATTCCAGACGATCGAGGGCGCGGTGAAGACCGTGATCGAGGTCATCCAGCTCGGGCTCGGGGTAGCACGGATCGAGTTCATGGACGATCGGCTGGTGGACGCCGTCAATCGCTATTCAAGGTTCGATCTGCCGGTACGGCCCACGCTGTTGTTTGAGTTCCACGGCATCAGCGAGGCCGTCGTGACCGAGACGGCGCGCCTGGCTGAGCAGCTTGCCTCGGAACACGGAGGCCTGGGTTTTACGTGGGAGACGACGCCCGCCGGTCGCGAGCGCCTTTGGAAGGCGCGTCATGACGTGTATTACGCGGCGCGCGCCCTGCGGCCGGGATCCGAGGCGCTGACCACCGATGTGTGCGTGCCGATTTCCCGGCTGGCCGAATGCATTGTGGCCACCCGCGCGGAGATTGATGCCGCCTCGTTCGTCGCCACCATCGTGGGACACGTGGGGGACGGCAATTTTCACGTGCAGTGCATGTACGCGCCGGCCGAGGCCGCGGAAGTGGAAGCCTTCGCGGCGCGCCTGGTGGAGCGAGCGCAGCGGATGGGTGGAACCTGCACCGGCGAGCACGGAGTCGGTCTGGGCAAAAAGAAATACCTCGCTGCCGAGCACGGGGAAGCGCTCGAAGTGATGCGCGCGCTCAAGCGCACGCTCGATCCGGAGAACCGCATGAATCCGGGGAAGATTCTCGATATGGAGGACGATGCCGGGCTCTGAGCGCGCGTGTTGTGCGCTATCACTCGGCCACATCGACTTCGGCCAGTTCCCGCGGCTGCATTTCGCCTGCGCCCGGCACCACGGCGCCGGCAATGACCATACTGATGAGCAGCAGCAATGCCGCCAGAACCCACGGCGCGCCCGGGAAATGCAACCCCGGCGCCAGGAAGAGTGCGAACGTCCCGGAGAACATGCCCGGGCCGATAATCATGGCCAGGCCGCGCAGGGAGCTGAGCGCGCCCTGTAACTCGCCCTGCTCGGAGGGCGAAACGCGCCGCGTCATCATGGATTGCGAAGGCGCGGCGGCCAGAGACCAGAGCGCATTCACCAGGATGCCCGCCACGAAAAGCCAGCCCGTGGGCGCCAGGCCGAACATCAGGAATCCCAATGCCGCGAATGCGAGGCCGGCAAAGAGCGAGGAGCGCTCGCCGAACCGCCGCACGCTCCAGCCCACCAGCACCGCGGATGTGACCATGGTCGCGACCCCTACCACGGCCAAAGACGTGCCGATCTGCTCCTTCGTCCAGCCGTACCGCTCCGTGGCATACAGCACAAAGACCGTGGCGTAGACTTCGTGCGCCAGGTAGCCGAGAAAGTTCACCGCGGCCAGCCCGAACAGCTCGCGATGCGAGCGCAGCAGCTTCAGCGCGCCCACCGGGTTGGCGTTTTTCCAGCGAATGCGCGCGCTGCGCTTTTCGGGCGGAAGCGACTCGGGCAGCACGAACAGGCCGTAGCAGGCATTCAGAAGGCTGAGCCCGGCGGCGACCCAGAACGGCAGGCGAGGCCCGATGGCCCCCAGCCAACCGCCCACTGCGGGCCCCAGCACGAAGCCCACGCCGAACGCCGCGCCGAAGATCCCAAACGCCTTGGCACGCTTCTCCGGCGGCATCACGTCGCTGAGGTACGCGTTCGCCGTAGGCATGCTGGACGCGCTCACGCCCGACAGCACGCGGCCGACGAAGAGCCACGGCAGCGTGGGCGCCAGGGCCATTACGACGTAGTCGAGGCCGAGGCCGAAGTTCGAGAGGAGAATCACGGGCCGGCGCCCGTAGCGGTCCGACAGCATGCCCAATACCGGCGAGAAGAAGAACTGCATCACCGCCCACGTGGTGACGAACAGGCCCATCATCTCCGAGGTGCGCGCCATGTCGCCGTGCAGGAAATCGAGGATGAGCCGCGGCATAACCGGCGCGATGATGCCGAACGCCAGCATGTCGAGCAGGACGGTGACGAATACAAATCCAAGCGCCGCGCGCCGGTTAGTTTTCATGGGACGGACCTCGCCGGGGAAACCAGCTTCCAGCCTCTAGCTGCTGGCTACTAGCTTGGGTATCGTCATCGCGTAGCTCTGGCAAAATCACTCGGTTCAGCACTGCCGAACTGGAAGCTGGGAGCTAAAAGCTGGCAGATCAGCTATTATGCGCCGCCCAGGGATCGTATGTCCCCACGCTCCAGGAGTGCCCTTCCGGATCTTTCACGGTGAATTCGCGGCTGCCGTAGGCGGTGTCCTGCAGGGTCCGCACCACCGTGGCGCCGGCCGCCTGAGCGCGGGCGTACACCGCGTCCGCGTCGGGCACGACGATGTAGGCGCCGCGGGTCTCCGCGCCCAGTTGCGATGGGGACTTGAAATTGCGGCCGTACTCGTCGTCCTTCTCCGAGCCGAGCATGATCATTCCTCCGCCCAGCGTGAGCTCGGCGTGGCCTATGGATCCGTCGGGCTGGGCGTAAACCGCGTGGCGCACAAAACCGAATACCTGGCACAGCCAGTCGATGGCGGCGGGGGCGTCCTTGTAGCGCAGGGCGGGCATGATGGTGGAGTTGGGCATTGGACCTCCTCGTGTGACTACCTCATCGAGGATGCCAAAACGCCCCTCCCGAATTCTTGGAAAAATCAGAAATCTCCCGGGTCCGGGGCCCCGATGCTGAAGAGAAGCCAAAAACCTGCCGAACGGAAAGTTTTATCCTGCGGGCCAAGAACTGCGGGCGGGGGTTAACGGCCTGGGGCCGCCGGAGCACAAACATGGTCGTTCTCTCAACCTACTTCCGTTTTATGACCACAGCCGTCAGGTCGTCGTCCTGTTTGGTGCCGCCCGAAAACTCTATGACCGCTTTATAGAGAGCAGAGATAATCTCGGCGGGCGTTTTCTCCCTCGACACGCGGATTGTGTCTTTCATGCGTTCGACGCCGAACTGCTCCTCTTGCGCGTTAGCCCATTCGAAGAAGCCATCCGTCGTCAGCACGAGCAAGTCGCCTGGGTTGAGATCGAGAATCTTGGGAGGATCCGAAGCAAAATCAGGCATCAGGCCAAGCGGGAACCCTTGAGCAGAGACCAGATCGAAACTGTCTTGCCGAAGCGAGTAGTGAAACAAGGGCCCGTGGCCGGCAGAAAGCAATTCCACGCGCGAACCGCCCGGCGTGCAGATCACCGCGACAAAGGTCACGAATCGTCCTGGGCCCACATCCTTCGAGAGAGCCGCATTGACTTGCTGCATCGCCGCCAGCATCCCACGATCCGGTGTGAAATTTGCCCGAACGTATGCCCGGCACGCTGCAGTAAGTAGCGCCGGGCCGATTCCGTGGCCGGTTACGTCTCCAAGTGCGGCCAGAAATCTACCATCGGGAAAACCCTGCCAATCGTAGTAGTCTCCGCCCGTCTGATCTGCGGGCAGGTTCCAGCCTGCGACTTCAAAGCCGTCAATCCTGGGCGTGCTGGTGGGAAGCAAAGACTGCTGAATTGACCGGGCGATCTCAAGGTCATGTTGTAAACGTTCCACCTGGCGCTTTGTTTCCGCTTCGCGGAGCGCAGCCTCTACCTGCTTTCGAATCTCACCTGCTACCGCACCCGCAACGAGTCCGCCGATCACAAACGAGAGAGCGAAACCCATAACGGCCCGCTCCGGAGAGAGCAACGATGTCCCGCCACCCAGCGTTGGTACCCAGCCAAGGTATGCCGACGCCAAGAGGTAGCTCACGCCGGCAACGACTCCTGAGATTCTGCAGACTGCAGGATCCAGGCGCAGCGTCGAAAGAATAATGAATATGAAGTAGAGAAAGACCGTTGGATTCGCCAGTGGTTTGTAGGCCGCCTCAATGCTGCCGCTGGAAAGGAACGAAAGCGCCAGGGCAGGCATGCAGCTTTCAATAACGATGTTCGCGATCCAGACTGCATTGGGCAGATCCCGCCCGCCCTGTATGGATCGGTTCACAGCGCGCAGCATAAGCAGTTCATAAATCGCGAAGATCGCGATGAACACGCTCGTCAGCACCCAGAGCTTGAGATTTGCTCCGCTGAATAGAAGTGCCGTTCGTAGGCTTCGTATCGCAAATGCGACCACGATTGCCGCAAGCACGATACGAATGCGCAGCCGTTCACTCTCGAGCAGCGCCTGCAAAAACGCGGGAGATTGTTTGCGCCTGTCTTGCATCGAATTTGTCATCGATAAACCGTCAGCGCGTTGTGCAGCTTGTGTTTCAGTGATGCGAGCAGCGACCTTATGGATCGACGCCGCCGAAGCCTGGAGTGCCGATGATAAGCTTAGCCCCGCCGATCCCCGCGATACAACCCGGCATCCGGAGTTCTCGTGGCCGTTGCATTTCCCGCCACAGAGGTTTAAGTCTCTCCGTCGAGGATATGGCGAGTGACCTGAGGTCGGGCAGTCTCCCGTGATCCGCGCCAGTCTGGAATGTCGATTATTGACTCCGGGGCGATGCACCCACTGACGTATGTTCGCCCCTCCCGGGCTAGCGTGACTCGGAAACGCACAGTCTACTGGTCCGCGGCGATGTGGTTCGCCCAGAGAGTCCGGTTCGCCGAGTACGTGGTCACGTCAACGCCCGAGAACGCGCGGAATTCGTTGGCGAAATGGGACTGGTCGTAAAAGCCGCAATCGAGCGCCAGTTTCGACCACGGCACATCCGTCCCCGCGTGCAACTGGTTCACGGCGCGTTGGAAGCGCCGGAGACGGAACCACACCTTGGGCGACAGGCCGACCTGCTCGCGAAAGACCTGCGAAAAGCGCCGCTCGCTCCATCCCGTACCGCGCGCCACATCGCGGACGGCCACCACCGAAGGCGCGCGCGAAAACTGATCGAGCGCATAGCCGACCGCGCAGTGGTGCATGGGACGAGGCTCAAGCAAGCGCGTGATAAAGGTATGCGCGAGGAAGCGCTCAAAGCAGTGCAGGCGTAGCACCGGGCTGGTCAGCTCGCGCAGGTGGTCGCGTAATCCGCGCACTGGCGATCCCCACACATCTTCGAGGTCCACACCGCGATTGCTGAACAGGTCGGCGCGATCTGAGGCAAACACCGGAAACCCATCCGGCTGAAAGACAATGCCGATTAGGTCGACCATATCGGAGGTGTTCACGATCTCGTAGATCGAACGCGCCCCGATCACGGCCGCCGCGGACGAGCGCCGTTCCGGCTGTCCTTCGGGGCAATCGAGAAGGTAATCCCGGGCGAGGTTGAGAATCACCTGCGTGTGGCCGCTGGGCAGGATTCTTTCCCGGGTGTGATTCGCCTGCGGGGCGCGGGCGTACCAAAGAATCCGGATGAAGCGGCTCAGCGGCGGTGCGGGCGTGTGCTCCAGGTAAAGCAAGACGGCCTCTTGGGCGGTTATAGCAGCTCCGAATTCCTCGAGGAAGTCCAAAATGACTCGTCGGGTGGATCCCACCCCGGGGTCCTCCGTAAGCTTGAAACATGCCGCTCCCCCCGCGCGATTCCGAACTGGTCCAGATCATGGACGCGTCGCTTGCAGAGGCAGCGCGGCGCGCGGGGCCGTGGCTTGCCTGCCGGATCGGCTGCACGCAATGCTGCCACGGCGCATTCGCCATCAACGCGCTGGACGCGGAGCGGCTGCGGGCCGGCATGGTTGAGCTCCGCGCGGCCAACCCCGATCTGGCAGCCGAAGTCGAGCGCCGTGCCCGCGCCTGGATCGATGAGCACGGGGCGGCCTTTCCCGGCGATCCAGGGACCGGCCTGCTCGGAACTAGTCCGGAACATCAGGAAGAATTCGAGGAGTTCGCCAATGACGCGCCGTGCCCGGCCCTCGATCCTGCGACCAGCCGATGTGACGTGTACGCGTGGCGCCCCATGACCTGCCGTGTGTTCGGGCCTCCCGTGCGCGTGGGCGAGGGCGATGCGCTGGGCTGTTGCGAGCTGTGTTTTGTAGGCGCAAGCGAAGAGGCGATCGCTGCTTGCGAGATGCCTGTTCCGCACGAACTGGAGAACGAGCTTCTCACTGAGCTCGAAAGCGCGGGCGACACAGTGGTTGCGTTCGCGCTGCTGCGGTAAGCCCGTGTAGCTCCGCACGATAAACTGTGGCTTGGATCCCTGCATGACAAAGCGCCCCTGCCGGGTCGAGATTTCGACCCGCGCCTTCGAAGACAACTATCAATTCCTCCGCACCGTAGCCCCGGCGGGATCGGAACTCCTCGCCATCGTCAAGGCCGATGCCTACGGTCATTCGCTGGCGCTCTGCGCCCCGGCGGCCGTTCGCGCCGGCGCGCGCTGGCTGGGGGTCACCAGCGTGGAGGAAGCCTCCGCCGCACGATCGCTATGCCCCGAGGCACGGGTTGTGGTGATGGGCGGCTTGTTTCCCGGCCAGGAGGCTGCCGTCATCAGGCACGGGCTGATCCCGGTGGTCTGGGAGACGTTCCAGCTGGACGCGCTCGAGGTCGCGGCTCACGAGGCAAATGCTTCCCCTGGATCGGTCCCCGTTCATCTCGAAATCGACAGCGGGATGAGCCGCCAGGGCGCGGCGCCGAATGGCCTCGATCCCCTGCTGGCGCGATTCGGCGCGGGATCGCCGTTACGCATCGAGGCGGTGATAACGCATCTCTACGCTTCGGATGAATCCGACGGTCGCTCGACCGAGAGCCAGCTCGTCCGGCTTGCGGACGCTCTCGGCCGCATCGTACCGTCGGCCGCGCCGGAGTGGCTCAGCGTGGGCGCCTCGGCCGCGATTCTGGGCAACGATGCTCAGGCGGTCGCAGCGCTCGCTGACCGATCCGGTCTGAAGCTGATGCTGCGCCCCGGGCTGGCGCTTTACGGCGTGATTCCGCGGTTCGAGCCGCCGTTCGAGTCGGCCGAAGAGCCTCCGGCGCTGGCCGCCGCGCGGGAGCGCCTCCGGCCGGTACTGGCGTGGAAGACGCAGGTCGTGAGCCTGCGCGACATCCCTGCGGGTGCGGAGATCGGGTATAACGGCACCTTCGTGGCCACCGAGCGGATGCGGCTTGTCCTGATCGCCGCCGGGTACGCCGACGGCCTGGACCGCCGCCTGGGCAACCGGTTCAGCCTGCTCGTGCGCGGCAAACGGGCACCGCTCGTGGGCCGCATCAGCATGGACCAGGCGGTGCTGGACGTCACGGAGATTCCCTGCGTCGAGCCCGGCGACGAGGTAGTCATTCTGGGCTCTCAGGGTGAGCGGACGATCACTGCCTTTGACCACGCCGATGCCGCCGGAACGATTCCCTGGGAAGTGTTCACGCGGATTGGGCCGCGCGTGCAACGGGTCGAAAACGATAGGTCCCTTGGCTGAGGTTCGCGGAACGGTGAACCTCCCGAAACGCCGATCCTTCGACTACGTTTGGCCGTAAAGCGGCCAAACTCCACTCAGGAGGCGCAGGCCTGGGATACAGCGGCGCGCACGGCGATGGCTCCCTGTACCGCGGCGATCATTGCCTCAAAGCCGATGCAGGAATTCAGCAGCATGTGGTAAAGGCCGCGGGCGCACCAGTCCTGGCCGTAATACTGCTTGATGGTCGCCGCACGGCGCTTGTCGTGGGACGCCAGTTCGTGGTCGGTGTGCATGGCTCGATCGGGAAACGTCTGCGCGAACCACGCGCGTTTCGCCGCCGTGGTGGCATAGACAAAGATGTGGAGGCAGCCTGGTTTCCCGGCCAGCGCGGCCGCCCCGCCCCGGCCCACGATCACGCAGTCGCCCACGTTGGCCTGATCGAGGATCTCCTGCTTGATGAGTGTGTACATCCGCTCGCAGTTGAAGACCTTTTCCTCCGGCTCGGTGGCCGTGGAATAGAGCTGGTCCTGCCAGAACACTCTGCCGTAGCGGTAGTACCACGGATCGAGCCGCTCATCGAATTTAGCCGCCGCCTCCTCGGGCACGCAAGCCTTGCGGGCGGCAGCGGTCAGCAGTTCGGAATCCAGCAGCCGCCAGCCGAGGCGCCCGGCGAGCTCATGAGCAAACTCACCGCCGCGAGACCCGTACTCGCGTTCGACGGTGATGACACGGACCGGTGAATTGATCATGAACAACCTCCCTCGCGAAGAGGAGCATACAACGGAATCCGCCACGCGCCAAGAGAAAGTGCAAACCCCGAACCTGGCCGCAACCCCTTCGTGCCGGGATTTCGACATCGACATGCGAGTAGGATGTGCGTTTTCAGCGAAAAGAAAGGGAATGGCCGTTACACCGGGTAACATTCGTCACAGATACCTTGACTATCTACAACGGGCGTTGTAGATAATCTAGGCATGGGCAAACCAAGCGATCTCGTACAGGGCACTCTCGATCTCCTCATCCTGAAGACCATTTCTCTCGAGCCCATGCACGGCTGGGCCATCGCCAAGCGCATCCAGCAGGTTTCCGGCGACGTGCTGCAGGTCCAACAGGGCTCGCTCTATCCCGCTCTTCACCGCCTGGAGCAGCAGGCATGGATCAAGGCTCACTGGGCCGAAAGCGAAACCGGGCGCCAGGCAAAGTTCTATTCGCTGACCAACGCCGGGCGCGAGCAGCTGGAAAAGGAGACGACCAACTGGAGCCGGCTTTCGGCGGCCATCAACCTGGTGGTAGCGGAAGCGTGAAGAGACAGAGAACAGGGATTAGGGAACAGGGACTGGTAGGGCCGGGTGCCGGGTGCCCCAGACCTCGATTTTGAGACCTGGAAAGGATGCTCTCATCCCGAACTCCCGAGCTTGAAGCCAGGAGCTAGCGGCCAGGAGCTGCGTTATGCGATGGTTCGATCTTTTCGCCCTGAAACTCGCCATGCTCTTCGGACGGGGGGCCGCGGGCAAGCAACTGGATGAGGAACTTCGATTCCACCTGGAACGGCAGATCGCGGAAAACCGAACCTCCGGCATGAGCGCGGAAGAAGCCCGTTACGCCGCGCTGCGCAGCTTCGGCAACCCTGCCCTGCTGCGCGAGCAGGCCCGCGACAACTGGAGCTGGCGCGGGGCCGAACAGTTCCTGCGTGAGGTGCGCTACGGGATCCGCACGCTGCGCCGCACGCCGGGGTTTGCCATTATCGCCGTGCTGGTGATGGCGCTGGGCATTGGAGCCAACGTGGCGCAGTTCACGGTGGTGCGCAGCGTGCTTCTGAAGCCGTTGCCATTTAAAGATCCCGACCGCCTGATGATGCTCTATGAGAGTCGCGATCAGAGCAAGGAGTACAACGTCGTCGCCGGCGGCGTTTATGCCGAGTGGAAGCAACACAACCACACGTTCAGCGAGCTGGCGCTGATCCAGAATTGCCGGAACGCGATTGCCGGCTCCGGTGGGCAACTGCCCGAGACTCTGCAGGGCGCGCAGGTTTCCTGGAACCTGCTCACCACCCTCGGGGTGCGGCCGGCCCTGGGCCGCGACTTCACCGCCGCTGACGACGCGCTCTCCGCCAACGGCGCCGTGCTGGTGAGCTGGAGCCTGTGGAAGCGCCGTTTCGGGGCGAATCCCGGCATCGTGAACCAGGCCATCTACATCGATGCCAAGCCCTACACCGTCATCGGCGTAATGCCCGAGCGGTTTGTTTTTCCCACGACCGACACGCAGTTGTGGACGCCGGTGTATCACGAAAAGCCGGCAATGATTATGGCAATGATCGACAGCCACATGTTCTACGTGGTGGGCCGCCTGAAACCGGGCGCGACGCAGGCGCAAGGCCTTGCGGACATCAGCCTGATCTCGAAGCGGCTGCACGAAGAACACCTGGACAATCCCTTCGTCATGCCCCAAGCCAACATCCACACGCTTATTGACCACATGGTTGGCGATTTCAAGCGCCCGCTTTACGTGTTGCTGGCCGCCACTGCCTGCCTGCTGCTGATCGCGTGCATCAACGTGGCGAACCTGTTGGTGGCTCGTGCGGTGGCGCGCCGCAAGGAACTTGCCATTCGCACCGCTGTGGGCGGGGGACGCCTGCGCCTGCTGCGCGAGCGCCTGATGGAGAGCCTGATTCTCTCGGCGGCCGGCGGCGTGCTCGGACTGCTATTGGCGTTCGGCGCACTCGCGTGGCTCACCCGCACTCGCGAAGACATGAGCCGCGTGGAAAGCATTCACATCGACGGCGTGGTGGCGGCTTTCACGATCGGAATCATTGTGCTGTGCGCGCTGTTTGCCGGCCTCATCTCCGCGCTCACGGTGAAGGACCGGCAACTGCTCGCCACCCTGCACGAATCCTCGCGCCTGGCCAGCGGCAGCCAGGCGCGCGCCACTCTGCGGCGCGTGCTGCTGACGATTGAAGTGGGCCTGACGGTGGTGCTTCTGACCGGCGCGGGCCTGTTGCTGAAGAGCTACGAGCGATTGCGCTCGGCCGATATGGGTTGCGCCACGCAAAACGTGCTTACCATGCGCTTCGGCCTTGCCGGCAAGCGCTACAAGACGCCGGGGCCGATGCCGGTGAATTTTTTCAACGAATTGCTGGCGCGGGTGCGCGCATTGCCCGGCGTGGGCGCCGCGGGACTGGTGACGGCCGTGCCGGGGCAGGGCTACTGGGAGGACAGCGGATTCACCATCGTGGAACATCCTCCGCTGCCCAAGGGCACGGGCACCTGGGCGCTGAATCGCTGGGCGGACTCCGGCTACTTCGAGGCCATGGGCATCCCCATCCTGCGCGGACGCACATTCAACGACGGCCTGCGTCTGGAACAGGCCAACGAAATCATCATCAGCGACACGTTCCGCAAAAAATACTTCCCCGGCGAAGAACCGATAGGCAAGCACCTCAAGACCGAGGACAAGGTCTATACCGTCATCGGCATCGTCGGAGACACCCGCTTCGAGATCGGGGAGCCACCCAAGGAAATGAAGTATTTTTCGCTGAATGAGGGAAAGGCGAACTACGGCACGCTGGTGATCCGCTCCAGCGATTCCGGCCGCGACGTCGAGCAACTGGCTTTGCCGGTGCAGCGGGTTATCCAGGAAATGGACCACGACCTGCCCGTCTCCGATGTGCTCACCATGGACCAGCTATTGGGCAAGTCCACCCTGGATCAGAGCTTCAACACCACACTGCTGACCGGGTTCGCGGCGCTTTCGCTACTGCTGGCTGCGGTTGGATTGTTCGGCGTGCTCTCGTATATTGCCGCGCAGAGGACAGGCGAAATCGGGATTCGCTTGGCGCTCGGCGCGCCGCGAAAACACGTGCTGGGCAGGATGCTCGGCGATGGATTACGGCCTGCGCTGATCGGGCTTGTGCTGGGACTGGCGGGCAGCGCCGCAGCCTCGCGACTGATGCAAGACATGCTCTACGAGACCCGGCCCCTCGATCCAATCGTATTCGCCGCCGTGTCGGCAACTTTGATGCTTGTCGCAGCGATGGCCTGCATTGTTCCGGCGTGGCGCGCTTCGCATGTCGACCCCGCGCAGGCCCTGAGGACGGAATAAGGCAGGACTGAGGCCTGGAAGCCAGGAGCTCAAAAATGCGGTGGTTCGATCTCCTCGCCATGAAACTCGCGATGCTGACCGGCCGGCGGACCGCCGGCGCGCAACTCGAATACGAGCTGCGCTTCCACCTCGAGCGCCAGATCGCCGAAAACATCGCCGCGGGAATGCCGCCCGATGAGGCCCTCCGGACCGCGCTGCGCCTGTTCGGCAATCCCGCCCTCCTGCGCGACCAGGCGCGATCCACCTGGAGTTGGGCGTGGCTGGAGTCGTTGCTGCACGACGCACGCTACAGCCTGCGCACGCTGGCCAGGACGCCCGGGTTCGCGATCATCGCCGTCCTCGTGATGGCCCTCGGCATCGGGGCCAACGTGGCGATCTTCACCGTGGTCCGCAGTGTTCTGCTGACGCCGTTGCCGTATCGCGACCCCGACCGGCTGGTCATGCTCTACGAGACCGAGTCCAACCGTAAAGGCCCGAGCGCTTTCATGCCTGTAGCCGCCGGAAACTTTGCGGAGTGGCAGCAGGCCGCGCGCGGCAAGGCGGAGATGGCGCTGGTTTCGCCATTCCAGGACTACAACGTATCGGCCGAGGGAGGCAGGCTTCCGGAAAAAATCGAAGGGGGCTGGTGCTCGGGAAATTTCTTTTCGGTATTGGGAGTCAACCCCATGCTGGGGCGCGGCATTGTCCCGGAGGATGACCGGCCCGGCGCGCCGGCGGTAGCCGTGCTCAACTACCCATTCTGGATGAGGCGATACAGCCGCGATCCGGCGATTGTCGGGAAAACCATCTGGCTCAATGCCAGGCCATACGCAGTGATCGGCGTGCTGCCCCCGTCGTTCCTGTTCAGCAGTTCCTACGGCGGCGACAAGGTACAGCTGTGGACGCCGGTAGCGAACGACGCGCCGCCTTCCCTGATGACTGCCTTTGACGATCACGAGTTTCTGGTAGCGGCAAGGCTGCTTCCCGGGATCACTCTTGCCAGCCTCGTCACGCAGGTGCAGGCGGTGCAGAAACACATCTTGAATGCATATGCCCGGCCCGCGATCCATGACTCCGCGCTCGGACGCTCGATGCTGGATGATGGCGTGGGCTCTTACAAGACGCCTCTCTACGCGATGTTCGCGGCGACCGGATGTGTGCTCTTGATTGCCTGTATGAACGTAGCCAGCCTGCTGGTGGCACGCACGGCTGCACGCCGCAAGGAACTGGCGATTCGATCGGCGCTGGGCGGCGGAAGAATACGCCTGATGCGCGAGCGGATCATCGAAAGCCTGCTGCTGTCGGCCACCGGGGGCGCATTGGGCCTTCTGTTCGCTTTCGGCGCGGTGCAGTGGGTGGTGCAAACGCGTACCGACATGAATCGCATCGGCGCGGTGCACATGGATGGCGTCGTCTTCGGCTTTGCACTAGGCGCGATTGCGGTGTGTGCGGTCTTCTCCGGGTTGATCTCCGCTTTCGGGTTGCCGCATTCGCGTATCCTGGCCGCATTGCAGGAGTCTTCCCGCGCGCAGAGCGGAAGCCGCCGGAGGACGACGCTTCGCCGAACGCTCCTGGCGATTGAAGTATGTCTCACCGTGATTCTGCTGGTCGGAGCCGGTCTCCTGCTGAAGAGTTACCAACACCTGCGGAGCAACGATATCGGCGTACCGCTGGACCATGTCCTCACGATGAGCCTGAGCCTGCCGGAAGCACGATACCGCGAAGCGGCCCAGCAGGTCGGCTTCTTCGAGACGCTGATCGGGCGGGTCCGCGCGCTGCCCGGCATCGAAGCGGCCGGCCTGGTCAGCCGCGCGCCTGGTGAAGGCTATGGCGGAGATCGTATCTTCAACGTGGTCGAACATCCGCCGGTGCCACCCAACGAGGTTCCCGACCTCATGATCCGCGGCGCAGATCCGGGATACTTTGCCGCGATCCGACTTCCGCTAATCCGCGGACGAATCTTCACCGCCGACGAACGGCTGGAGCGCGCGAACGTGGTCGTCATTTCGCAATCCGCGGCGAAGCAGTTGTTTCCAAACGAAGATCCGATCGGCAAGCATCTCCGGCCCGCGGACGGCGGCGATTCCGGCGTCGGCAAATCCACGACATATGAGATCGTCGGGGTGGTGGGCGATACGCGCTGGAGAATCACCGAGCCATTCCAGCCCACCCTCTACTGGCCCATTTACGGCAACGACTACACTGTCGCCACGATCGTGGTGCGTGC
>Ga0335077_10006290_pt1 | contig 14665 bp, 5 predicted proteins | sample Lox_Sample_31_FD_207151 | JGI IMG/M metagenome (GOLD analysis project Ga0335077, IMG submission 207151) | Soil microbial communities from Loxahatchee National Wildlife Refuge, Florida, United States - Lox_Sample_3.1 | ecosystem: Environmental > Terrestrial > Soil > Wetlands | place: USA: Florida... | reverse complement strand
CGCTCCTGTCCGGTGGCCGGATTTCGCTTCCACCTCTCAGGAGTCATGCATGAAAACGTTTGCCCAGGATCTTCGTCACGGTTTGCGGATACTCGCCAATAAACCAGGGTTTACGGCCGCGGCCGTTGGTGTGCTTGCGCTCGGCATTGGCGCTAATAGCGCTATTTTCAGCCTGGTGAATGCCTTTCTCCTGAAGCCGCTCCTGATTCGAAATCCCGGGCAGATCGTCGGCGTGTATAGCCGCGACACCCGCAACCCGGGGTCGTTTCGCGCGTTCTCCTACCCGAACTACGCGGAACTTCGCGATAACAACCCGGTCTTCAGCAGCCTGTTGGCGCACAACATGGCCATGGTCGGGCTTTCCGAGCACGACATCACGCGCCGCGTCTTCGCCGACATGGTTTCTTCGAACTACTTCGACACCATGGGTGTCCCGGTGTGGCAGGGCCGCGCCTTTACGGCCGCCGAGGAGCGGCCTGGCGCGGGCATCGCGGCAGCGATCATGAGTTACTCACTCTGGCGGCGGTCCGGATCCGACCCAGGTCAGTTGGGCAAGACCCTGCGCGTCAACGGCCGCATCTTCACCGTGGTAGGGATCGCTCCGGAAGGCTTCTCCGGAACCACGGCCATGATCAGTCCCGAACTCTACCTCCCTCTGGGCATGTACGAATCGACGGTGAACGACTTCGAAGGCACAGCGCGTCCTTTGGCGGCTCGCGATAACCACTGCCTGATCCTGGTGGGAAGGCTGCGCGACGGATTGGCCCGGCAGGCCGCCGATGCGCAACTGGCAGGCGTGGGTTCCCGCTTGGCGGAGGCGTATCCGGCGGAAAACCGTGATCAAACCTTGATCGCCCGCCCCCTGGCGCGCCTCTCGGTCACCACCAACCCGAGCAGTGATACGCAGTTGGCTGTGCTTGCGGCGGTGCTGCTCTCCATGTCCGCGATCGTGCTGCTCATCGCTTCGTTGAATGTGGCCAACATGATGCTGGCTCGCGGGTCGGCCCGGCGCAAGGAGATCGCCATCCGCCTGGCGCTCGGTGGCGGCCGCAAGAGCATTCTGCAGCAACTCTTCACCGAGGGTCTGGCGCTGGCAATCCTCGGGGGCGCCGGCGGCCTCCTGCTTTCCTGGTGGAGCACCGGCCTGCTGGTCCGCTCGCTCGCCCTCCTCGCGCCCATCGACCTGATCTACAGCGCGGCCCCGGATGCTCGCGTCCTGGCCGTCACTTTAGGTTTCTGCACGCTGAGCACCGTGCTCTTCGCCCTCGTTCCGGCATGGAATCTCTCCAGGCCGAATGTCCTTTCGGACTTGAAGGACGGCGGACAAGGCGTGGTCGAAAAGAGCAAGCCGCGGCGTGTCTTCTCTCGCCGGAATGTACTCGTGATGGGGCAGATCTCGCTTTCGCTCGCGCTGCTGACCGCGGCCGGACTGTTCCTCCACAGTTTCGTTCGCGCCGCGAATGTGAAGCCCGGGTTCCGTATCGAGAACACTGTGCTGGTGGAGTTGGATCCGAGCCTCGCCGGGTACGACGAGCAGCATGGCCGCCAGATCTACCGCGGCGTGCTCGACCGGCTGGCAGCCGTGCCTGGTGTGGTGTCCGCCGGCATCGGAGCCACCGTCCCATTCGGGATGGTGTCGCTGGGGCGCGCGGTTCAAAGGTCCGATGCTCCGTCCGATCAGAGCGCGCAACAGTGCCAGTTCAACATCGTCAGCGAGGGCTATTTCTCGACTCTCGGGATCCCGCTACTGCGCGGCCGCTCGTTTCTTCCCGGCGAGGCGAATCCTTCGACGGCGCGCGTCGCCGTTCTCGATCAAATGTCCGCCAAGCGCCTTTGGCCGGATGACGACGCCGTTGGCAAACACATCCGAATCGTGGGCGGGAACGCACAGAAGCCGGCGGACGCCTTGGTCGTGGGAGTCGTGGGTAACGTGCAGGACCACATCATCGGGCGCGCGCAGGAGGGTCATCTGTACATGCTGTTTGGCCAGGAGTATCAGGCCGACATGCACCTCCACTTGCGGATCGCGACGCAGAGCCCCGAGTCGGAGGCACGACTGATGGACAGCATCCGGCGCGAGATCCGCGCGGCCGACGGCCGGGTGCCGGTGCTGGCGCTGCGCACCATGCGGGAACATCTCGACCGGAGCCTCGATCTGTGGCTTGTGGAGACCGGCAGCCGCCTGTTCGGTGTCTTCGCAGCCGTAGCCTTGCTTCTGGCCATGATCGGTCTTTACGGCATTCGGGCGTACACCGTTTCCCGGCGCACCCGCGAGATCGGGATCCGCATGGCACTCGGGGCCACCGGACGCGACACCCTCCGGATGATTCTCCGGGAAGGCGTGGCGATTGCCGCGGTGGGCGTGTCCGTGGGGCTGGTATTGTCGTGGTTGTTAGGGATGGTGCTGGCCAGTATGCTTTACGAAGTGACCGGCGCCGATCCGGTGGTCTTCCTGGCCGCGCCTGTCATTCTGACAGCAGTCTCGCTGCTGGCGTGCTACATCCCGGCCCGAAGGGCGGCGAGTGTCGATCCAATGGTTGCCCTGCGGTACGAGTGATGCCATATAAATGACAGCAATGACGGCACACAAACATTTCGCCAAGCGCGAGCGCAGATTGCAACGATCCGGAAGCTGGTGAAAGAAGGAAACCGACTTGGCGTGGAGACCCGCAAGGACATGCGGGCACTCAATGCCGCTCAGAAGCGAACAGAAGCCAGCCTAAAGGCAGTTACGGACAGCCTGCGTGCCTTCACGCGAAAACGGAAGGTAGACCTTCCGTAAGACTATTCGACCTTCGCCGTAAAGATGTTGAACTCGTAGCGCTCCTTGGCGTCCTTGTCCGAGCAGAATACCAGCGTTTTACCATCCGGCGAGTACTCCGGGAACGAGGTGAACCCGCCAAAGTTCGTCACCTGCTTCAGTCCCGTGCCATCGACATTGATGAGAAACAACTCGAAGTGACGGCTGTCGCAGTCATGCTTGTTCGACGAGAAGAGAATCTGCCTGCCGTCCGGAGTAAACGTGGGCGCAAAGCTCGCACATCCGAAGTCCGTGATGGCGTGGGCATTGCTCCCATCGGCGTCCGCGACCATCAACTCCATCTTCATGGGGCTGGTCAGGTTGCTCGACAGCAGCGACTTATACTTCTCCAGGTCCTCGGGCGTCTTGGGATGATGCCCTCGCCACGCGATCTTCTTGCCGTCCCGTGAAAAGACCGGTCCGCCGTCGTACCCGACGGTAGTCGTGATCTTCTTCTTGTTCGATCCGTCGGCCTTCATGGTCCACAAGTCCAGGTCGCCGCCCGACAACGAAGTGAAGATCAGCAGACCGGTCTTCCAGTTGACCGTAGTCTCGGCGTCATACCCCTTCGCATCGGTCAGGCGCTTCTCGATCTTGCCTGTGTCCGTGGCCAGGAAAACATCGTAGCTGTCGTACACCGGCCAGACGTACCCCTTGCTGCGGTCGGGCGGCGCCGGGCAAGCATCCCCGCCCAAATGTGTGGACGAGTAGACGATGTGCTTATTGTCCGCGAGGAAATAGCCGCAGGTGGTTTGTCCCTTGCCTGTGGACACCAGATGCTGGTCCGATCCGTCGGCGTTCATGATGAAGATCTGATCGCAACCGTACGGCGGACGTGTCGTCATGAAGATGAGCCGCTTGCCGTCGGGAGACCAGTAGGCCTCTGCGTTCTGCCCGCCGTGCGTGAGTTGGCGGATATCGGTCAGTTTGGGCACGCGTGCGCCATCCTGTGCGGCCGCAAAAGCCGCGATCAGGGTGGCGGCCGCCCCAAACGCCAGGTAGATTCTGTTCATAAGCTTGAACCTGTCAGTATACTGTGGAGCGTGACCCGGATTCTGTCGGTTCTTCTCGCCCTTCCCCTCTCCGCGGCCCCGCCCGCACGCTTCGTTGAACATACCATAGCCACCGACCTCAAAGGCGGCTACCAGGTCGTCGTTGCCGACCTCAACCACGACGGCAAACCCGACCTGATCGCGCTAGCCAGCGGCATGACCGACCTGGTGTGGTACGAGAACCCGGGCTGGCAGCGGCACGTGCTCGCCTCGGGGCTCGCGCACATGATCAACTGCACAACCGTCACGGTGCCCGGCGACCCGATTCCGCAAATCGTCCTGGCCACCGAATTCTCGAATCAGGCCAAGAACAGCATCGGGATCGTGTCGGTGCTCCGCCACCAGGGCGATCCGCGCGAGCCATGGGCCCTGACCGAGATCGACCGGCTGACCACCTCCCACCGCTTGCGAACGGCCGACATCGACGGGTCCGGGAAACGCGTGGTCCTGAATCAGCCGCTCACCGGCGCCAGGGCCGAAGCTCCGGATTACCGCGATCAGACGCCGCTGGTCTTCTACCGCCCGGGAGAATGGAAACGGCAGCTCATCAGCACCGAGGACAGCGGCGTCGTACACGGCATCTTCGTGGTGGATTGGGACGGCAACGGGCGGGACGCGATCCTGACCGCCAGTTTTACCGGCATTCACCTCCTGCGGTTGGGCAAGGACGGGCGCTGGACGCGCACGGAGATCGCCAAGGGCGATCCCGCTCCGTGGCCGAAATCGGGATCGAGCGACATTGCCGTGGGGCATCTCGGGAGATCCCGGTTCCTCGCGGCAATCGAGCCCTGGCACGGCAACCAGGTCGCCGTCTATCGCGAACGGCGCGGGAAATGGGAGCGCCAGGTGATCGACGACACGCTGGTGGATGGCCACACGATCGCCGCGGCGGACCTCAATCACGATGGCTCAGACGAAATTGTTGCCGGCTTTCGAGGCCGCGGCCGCAGCGTGTACCTTTATTACGCGGACGATGCTTCGGGCGATCATTGGAGCCGTCATACCCTGGATGACGGAGGCATGGGTGCCGCAGCGTGCGCGGTAGCCGACCTCAACGGCGACAGCCGCCTCGACGTCGCCTGCATCGGCTCGGCTACGACCAATCTGAAGTGGTATGAAAATACCGGGGGCGTCGAGGCTGCGGCGAAGAACTGATGTCGTTCGCAATGCTGGTCATACTCGTTCAAAGTGATCGGCTTCCGCGGCAAGCTTCTCGAGATGATCGCGAATCAGGCCAGTGAGGGCCGTGCCGCGGTCCACTGCCGGTTTCCGAACTTCCGCACCAGATCGTCATTCAAAGTCAGAGTGACGTTCGTGTTCGCATAATAAGGGGCTTCCCTTATCATGTGGCAGAGAATAAGGCATAAAAAGGGCCGCACGATGTTGCCGTGCGGCCCGTGAGTCGTTTGGAAAGAGGAAGAGCCCTGAGTTAGAAGATCCTCTGGTGTACGCGATCCACCGAGAACGCCTCGCCCGCCGAGTGGCAAGCCGCGCAGCTCTCGCCCAGCGACGTGGTGTTGGCCAGCGCGTGCGAAGCAGTTGCCAGATCGTCGTGGCAACCCTGGCAAGCGGCCGAGATCGGAGCTGTGGTCTTGGTGAAGCCGCCCGGGCTGGCAACCTGCGCCTTGGCCGGAACGTTTTCCACCAGGTAGGTGCCAGTCAGGTGGCAGGTGGTGCAGTCACGCAGGTCGCCCGGGAAGCGGACGTCCTGGTAATTGGTCGTGCCCAGAACATACGGGTTGGCGAGGTTTTCGCCGCGGTGAATGCTGTGGATCTGCACCGGGAAGTTCACGCTCTGGCCCGACGTTCCATCCGACAGGGCCGGATTGTGGCAGATCGCGCATTCCTGCGTGTTGCCGCGAGCACCGCCATGGACGAACTTCAGATCGCTGTGGCAGGCCTGGCACTTGGCGCTGGCAACCACCTGGCGGCGAGGAGCAACTGCGCTCTTGTCCACCGTGAAGTAGAACTCCACGGGAGCAGCCGCATCGACTGCGGTCACGGCCTGCAGGGTGTTCGGCATGACCGTGACGTTGTTGGTGGCTTCCAGAGAGACCGTGTAGGAACCCGCGGCAGCAGCCGGGATCTTGTTGGTCATGGTATAGACGTAGGTTCCGCTGGCATCGGGCTTGATGGTGCTGGTGGAACTGATGGTCTCCGAAACCCGGATGGCGCCCGGCCCGGTGTTGTAGTCGCTGTTGGGGCCGCCGAGGATGACGCGGAAAGAAGTCAGTTTGGTGATGTCCACCACCGCGCCGGACTTGTTGAGCACCCGGAAGGTGACCGTCGGGGAGTTGCCGGGAGTTGCGCCGGTGACGCTGATGATCGAGTCTACAATTCCGGGCAGGGTCGACGAATTCGCCGGGATCAGGTGCGCACCGGGAACGGACGCATCGAGTTCATGGACCATGTTCGGAGTATGGCAGCCCTTGCACTGGTTGTCGTCGGGTTGGGGCAGGTTGACGTGGTTCAAGCCCGTGGCGAAGTTCACGTCGTCATGGCAGGACCCGCAGGCCGCGGAGGTGGGATTCGTCTTATAGTTAGCGCCCTGCGAGGCGTTCGCGGTATGGCACGTGGTGCAGTTGCGAGTGTCCTGCGGGAACACCACCGTTGAGAAATCCGACCATGCGCCGCGATGCCAGATCCGATAGGGCGTGCCTGCAACCACGCTGGGCAGGCTCGATCCCTGGTGAATCTTGTGGATCAGAACTTTCATGTCCATCGTGAGCTGCGTATCGGGGTTAATGGTCTGCGGTGTGTGGCACATGATGCAGAGTTCCACCTTGATCCGGGACCCGCCATGGCCGATGAGGGGATCGTGACACTGGTTGCACGCGTCTGTAGTGACCACCTGCCGGGTGACTTTCACCGGGGTGCCGTTGGGAACGAAGTTATATACGTCGTTGCCAACCTCACTCCATTCATCGAACGTACCGAATTCGGCGAGGTTTCGGAAGGCGGAGACGCCGATGGAGTGAGTCACGGTCGGGTCGAAGTTCGCCGGGGCCTTGGTCTTGAACGTATAGGTGTAATCACCGAGGGCATTTGTCGCGAACGTGCCGCCCGAATCGTTGGCTGCCTGAACTTGGGGTGGATTGCTATTAATCGTGGCGTTGGCCGTGGAGGTTGTGTACGAGACGTACTGGCTTTGCCCCGCCGGAATGTAAGCACAGATGAAACTCAGGGAGACCGGACCCTTGGTAGCTACGCCCAACCGGTCCAGGGGATTACCGTCAGAATCCACGATCGTGGCACGGGCGGTGATGGTGCCGTCTTTGGCGACGGCGGCGCTTTGGATTTTTACTACAACACCGGTCTTCCCGAGGGAAGTCGTACTGCCATTGAGCTGGGCAGTGGCCGCAAAATCCACGGTTGGTCTGACCCGGTGGTCATCGGCGGATGCGGTGTTGAGTAATGCAACAGGAGCTAGAGCAAGCAGCGCACTAGCCATGGACTTTCTCATGGATCGGTTCTCCTAATCAGATTACAAGACTACAAAATCCTAAAATATCGATAATTACAGCAGTTTTCCATCCACACCACAGGTCGACGGTGGAATCCTGACGAGAAAGGTGACAAAACTCTTCAGCAGGTCGGAATCTCCTTACATATGTGGAAGAAACGGGACATGGCGGCGTGGGGAAATCCATCGGTGCGCGCTCCAACTCTACACCCCCACAGGTGGGGAATGAGGGTTTCGATTGGGGGGTTTGACGCAGGCGTGGGTCGAATGGCGGGGCATGAGTCTGCTTACTCAGACACCCGCAAGCTATCATAGATAAGAAAGCCTCTCCCACAATGTCTCCATCATCCGGGCCCGATTTGGGCATTAATAGCTGGCTCGAAGACGAGCTTTATTCCCAATACCTCCGTGACCGCTCGACCGTAGACGACTCCTGGAAGGACGTTTTTGAAAAGCACAACGGCCACTCGCAGCCGCCAGCGAGCGAAACGAGCGCCCCGGCCCCGGGCCCGCGCCCAGAGGGCACCCGCCCGTCCCCGCAACTGGCGAGCGAAGCGAGCCTGCAGCCACTCCGCGGCGCACCCGCCCGGATCGCCGAGAACATGTCGGCGTCCCTCTCGATCCCTCTGGCCACCTCCCAGCGCACCATCGCCGTCAAGGTGATGGATGAAAACCGCCGCGTCATCAACCAGCACCGCACGATCCTGGGACGTACCAAGGTGTCCTACACCCACATCCTGGGATGGGCAATTATCAGGGCACTCGAGGAGATCCCCGCGATCAACCAGGCGTATGCCGAAAAGGACGGGCAGCCATTCCGGGTTCTCCACCCGCAAGTCAACCTGGGCATCGCGATCGACGTGGCGGGGAAGGAGGGCTCGCGCAACCTCATGGTCCCCAACATCCGCAACGCCGGCCAACTCAGCTTTGCGGAGTATGTAATGACGTTCGACGACCTGGTTCAGCGAGCCCGCGCCAACCGTCTGACGCCAGCCGACTTCCAGGGCACCACCATCTCCCTGACCAACCCGGGCACCGTCGGCACCATGTCCTCGAACCCGCGCCTGATGCCCGGGCAGGGCGCCATCATCGCTGCCGGCGCCATCGACTACCCGGCCGAATACCAGGGCGCCGCCGACGCCACCCGCGCGGTCCTGGGGATCTCGAAGGTGATGACCTTGACCTGCACCTACGACCACCGCATCATCCAAGGCGCGGAATCCGGGGCATTTTTGGGCAAGGTGCAGTCCCTGCTCGATGGGGCGGACGGCTTCTACGAGGAGATTTTCAACCACCTCCGGATGCCCCACATGCCAGTGCGCTGGGAGAAGGACCGGCGCCCGCTTCTTCCCGGCATGTCTCCCGCGAGCCAGGCCGAGGGCACCAAAGAGGCCGGCATCATCCAGATGATCAACGCCTACCGCGTGCGCGGCCACCTGATCGCCGACCTCGACCCCCTCGGCCACGAGCCCAGCTATCATCCGGAACTCGATCCCGAGACCTACGGACTGACCATCTGGGACCTCGACCGCGAATTCCTCACCGGCAGCCTGGGGGAGGCAATCGGCGAAGGCAGCCCCAAGCCCGTTGCCACACTGCGCGAGATCCTGGAGACCCTGCGCGATACCTACTGCGGCAAGATTGGCTGCGAATACATGAACATCCAGGTGCCCGAGCAGAAGCGCTGGCTGCAGCAGCGCATGGAGCCGGGCAAGAACCACTGGCCCCTGGACCGCGACACGCGCCTGCGCATCCTGCGCAACCTGATCGCCGCCGAGGAGTTCGAGCACTTCCTGCACTCCCGTTTCGTAGGCCAGAAGCGCTTCGCTCTGGAGGGCGCGGAGACCGCCCTCGCCATCATGGAGGAGATCCTGGAGCGCGCCGCCGCTCACAATGTCGCCGAAGTAGTCATCGGCATGGCTCACCGCGGCCGCCTCAACTTCCTGGCCAACACGGTCGGGAAGGACCTCAAACAGATCTTCTCCGAGTTCGAGGGCGAAATCGATCCCGGCAGCACCCAGGGCTCGGGCGACGTCAAATACCACCTGGGCGCCACCAGCGTTCGCAGGATGGAGAACGGCCAGGAGATCGCGGTCTCGGTTTCCCCGAACCCCAGCCACCTGGAGGCAGTGGACCCGGTGGTGGAAGGAATCGTTCGGCCCAAGCAGGACCGGCTCGGCGACACCCGCCGCGAGCGCGTCATCCCCATCCTCATCCACGGGGACGCGGCTTTCGCCGGGCAGGGAGTGGTGGCCGAGACGCTCAACCTTTCGCAGCTCGATGGCTACTCCACGGGCGGCACCATCCACCTGATCATCAACAACCAGATCGGCTTCACCACCAATCCCGACGAGGCACGCTCGACGCCTTATTCCACCGACGTCGCGCGCGGCGTCCAGGCGCCCATCTTCCACGTGAATGGCGACAGCCCGCAAGCCGCCATCCGCTGCGTGCAGATTGCCTTCGATTACCGCCAGCAGTTCCAGAAAGACGTGGTGATCGACATGTTCTGCTACCGGCGCCACGGCCACAACGAAGGCGACGACCCGAGCTACACGCAGCCGATCCTCTACCGCAAGATCAAAGAGCATCCATCGGTCGGAACTATGTATTCCGAGCGCCTGGTGCGGGAAGGGGTACTGAGCGCGGAGGAGGCCGCTGCCATACGCAAGGCGGTTTCCGGCCGCCTGTCGGAGGCCTACGATGCCGTGCAGAAAAAAGCCGAGCACTTCCAGGTGCAGGAACTGAGCGCTGTCACGTCCGAAGAGATCGGCAGTTTCTGCCCGCGTACGGCGGTCAACCAGCCGGTGCTGGAGCGCGTCATCCGCGCCATGTCGAACTTCCCTTCGAACTTCCATCTGCACCCCAAGCTGCGCGCGTTCGTCGACCGGCGCGCGGCCGTCATCACCAAGGGCGGCACCCTCGACTGGGCCTTCGGCGAGGCCCTGGCTTTCGGCACGCTGGCTCTGGAAGGGACTCCCGTGCGGCTGAGCGGACAGGATTCCAGCCGCGGCACCTTCAGCCAGCGCCACCTGTCGTTCTGCGATGCCGAAACCGGCCGTCCCTACATCCCCCTGCAGCACATCTCGCCCGACCAGGCGCGCTTCGAGGTCTTCGACAGCATGCTCAGCGAGTACGCCGTCCTGGGCTTCGAGTTCGGCTACAGCGTGGCCGACCCGCTCAGCCTGGTCATCTGGGAAGCGCAGTTCGGCGACTTCGCCAACGGCGCGCAGATCATGCTCGACCAGTTCATCTCCAGCGCGGAATCCAAATGGGGTCAGCCCAGCGGACTGGTGATGCTGCTGCCGCATGGGTTCGAGGGCCAGGGCCCCGAGCATTCCAGCGCGCGCATCGAGCGCTACCTGACCCTGTGCGCCGAAAACAACATGCTGGTGGTCAACTGCACCACCCCCGCGCAGTACTTTCACGTCCTGCGCCGCCAGATGTACGGCGGTTCGGACCGCCGCGGCATGCGCAAGCCCCTGGTCATCTTCACGCCCAAGAGCCTGCTGCGCCACGCGCGCGCCGTGTCCACGCTGCGCGATTTTTCCACCGGGGGCTTCGTCGAGATCCTTGGAGATGCCGTAGGCGAGGACTTGGAGCGCGTGAGGCGCGTAGTCTTCTGCTCGGGCAAAGTTTATTACGACCTCCTGGCCGCCCGCGAAGAGAAGAAGGCCGATCATGTCGCACTGATCCGCGTGGAGCAGTTATACCCGTTCGAGTCGGGCCAGGCCGCCGACATCCTCGAACGCTACTCGTCCACCGCCGAGGTGGTGTGGGTGCAGGAGGAACCGCGCAACATGGGCCCCTGGCGATTCCTGCGGGAGCAGATCCAGCCGCTGCTGGATGGCACCCGCCGCGAGTTGGTTTACGTCGGCCGGCCCGAGAGTGCCAGCCCGGCTACCGGCTCCGGAAAGCGCCACCAGCAGGAGCAGGCGCAGATCGTCAACGACGCTCTCACCCCCGGCGCCATTTCCGAGACGCGGCGGGTGCGGCTGGTGCGACGGTAGGAATTGCAAATCGGCAGGTGCCGGCGTCACAGTTGCACGTGGGACCGGTGCCGAGACGTTTCCGGCCGGTCGCTCGCGGCAAGACGCTCAGCAACAACGCAGAGCGTGGCTCCCGCCAACGTATAGAAAACGTGTAGAAAACCTCTGATCATGTGGGGTTCTGGTGTATAATCACACGCTGTCGTTCGAGTTCACACCAGGAGAGATGCTCTTTGCCAGCCTACTTCGAGCCAGTGTCGTTTGACGGAGTGACGCCCACCCTCACGGGTCTTGGTCCCGACCCACGTCTCAGTTTCGGCAGAACCGGCACCATTGAGGCGCTGGTCGCCGTAACGGCGCCGGACCCCGCAACACAACGGGTCCAGCCGTTTTGCATCGTCTCTTGCTCCGGCGGAACGAACACACCCTTCCGTATCCGAATTAACCCGCAACGGACCGCCCTGAGTATGTCGAACGGCGCCGGCGAGGATTCGGTGCCATTTGACTTCACGGACGGCGAATTCCACCAGGTGGCGGTCGCGACCTATGACAAAGTCAGCGAGGTCATCATTGATGGACGCACGCGCGGCTTCCTGAATGTAGGATACGGCCCGCAGTCCGACGAGGTTCAGTTGTTCGTTGGCCAATCGGAGGGGGGCGTGGATGTCTTCCTCGGTCTGATCTACACGGTGCGACTGTGGAGCCGGCCGCTCCGAGCGACGGAACTTCAGTTATTGACCACTTATGGCCTTCCCGATCCTTCCCACCCCGAAATCGGTAATCTCGTTTTGTTCTCGCAGTTCAGCAGCAGCGGCAACAGTCTGGTGTTCACCAACGCATTTCCGAATGAGACCGTATTCGCCGGGACGCCCTTAGCGGGGCAGCCGTTTGCCGGTACGATTCCCAGCGGTCACCAGTTGGTCGAGGTCCAGGTCAGCTCGTCCGCCGGCGGGATCACGGGGCTGGACGTGATTGTGAAGCCGCCTCAAGGAAACGAGTTGAGGCTAGCCGAGGTGGTCGCGGCGACGCGCAATGCCGAACAGCAGCTCATTGATGGCATTCAACGCAGGGCGGCTATTTGGAAAGCCGGTGATGCCGTTGCAAAGTCATTGCCCGCGGTCAGCGCGCTTTTGGACTCGTTCGCCGGCCGGTCGGACGCCTTCGCCCAATTGGTGGGAGTGTGGAAGACGTACTTACAATTCTCAGACCTTACAACTGAATTGGCGCGCGACGCTGGCCCCAGGCAGGCTGTAGTCGAGTCTGCGCTTGCCCGATATTCCGGCACCGATCCTCAGAATCCGCAGCCCGGCGGCAAGCCGCTGCTGAGCGCCGACACAGTCAGCATTACGCTGGGAGCCCCGGAAATGGTGGCTGTCCGAACGGCGCTGACGAATCTCAATGCGGTTCTCACGCAGGCCGCTTCGGGAGCACTGAATGTGACTTCGCCGGTCATCGTGGCGGACCCGCCGCCTACCCCTGCAGGCGTGGCGTTTCGCCTAGGCGGGGATGAACTCATAGCCGGGATCTCCGGGACTTACGATGCCGCCATCCGCACCTTGCGGATCATCACCAATAAGCGTCTCTCCGACGTGTTCGGCACGCGTTCGACATCCGGACCGGATAAGGTTTACGCGATCCAATTACCGCCGGACGGCCGGTTTGCGGGCTTCGCCGGGTCCGGGGGCCAGACCCTCAACTCCCTCGCGCTCCAGTATGTCCTTGACCCTGCCTCGTCGCCGGTTGGATGGGCTCCGGATCATAACATCAGCCCGGTGTGCATCGATTTGGGCCGCTACATTGACATCGCGGCTCGGGGGCCCATTCGTGACGACGACGGCGTCCGCCTGCTCTCGAAGGGTACCGGAGAGTCCGCGGCTCGAGCGCAGTTGCTGATCGGCGACGACGACACACTTCAGATCCATGGCAACTACGCACGGTATTGTCCGGCCAGGGTGCAGGACCCTACGCAACCGCAACAGGAAGAGGTGTGCCACGTGTACCGGCTGCGCATCGTGGCTCCAGCCAACGACATTCTGTTGTATCGCGACGACGACACCGGTTTGCCGATCCATTTGAAAGCCGTCGCCAACGACTTCTATCAGGCGGACGATGGACGAATGCTGGTGTTTGATGACGATGGCTCGATTCGCTGGGATGGACGGAAATACCGGCAGCCCGACTTTTTTCAGATCCATCCCGCCGACAACGCCGATATCCTGCCTTGGGGCGCGACCTTCAGTTCCGATCAACGCCCCACGCTGGCGGAATTCGCCGTCAAGGGGTACAACATCGCAAAACTGGATCCCCGGAATTACCAACTCGGCAGCGGCACTTCGCAGCGAGTGTTCGATTGGCCCGACGACCTCAGTAAGGATTACACCATCACCACAACCGGCAAGATCATCCCGAACGGTCTCATCTACAAGAACGACGCTCAGGCACTCGAACAGACTCACACGGTCGTCACCAAGACGGCTCGCGAGCATCTGTCCGCCTGGAGCGTGAACCTCGGCATGAGTATCGGCGTGCCCGAGGTGATGAGCTTCGGCCTCAACGGCGAATATAGCCAGGAACTCGGCACGATCTCCACCTCCGAGGCCCTGCATACGATCAGTCAGATCCAGCAGACCGAATATGCGCTTGTGGTGGATATGGCCAGGATCCGCCTCTGGCCGGAGTTCGTCTCGGCGGTGCGGACGTTGCGCGACCGCGCGCTCGCGGGCGCAGATCTCGATTTCACCGACCTGGTAGACGTGTTCGGGACGCATTATCCTTATGCTGTGACGTTTGGAGGGATGGCGTTCCAGGAAATCTCCTACACCATCGAATCGCTGACGCAGTTGGCGTCACAGGGGCTTTCGATCGAAGCGCATGCCAGCGGCACCATCGAAGCGGTCACTCTCGGTCTGACCGGCGGGCTGAGCACGCAGGAGACGACCAAGACCACGCAGGAACTCAAGAAGCAGGACAGCAAGGTGGAATCCATCGGCGGCCAGCTTTCGTTCGGCGGTGGATGGACTTTGGCGCATCGCGCCGAAGTCCCGCTCCTGCTCGATCTGCGCCCCATTTCCGAGCTGCTCTCCCCGTTGTTTTTCGAGGACCCGATCGTCTGGATGACATTGAAACCGGGACTTCAGAGCGAGCTCGACCGGCGAGCCGCCCAAATCGCTCAGCGATTGCAGAACCTGGACCACGGCGGTATCGCGCCGCGCTTTTTCGAGTTCCAGTTGACGGGCATCCGAAACGATTCGGTAATCAACCTGCCCGGTTCCTTCAAGTTCGCCGAGACGCAATTCGGGCAATTCCTGCTCAACATTGGCGCTACTACGGCGGACCAGTTGCTCGCCATTACCGGAACGGA
>Ga0335077_10006288_pt1 | contig 14666 bp, 8 predicted proteins | sample Lox_Sample_31_FD_207151 | JGI IMG/M metagenome (GOLD analysis project Ga0335077, IMG submission 207151) | Soil microbial communities from Loxahatchee National Wildlife Refuge, Florida, United States - Lox_Sample_3.1 | ecosystem: Environmental > Terrestrial > Soil > Wetlands | place: USA: Florida... | reverse complement strand
TGGTTACGCTGGTCTATCTCCTGCTCACCCCGCATGGGGGACCGGCACGCGTGCTGGCGATGGCAGCAGCCCATCACAAGATGAGGCTGGGCGAGTGGTCGGCTGGCTTGGCCACGCCGAACGCCGCGGTGCTCATCCTGTATGGGTTCTTTTGGTACTTGCAGAAGTACACGGCCGACCAGACCATCGTTCAGCGATATCTGTCGGCGAAGAGCGATCGCGCGGCGCTCAAGGGCGTGGCGATGGGTGCGGTGCTATGTGTGCCGGTGTGGACTCTTTTCATGCTGATCGGTACGTGTACATGGGCCTTCTACCGGCTCACGGGAGAGCGGCTGCCCGGATACGTCACAAAGGCGGATCAGATGTTCCCGCATTTTCTCGCGACGCATCTGCCGCCCGGGATGGCCGGGCTGGTCATGGCCGCCTTGCTGGGAGCGGCCATGTGCGCGTTGGCCAGCGATCTGAACAGCTTCGCACTCGTGGGCGTGGAGGATATCTACCGCCAACTGTGCCCCGAATCCACCGACGGGCGGCGCCTGATGATAGGAAAGCTGATCGTGCTGATGTGTGGTGCCGGTTGTATCGCGGCGGCGCTGGGCTTGGCCCACACCAAGACCGGAGCTCTCTCGATGTGGTTCAGCGTTTCCGCGATCGCCAGCGGCGGACTTGCTGGGCTGTTCCTACTGGCCTTCTTCGGGGGGCGGACGAGTCGGCGGGGCATCTGGGCCGGAATCGCTGCCAGCCTGGCCTTCACCGCATGGGCGACGCTGACGCTGAACGAAAAGCGATGGATCGATCTGGGCTCGTTCAATTATCCCTGGCACGACTACACCATCGGAGCGATCGCAAATCTCGTTCTGGTGGCTGTCGGATATACGGGCAGCCTGGTGTGGCCCGATTTGCGAGGAAAGGTAACCGGAATGACGGTTTGGCATTGGCGGCGATGGAAAAAGAGCCCGGCCCTACAAGATTAGAAGCGGCGGGTGCGGTCGCGATCATGGGCGGAATCGCGCGATGCGTCCGCGCGGTCCGACGGCCCATCCCGCATGGACGGAGAGAAAACTCAGCGCGTTGTACGCGCCCGCGTCGAACGAGCGCCAGGACCGCCCGTCGTCTGTAGAGATGTCGGAGCCGGACGTACCAGTGGCAATCCAGGCGTGAATATCGGGCAGCCAGGCTACAGCGGAGCGGAAGCCGTGGGGCCGCGATATGGTCGCCGCCCAGGTCTTCCCGCCGTCGCTTGTGACAGCGATGTTCGCGCGGTCCTCGTCATCCCTTGCGTAGTCGCCCCCCACGATCATGCCGCGTTGTGCGTCACGGAATGCAACGGAAAAGATGCCGGCGCTGGCCGAATCGTTGCGGATCGGCGTGTCGGCGATGGTCCAGGCCTCGCCGCCGTCTTCGGAGTGAAACACGCGTGCGGCGCCGGACCCGCCGGTCACGAACCACACGTGGTCCTCGTTCAACAGGAAGAGGCATGTGTTGCTGGCGGCGAACGAGCCTTCGTTGGGAAGCGCTGCAGGCGTTTGCCGCTGCAGCCAGTGCGCGCCGCCATCGGTGGTGCTCCGAACCTCAGCGTGTCCGTCGACGGCGTCGCCAAGGACGATGCCGTGTTTGACGTCCCAGAATGCTATCGAGTCGAAGAAGCCCTTGGGATTGGGGTTTGTGAATTGCAGGGTCCAGTGCAGACCGGCATCGGAGGTTTTATAGATCTGCGACTTATCTCCGGCGCCGGCGCTCATTACGTAGACAGTTTTGCCATCGACAGCACGGATCCCTCGAAAATCGAGCCCCTCGGCACCGGGGACTTTGCTGATCGACCAGCTGGCACCTCCGTCGGTCGTGTACAGAACAGTTCCAGCGCTGCCACTCGCCCACACGATCTTTTCGTTCACTGCGCTCACGCCGCGGAGGGAAGCGGTGGAGTTGCTGACCTGCGGAACCCACTGTTGCGCCTGCGCAACGCCAGCAAGGAGGAGGAGGGCCCCGAATCCCATTTCTTCATGTTATTAGATAGGCCCCTTCAGGCGACCGGCTGCCCAACGCCGCACCGGTAGCGCTCGATCATACGGGCCAGAGCCTGCAGGTTGACGGGCTTAGCGATGTAGTCATCCATCCCCGCACGCAGGCACAGTTCGCGATCGCCGTGCATCGCATGCGCCGTCATGGCGATGATCGGAGTATGGTGGTCCTCCACGCGTTCGACCTCGCGGATCCGGGACGTGGCCTCAAAGCCGTCCATCTCGGGCATCTGGAGGTCCATCAAAATGACATCGAACCGTTCTCGACGGCAGGCTTCGACCGCACGGGCTCCATTTTCCGCAAGGACACTGGTGTGACCCATTTTCTCGATGGCTCGCTGAGCCAGTTTCTGGTTTACAGCGTTGTCTTCGACGAGCAGGATCCGCAGGCAGGATGGTGTCCTCGAGGAGACGCCCGCTTCCGCCGCGGGCGGCAGAGACCCGGTGTCCGGCGAGTCACCTGCCGGCAGAGTCGCAGTGAAATGGAAGCTGCTGCCGGCGCCGGGTGCGCTTTCCACCCAGATTCTTCCGCCCATCAGTTGCACAAAACTCGAGCAGATGGCCAAGCCTAATCCTGTTCCTCCCTGCTGGCGGGGGGACCGGTCGGCTTGGGCGAACGCCTCGAAAATTACCGATTGTTTGCCGGGCTCAATACCGATTCCGGTGTCGCGGACGGTGAAGTGGACCTGTCCCAAATTGTTGGCAACCGGTTCGACGCTCAGGCTTACCTCGCCCTGCTCGGTAAACTTCATCGCGTTCCCGACAAGGTTCAGGAGCACTTGGCGCAGCCGGTCGCAGTCTCCTTTCACCATTCGCGGTAGGTCCGGGCTGCACTTCAGCGTCAACCGGATTCCCTTCTCCTGCGCTTTCCAGGAGAACATGGCTAGCGAATCCCCGACGCACTTCATGAGGTCGAATGGCTGACTGGCGAGTTCCATCTTGCCGGCTTCGATCTTGGAGAAATCGAGGATATCGTTGATGACGACCAGGAGGGATTCAGCCGATTCACGGACAGTAGAAAGGTACTCGCGCTGCTCGCTATCGAGGGCCGTGTTGAGCACCAACTGGGTCATACCGATCACCCCATTCATCGGAGTTCGGATCTCGTGGCTCATGTTGGCGAGGAACTCGCTTTTGAGCCGCGAAGCCTCCTGTGCGCGGCGGAGCAGGCCTTCGATCTCCCCCTTCTGGCGCTCGACCAGTTCCTTTTGCAACTCGAGTTCGCCCGTCCGTTCCTGGACTGCGTTCTCCAGCCGGCGGTTCTCGCGTTGAATCCGGCGCATGCGGGCCCGGACACTGGACACCATAGCGAGTACCAGCAGCGCCCCCGCCAGCCCGCGTGACCACCAGGTGGCCCACCACGGCGGCACTACCGAAAACGTGACGGACGCGGGCGCCGGGCTCCACGGACCGGACCCGATACGCGCCGCTACTTCGAAGCGATAGTTTCCTGGAGGAAGACTAGGGTAACGTGCTTCGCGTAAGGCGCTCTCGACCCAATGGTCGTCCAACCCCGCGAGACGGTATCGAAAGCGGATCTTCTTCTCGCTGAGAAAACTGAGGGCCGCGAAATTAACCAGGAAGTCGCGATCCCGAAAGAGGACCCGGATGGGGTTAGCTGGGTCGGCTGGTCGATCGCCGAAACGGACGCCGGTGATGACCGCGGGTGGAGGAGGAGTCAGGGCTGGGGGACCGGCAGGCCGGTAGCGGGAGAGGCCTTTCAGCGTCCCGATCCAGACTGCGCCCCCCGGCTCTGCCAGAAAAGAATTGGCGGCGCAATCGTCCCAGATCAGTCCATCGTCGTGCGTGAAGACCCGGAACTGCCGGCCGGAATGGAGCGCCACGCCGTTGTCGGTTCCCACCCAGAGCTGGCCGGCGGAGTCGATGCCGAGAAAGATGATGTAGTTCGAGGGAAGTCCTTCACGTTGAGTGAACTGCTCCGCCCGCGGCACTCCGCCAGGGAAGGTCAGGCGCGCGAGGCCGACCGGTTCCCGGTACGAAACCCAAATCGCGCCGTCCGGCGTTTCCGCTATGTGTGTGATGCTGTCCGTCTTAAGGCCGTCGGCGGCACCGAATCGCTCCCATTTGCCGTGATCGTAACGATAGAGGCCGCGCGTGCTTCCGACCCAGATGCGGTCCTGCCGGTCGCGATAGAACCGGAAGAAAATTGTGCCATCGGACGCTCCCGGGGGCAACATCCGTTGGAAGCGCATTCCGTTGCCGAGCTTTTCGGAACGGTACAGGCCGTCCGAGGTGCTGGCCCAGAGCCGTCGCTCGCCATCCAGATGAAGGGCGATCACACGCTCGTCGGCGAGGCCCGAATTTTGCCCGTAGCTGCGGATAGCGTTGGTCCGCGGGTCGATACGTGAAACGCCCCCCGGCAAGCAGCCCGCCCAGATAGCGCCATCCGGCCCGAGAACCAGGGATTTGACTTTGTCGCCCGCCAGCCCTTCGTGTTGGGTCCAAACCCTCGTTGCTCCTCCTTCCTGCAGTCGCACCAGGCCGTGGTCGGTGCCGGCCCAGATCGAGCCCGATGGATGGCGCAGAACCGCCCAGACAATGTTGTTGCTAAGACCGTCGGCCGTAGTCCAACTGGTCCATTCATTCGAACCGGGCCAACGCACCAACCCGACACCCCAAAGGGCGATCCAGATCGAGCCTTCGCGGTCTTCCAGAACGGCGGTGACCGCCTCCGACTCCAAGCCTTGGGCCATTCCAGTGAGTTGCCAGCCGGTCGATTTCCACTTCGCCAATCCACGGTCGGTTGTCACCAGAATGTCCCCGTGGTCGTCCTGAACAACACTCATGTTGTTGTTGCTGGATTGGGGCAGGCCCCGATCCCGCGCGATGAACCGGTCCCCGCCCGACGGCTGGAAATAGAGATGCTGTGAGCCTCGAATCCATAGTCCGCCGGAACGGTCGCGCAGAATAGACTGCCAGCGTTCGGGCGGCAAACCGTTGGACTCGCCGAACACGCGCAAACTGCCGCTATCGATCAAGCAGAGCTTCCGGCCGCAACCGAACCACACCCTTCCAGAGGCTTCGGCCAGAACCCCGCTTACCGGCTCGCCCGGCGCGGCGGGCACGTCAGCAAACGTGATGCGCGACTGTCCGGGAGCTGGCATGGCCGACAAAAGCCCGTGATGGAAACCAACATAGACCCTTCCATCCGCAGCGACATCGATGGCACGAAGATCCTGCGCGGCCGGGCCCAGGTCCATCACCTCGAACGAATTATTCCTGCGGCGCACCAGTCCGCGGCCCGTGATGACCCACAAGGTACCGTCGGGAGCCTCCGTCATGCCACGAATGGAGGGGTTCGGCAGCCCTTCCTCGAGTCCGAAGCGCTGAAAGCGGGATCCATCATACCGGAAAAGCCCGTTGCCGGAGCCAACCCAGAGAAATCCGGCGCGATCTTGCACCAGACTCGAAACGGCCGTGTTCAGACCATCCTCGGGCCCAAACTGACGGAACCGGTAGTGCTCCGCGCTGGCAACGGCAGTCAACAGACACAAGCCAGACCGAAGAGCGGCCCAACGGTGGACGCGTCGCGGCAAACCTATCTCCTCAGGGAACTTATCGGATGCATCGCAGAAAACTTTAGAGCAGGCTCTTTACAGCCTCTGCCCCAGCGCGTGCTCCAGGCGGTCGCGGTAACCGCGGCTGAGAGTCACCTGTGTCAGGTCGCGGAGCGTAATGACGTGGTCGCCTCCCGGCAGGGAATGGATCTCCTTGATGAATTCCAGATTGACGATCGTCGAGCGATGGATGCGCACGAACCGGCCGCTGCCGAGCTCGGCCTCGATCCGGTTCATCGTCTGGCGCGTGAGATAGGCTTCGCGGCCCGCATGTATGCGGACATAATCGCCCTCAGCTTCCACCCACTCGATGCGGGCTGTCTGGAGCAGCACCGAGTGACCGCCCGTCCTGACCACAAGATGTGTCTTCGGGCCGGCCACGCTACGCAAAAGGCCCGCGATGCGCCCGCGAAAATCGCCGGTCTCGGGGCCCGCGAGGCGGTCGCGCGCACGGGAAACCGCGTCCTGGAACCGCGCCTTGCTGAAAGGTTTCAGGAGATAATCGAGGGCGCGCTGCTCGAATGCCTGAACTGCGTACTGATCGTGCGCGGTGACGAACACAATCAGCGGCAGGTGCCGCGCATCGAGCTCGGCCAGCACGGCGAACCCGCTCTTGCCCGGCATCTGAATGTCCAGGAAGACCAGGTCCGGGCGCAGCTTAGAGATCGACGCCACGGCCTGGTCGCCGTCGCCGCACTCGCCGACGATCTCGATTCCAGCCTCGGGACGCAGAAACGCCCGCAGGCGGCGGCGCGCGAGAGGCTCGTCGTCGACAATCAGCGTGCGGATGGGCATGGTCTCACCGGAACGGCGATCTCCGCGACGGCGCCGCCATCGCCGGCCGCGTGAAGATCGAAATGAAAACGATTCTGGAAATGCTCCGCCAGCCGTGCGCGGGTGTTGGCGAGGCCCAGACCGCCCGATCCCCCTTCGCGCGCCTGCCAGCCCGCGCCATCGTTGAGGACGGTCATCTTGAGCGTGCCATCCTCCCGCCACGCGCGAACCTCGATCCGGCCGGGACCGGTGCGCTGCGCGATGCCGTGCCGCACCGCGTTTTCTACCAGCGGCTGCAGGATCAGGCGCGGCACCATGGCATCCAGCGCGCCGGGGTCGGCGTTTACCACTGTGGTCAGACGGTCGGCGAAGCGCGTGCGCTGGATGTCCAGATAGATCTCCAGAATCTCCAACTCCTCGCGCAGCGGGATTTCGTAAGCGCCGTTGTGATTCAGGGTACGGCGCAACAGGGTTGCGAGCTTCGTCATCATCTCGTCGGCTGCATCCACGTCTTCGTGCATCAGGGTCGCGATCGAGTTCAACGTGTTGAACAAAAAGTGCGGGTGGAGCTGAGCTTCGAGGACGTGAAGCCGGTCCGCGTTCCACTCCTGTTCGCGCGCGCGGTAGCGCTGGCTGGACGCTGTCAGGCCGGCGACCGCGAATATTGTCCCGAGAAACCCCAAGCTGGCGGCGGTCCAGATGATCAAGGCGCCCGCGGGCACCCGGGGCGAGTAGTAGATGGCCGACGCGAGACTGATCGCGGGAAAGACCGCGAACGCCGCGACCCAGCGCGGGCGTCGCCAGTCGGGGGCCTTGAGCATGGCTAGGGACAGTGTACGCCGTCAGCCGGCGGGTACGGTAGCAATTCGTCGCGCAGATCCGGCGTTTGGGCGCAAAGTTGGGGACCCGGATGGCGGCGCGCCTTATGATTTGGGGATCGTGGACCTATTCCGAACCAAACCTCTGGAGAGAATCCTCGAGGAATCCGAAGGACAGAACGCGCTCCGCCGGTCCCTGGGACCAGGTGCCCTCGTGTCACTCGGCATCGGGGCGGTCATCGGCGCGGGTATCTTCACTCTGACCGGCGTGGCCGCCGCGACTAACTCGGGTCCGGGCCTTGTGATTTCGTTCGTACTGGCGGCAATCGGCTGTTCGCTCGCCGGGCTGTGCTATAGCGAATTCGCCACCATGATTCCAGTTGCGGGCAGCGCGTACACTTACGCCTTCGCAAGCTTCGGGGAGTTCTGGGCCTGGATCATCGGGTGGGATCTTATCCTCGAATACGCGGTGGGTGCTGCGACGGTCGCGATCGGGTGGTCGCAGACCTTGATCGCGCTTCTGGCGAGTCTAGGTATTCCCTTCCCTCCCGCCGTGGCCTCATCTCCCTTTCAGGGGGGCATGGGCGGCGGGCTGATCAACCTGCCGGCGGTTGCGATCGTAGCGGCGGTATCGCTGCTGCTCATCGCGGGCATCCGGGAATCCGCGTCGGTTAACTCGGTGATTGTGGCGCTCAAGGTGACCGTCATCCTGGTCTTCATCGCGATCGGCTGGAGCTACATCGTGCCGGCGAACCACGCTCCTCTGATCCCACCGAACGAAGGCGAGTTCGGGCGGTTCGGTTGGAGTGGGATTCTGGCCGGCGCGGGCGTGATGTTTTTCGCCTACATCGGGTTCGATGCGGTGTCCACCGCGGCGCAGGAGGCGAAGAACCCGCGGCGGGACCTGCCGCTGGGGATCTTCGGGTCGCTCGCCGTGTGCACCCTTCTCTTCATCCTGTACTCATGGGTTCTTACCGGCGTCGTCAACTATCGTGAGCTGGGCGTGGCGGCGCCACTGGCCCTAGCGCTCGCCCATATTCCGTACCCGTGGCTGAGCGTGGCGATGAATCTGGCTGTCCTGGCGGGCCTGACCAGCGTAATGCTGGTGATGCTAATGGGGCAGAGCCGCGTGTTCTATTCTATGGCGCGGGATGGGCTGCTGCCGCCTGTATTCGCCGAGGTACATCCCCGATTCCGCACCCCATGGCGCAGCAATCTGCTGCTCATGGTGTTCGTCTCGCTATTCTCTGCGTTCGCCCCGATCGGGGTTGTGGGGAAAATGACCAGCATCGGGACCATGTTCGCGTTTGTGATCGTCTGCGGCGGCGTGATCGTGCTCCGACGGCGAAGACCGGAGGCCGCGCGTCCCTTTCGGACGCCCTGGGTGCCGGTCGTGCCCGCAGTGGGAATTCTGATGAACGTGGCGCTGATGTGCGGCCTGGGGATTTCCAATTGGGCCAGGCTGATCGGCTGGCTGGCGATCGGGCTGGGGATCTACTTTGCGCGCCGTCGAAGGCGGAGCAGTACATTGGTAGCGTGCGGATCGACAGAAGCTATACCCTAGACACGCTCGCGCGTCTGGTCCGAATCAATTCCGTCAACCCGATCCTGGCGCCGGGCGCGCCGGGAGAAAGAGAAATCGCTGGGTTCATCTCCCGTTCCCTCTGCGCGTGCGGTCTGACAGTGGAGGTCTTCGAGCCTGAAGCAGGCCGCACCTCCGTGCTGGGCCGCCTCGCGGGCACGGGCGGTGGGCGCAGCCTCATGCTCAACGCGCACTGCGACACCGTGGACGTCCGTGGCATGGCGGAGCCTTTCTCGGGCGCGGTCCGCGACGGCAAGCTCTACGGACGCGGTTCGTACGACATGAAAGGATCGCTCGCGGCTTGCATGGCGGCTGCCAAGGCCCTCTGCGATGAAGGCGCGAGACTGCGCGGAGACTTGCTCGTGGCCGCAGTTGCGGACGAGGAATACGGCAGCCTCGGCACGCGCGACCTGATCCATCACGTGAAGGTGGATGGCGCGATCGTTACCGAGCCCACGGCCCTCGAAGTCTGCCTCGCGCACAAGGGCTACCTCTGGATCGAGGTGGCGGTGGAGGGTCGCGCTGCCCACGGGAGCAAGTTCGAGCTCGGCATAGACGCCAATATGAAGATGGGACTGTTCCTCGCCAGGCTGAGTGAACTCGAACGCGAGCTTCGCGGGCGGCAGCCGCATCGCTTGGTCGGGCCGCCGTCCCTGCACGCTGCGATCCTCAACGGCGGAACGGGACTTAGCACGTACGCACCATCGTGCACCTTGCACATCGAGCGCCGGACCGTGCCGGGCGAAACCGAAGCGCTGGCAGTCGCCGAGATTCAGTCGATCGCCGACGAGCTCGCCGATTCAGACATGGACTTCCGCGCCACCGTCCGGCCCTATTTCACTCGCGATCCGTTCGAGGTGGCGGAAGGTGCTCCGATCGTGCAGGCCGTGGACCGGGCGGTGGGGAAAGTCCTCCGGCGTGCACCGGCGCACATCGGCGATACGCCCTGGATGGACGCCGCCCTGTTGCAGGCAGCAGGCATCGAAACGGTAGTGATCGGCGCGGCCGGGGCAGGCGCGCATGCGGATGTCGAATGGGTAGACGCGGAGAGCGTCGTTCAGCTCGCCGGAATTCTGGCGGAGACTGCGGTCGACTACTGCGGGTAGATCTTACATCTGCCCCGGCAGCGGCCCCAGCACCGGCGTCACCTTACCCCAGCCCTCGGATTGAACCGTCTTCATGTCCTTCAACAGGTCGTCCGGCAACTTCTCGTTCAGCTTCGGACGGCCCGGCTGATTTGCCAGCTCCCAGCCGACCGCGCTGACCGTCTTCGCGATCTGCTGAAGCGCCTTGTAGTCGATCTTATCGGGTGTGTCGGTCGGCTGGTGATAGTCCACATGCAGGCCGGTCGTGAAGAACGCGATCGGGATGCCGACCTTCGCAAAGTTGTAATGGTCGCTCCGATAGAAAATGCGTTGCCCGCGGCCGGCCGGTCCCAGATTGTCGTGGGTATCGTCGGGCTTCGTCACATCGTAAAAGTGATTCAGCTTCAGCTTCTGGTAGCCGGCGTTGACCGTGTCGATGGTCTTGCCCAAATCGTCGCTGGAGATGTTGGGCCCGATGAGCAGCACCTCGCCCGGATCGACCAGCACGTGGGTCGTGTTCGGGTCCACCGAGGCGGGCGATTTCGTGCGGCCAATCATGTCCATGTTGAGATCGGCCACGACCTTACTGAGATCCACTGGCGGAAACTCGGCGAAGTACTGCGACCCGAGAAGCCCCTTCTCTTCTCCGCCGACCCACAGAAAAATGATCGAGCGCTTGGGCCGGATCCCCTTGGCCGCGCCCATCGCGTATGCGTGCGCGATGCCGAGCAGCCCGGTGGTTCCGGAGCCATCGTCGTCCGCGCCGTTGTTTACGTTGTGGCCGTTCGGCAGCGGCTGGCTCAACCCGATGTGGTCCATGTGGGCGCTCATGACGACGTACTCGTTCTTCAGCACCGGGTCGCTGCCTTCCATCATGGCGATGACGTTCTCCCCGTGGCCCGCCGTACTCTTTACCGCGATGTGCAGGCTCAGCTTCTTGCGCGAGTTGAGTTCGAAGGACTCCTGCTTCGCGTTCGAGCCGGCGCCGTAGAAGACCTGCTGGCCGTTCAATTTTTCCCCCTGAAACAGCGCCGTCGTCGGTTCGACTCCGACGGTGATCGATGGCGCGCTTGGGCAGGTACCGCCCGGGCGGAACTTCACTACCTGGTAATTCGGGCCGTTCAGCCCGGCGCCGCGTCCGCCCCGGCCGCCCCCGTTAGGATTGGCCATCGCGGACAGTTGCTGATAGTTGGCAATCGTGACCACGGCCAGCGCGCCGTTCTTGGCGGCGTACTGTTCGGGGGTCAGGAAGTCCGTACATGGTTCGCCGAGCGGATTGGCCCCGCGGCCGGCACCGGCGCCGGGCTGAGCTGCGGCATCGGGCGTCTGCGTATCCGCGGCAGCGCCTGCACCGCCGCGTCCCCGGCCGCCGCGGCCGCCGCCCTGCTGGGCCGCCGCCAGCTCAGCCGGTAATCCGGCGACTACAATGATCTTCCCTTTGACATCCAGGCCTTCGTAGGGATTGATCTTCGTTTTGAGGATCACATATCCATTGCCCGCAAACACCAGGTTTGCGGACACGTCAGTGGCCTCCGGACCAGCACCGCGTCCGCCGAATCCGACCGGTGCGCCAACTACCCAGTCCTTGCTGTATTCGTAGGTCGTCGCACGCGGCTCGTTCGACGTGTTTCCGCGCGCTCCGCCTCCCCCGCCTTGCCCGCCGAATCCGCCGCGTCCGCCGGCGGGCGCCGGAGGAGCGGTCAGGGTCAGCTTGCTTTCCTCGGGCGCCACCTGCCGCGCCACGAGCTCGATGGGCATGAGGAACGGTTGCAGCGGACCGGTCGTTCCGGTCGTGCTTCCTCCCGGCTTTAGCCCCCATTCTGCGACGTGGCTGGCCACGTACAACGCGGCGGCGTCGAACCCCCGCGACGGAAAGTTGCGGCCCTCCAGCGCATCGGAAGCCAGGAAGTAATCGTAGACCTTAAGCTCGTCTTCGGAGATCGCCTCTGTATTCCCGTAGGCAGGAGGCGGCACGGGTTTGGCCGCCTTTCCTTTAGTCTGCGCATGGGAAAGCACGGAAATCGCGAGCACGGATGCCGCGGTACAGGTCAGGACAAGATGACGCATAAAACCCTCGGAGTGAGATGGAGAGAAACCGCATTGTAACGCAACCCGAAAAAGGCGCTGCGGGGGCGCAGCGGGTTACGCCTGCGGTAAGATGAACGGCCATGCGGATTCTCGTCGCTCTATTCCTGGCCGGGATGCTGTGCGCTTCCGACAAGCGAGGCGTTACGCCGGAAGATTACTTTCTCTTCGCCAATGTTGCGGATCCACAGATTTCCCCCGACGGTCGGCTGGTGGCGTACACCATCACCCACGTGGACGCCGAGCAGAACCGGCGCAATTCCGAGATCTGGTTGGTTCCCTTCGACGGCAGCGCCGCGCCGCGGCAATTGACTTCATCCATCGGCGCGACGTCTCCCCGCTGGAGTCCGGATGGCAAAGCCCTGGCGTTCCTGGGCGGCCGTCCGGCGCAAGTGCAACTCTTGCCGATGGACGGAGGCGAAGCGCGGCGGATCACCTCGCTCAAGAACGGCGTGACTGCGTTCGCCTGGTCGCCGGACGGAACCCGGCTGGTCTGCGTCAGCCGCACCGGGCCGGCGCCCGCCGAGAGGTCCACCGACACCAGGCACTATCTTGCGTCGTATTACAAATTCAACGGCCGCAGCTTTTTCGATCCCCTGCGCAGCCATCTGTGGGTAGTCTCAGCCCACGGCGGCGATGCTCGGCAAATCACCTCGGGCGATCAGCGCAACGACCTCGACCCACAGTGGTCGCCCGATGGCGCTCGCGTCGCCTTCGCCAGCGAGCGCACCGACACCGAGCCGGGCGCGGTGGACGAGATCCGGACCGTCTCCGCATCGGGCGGTGAGATGAAGCAGATCGCCGACCGGCACGAGGGCGATCGCAGTCCGCGCTGGTCGCCTGACGGTAAATGGATCGCCTACCTGGCTGCCTCCAAAGAGGACGAGTCTCAAGCCATCTGGATCGCCGGCGCGGAGGGCGGAGTGTCGCGCCAAGCGGCCCGCCGGCTAGATTACGTGCCGGCCAGCCTGAGCTGGCGCGACGATGGCGGAGCTCTCCTCTTCGTTTCCGGCTGGAAGGGCGAGCAGCATCTCTTCTCGCTCGACGTTCGCACCGGCGACGTGAAAGCAGTCACGGCGGGAGCGCGCTACGTGACCGCGCCTGCCATTCACTACCCGTCAAGCCGAATGGTTTACACGGCGAACGACATCCGCCAGCTCGATGAGCTCTACGCCTCGGCGCTGGATGGCTCGGCCGAGCGCCGCCTGACTCACACCAACGACGATTTGCTGGGGCGCCTGGAGTTGCCCGAAATCGAGCGTCTGCCATACAAGAGCGCCGATGGCTGGCAAGTGGACGGCTTCTTCATGAAGCCCGTTGGCTGGCAGGAAGGCCGCAAATACCCGATGGTGCTGAGCATCCACGGGGGTCCTGCCGGGCAATACGGGATGGGCTGGTATCACGAGTTTCAGGTTTATACATCGCGCGGATGGGCGGTGTTCTTTGCCAACCCGCGTGGCTCGACGGGATACGGCGTGGAATTCCAACGCGGCGTCAAGATGGAGTGGGGCGGCAAGGCCTACCAGGACCTCATGAACGGCGTAGACGCGGCGCTCGCAAAATATCCCTGGATCGACCGCGAGCGCCTGGGCGTCACCGGCGGCAGCTACGGCGGCTTCATGACCAATTGGATTGTCAGCCACACCGACCGTTTCAAGGCCGCCGTTACCCTGCGCAGCATTTCGAACTTCATCAGCGACGACGGCACGCGTGACGGCGCCTACGGGCACAAACGCGACTTCGGCGGTGATATCTTCGAGAATTACGAGTTCTATTGGAGGAGTTCGCCTCTCCGCTACGCGAAAGAGGTGAAGACGCCGATCCTGATCCTACACTCCGACGACGATCAGCGCGTCCCGCTCGAGCAAGGCGAACAATGGTTCCGCGCTTTGCAGCACTTCCACGTGCCGAGCGAATTCGTGATCTTCCCGCGCGAGAACCACGACCTGACTCGCAACGGCGAGCCCAAGCACCTCGTCGAAAGCCTCAAGTGGCAGGTGTACTGGTTCGATCGCTACCTGAACGGGAACAGCCGCGCAGTGCCGCCGGACGCACCATTAGCTCAGCCAAAGTAGCGCTGTTCTACGCCGCCTGCCGCTCGACCATGACCTCGGACTCCACCGTCGCCACGTGCACCGCCTTGGCCAGTCCGACCGCCTTGAGCACCTTCACCAGCAGCCAGCTCGGGTCGAACTCGTACCACGCCAGACCGTGCCGCGCCGAAGTCGGATGCGCGTGGTGATTGTTGTGCCATCCCTCTCCGAAGCTCATCAGCGCTACCCACCACGTGTTCCGCGAGTCGTCCCGCGTGTGGAACCGGCGGCTGCCGAACATGTGCGTAGCCGAATTCACCGCCCACGTGATATGCATCCCGGCAACGATACGGAAGCACATGGCCCAGAGGAAGATCTGCCATCCGCCCACCGCCAGCACGATCGCTCCCAGCACGACGTTCGGCACCCAGTGGTAGTTATTCAGCCAGATGTAGAAGCGGTGCTTCGCCAGATCGGGCGCGTACTTCGACATGACGCGCGTGTTGTTGTGGTTCACTTCCCCCCACAGGATCCAGCCCATGTGCGCCCAGAACGCGCCGTCCCGAGGCGAATGCGGGTCGCCTTCCTGGTCCGAGAACTGATGATGCAGCCGGTGAGTCGCCACCCAGAAAATCGGGCCGCCCTCCAGCGTCAGCGCGCCGCAGAGCGCGAAAAAATACTCCATCCACA
>Ga0335077_10006286_pt1 | contig 14668 bp, 12 predicted proteins | sample Lox_Sample_31_FD_207151 | JGI IMG/M metagenome (GOLD analysis project Ga0335077, IMG submission 207151) | Soil microbial communities from Loxahatchee National Wildlife Refuge, Florida, United States - Lox_Sample_3.1 | ecosystem: Environmental > Terrestrial > Soil > Wetlands | place: USA... | reverse complement strand
GCATGGCAGAGCGGATCCAGCGCGTGATGGTCGTCACTGCTCACCCCGACGACTCGGAATTCGGAGCGGGTGGCACGGTGGCCAAGCTCGTGAAAGAGGGCAAGGAGGTCACCTACTGCATCCTCACGAACGGCAACAAGGGGTCGGGCGACCGCAGCATGACGCCGGAGCGCCTCGTCAAGATCCGCGAGGAGGAGCAGACGAACGCCGGGCGCGTGCTCGGCGTGGAGATCGTGGACTTCCTCGGCTTCCCGGACTGCGAACTGGAGGACACTCGGGAGACGCGCCTGGCCGTGACGGCCGCCATTCGCCGCCGCCGCCCGGACCTCCTCATCATCCAGAATCCGAATCGCACCAGGAACCTCGGCGCGTCCCACCGTGACCATCGTATCGCCGCCGGCATCGCGCTCGACTGCGTGTATCCCCTGGCCAGGGACCACATGGCGTTTCCGGAGCTGATGGGCCAGGGGCTCGAGCCGCACAAGGTCAAAGAGGTGTACGTGATGTGGTGGGAGAATCCTGCCGTGGTCGTGGACATCTCCGAGACGATCGATCTCAAGCTGAAGGCCCTGGCGTGCCACGTGAGCCAGATCAAGGACATGGCGGCAGTCGAGAAGCGCGTACGCGAGCGCGGCGCGGAGCTTGGCCAGGCGAAAGGGTATGCCTACGCGGAGACGTTCGACTCGATCGTGATGGATCGATAATCGCCGTCGCGCCCCACAAGGGGCTTTCGCGAGGCCGGCCCGTTCGATAGAATGCCGGCCGTGGATTCGTCGTCTCCCTCCGAACACTCGCCGTCGATCGAGTCGAGTTGTTGACCACCTCCAGCCCGGGGCCGGACACGCTCGTCGAACTGCTCGGGCGTCGCGCCGCCGCCGAACCCGATCTGCCGTACTTCGATCTCTACGGCGAGACCGTCACCTACGGGAAGCTCTGGACGCAGAGTGGCCGCTATGCCGCCGGGCTCGCGAAGTTCGGCGTCGCGCGCGGGGATCGCGTCTGCCTCATCTACCCGACCTGCGCGGAGTTCTTCTACACGTTCTTCGGCGCCGTGCGGCTCGGCGCCATCCCGGTGCCCATCTACCCCACCCTGGGCGTCGAAGGCACGTCCAACATCCTGCGCGACTCCGGGAGCACGCTCGTGGCCACCATCGGCTGGTTCAGACGGGGCGTCGAAGAATCGACGTCGACCGCCGCCGTGCGCCACGTCGTGGAACCGGTCGACCTCGAGGTCCACGACCGGCCGCCGTCGTTCCCCGCCGTCACGGCGGGAGACATCGCGTTCATCCAGTACACGTCGGGAAGCACCGGTCGTCCCCGCGGCGTGGTCCTGAGCCACGCCAACGTGGTGCGCACCGTGGGATTCATGGCAGAGGCCGCCGAACTGACGCGCGAGGACGTGGTGGTGTCATGGCTCCCCCTGTATCACGACATGGGGTTGATCGGCTGCGCCTTCACCCCTCCCTGGACCGGCGCCCGCCTGTATCTCTTGCCTCCCGATCTCAAGAGCCCGCGGGCGTGGCTCGAGCTGCTCACTCAGGTCCGCGCCACCTTCACCGTCTCGCCCGATTTCGGCTATCGGAACTGCGTGCGGAACGTCCACGACACCGCGGGTCTCGACTTGTCGTCCCTCAAGCAGGCCCTGTCGGGCGCCGAACCCGTCCGGTCGAGCACCATTGCCGCCTTCGAGGAGAAGTTCGGGCTCGACAACGTCGTGACGCCTTGCTACGGCCTCGCCGAGGCCACGCTCGCCGTCGCCATCTGGCCGCGGAAGACGCCCCTCCGCCTCGACCGCTCGGGCAAGTTTCTCTCGGTCGGTCGTCCGTGCCGGGGCGTGTCGGTGCAGATCAGGGCCGGCGAGCACGAGGCAGGTGCGGATGTCGAGGGCGAGATATGCGTCCGGAGTCCCGGCGTGATGCAGGGGTACTACAACAACCCGGAGGCGACTCGCGCCGTGCTCTCGGAGGACGGCTGGCTCCGCACCGGCGATCTCGGCTTCCTGGACTCCGCGGGCTACCTCTACGTGACCGGACGCGTGAAGGACGTCATCATCCTGGCCGGGGAGAACGTCATCCCCGCCGACATCGAGGAGATCGTGGATCGCACGCCGGGCGTCCGCTACTCGGCGGCCGTGGGGGTCGAGAGCGAGCGCACCGGAAGCCAGCGCCTGCACATCGTGGCTGAGCTGCGCGAACCGGACATGAGCCGCGAGGCCATGTCCGCCGTGATCCGCGACATCGTCGCGCGCGTCCACCGGGCGAGCGGCCACCGCCCGGCCCGCGTGCTCCTCGTGAACCGCGGCGCCATCCCCAAGACGTCGAGCGGCAAGCTCCAGCGCGCGCGTCTGGGAGAGATGGTGGTGAGGAACGAGCTGCACGACCAGGTGCTCCACGCGTCGGGCCGCCGCGGCGACTAGCTGCGATCACGGGACCCGCCTCGGCCCGCGGAGAGCACCAGGAGGGGCGGTCACACTCCCCGCGCTCAAGCGGGTGGTGGCGCTCGCCGACGGCTGGAACGCCCCTTCCCATCGGCGGGCGCCTTGGAGCACGGCATCGCCTTGCTCCGTCAGGAGTGTGAGCGCCAGCATCAACCCTTCGCTGAGCCGACGATCACCGTGCGGGCGGGACTGTCCATCCGCTCGGCGCCGGCCGCGGCCGATCGCCGCGCCATGCAGGGATCGCCGGAGCAGATCCGGTCCGATCTCGCGCGCTACCGGGCGCTCGGCGTCAGCAGTGTCCTCCTGGAGACCGGCGGAAGCCAGGCGAACCGGTCGGCCGGTATCGGGACCTCGACGACAACATGGTCGGCATCTACGAGACCTTCGCGCGCGAGATCCGCCCGAAGCTCTGACCCGGCTCAGATCTTCGCGCCCGACTTGTTCCAGTCGTCCAGGAACTTCTTGAGGCCGATGTCCGTCAGCGGATGCTTCATCAGCATGTCCAGGACGGCGAACGGCATGGTCGCGACGTGCGCGCCGGCCTTGGCCGCATCCACCACGTGCAGCGGATTGCGGATCGAGGCCGCCAGCACCTGGGTCCGGAAGCCGTAGTTCGCGTAGATCTGGCAAATGTCGCGGATCAGATCCATGCCAACCGCGCTGATGTCGTCGAGCCGGCCGAGGAACGGACTGATGTAGGTGGCGCCCGCCTTGGCCGACAGCAGCGCCTGGGTGGCCGAGAAGCAGAGGGTCTGGTTCACGCGGATACCCTCGCCGCTCAGGTGTTTGACCGCCTTGAGGCCATCCTTGGTGAGTGGACACTTGACCACCACGTTTGCGGCGATCTGCGCGAGCTCCTTGCCCTCCTTCAGCATGCCCTCGAAATCGGTGGCGACCACTTCGAGGCTCACGTCGCCGGGCACGATGGAGCAGATCTCCTCCACGAGCGGCCGGAACGGGCGCTTCTCCTTGGCGATCAGCGACGGATTGGTCGTGCAGCCGTCGACGAGGCCCATCGACACTCCGTCGCGCAGCTCGTGGACATTGGCGGTGTCGAGAAAAATCTTCATGGCGCTCCTCCTCTGAAGCCTGCGGCGTCCAACGCGGTCAGGCGCGCTCGACGCGGACGGTCGTTCCCGAGCGCACCGCCGCGAAGACGGTCGCGTTCCCGGAGATCTTCCCGAACACGTTCACCGGGCTCGCGGGACGGATCTCCGTGCCGTGACTCGCCGGGGTTGGTCCGAAGAAGATGCAGAAGGCCGAACCCGGGGGCCAGTAGGCGAGGTCGCCGAGATCGACGGTCTCGCGTGGCGCCTCGGGCTTCACCTTCACGGGGATGGCGAAGTAGATCTCCTCACCCCAGCGCTGACCGGGAACTGTCAGCGGCAAGGCCTCCCAGACGGCGGCGGCCGTCTTCGAGGCGTTCAGGATCGCCTCCGCCGACACCGCGCCGGCCGTGATGCGGATGCGTCGGTCCGTCATCGTTGCTCGCGTCCTCATCGATCAGTCTAGTCTCGGTCTCGCCACCGGGGCAAGGCGGCGCCCTCGAGATGTCGTGGCGGCGTCACCCGGCCAGGCGGCGATGGTACGCGACGAGCCGCGCCTCCAGCGTGGAGCGGTCGGGAATGCCCGCGACGCCCGGGGCCTCCACGGAGGCCGCGGCGGCGCACGCGGCCGCGGCGGCCGCCTCCCAGGGATTGCCGTCGCGCTGGTACTCGATCAGGAGCGCCGTGGCGAACACATCGCCCGCGCCGGTGGCGTCGATCTCCCGAGCCTGATCCGGGTCCACGTGATATGGTTCGCCGTTGACGAACAGGGCGGCGCCCTCTCGACCACGGGTAATCGCGCCCAGGGGCAGCTGCTGGAACCACTCCATGGCCGTCTTCGAGATGGGCTCGATGTCTTCCGCGCTCACCACCAGGAGTTGCGTGTGCGGCAGCACCAGCTCGGCGTCATCCCACGAGGCGGTCGAGATGGCGCCGGCCGCGCCACGTTGTCGCAACCATCCCTGCGGAACCACACCGAGCGACGCCTCGGTGAACGCCGTGCTGAGCGCGGGGTCGACCTCGCCGATCACGGGACAGAGCATCGCCAGCGGCGCATCGCACCAGGATGGCGGCAGGTCGCCTTCCTCGAGGTCGGCGGCACGGGCGAGCAGACGGAGGCGTCGACCTTGCGGCGATTCGTCGAGCTCGAAGATGGTCGTCCGGTCGGATGGAACCGTCACGACCTCGACGTCGGCAGGAAGAGCCTCAGCGGGAAAATCGGGACCGCACGAGGTCAGGAGCGCCACACGGAGACCCAGCCGCCAGGCCGTCATCGCCGCATAGTAGGCCGCGCCACCCGGCCGCGCACCTCCCGGCGTCCGGTCGACCGTCACGTGCCCGATCGCTACGAAGTCCACAGCCGCTCATCGGTGGCCGGCAGCCGGCGCCGGAATTCCTGCATGGGACTAGTCCCACGTGCGCCGGTCATCGATCTTCTTCGCGTTGTCGGGAATCGTCCCCGCGGGCACGACGTCCACACCGCCCCGGAGCTTCATCACGTCACGGATGGCGGTTTCGAGCGCGGCTCGGGCGCCGTCCTGGGCCACGCCCGCGCTCAGCTCGACGCAGAGCGTGAGCGTGTCCTGATGTCCCTGGCGGCCGACCACCACCTGGTACCGCTCGACGCCGGCGGCACGGCCCACCACTTCGTCGGCCTGGCGAGGGTGGATGAACATGCCGCGCACCTTCGTCACCTCGTCCGCACGACCGCGCCATCCGAGCATCCGCACGGAGGTGCGACCGCACGGACAGGGCTCGTCGGTCACCACGGTGAGATCGCCAGTTCCGAACCGGATCATCGGATACGCGCGGTTGTTCACGGTCGCCACCAGCTCGCCGGTCTGCCCGGCCGCGAGGGGCGCGCCCGTCTGCGGATCGCAGACCTGGACGATCGCCTCATCGAGCAGATGCATGCCCGATCTCTCGGCACACTCGTAGGCGACCATCCCGAGATCGGCCGTGCCGAACCCCTGGCGCGTCATGATCTCGTAGTCGCCCTCGAGCGTCCGGCGCAACGACTCCGGCAAGGCCTCCGCGCCGACCTGGGCAACCTGGAACGGCAGGCGCCCGATCTTCATCTCCTCGGCGCGCTTGAGCATGGTCATCAGAAAGCTGGGCGTCCCGACGAAGCCCGTGGTGCCGAGCCTCGTGGCGATCTCGACCTGGGTCTCGGTGTTCCCGGTGCCGCTGGGCACGACCACGCAGCCAATGAGCTGGAGCGATTCGTCGATCTCGTGGCCGGCCGGCACCAAATGGTAGGCAAAGGTCTGAAGCACGACATCGCCCGGGCGGAATCCGCCGGCGTAGTAGCCCGTCTCGCCTCGGAAGCCACCCGCATCGGGGCCCATCGGTTCGTAGATGGGGCCGGGCGAGCGAAAGATCCGCCGGAGCTTGGAGATTGGCAGCGTGCAGAACCCGCCAAACGGCGGATCCGCCTGTTGCAGGTCCGGCAGCTGGCTCTTCTTCAACACCGGAAGCTTCGCGAGGGCCTCCGGGTCGTACAGGTCTGTCGGCCCGAGCCCGGCGGCTTCCAGGCGCCGCCGCATTCCCGGCGCACGCTCCCACGAGAGGTCGACGAGCTCGCGCAGCCATCTCGCCTGATAGTCGCGGCGAGTGGACGCGGACATCGTCTCCTTGTCCCGGTCGTAGTAGCCGCTCTTCCGGTCCACTCGCATCGAGGGGGCTCTCACGCGCGCGTGGTCAGGACAGCCACCGCTTGCGGCGCTTGTAGTGCTTGACGTCGCGATACGACTTCCGGGCGCCCACCTCCGTGAGGCCGAGGTAGAACTCCTTGATGTCCGCGTTGGCCCGGAGCGATTCCGCGCTCCCCTCGAGCACCAGGCGCCCGTTCTCCATGACGTAACCGTGTTCGGCGATGCCGAGGGCCAGCGTCGCGTTCTGCTCGACCAGCAGCACGGTCAGCTTCTGCTCGCGGTTCAGTCGATGCACGATCTCGAAGATCTCCTCGACGAGCATGGGGGCCAGGCCCAGCGACGGCTCGTCGAGCAGGATGACGCGCGGATCGGACATCAACGCGCGTCCAATGACGAGCATCTGCTGCTCGCCGCCCGAGAGATAGCCGGCCTGGACCGATCGTCGCTCCTTGAGGCGAGGGAAATACTGGTACACGCGCTCGATCCCCGTCGCCACCCGGCTGCGGTCGGACTCGATGTGGGCGCCCGCGACGAGGTTCTCCTCGGTCGTCAGGTGCTCGAAGACGCGCCGGCCCTCGAACACCTGGACCACGCCGCGTCGCACGACCTCGTAGGGCGCCAGGCGGTCGATGCGCTGCCCGCGGAGCTCGATGGACCCTTTCGTGACCTCACCCCGCTCCGTCCGCAGCACTCCCGAGATCGCCTTGAGCGTCGTGGTCTTGCCGGCGCCGTTGGCGCCGAGCAGCGTGGTGATGCCTCCCTCCTGCACCTCGAGCGACACCCCCTTGAGGACGAGGATGACGCTGTCGTAGATCACCTCGACATTGTTCAGGCTCAGCATGGCGGTGCGGCCGGGGAGCGGGCGCGTCCCGCTCCCCGGCCTGTCCTCCGTTCCCGCGGCGGTCTCGCCGCGCGTGGCCGGCGTGGCTACGACTTGTTTCCGGCTTCCTTGATGTGCTTGGCCACCACGTCGGGATAGGCCGAGAACCAGTCGGTGACCTTCACGAACTTGCCGCCCTTGACCTGCCAGATCTGCACGAGCCCGCCGCCCTCATGGTCGGTGGCCGTGATCTTCAGCGGCGGCACCAGTCCGCCGAGCGTGAAGTTCGTGATCTTCTCGAAGCCGGCCTTCACGTCGGCGCCGGTGATCTTCCCGTCCGGCTTGGCCTTCAGCGCGTTGCGGATGGCTTCCACGTGCAGCGCCGCGACGAGCACGCCGCGATTGTAGAAGACGGTGGAGGCCATCTCCTTCGGCGCCGGCTTGCCCTCCTTCTTGTACATCTCCCGGATCTCGTTCAGCACCGGGTAGTCGGTCCCGACGCCCGCGAACTGCATCGTGTAGTAGCCCTCGGCCACGGCGAAGCCGCCGGCAGCGTCGATGTTGGCCTCGGCGGACCCCCACACGAACGACACGACCTTCTTCAGCGGATACCCGACGCGCTTGAACTCCTTGATGGACACCGCGGGGGCGCCGCCGAACAGGTGGGCGATCACGAAGTCCGCGCGATACCGCTGGGCGATGTCGAGCACCTGGGCGCCCATCTCCACGCCGGGAGGCGGGACGGCGAATTCCTTGAGCTGGAACCCCTCTCGGCTGGCGAGGTCCTCGAGCACCTGGATCGGCTCGCGGCCGGCCGGGTTGTCATAGAAGATGTACGCGATCTTCTTGCCCTTGAGGTCGCCGCCCATCTGCTTCTTCACGAAATCGACGGCCGCCGCGCCCTGCGACCAGTAGGTAGCGGCGATGGGGAAGATGTAGGGATAGCGCGTCCCGTCGGCGGCCGCGGCGCTGCCGAATCCCGGGGAGGTCCCGGGGATGCGATCTTCCGTGAGCTTCGCCGCGAGCGCATAGATCTGGGGCGTGCCGTAGACGGAGATGGTCACGGCGCCTTCCTTCTTGAATCGCTCGTAGGACTCCACGGCGGGCGGCACCTTGTACTCGTGGTCGACCTCGAGGGCCTTCAGCTTGTGTCCCTCGACCCCGCCCTTGCTGTTGACGAGCGCGATGTAGTCGTGCTCGCCGGGACAGAGCACCGTGCCCACGATCTGGGTGGCGCCCGTCCGGTCGCACTGGATGCCGATCACGATCTCGTCCTTCGACTGCGCGCGAGACAGCGTCGGGGCGAACAGGCTCGCGCTCACCATGCCGAGCGCCATCACGATGGCCAGAACCTTTCTCATCGGTGTTCTCCTTTCATCGCTCATCGATGTTCTCCTCTCATCGCGTATCTCAGTACGCGAACGGCCAGATGCGGAAGTAGTTGCGGATGTTCCGCCACAGTCGGTTCAGTCCCTCGGGTTCCACGATCAGGAAGAAGATGATGAGGGCCCCGAAGAGCATGAGGCGGAGGTTGGGGATCAGGTTGAGGACGGTCTGCGGCGAGAAGAGGACGTCGCCGAAGGCCTCCATCATGCGGCGAATGACGATGGGCAGCAGGGTCACGAACGCGGCGCCGAAGATCGACCCCAGGACCGAGCCGAGGCCGCCGATGATGATCATGGCCAGGTAGTCGATCGACACGCCGATCTGGAACTGTTCGTAGTTCGCGATGCCGAGGAAGTACGTGTAGAGCACCCCGGTCACCCCGGCGTAGAAGGCCGAGATGGCAAAGGCCAGGAGCTTGTAGCGGAAGATGTCGATGCCGATGATCTCGGCCGCGATGTCCTGGTCGCGGATGGCGATGAAGGCGCGCCCGATCCGGCTCCTGACGAGATTCATCGTGCCCACCACGGCCAGGACCACGAACACCAGCAGGAAGAAGTACATGTCGCGCTGGCTGGACAGCACCATGGAACCCAGGCGCGGCCGCGGCACCTCGATGGAGGCCTGCACCCCCCCGCTGATGAACGTCACGTGATTGATGATCCATTCGATGATGACCTGCCCGGCGAGCGTGGCGATCGCCAGGTAGAGCCCTTTGATGCGGAGGGAGGGAATCCCGACGACGGCGCCGACCAGCGCCGCCATGAGGCCCCCCGCGAGGAGGTTCACCGGCCACGGCGAGCCGAGGCGGATCGCCAGGTTTGCCGCCGTGTACGCGCCCACGGACATGAACGCCCCGTGGCCGATCGAGACCTGTCCCGTGTAGCCCACCAGGATGTTGAGACCGAGCGCGCCGATGATGGCCACGAACACGAGGTTGGCCACGGACAGGTAGTAGGCGTCGAGCGTCAGGGGGATGATCCCGAAGAAGATCACGGCGACCACGCCCACCGCCCATCGCGCGATGGGCAACGGATAGAGCGCCATGTCCGCCTCGTAGCTCGTCTTGAGCACTCCGCACTCGCGCTGGATCATGGCCTGCTCCTCCGGTCGCCGCGCATCACTCTAGATCCGCTCGATGATCTTCTTGCCGAAGATCCCGTACGGCCGGATCATCAAGGCCACGATCATCAGCACGTAGGGCGCGAAGTCCTTGGTGCCGCCACCCACGTACGGATCCACATACCCGGCGGCGACGTTTTCCACGACACCCACGATCAGCCCGCCGACGATCGCGCCGGGGATGGAGTCCAGCCCGCCGAGGATCACCACCGGGAAGACCTTGAAGCCGACCAGCGATAGGTTCACGTCCACCCCGAGCAGGTTCCCCCAGATGATCCCGCCGAGCGCCGACACGATACCCGTCATCGCCCAGGCCAGGCCGAAGTAGCGCTCCACGTCGATTCCCATGGCCATCGCCACCTGCTGGTTATCGGCCACGGCGCGCATCGCGATCCCCTTCCGGGACTTCAGGAAGAACCAGCCGAAGCCGGTGAGGAACACGAGGCTCACGCCCGCCCCGAGCAGCTGGATGGGCGGAATGAAGAGCGGGCCGAGAACGAGCGGCTCGTCCGGGATGGGTAGCGGCAAGGTCTTGGTCCCGGCGCCGAGAAACGTCGGCCCGACCCCGCGCAGGATCGAGGCCAGTCCGATGGTGGCCATGACGACAGCGATGATGGGCCGCCCGATGAGCTTGCGCAGCATGACCCGCTCCAGGGCAAAGCCGAAGGCGACCATGCTGACGAGCCCGAGCAAGATGGAGACCCAGAGCGGCGCTCCCCACACGTCGAGGGCCGCCGCCACCACGAGCCCCGAGATCATCACGAACTCCCCCTGGGCGAAGTTCACGGCGTCGGTCGCCTTGTACACGAGCACGAAGCCCAGGGCGATGAGCGCGTACATCATCCCGACGAGGATGCCGTTCGACATCAGCAGCAGGAAGAATCCGAGACTCTCAGGCAAGGGCGGGCGCTCCCTCGACGTCCTCGATCCGGACTCGCGAGCGGATGGAGGCCTGCCGGCCGTCCTCGTAGGTGATCGTGCTGGTCAGCTCGACCTCGTCCTGTCCCGAGTAGAACGCGTCGATCACGGCCGCGTACTTGTCCGCGACGAAGCGGCGGCGGACCTTGCGGGTGCGGGTGACCTCGTTGTCGTCCGCCTCGAGGTCCTTGGTCAGGAGCAGGAAGCGACGGATCTTCGTGGCGTCGGGCAAGGTCTCGTTGCCCTTGCGGATCTCCTCCCTGATGCGATCCCGCACCTCGGCCTTCTGGGACAGATCCATGTACGAGGTGTACGGGATGCCTTGACGCTCCGCCCAGTTGCCGACCGTGCCGAGGTCGATCGCGATCATGGCCGTCACGAAGGGCCGCTCGTGGCCGAAGGCCACCGCTTCCCGGACGAAGGGGCTGAACTTGAGCTTGTTCTCGATGAACTGAGGCGCGAAGGGCGTGCCGTCGGCGAGAGCGCCCACATCCTTGGCGCGGTCGATGATGACCAGGTGGCCGCGCGGGTCGATGAACCCCGCGTCGCCGGTGTGGAACCATCCATCGGGATCGATGACTTCACGGGTTGCCTCGTCGTTCTTGAGGTATCCCTTGAACACTGCGTGCCCCCGCACGAGGACCTCGCCGCGATCCGCGATCTTCACCTCGATGCCTGGGACCGGCCGGCCGGCAGTGGTCGGGTTGGCCTCGCTATCCGGCTGGAGCGAGACCAACCCGGTCGTCTCCGTGGAGCCGTAGACCTGCTTCAGGTTCACCCCGATAGAGCGGAAGAACCGGAAGGTGTCCGGACCGAGCGGGGCGCCGCCGGTCAGCGCCCACTTGGCTTGTCGGAGACCAAGCTGGTCCCGGACGGGGCCGTACACGAAGATCTCGCCGAGCGCCATTGCTAGCCGCAAGCCCGGCGGTACCGGCTTGCCGTCGGAGCGGAGGAGCTCGGCACGCTCGGCGACCGTCCGGAAATATTCGAACGTCCGGCGCTTGAGGGGAGTCGCGTCGGCCGCCCTCACCTGGAGCGACGCCAGCATGTTCTCCCAGATGCGCGGTGGCGCCAGCAGCGTGGTGGGGCCCAGCTCTCTCAGATCTCGCTGCACCGTTTCCGGACTCTCCGGGCAATTGGCGCAGAACCCGACCACGAGGCTGGCGAAGAGCGTGTAGACGGAGTCGCCGGCCCACGCCATCGGCAGATACGCCAGCGACGTGTCCTCGGGCACGAGGCGTGCCTCCTGCTTGAACGCCTCGGCCACGCGGATCGCGTTGCCGTGGGTGATCATCGCACCCTTCGGATTGCCGGTAGTGCCGGAGGTGTAGCAGATGATGGCGACGTCGTCCGCCGTGCCCTTGTCGACCTCGGCGTCGAAGTAGCCGGGGTGCTCGCGGTCGAACGTTCGCCCGGCCTCCTGCACCTCCTGATAGGAGCGGAGCCATTCGTACCGATAGCCGCCCAGGCCCCGGGGGTCGTCGTACACGACCGCGCGGAGCACAGGGAGCTCCTCGCGCAACGCCAGGATCTTGTCCACCTGCTCCTGATCTTCCGCGACGATCACGCTCACCTCGGCGTGGTTCCACACGTACGCGAGTTCCTTGGCGATGGAGTCCTGGTAGACAGGCACGGGCACCCCGCCCAGGCACTGGGCAGCCACCTGAGCCCAGTAGAGGCGTGGCCGGTTGTCCCCGATGACGGAAAGCCGATCCCCGCGACGGAACCCGACGGCCGCCAGCCCCAGCGCGAGGTCCCGGACCTGGTCGTGATACTGACGCCAGGTCCAGGTTTGCCAGATGCCTCGATCCTTCTCCCGGACGGCCGGACGGTCCCCCAGGTCTCGAGCGTTGCGCCGGAGCAACTGCGGAAGCGTGCTCGGATCAGCCACGTTGTCCTCCATTGGCCGCGCCCTTGCTGTCGCCCAGGTACGCCTTGATCACCTGCGGGTTCGCGCGGACCTCGTCCGGCGTGCCCTCGGCGATCTTCTGCCCCATGTCGAGCACCGCCACGCGGTCCGAGATGTCCATCACCACGCCCATGTCGTGCTCGATCAAGATAATCGTCGTGCCCCACTCCTGGTTCACATCGAGCACGAAGCGCGCCATGTCTTCCTTCTCCTCGTGGTTGCAACCCCCCATCGGCTCGTCCAGGAGCAGGACCTTGGGATCCAGCGCCAGCGCGCGCCCGAGCTCCACGCGCTTTTGCAGGCCGTAGGCCAGCGATCCGGTGGGGCGCCGGCGCAGGTCCTGGATCCTCAGAAAGTCAATGATGTCCTCGACCCTCCGTCGATGAGCCACCTCCTCCTTCTGAGCGAGCCCCCAGTACACGAACGAGGCGAAGACCCCGGACCTCATGCGCACGTGTCGCCCCAGCATCAGGTTGTCCAGCACCGTCATCCCCCGGAACAAGGCGATGTTCTGGAAGGTGCGCGCCACTCCCAGTTCGGCCAGGCGGCTCGCGCGGAGCCGCGTCACATCGGCGCCGTCGAGCATGATCCGGCCGGTGTCGGGATGATAGAAGGCGCTGATCATGTTGAGCAGCGTGGTCTTGCCAGCGCCGTTCGGGCCGATGACGGACAGGATCTCGCCTCGTCTGACCTCGAGGCTCACCCGCGTCACCGCCTGCACGCCGCCGAAGGCCTTGGACACCTCACTGATCTCGAGCTGAGCACTCATAGCCCGTCGCTCACGTAGAGGGCAGTCACGACAGCCACCGCTTCCGTCGCTTGTAGTGCTTCACGTCCCGATAGCTCTTGCGCTGGCCGACACCGGAGAGCCCCAGGTAGAACTCCTTGATGTCCTCGTTCTCGCTGATGGTCTGCCGGTCGCCGTCGAGCACGACGCGCCCGTTCTCCATGACGTAGGCGTACTGCGCGAACCGGAGCGCCACGGCCGCGTTCTGCTCGGCGAGCAGGATGGCCACGCTCTCCTCGCGGTTCAAGCGGCTCACGATCTCGAAGATCTCCGCGACCAGCATGGGCGCCAGCCCCATCGAAGGCTCGTCGAGCAGCATCAGCCTCGGATGGGCCATGAGCGCACGGCCAATGGCGAGCATTTGCTGCTCACCGCCCGAGATGTAGCCGGCCCGGGTGCCCCGTCGCTCCTCGAGCCTCGGGAAGTACCCATATACCATATCCAGGTCCTGCTTCGCCGAAACGCCGTTGCGGCGAGTGTACGCGCCCGTCAAGAGGTTCTCCTCCACGGTCAGGTGCTCGAACACGCGCCGCCCCTCCATTACCTGGACGATGCCACGCCGCACCACGTCCGCCGGATCCTGCCGGTGGATGGCCTCTCCCAGGAACTCGATGCTTCCCTTGGTCACGTCCCCCCGCTCCGTCCGGAGCAACCCGGAGATGCTCTTCAAGGTCGTGCTCTTCCCGGCGCCATTGGCCCCGAGGAGGGCCACGATGCCCCCCTCGGGGACCTGCAGGGACACGCCCTTCAGGACGAGGATCACGTGATCGTAGATCACCTCGACGTTGTTGACCGCCAGCAGCGCCCGGGAAGACTCGGCCACGTCGTGTCCTGCTAGTTCTCCTTGGAACAGTCACGCGCCGTATAGCCGAGCTTCTTGCCCTCCTCCACCGCCGCCGCCTCGAGCTTGGGCCGGACCACTTCGCGCATCGGCGGAACCCACTCCGAGACGATGTTCCACTTCTTGCCGTCCCACTGCTGGATGAGCACCGGGCCGTTGCCCTCATGATCCTCGCACGTCACCTTCACCGGATGGGTGAAGCCCTTCAGACCGAGCTCTTCCAGGCGCTTGTCGGTGATGTTCACGTGCTCCAGGCCCCACCGCACCTCTTCACCCGTGAGCGGCTTGTTTCCGAACTTGGCCATGGCCGTGCGGAACGCCTCGACCTCGTACATCGCGTTCACGACCCCGCGGTTGTAGAGCGCCTCGCCGACCTTCTCGCGGGGACCGACGTTCTTGCCCTTGTCATACACGAACTTGAAGATGTCCTGGTGGACCTTGAAATTCGTCCCTGGCGCATGGAACGTGGCACCCTTGTAACCCTTCGCGCCGTCTCCCGACGGAATCACGTCCGCCTCACTGGCCGACCACCAGTTGCCGATGAAGTGGTCCATCGGGTAGTTGATGGCGACCGCCTCCTTGACCGCCACCTGGTTCATGACGCCCCACCCCGACATGTAGATCCAGTTCGGGTTGAGCCGCCGCACCTGGAGCCACGTGGCCTTCTGCTCCTGGCCGGGATGGTCCACGGCCAGCAGGGTCAGCTCGAACCCGTACTTGTGCGCCAGCTCCTCCAGCGTGGGGTTGGCCT
>Ga0335077_10006284_pt1 | contig 14668 bp, 9 predicted proteins | sample Lox_Sample_31_FD_207151 | JGI IMG/M metagenome (GOLD analysis project Ga0335077, IMG submission 207151) | Soil microbial communities from Loxahatchee National Wildlife Refuge, Florida, United States - Lox_Sample_3.1 | ecosystem: Environmental > Terrestrial > Soil > Wetlands | place: USA: Florida... | reverse complement strand
ATAGGAGAGTCCGCGCGCGTGGTGGAAACTCTCGTAGTCCTGGCAGAAGTAGATGATCCCACGATGGTTCGTGTGGCTCAGGGCCATCGGCACCATGAAGGCATTGGAGAGAAGAACAAAATCGTAGGCGGAGAAATCTACGTCCTCCAGATTCTTTTGCGGCAAGACGCGAGCATGCAGAGGAAACCACAGCGGGCCGCCGGCGAAGGAGAATAGATCCGCGTCAATCCCCCGGCTGCCAAGGCGATTGATGAGTTCGAAGATGACCTTAATGCCGCCGCTGAGCGCGGTGCTGGGCGTGCAGAACAGAAGTCGCAATGCCGGGGTTCCCCTCTGCCACGAGTATGCCACGGAGGGCAGTCCGCAGATGGAACGAAAGATATTTACCACGGAGGCACGGAGTCAAAGAGGAAACAAGAAATATCCCCGTGTCTCTGTGCCTCCGTGGTGGAAGCCCATCTCAGCGGACGGCGCGCATGTTGCTTGAGGTGCCGCCGGCTGCCGGGATGTAGCACTTCAGGGTGTAGTCCATCACCATGCGGTCAGCATTGAATCGCCAGCCCAAGGTGCGGATGGTCCGCTTCATCCGTTTGATCCAGCCACGCGGAAGGCCGTCACGGTCGCGCTGGTAATAGAGCGGGATCACTTCCTCGCGCAGCACGCGATAGAGATCATCACGATCGCGGCTATCGTGAACATCCAGGTTGGTGTGGGTCCGGCCCGTCCCGATGGCGAAGCCGTTCAGGCCGTCATAAGCCTCGGCCCACCAGCCGTCGAGCACAGAGAGATTCAGGCCGCCGTTCAGCACGACCTTTTGCCCGCTCGTGCCGGAAGCCTCGAGCGGACGCCGCGGATTATTCAGCCACACATCCACGCCCTGCACGAAGTGCCGCCCGACGTTGATGTCGTAATCCTCGATGAAGACAAACTTCTCGGCGAACCGCGGATTGCGGGTCAGTTGCGCGATCCGCTGCAGCACCTGCTTGCCGGGTTCGTCGCGGGGATGGGCCTTCCCTCCGAAGACAAATTGCACCGGCCGCTTGGGATCATTCACCATGGAAGCGAGCATCTCAATATCGCCGGCGATCAGGTCGGCGCGCTTGTAGGTGGCGAAACGGCGGGCAAAACCGATGGTCAGCGCGTCCGGGCTGAGCACCCGCCCGAGGCGCTGCAGAGTCTCTGCCGGTTCTCCGCGGCGTTCCGCCTGCTCCATCGAGCGGCGGCGGACAAATTCCAGCAAGCGCGACTTCAGGCTCAGGTGGGTTTCCCAAAGCTCGCCGTCGTCCACGTTCTCAATGCCTTCCCACATCTTGGCCTCGCCGCTGTGTTCGTGCCAGCCGGTTCCCAGGTGGCGGTCGTAAAGGCGGAACATCTGCGGAGAAAGCCAGGTAGGAACGTGCACGCCATTAGTGATGTGGCCAATGGGAATGGCATCCTCGGCCTTGCCGGGGTAGAGGCCGGTCCACATGGCGCGGGAAACTTCGCCGTGCAAGGCCGAAACCGCGTTCGCGCGGCGCGAAAGCTTCAGCCCCAGCACGGTCATGCAGAATTCTTCGTGCGGGTTGGTCGGATGCTCGCGCCCCAGGGCGATCAGCGCATCATGGCTGAGTCCCAGAGCGTCGCGCAAAGGCCCCAGGTGCTCCTCAATCAGGTCAGAGTTGAAGCGGTCGTGGCCGGCGGGAACCGGAGTGTGAGTGGTGAACACCACTTCGCGGGAAACGCGGGGCACCGCCTGCTCGAAGTTCAGCCCTTCTTCCTGCATGCGGCTGCGCACCGCTTCCAGCACTACGAACACGCTGTGTCCTTCGTTCAAATGCAGCACTCCGGGCGTGATGCCCATCGCCTTCAGGGCGCGGAAGCCGCCCACGCCCAATAGCAGTTCCTGCCGCACTCGCACGCGCGAATCTCCGCCGTAAAGGCGCGAGGTAAGCTCACGGTCCTCTGGAGCGTTGCCCTCGACGTTGGAATCGAGCAACAACAAATCGCAGCGCCCTACCTTCATCCGCCAGACTTTGGCGCGCAGAGTCCCGCTGCGGGTTTCAATCTGGACGGCCACCGGCAGCCCGTTGGTGCCAATGGCAGGCTCCATGGGGAGCTGGTTGATGTCGGTGTGAATGTAATCTTCCTGCTGCCAGCCATTGCGGTCGAGATGCTGCCGGAAGTATCCCTGGCCATAAAACAGCCCGATGCCGACTAGCGGAATCCCCAAGTCAGACGCGCTCTTAATATGGTCGCCGGCCAGCACCCCCAAGCCGCCCGAATACTCCGGAATGGAAACATGCAGGCCGAATTCCGCCGAAAAATAAGCCACCGGCCGCGGCCGCAGAACCCCCGCATGACGCGCTCCCCAGGTACGGTCAGCCTCCAGGTACTCACGCTGCCGGCGATAGGCGTAGTTAATCCGGCTGTGGAGCACCAGTTCACGCGCCCGCTTCTCGATTCCGGACAACGGAATCTCTGACAGCAGGGCCACCGGGTTGTGGTTGAGCTGCCGCCAGCGGACGGGGTCGAGATCACGGAAAAGGCTGCTGGTGTCGTGGTCCCAGCACCACCATAGGTTGCGCGCCAGCGTCCACAGCCGCTCCTGCACGGGGGCGATGAAGCGGTCCAGGGTGCGGGCTTCGTTCACCACCGGCGCCACCTGCGATGCCGCCTCCACCAGCATGCGGATTTCGTCTTCGCGAAACGCGCGGGCCTCGATACTCTGGCAGACCAGCACCCCCTGCAGCACTCCACGGTCAATCAGGGGCACGCCCAGAAACGACTTGTAGATTTCCTCGCCGGCCTCCTTGAAATACTTGAAGCGCGGATGGCTTTGCGCCTGCTCCACCGCTACCGGGCGCACCTGCTCGGCCACTAGGCCGGCCAATCCTTCGTTCAGCCCCATGCGCAGCGTGCCGATGCATTGCGGGCGCAGTCCCACCGTGGCCGCCAGCACCAGGTTGGCGCGGTCCGGCTCGAGCAGATAGGCGGAGCAGACGTCGCTATCAAACCGCTTCGCGATCAGGGCCACCACATTCATGAGGGTTTCGGCGGGTTTGCCACCCTCGGCGGCGAGTTTGCCGAGTTCCTCGAGAGTCAAAACATAGCTGGAGAGATTCACCGTAGCGGTCTGGCTCATGTCCTGAAATTCCCTTTTTCGGCTGGATGCAAGGTCGTGGCGCAAATTTAAGCGCCTGATTCCGATTCTAAACGGCAGACTGCCGGGCGGCTAGGTTACGGCTGTGCGCAACCGCCGGCAGAGCCGCGGTTGAGACTCAAACTGGTTACTTGGGGAGGCGTCCACCGCCTCGGAGAGACTCTAGGAGCACGGGCAGCACGAGTCCAATCGAAATTGTTGATCGGAGAGATTTTGGATTGAGTTGTGACCGCCAGAGAATACTGAGAACCGGGAACGGGCAACTGAGAACTAGTTTTCACCCAGGAAAAAAGTCTCCACTACAAGGGAACCGGTAAGCCAAATCGCCGCCAGCCTCATTCCGCCATAAACCGAATACAAACCGGCGCCGATACCTTGAACTCCTGGCCGGTAGGCGTTAGACGGCCCGACTGGGGATCGATCTGGAATTCGACGATATTGTCCGACTCCTGATTCGCCACGAACAGCCGGGTCCCGCTGGGGTCAATCTCGAAGTTGCGCGGTTCTTTGCCTTGAGTCGGGGTGTAAGCGACAAAGGTCAGTCTGCCTGACTTCGGGTCAATCGCGAACAGCGCAATGCTGTCGTGCCCCCGGTTCGACACGTAAAGAAACCTGCCGTTGGGGTGGATCACGATCTCCGCGCTGGTGTTCTCGCCTTTGAAGTCAGGTGGGAGTGTTGGCACGACCTCCAGTTTCTTGAGTACTCCGTTCTTGGGATCATAGGAAAAGCTCGTGATGGTGGCCTTGATCTCGGAAATCACGTAAACGAACTTGCCGCTGGGAGCAAACGCGATGTGCCGGGGCCCCGCGCCGGGATCGACTTTCGCGAAAGGCGGATCGTTCGGAGTGAGAGAGCCCTTGGCGGCATCGAAGCGGTACACCAAAATTTCATCGAGCCCCAGATCGGCGTTGAGGGCGAACCGGTTGTCCGGTGAAAGATCGATCCAGTGGGCGTGCGGCCCTTCCTGGCGGGCGTGGTTGGGGCCGGAACCCTGGTGCTGGTCGAAGGCGGAAGCCTCGCCCAGGCGGCCATCCGCCAGCACGGGAAACACCGCCACGCTGCCGCTGCTGTAATTGGCCACGAGCGCAAATTTTCCCGTGCGGTCCAGGGCAATGTAACAGGGATCGGTGCCGCGTGAAGCCACTTCGTTCAAAAACGCCAGTTTGCCAGTGGCCCGGTCGATGGCGAACGCGCTCACGCCTCCGCTGGCCTGGCCTTTGTAGGTCTGGCCTTCATTCACTGCGTAAAGCCATTTGCGGTTGGGATGGATCACCAGAAACGATGGATCTTTGGTTTGTGCGGCAACGCCCAGCGGCGTCATCTGGCCGGTGCCGGCGTCATAGCGATACACATAAATGCCCTGGCTTCCGCGCTGCGAGTAAGTGCCAACGTAAACCAGATATTTGTTGTTGGTTTGAGCGGAAGCGATCATCGGAATTGCCGCGAAAGTTGTAACCAGCAGCGTGAGGAGACTACGGGTCATTTCCATGGCATCCATGAAACCGCATAAGCCGGAGAAGCGCAAGCGGACTGGTCTCGGCCCCATCTATGTTTTCCCTGCGACCTTCGCGGCCGTTCTCCGTGTTCTCGCCGATTTAGGGTTTTGATCTTGGCCACGGAAAGGGCAAAACCTTAAATCGCCGAGAACGCAAGGAACCCCCACCGAGGTCGCTGAGCGAAAACTCTATTCGGTTGTGGGAGGGCGCTATTCAGCCGTCAGAATTGAGAAGCCCTCGAACTTGTATTCCCGGCGGCCGTCTTGCACGGTGTACTTCGCTTTCCCGGATTGCACCTGCTGCATGGCTTCGGCCAGGCGGGTGAGCATTTCCGGTTTCTCCGCGGGGAAGTTGTGCGAGGGCAACAGAAGATCAAGCTGCGGAACCAGCGCCGCCAATCTTTTCACTGAATTCCGATAGTCGGCCACATTGGTCTCCGGCACGTAGAGGAAAATCGGGCCGGCGTAAAAGGTGTCCCCGGTAAAGAGCAGCCGGTTCGCCCGGTCGAGCAGGCAGAGAGCATCAGGAGTGTGGCCGGGCGTGAGCAGGACCTCTAGTTTGCGGCTGCCCAGGTCGATGACGTCGCCGTCTTTCACGAAATGCGAAATATGGAACTCCGGGATCGCGTAATTCCCGGGCCGGAAGCCCGGTGGCAGAGCGCCGCAGAATCGCTCGGGAACCACTGCGTCCTTGAGTTCTTTGTGGGAAGCGCCTTTCTCATTCCTGCGGGTAAAGGGCGTGTCCACCCCAAGGATGTCCTGGAACTGCCAGTCGTCGCCGATGTGATCGAAGTGAGTGTGCGAGTTCAGCACGCTGACGTGCAGCGGCGTGAGCTGCGAAACCACCTCGCGTATGTTTCCCATACCCAGGCCAGTATCGAAGAGCAGCGCACGTTTCTCACCCAGGATGAGATACGAAATCACTTCCTCATATTGATGCGGCTCATAGATCGCAAAGACTCCCGGACGAACGCGGTAAACCTCGAACCAGTTGCTGGTCACCGGCACTCTCTCGAGCCGCTTGTAGCCCGCCCGCGGCAAGTCGCGGCACCAGTCGGGAGGCAAAGGCTCGCCCTTAGCCTCAGCCCGCGCCGGAGGAGTCGGCTGCTGGGCAGCCCTTAAGGCGGGCGACAACAACAGCAGGAGCATGAGGAAGACAGCCGCTGCCAGCAGCGGCCCGGGTTGTTTCATGCAGGAGATGTTCCTTGCGCTCTTGGCGATCTTAGCGGTTCAAAGTGATAACCGCAAAAATCACCTGAGGAGACAGAGAAAGAGGGGCTAACGACCGAAGACTGACGACTGACGACCGAAGACTGATGACCAACGACCGAAGACTAGCTACTCGCCTTGCGCTCGTCGCGTTCGATAACTCCGTCTTTGATGTAGATCACGCGGTGCGCGTACTCGGCAATGTCGTGCTCGTGGGTGACCAGCACGATGGTGTTGCCTTCCGCGTGCAGGCGGTCGAACAGGGCCATGATTTCATTGCCGGTCTGCGAATCCAGGTTGCCGGTGGGCTCGTCCGCCAGGATGATCGACGGCTTGTTGACCAGGGCGCGGGCCACCGCGACACGCTGCCGCTGGCCACCGGAAAGCTCGTTAGGTTTGTGGCTCATGCGATCGCCCATGCCCACCGCGGTGAGTGACTCTTTGGCGCGCTGCACGCGCTCCTCGGACGGGACGCCGGCGTAAATCAGCGGCAGCTCCACGTTGTGCAGGGAGGTGGCGCGGGCCAGCAGGTTGAAGGTCTGGAAGACGAACCCAATCTCTTTATTCCGGATGCGGGCCAGTTCGTCGTCATCCAGTTCGCTGACCTGCTGGTTGTTCAACCAGTACTGGCCTTTGCTGGGGGTGTCAAGGCAGCCGATCAGGTTCATCAGCGTCGACTTGCCCGAGCCCGATGGGCCCATAATGGCGACATATTCGTTGCGCCGAATCTGGAGATTGACCCCACGCAACGCCTGCACCTGCTGCTCTGAGCCCATGTCGTAGGTCTTCCACAAGTCTTCGGTGAGGATCATGCAGTTGTCGGGAGTGGCCGACACCACGGGCTGCGAGAAATTCAGGACCTCAGCGGTTGCCATTTTCTTCTCCTGGTTGTCTTGGGCCACTCGGCCGGCTCCAGTGCAACTGGTCTTGTGTTGGACGGACGACAGCTTCGGTCGTTAGTCGCTGTTCGTTAGTCGTTAATCGTCAGTCGTTGGCCATTATGCTTCTGTTTGTATGTGTGGGGCGGGTCTTTGACCGGCCCAACCGGGGCGAAGCCCTGGTTCCACATCAACTGCTAGCTCTCATCCTCGTCCGCCTTCTTCGGGGCCGAATTGTCCACTTTCACCTGGGCGCCCGGTTTCAGGGTGCGCAGCACCTTGTAGCTGCCGGTCACAACTTCGTCGCCTTCCTTCAGCCCGCTGGTGATCTCAATGTCGGAGGCTCCTGCAATCCCGGTTTGCACCGGCACGAACTCCGCCTTGTGGTTGCGCAGCACAAACACACCCTGAAGTTCCTCTTTGCCGGCGTCCTTTGGCGGATCGCTGCGCGGCACGGCCGCTTCCACGGTTCCCTTTCCATTAGAAGGTTGTTCTAGGTCGGACTTGCGACGAATTGTGAGTGCCTGAATGGGAATCGAGAGCGCCTGGCTCCGCGAAGCCGTCGTAATCTTGGCCGTCGCCGAAAGGCCGGGACGCAGGCTCGGCGGCGGGTTCTGAAGCGTCACCACCACTTTGAAGTCTTTCGCTTCCTCGCTGGCGGTGTTCTGCTGCGAGGTGGAAACACCGGTGGAACGAATGATGGCGTTGTTGCCGATTTCTGTCACCACTGCCTTGAAAGTCTTCTTGGGAATGGCGTCAATCATGACCTCAGCCGGCTGCCCGAGTTTGACGTTGACCACGTCGGTCTCATCCACGTTGACTTCGGCGGTGATGACCGACATGTCGGCGATCGTCATCAGCGTGCTGCCGGGCGAGTTCTGGATACCGATGACAACCGTTTCACCTTCGCGCACAGGCAGGTTGGTGACCATGCCGTCGTAGGGAGCGGCATAGGTGGTTTTTTGCAGCACATCGGAGACGCGGGTCAGATTGGCGGCGTTCTCGCCGATGTGGCGTTCGGCTGATTCCTTCTGGGCTTTAGCCTGGGCGACCTTGGCTTCCGCCTGCACCAGGCCGGCCTGGGCGGTTTGATAAGCGGCTTTCTGGCTGTCGTAATCCGACTTGGCGATGAGGGCGGCTTTGTATAGACCCTGGGAGCGTTGCCAGTCGAGTTGGGCCTTCTCCGCGTCCGACTTGGCGCGGTTCAGGTCGGCCAGTGATGTATTCAGGGCGGCATCGGCGGCAATCGCGTCGGTCCGGGCGGCTTCCAGCGAGGCGCGGGTCGCACTCACGTCGGCCGTGGACTGCACGTTCTCCAGTTGCGCCAGCAATTGTCCCTTCTTCACGTGGTCGCCTTCCTTCACGTACAAGTGGGTAATCTTTCCGAAGGCGTTGGCGCCGACGTTCACGTAATTCTTCGGCTTAATTTCGCCGGAAGCGCTGACCACCGCCGCCAAATCCATGGCCTGCGCCTTCGCGGTCTGAACGGAAACTACATTCTTGTGGCTCTGATAGACCGAAAACCCGATAATGGCCGCGAGCACAACCGCCACCCCTGCCCCGATCGCGACCTTCTTCCAAGTGCTCATGTCTCCTCTGGTTAGCCCTCGAACGAGGGTATGAATTCTGTGGCCGATTCAGGCCGCGCCACCGGCCTTTGCCGATTCCCCGGGGAGCCGCGTACCCATCCATGGACACTGGTATCCGGCCCGCACTCTGCTGAAGAGAGAAGCGCACATCATCACATACGGAGCGGCCAGCAAGAAAGTTCCAACCGCGGTACACAGAAGGAGCGCAATTCCCTGGAGAACCCAAAAAGGCCAACTCCGCATATTATAGCTTGCGACGGCGGGAAAAAAGTGCCGCCGCAGCTTTTCAGAACTTTCTTCGTCACCCCGAATGTGTTGATCCGCCCAGACTTAGACCCCGGCGTCGGCGGCGGAGGTAGGCAGGCTTTGCCTTGCTTTTGCACCCCGCCGGACATAAAATGGCGGAAGTTCGTGTCTCCTCAGAAGGAGTAGCCCCGTCTATGTACCAGGTAGGTTTGAGTAACCGTCTTTTCTTTGTATTCCTGCTAGTGCCGATTATGGGGCTCGGGACGGCTGCAAGTGCGCAGGATGGAAAATCACAAGATAACAGTCAACCGGCTTCCACAACTTCCCAGGGGCAGGGAAGCGAGCAAGTCGATCCGCTGAAGCGGCCGGTTTCCGAAAAGCAACGCAGGGAAAACGCCAAGTCGCTGAAGCAGGAATTGAGCAAGGAATATCGCAAGTGGCTGGATGAGGACGTGCGCTGGATCATCACCGATGAGGAGCGCGCCGCCTTCAAGCAGCTTTCCAACGACGAGGAGCGCGATCAGTTCATCGAAGCCTTCTGGCAGCGTCGCGATCCCACTCCCGATACCGAAGAGAACGAATTCAAGGAAGAACACTACCGGCGTATAGCGTATGCCAACGAGCACTTCGCCGCCGGCATCCCCGGATGGAAAACGGACCGCGGCCGCATTTACATCATGTATGGGCCGCCGGACGAAATCGAGGCGCATCCCTCAGGCGGAAGTTACGAGCGCCCCATGGAAGAGGGCGGCGGCGAGACTTCGACCTTTCCCTTCGAAGACTGGCGTTACCGCTATATCGAGGGCATCGGCCAGGAAGTGATCATCGAGTTCGTGGATGACTGCATGTGCGGCGCCTACGAGATGACCATGGACCGGTCGAAGAAAGACGCCCTGTTGTACACGCCCAACGCCGGTCTGACCCTCTACGAGCAGATGGGCATGGCGAGCAAAGCGGACCGCTTCACCAATGGCGGTCTGGAGCGGTTGGGAACCGGGCCCCTCAGCAGCGACCTGCAGACCAAAGAGTTCGACCGCCTGGAGCAGTTTGCCAAGCTAAACGCGCCGCCTCCGGTGAAATACAAAGACCTGGAAGAGACGCTGGTCAAGCACAAGGTCATCGTGAATCTGATGCCCTTCGATGTGCAGGCTGATTTCGTGAAAGTGACCGGCGATACGGTGCTGGTCCCGATCACCATCCAGATCAAGAACCGCGACATCACCTTCGTGAACAAAGACGGGGTGCAGCGCGGCACGGTGAATATTCTGGGCCGAGTAACGTCTTTGAGCGGGCGCATCCTGCAGACCTTCGAAGACCCGGTGCAGGTGGACGTTCCCGCGGAGTTGCTGCCGCAGGTGGCGGAGAATTCCTCGGTCTATGGAAAGGCCCTGCCGCTGCGTCCCGGACGCTACAAACTGGATATCGTGGTGAAGGACGTCAACGGCGACCGCATGGGCACGTGGAGCCATGGGATCATCGTTCCCGACTACTCCGACGAGAAGCTGGAAGCGTCTTCGCTGATCGTGGCCGACCTGGTGGAACCTGTGCCCACCAAGTCCATCGGCACGGGTATGTTCGTGATCGGCAGCACCAAAGTGCGGCCGCGCGTGGCGCCCGCGGATGGCCAGCCGGCAGTTTTCAAGCGCAACCAGAAGGTCAACTTCTGGATGCAGGTTTACAACCTCAACGTGGACGAAAAGACCCACAAGCCTTCGGCTACGTTCCAGTATGATGTCGTGAACGCCGCGACCAACAAACCGGTGATTCAGACGACCGAGTCCACCGACAAGATGGGCAACGTCGGCGATCAGGTGACGCTGCAGAAATCGCTCTCCGCGGCCAACCTGGCGCCCGGGATTTATCGCATCGATATCAAGGTGAATGACAATATCTCCAAGCAGACGGTCGGTCCGTCGGCGACGTTTGCCGTAGAGTAACTTCCCCCGGGAGTGGTGCCTCCCGCAAGGCGGTGGTCATGCTCCGTAAACTCGGCTGCTTGTTTGTGACGCTGGGCCTGGCGCTGCCCGTGTGGGCGGCCCAGCAGCCCGGTTCGATTTCCGGCTATGTACACAACGCCACCGGCATCCCGCAGATGGGCGCCATGGTGGAGGTTTTCGGCGCGGCTTTTCACACTCTGCAACTGTTCACCGACGAAACCGGTTTCTACAACGTAGGCGGACTGGTGCCTGGTGTGTACAGAGTGCGGGTTTCGGCGCCGACCTTTATGCCTGCCTTGCGGGAGCGCGTGCCGGTGCGCGCCGGCGGGCACGCGGTGGTGAATCTGACGCTGAGCACATTGTTTGACTTCATCAGCGTCGCTCCCGCTCGCGGCGGTTCCGACGAAGACAACTGGAAGTGGGTGCTGCGCTCAGCCTCCAATCGGCCTATCCTGCGGGCCCTTGAGGAGAACCGCCCGGCTGGCGAAAAGAGCAAAGACAGCGACCTCCGCGGCACGCTCTCATTCTTTGCCGGTTCGCCTTCGGCCGGATTCGGCAGCTCCTCCGACGCCACCACCAGCTTCCGCATGGAGAAGTCAATTTTCTCCTCGGGAACCGTGGCCCTTAGCGGCGACGTGGGTTATGGCAGCGGCATTCCTGCAGCCGTGCTGCGGGCTTCCTATGCCAGCCACCTGGTTGACGGCAGCGGGCCGGAGATGGCCATCACGGTTCGTAATTTAGCCTCCCCGGCCGGCAGCCTGCCCAATGCCGACCTGCAGGCGCTTTCTCTGACCGCGGCCGACAACCTCAACCTGGGCGACGTTCTGGAGCTTCGCTTTGGCAGCGAACTGCAGACCATCCAGTTCATGGGGCGGGTCACCGCCATGCAGCCTTTCGGCATGGCCGATCTGCATCTCTCTCCCAATACGGTTGTGGAGTACCGCTACACCAGTTCTGAGCCCGACCGCCGCATTGAAAAAGGGTTCGATTCGGCTCCAGCCGATTTCAGCGAGTCCGGCCCCCATGTGAGCCTGGCCGGCTTCCGTCCCGCGATCGAACGCTCCCATCACCAGGAAGTTTCTCTGTCGCGGCGAATCGGCAAGAACAGCGTCCAGCTTGCCGCTTACTACGACCGGGTGATCGACCCGGCCCTGACTGGCGTAGGCGAAGCTTCCGTTGAGGGCGGCGATGTCCTGCCCGACCTCTATTCCGGAACCTTCACTTACCAGGGAAAAGACCTGAACACTCACGGCGTGCGGATCGTGGCGCAGCGCAAGCTGACGCCGAACCTCACCGCCACCATGGATTACGAGTTCGGCGGGGCTTTAGACCTCGAAAAGCAGGGCGCGGACCTGCAGGACGCCCGCAACTGGATGGAAGTGAAGAACCGCCACAGCATGGCCGGCAAGATCAGCGGCACTTTGCCGCGCGCGAAGACCTTCTGGATTACCTCGTACCGCTGGACGGATGGCCAGCCCCTTACCCCGGTCGATATGTTCGACGAGTCGCCGGGCCAGGCCGACCCCTATCTCAGCTTCTTCCTGCGGCAACCGATTCCCGGCACCGGCTTCTTCCCCGGTCATGTGGACGCGCTCATTGACGTGCGCAACCTCCTGGCACAGGGTTATGTCCCGGTGCTCGGCCAGGATCATCGGACCGTGTATCTGGTTCAATCCGCCCGCGCGGTTCGCGGCGGCGTCGAATTCACCTTCTAAATTTTTCCTGCTCGTGTAGGGACGGGGCTTGTCCCGTCCCACGAGCGAAGCGAGCAAGACCAGACCAAGCAGGATCCTGACCTCGGCAATTCAACCGCCTGCCTTAATTCCCACTGCCGCCATCTGCCTTCCCGTAATTCCCTTCTCAGCCCGGTGCGAAAACAGCAAGTCCACGCGGCAGGCTGTGCACAAGGACGAAGTGAAAATGGCCCCCTTCGGTACTCCTGCCTCCAGCAGTTGTTGACGGTTCGATTCCACGAGGTCCAGGAAAATTTTCTTAGGTAGTTCGCTGTGCCCGGGGGCGCGCGCAGTCAGAAAGAGCAGGGGATACTTCTCGCGCACTTCGTCGGACTCTTTCACTTCACGAAAAAGACTGGAGGCGTATCTGAACTGCGACTCGAACTGCCCGCGCACTTCCGGGCCGACCTGGAAACAGCAGCCGTGAATCCCCGGCCCGATAGCGGCCTGCAGGTCGCGTGGCAGGGTTCCGAAGCAGCGCCGCATTTCGCCCACGCCTTTCTCCACGATGCGCTTTACCGTTCCGCGCCAGCCGGCATGGAACACGCCGATCGCGCGGCGCTTGCGGTCCACCAGAATCACCGGCAGGCAATCGGCAGTCAACACTGCGAGGAGCAGACTCGGAGTGGCGCTGATCAGGCCATCGCCGGCGAGAGGTTGCGCCGGCGGCGCATCCACGCAGTGAATAATGTCGGAGTGGACTTGCCGCAGCGTAACCATCGGCCACGATTTCTTGCCTGGGAAGGCGCCGAGCTGCCGCAGAAAATTATTGCGGTTGCGTTCTACGGCTGCCCGGCTGTCATCCTTGGTGAATCCCAGGTTGAGAGTACGGCCCCCGTACCCCCGCGAAGCTCCGCCCGGGCGAGTGCTGAATCCATGCACCAGCCAGGGGATTTTTTCCAACCTCGGAACGCGAAGAATGCTTACGGAAGACTTGCCAAGAACCGCCACCAAACCATATTAACAATCAGCCGTAGCGCTGGCGTCCCGCCGGCAGGCCTAAGCATTTCTGATTGTTGATTTCTGATTGCTGAGTGGACGCTAGGAAGCCATATTGTCGATTTCCGATTGCCGACTGAGCAGCAGAAGGCAGTTGCAATCAACAATCAAAAATCATCAATCAACAATCTACCTTCGTGCCCCTGCGCTCGTATAAACTCGTCTGTTCATTCTTCCGGAGGCAGAACATGCGTTTGTTTGCTCTATTCCTTGCATTGTGTGTGGTTCCGGTTCTTGCCCAGCAGCCTGATTCAAATCCCGCCCCCAGCACGAAGAAAACCACCGCGAAGCCTGAAGCAGCAAAAACGCCGGAAGCCCAGCCCCCCTCCAAAGCTCCCGAAACTGCCGCCGAAGAACACAAGCCGGAGCCCGCGACTGCTGAGACCGAAAAGGACAAAGAAGAACACTACGATGTAAGCGAAGTGCCGCCGGTCGTAACCCATCACCAGGTGAGCGTGAACGGAAAAGAATTGAAGTACACGGCCACCGTCGGCCGGCTGCCGATCAAACGCGCCGACGGCAAAATCCAGGCCGAGATGTTCTTCGTCGCCTACACCCTGGATGGCCAGCCGGCCAACAAGCGCCCGTTGACCTTTGCCTTCAACGGCGGTCCGGGATCGGCCTCGGTGTGGCTGCACATGGGAGCGCTGGGGCCGCGCCGCGTGGTGATGCAGCCGGACGGCTTCATGCCCGCCGCCCCTTACAGGATGGAAGACAATCCGTACACGCTGCTGGACAAGAGCGACCTGGTGCTGGTGGATGCCATCGGCACCGGCTTCAGCCGCGCCGCCAACGCGGAACTATTCAAAAAGTTCTGGGGAGTGAAGGGCGATATCGATTCTTTCAGCGAATTCATCCGCCTTTACATCACCCGCTATGAGCGCTGGACCTCGCCGCTGTTCCTGTTTGGCGAAAGCTATGGCACAACCCGGTCGGCGGGCATCTCCGCGTATCTTGCCGACCACGGGATTTCCTTCAATGGCATCACCCTGCTTTCCATGGCGTTGAATTTCGAGACCTTGGAAGACACCAAAACCAACGACCTGCCCTATGTGCTGCTCATCCCGTCCTTCACCATGATCGCGGGCTACCACCACAAGCTACCGGCCGATCTGGAGAGTGACATGGCCAAGGCGCGGGAGGAGTCCGAGCGCTGGGCGGCGAATGACTATGCCCTGGCCCTGGCCAAGGGAGACGCCCTTACACCGGATGAACGGCAGAAGGTGATTGATGAAATGTCCCGTCTTACTGGCCTGAGCAAAGAGGTGATCGACGAGGCCAACCTGCGAATCGATGTACCGAAGTTCACTCACTACCTGCTGATCGACCAGAAACTACGCGTAGGCCGCCTGGACGGCCGTTTTACCGCACCCGATCCCAAGGGACTGCTGGATACGCCCTTTGACGATCCCACCGAGCCTGCCATTTTGCCGCCCTATACC
>Ga0335077_10006283_pt1 | contig 14670 bp, 9 predicted proteins | sample Lox_Sample_31_FD_207151 | JGI IMG/M metagenome (GOLD analysis project Ga0335077, IMG submission 207151) | Soil microbial communities from Loxahatchee National Wildlife Refuge, Florida, United States - Lox_Sample_3.1 | ecosystem: Environmental > Terrestrial > Soil > Wetlands | place: USA: Florida... | reverse complement strand
ACAGCAGCCAGGCGCGATGCTCGGGCTCGCTTTCCAGGCGCGCCAGAATCTGGTCCACGCTGGCGGGGCTCTTGGGCAGGTTGTAGCCCGCGAGCGTAATCTCCAGCGAAGCCGCGCGCACGTTCAAATCGTTGGCGTTGATCGCCGTATTGAGCAACCCTCCGAGCGGGCCCTTGGCCACGTCGAGCTGCCCGTACCAGGAAGGCACGTTCCTGTCGATCAGCTCGATAGCGCCTTCGTAATGATTGATGGCGCGCTCCATGAGAAGCTGCGCTTGCTGCTGCGGGCTCATCGAAGGCAGCGCCTCGATCTCGTGATCGGAAAGCTTTGGAGCGGAAGCCGCCCGCGGGCTGCTCTTCAGCTGGCCAGCCTGCGCCGCCAATGTGGCGGGATGGGCCGCCGCAAACATGGCGCCAGCGATACCGAAGCACACAAACCGGCGCACGAACGTCATCAGCTCGATTGTCATTTGAGGATGCCTCAAGCCCAGCGTAAGCATCCGTGTTGCCAGCGGCAATAGTACGGGCTTGCCACGCTGTGGGCGCCTCTGGCGGTTGGCAGAGTGCGGCGCCGCACCCCCTCCCCCCCTTTTTTCTCAAGAATATCATTCTAAAGCAGTTATTTCTTCGCGTTGGACAACGATGTGATTCTAAAAGACTTAATCGCGCGCATTTTTCGGGACCGGGATTCTTGAAAAGTGCTGATTTTGAATGCCTTATCGAAGCTGGCCGCCTTGCGCGGGTGCCGACCGGAGACGAGCTTCGCAACGATATCATTACACGGGAGTTATTCTTATCTGGCTGCAAGAGCATCAAAAGACGGTGCTTAGGCAGGATTCCGCCGGGGATAGCAGCCTTTGCGGGGGAAGAAACGTTTGCGCTACGCAGCGGACGGCGACGGCGCAATTGGAGAATGAAACGGCGCGAAAGAAGGTAAGCAAAAGGGCGGGCGTGGCGCTCTTGTGCGCGAGTCATATGCGATGTTATCTGGAGAGTAAACTGGGTTCAACATGGTTGTGATGTGGATAACTCCGGGCCTGTGGAAAACCTTCTCGACGAGTGAGGGGCGGTGAGGATAAGCAAGAATAAAGACCCCACCTTTCCAACCGCGAAAGGTGGGGCACCCGCAAAACCGTCTCGCGTCTAAGGTGGGCCACCCTCCGATTGCCACACCGCGGTCCATTGAGGCAGTGTATCCTGCCGATTTCATAGCGCAGCACGATCCTGCGGGGAACATGAGATACGGTCTAGCCATTGCGATGTTGTTGGCCCTTCCCTGCTTGGGGCGAGCCGCCTTCGGCCAAGCGAATGGCGAACGAGGCGCGGCGCAGGGCGCTTCGCGCAGTGCTGCGAATTTCCTGCCGGGACGGCGGCTAACGAATGCGGCGAAGGCTGCGCTGGCCGCGTGCCTGAAGAAAAGTCCGGGGCAGTTTTCGATCATGGCCATCGCCGACGATCGTGAGGCTTATCGTTACGCACAGGATTGGCGAGACGTTTTTCTTGGCGCGGGGTGGCGCGGCGCGAACGGCGACACGCTCATCGGGACTTTCACCATTGCCGGCGGGAAGTGGACGGGCATGCGCGTGAGCATGCGCGGCGATCCGCAAACGGGAGAAGCGCCGGGAGAGGCTTCTCCCGAAGCGACGTTTGCGCGTTGCGTGGAGGCGCGGCGGGATATTCCGGCGGGCGGCCGCATCCTTCGGTATAAGGATCGGCCGGCGGGCGCGGTGGAGATTCAGGTGAGCGCGGAGGCGGGGCGGTGAGAGGGGAAAAGCCTCAGGTCTCCCGACAAAGACCGTCGGGCGACCTGAGCTACAAAGGCGGCATGCCCAGACGTGGCTGGGCCGCCTGGGGCCGAACTGCAGATTCCTCACCGCCATCGGCAAAGAACGCCGCTAGGTTCGGAATGACAACGTGATGCGGATTGCGCGGCAAGACGCGGAGGAAAAGCCTTAGTCTCCCGCGACTTCTTTTTTGCGTGCGCCAGGGCGCGGGGCGGCGGGCGACCTGAGCTACAAAAAACGCACGGCCGGGAGCGGCTGTGCCACCGCGATCAGGCGAGGCCGGCTTTGTACAGGGCGACGAGCTTGGCCCAAGCTTTCTCGGCATCGGGCATGTTGTAGATGGGGCCTTGGGCGTCGGCGGGCATGTCCTTCACGCACCAGCCGTGTTTGGAGGAATAGACTTCGATCTCCGCGGGCACATGCGCGGCGGCAAAGGATTCGCGCAGCTTGTCTTTGGCGTCGGGCTGGCGCATGTCGTCGTTGGAGGCGATGCCGAAATACATACGCGCCTTGATCTTGGACGCCAGCAGGTGGGGACTATCGGGTTTGTCGGTCACGAGCCCGCCGCCGTGGAACGATCCGCCGGCGCCCACGCGATTGGGCACGGTCGCGCAGGTCTTCACCACCAGCGGCCCGCCCATGCAGTAGCCTTGGGTGCCGATCTTCTTGGATTTGTTCACCTGCTTTTGCATATCGAGCCAGGCGATGAAGGCCGTGGCGTCTTTTTCGCAGGCGCCCGGCGCGTTAATGGAGGCCATGAGCGGCTGAATCTTGGCCATGTCGGTCTGGAAGTTGAAGGTGGCGGTATTTTCGACCGCCGGGCCCGGCTTGACGCGATAGAAGGGATTGGGCACCAGCACGCTGTAGCCTTCGGCAGCAATACGTTTGCCGATGTCGCGCATCGACGGGCGCAGGCCGAAGGCGTCGGTCCAGATCACTACGCCGGGATGCGATCCGGCGGTGGGATAGATGAAGGCGGCGTCGCAGGTGCCGTCCGGCGTCTTGATCTGCACGTCGGTCTCGGTGACGGCCATGGCGGCCGATGCGGTGCCCGTTCCCGCGGCGGCGGCAATGCCGGCGGCCACGGACATGGCGATGAAATCGCGCCGCGAGACGTCCGAGGACTCCTCGGGCTGGTCGGACTTATTGGGGTCGTCCATGATTGGCTCGCTCATTTGCGGAGCTCCTTTGGGGGGATGTGTTGTTTTGCAGAAAGCTCGCGGCGGGATGGCCTGGCGAGCGCTTCTTCGCGGAGAACGCTATGCCAGCGGTACGCGCGTGTCAAGGTGGCCTTGGGGCAGGCCTGTGGACATCTCCGCCGCGCTTTCGCGGTCGCTTATGGGCCGTTTGCGGACCGGGCGCGGGATCGCCTCGTAATCGCCGTTCGTTTACGAAAAGTCCGGACCGGCCCAAAAGGTGCTGGACCGGAACTTTCTCGCAACTTTGCCGCAAAGGGGGCTTTTAAGGCAGTCCCAATCGTGTAGCATCTAGCCTGTGAAAGCACGCGCCGCAACCTCGACCCACAAGAAAGTGGTCGTGGATTTAGCCGACCGCAGCTCGTTGCAGGGCTACGTCAATCCTCTGCGGCTGCCCGGCGATCCGCTCGACGTTCTCACCACACAGGGCGAGCACCGCGAAATTCCGTTGCGGGAAGTGCGGGCCGTCTATTTCGTGCGCGACTTCACCGAGGACTACGAGCCCGAGCGCAAGGCCTTTCTCAGCCGGCCCAAGCTCGACGGCCTGTGGGTGCGGCTGAAGTTTCGCGACGGCGAAACGCTCGAAGGCGTGGTCACCAACGACTTGCTGGCGCTGCTCGACTCAGGCATACAGATCACGCCGCCGGACCTGACCGGAGCGGCCCTGCGCATCTTCGTGCCGCGCCCGGCGCTCAGCGAAGTGACCGTGCTGGGCGTGGTGGGCGTGGCGCGACGCAAGCCGGCAGCGGCGGCGTTGCCGGCGCAGCCCAAGCTCTTTTCCGAATAGGTGCGCGATATGGACTTGTGGAGAGTGTAGCGATGCGCAGCCACAAACTGTTTCGCCAGGAGCGGCAGCCCGAGGACCATCAGGAGCTCTATTCGGGACTGATCCGCATCCATATCCTCTTTCACGCCTGCGAGGAGCCCATCTTCGGCCTGGGCATGATCGAGGAGCTGCGGCATCATGGTTACCGGCTCAGCCCCGGGACGCTCTATCCTCTGCTGCGCACTCTGGAGAAAAAGAAGCTGCTGCGGTCGCGGGAAGTGCGCGCGGGCCGCTGGATTCGCCGCGAGTATACGGCCACGCCTGCCGGGCGCCGCGCCATGCGCGCGGTCAAGCAGCGCGTGAAGGAGCTCTTCGGCGAGATCTTCGAGTGAATGCGGCGCCGGCGAAGCGCACGAGCGGCAGGCAGGCGATGGCGGAGAGCAGGACCAGAATCGGGTCGAGGGGATGGCGGAATCGCAGCGAGGCGTGCGCCAGGTAATAGAGCAGCGGGAAAAACAGCACAAACGACGCCAGCGGAAACACAAATTTATTGGCCGTAAAAAAGAGCAACGCAAGCCCGGAGACGGTTCCGACGAGAAGAAGAGCGCTGCACAAACTGACGGCGCGTAGCAGCGGATCGTCAGTCGAGAGAAAGTCGCTCACCGGCGCAGGCGTGCCCAGCCAAAACGCGACGATGCGATCCCAGGTCAAGCGAAGCTCGATGCCGGGATTCGCGGCCATGAAGTGCAGCGCCTTGCGCATCTCCTCCTGCATGAAGGCGGACTCGCCTTCGCGATAGAAACGAAAAATCTCACGCTCGCGGGTGATGTTGAAGGGCCAAACCGGCGGACGCGGGCCGTAGTTTTCGTTGTTCCCCACGTACAGCTCCACGCCGAGATTCGAGCGCAGAGGGATGAAGCGGTGGAAAGCGCGGTAGTTGCGGACCGTCCAGGGCACGCAGGAGAGCACGACGCAGGCCACCGCGAGCGCCGGCGCGCGAAGGTTCGCGCCGCGTTCCCTTCCGCGCCAGGCGGCCCAGCCGAGGAGGAACGGCAGCACGGAGCCGAGCGCAGGATTGGTGAGCAGGGCGAATCCCCAGAGCAAGCCGTAGGCGCACCAGTCGCGCAGGCGCGCCAATTCCGCGAGCTCGATGGTGGCCCACAAAATTGTGGCGGCGAGCAGAGCGGTGAGCGAGGTGTCCCAAATCCACTCAAAGGGAAAGATCACCGCGTTGGGAAGCAGCGCCCAGAACCAGGCTGCGGCGCTGGCCTCGCCCGCGCCGGCGATACGTTTGCCGGCGTAGAAAATTGGCACGCAAGCGGCCGCGGAGAAGAGAATGTTCATGGAGGTGGCCGCGAAGAACGACCGCATGGTCTCGATTCCGAAAATGCGGTAGATGCCCGCAATCAACAACGGATAGACCGGAGGCAGCCAGGCGGTGGGGCCGGTGTCGCGGCCAAAGGGCGAGCTGAAGCCCTTGCCTTCGGCGAGCGAGTAGGCGATGTTTCCCGCCTCGACGTGAAAGCGCGCCAGCAGGACTTCGGCGGGAATTTGGCGCTGCTGGTCCCAGGCGTAGGCCAGCCGCACGCCAAGGGCGACGAAGAAAATCAGCCAGACCGATGTGAGCGCGGCTGCGAATTTGCGTTTCATGCTGGAGCTAGCCGGGCATCCAAGCGGGTGTCCAATCGGGCCTCTCGGGAAAATCTTCGCATGGATCGGCTCTAATAAGGATGCGCGCAACGAAGAATTGAGTTTCGCTCCGTGGGGAGGGGGTATATAAGGGAAGATTCGAAAAGAGAATCGGGGCACACGGCAAATATGACAAATCTCAAGAGCATCGCCACAGCCTCGGGTGTGGCGCTGGCGTTCGCGGCGTTGGTTTACGCGCAAGGGCCCATGGGGGGAATGCTGGGGCCGCAGCCGCGCGGCATTTTCAACCCGATTGTGGGTTCGGGGGCGCAGTACGAGATCCAGCGCGGCGCGGAAGACGCCAACGGCAAGAAGACGACGATTGAGGTCGCGGCGATCGGCAAAGAGGCGGTCGAAGGCAAGGACGGTTACTGGCTGGAGAGTTCGGGCACTACGCCCGTGGGCGACATGGTGATCAAGGCGCTGACGCTGCAGGACGGCGGCGCCACCAGCGTCACGCGCACGATCATGCAGATGCCGGGACGACCCGCCACGGAGATGCCGGCGATGGGCCGCCTACAGCAGAAGCAGTCGCTGGATATTCGAGGCGAGGCGGAGAAGGTGGGCAGCGAGTCCGTGACCACGCCCGCGGGTGAGTTCACGACCGACCACTACCGCATGAAGAACGGCTCGGGCGATTTCTGGGTGAGCGAAAAGGTGTCGCCGGTCGGGTTAATCAAGTATCAGGGCAAGGACATGACCATGGTGCTGACCAAGGTGGTGAGCGGCGCCAAGGACAAGATCACGGGCACGCCGGCTCCCTTCAATCCATCGATGATGATGGGCGGCGGCGAAGGGGCAAAATAGCCGCACTTTCTCGGTGAAACGCGACTTCGCGAAACGCCATTTCGTGAAACACCATTCCGTGCAAATCTCCAGGAGGGCCTAACAATGAAGCGTCCTTGGCCGGCGGTGCTGTGTGTTGTGTCGGTGCTGAGCGGGATGGCGATGGGGGCGCGCGCGCAGACGGAGGCGGCCGAAGCGCACGTCGCGGCGGCCAAGGCCGTCTTATCGCCAAAGGGCGAGAACGCGAAGCCTTGGCAGACGTTCGCGTCCTTATTCCGGACGGTTTGCACCGCGCCGAGAAAAGACGCACGGCCCGCCAAAGTTGGCCCCGGCGAACCGGATGAGAAGGCGAAGTTGGTTCCCACGCCGCGCGAGAAGTGGTATGTGCCGCCGGTGAAGGTGTTCGACAATCTCTACTTTATCGGGACGCAAACGGAATCCACCTGGGCGTTGACGACGTCGGCAGGGATCATTCTGCTGAACACGAATTTTCCGTGGGTTACGCCGGAGCTATTGAACGAGCTGAAGACCTTTGGCCTGGACCCGGCGGACATCAAGTACGCCATCATCGTCCGCTCTCACTCGGACCAATCCTGGGGAATCAACGCTCTCAAGAAGATGGTGCCGTCGGCGCGAGTGATGATGTCGGAAAAGGATTGGGATCTTCTGGCCAAGGACAACACGCCCGCCGATCTGAAGCCGGTGAAGGACATGGTGGCCAAAGACGGCGAGAAGCTGACTCTGGGCGACACAACGGTGAGGATTTACTCGACGCCCACGTCCACACCGGGCAGCATCTCGCTTATCTTTCCCTTAAAGGAGGGAAACCAGCGCCACCTGGCGGGCATGCTGGGCGGCGACCTGATGCGGCTGGTGCAGGAAGGGGTGCAGTTATACCCGGACATGCAGACCGAGGCCAAAGCTTATATCCCGGCGGTGAAGCGCTTCAAGGAGATCGAAGATAAGGCCGGGGTCGATGCGATTATTCACATCCACTCGGAGGACGACAATTCGCTGCTAAAGCTGGACGCGGTCCGGTCGCGGAAGCCGGGCGAGCCGAATCCGTTTGTGAGCAAAGAAGACGTGGACCGGTTCATGGACGTGCATATCGAATGCGCCGAAGCGCAACTCGCCTGGGCCACCAGCGAATAGCTTCCGACGGTCCGAAACGGGCCAAAAGGTCAAAATAGCCGCGGGCTTTTTTGCGCGATCTCGGGATTGCGGGACTCACCGCCTCCGCTACTTGACACCGCAAAGTTAGTGCGATAAAACCGCCGCGCTTGCTTCGTCCCCAGGGCTCTCCGCGTACTCAAGGTTGCAGGAAACCGACGACGAGCCCGCAGTTCCGCAGAAGTGGAACGGCCGATTCCTGGGTGCAGAGCTAGTGACGAGATGCGTTCCGGCAAGTCCAATGCGCAGCGGTGGTCCCGAAGGACTCATCGCGCGGCCTCGGTCGTTCCGTATCTTCTGCCTCTTGTTTTCTACTGCTGGATACCTTTCGGTACTGCGCACGCGCAAGGCGCGACTCCGACAAATCAGGCGCTTTCTGTTCCGCCAAAAGGTTTTCGGACAGCGGCTGAGAAGAAATTGGATTCGCACCTTCTGGCGGCGGAGATGGCCGCGAGGGCAAACGCGTCGCCGGACCAGTCTTCCTCAGAGAATCCCAAGGACAACAAGGCGCCGCAGAGCGCCACAGGAGTCGAACTGGACGGGAATGGAAATGTGCACGTGGATGTTTGGGGAAAGATCGATCAGGAGCTTCTGGCGCGCATCGCGACGCTGTGTGGAACCGTGGAATCGTCGTTTCCCAAGTACGGCACTTTGCGGGCCTGGATACCGCTGCTGAAGCTCGAAGAATTGGCCGAGGCGGAACAAGTGGCGTCCGTTCGACCTGCAGAAAAAGCGGCCTTGAACTCCCAATCAGGAAGTGTTTCAAACCGGCAAAACGCAAGCTCAGCTGCGGAGGAACAGAATGGGCAAACCCAGCCCCCGACCCTCAGCGAACCCAAATCACCATCGGGCTGTCACTACCATCGATAAGGAAGCGGAAGGCATTACCGTTCCCGCGCGAGAGCAGGCGCGAGTTTGGATGGCGATGGCCGTCGCGGCGCTCGCCGGTTTTCTGGGGCTGTGGCCGGAAACTCCGGCATCGGCCCAAGCGCAGGGCAGAGGCGCGATTCCCGCGGCGGCCGCGCAACAAATTCAAACCGTGCTTCAGGACAAATCAAACCGCACGACAGCGCAAAAGAAATTGGATTCGCACCTGCACTACGCGGGGCAAGTGGCTCGCGGCCGGCTGAGCGCGGCTGTGCCATTGTTTGCGAACGCCGGGAGACACTTTGAGTATAACGACCAGGGAAACGTTCACGTCGATATCGCGGGCACGGTAAGTGACGGCCTCCTGGCGGCAATCGCTGCGCTTGGCGGGAGCGTGGAGTCTTCCTTTCCACGCTACCGAGCGATCCGCGCGTGGATTCCGCTTTTGAACGCAGAAGCATTGGCCGCGCGGGACGACGTGGAGTTTATCCGGCCGGGCGGAAAAGGGCGTGGTAAATTCCGGATTGCCGGAAGGGGCACGTCCCGCGCTGAGACAAAACAAAACACGCGAGAAGATTTCCTCCACGACACAGAATAGCGGCTCTTCAAATTCGAACCCTGTGGACACGAGCGGGGTGGTTTCCGAAGGCGCGGACCTGGTTCAGGCACAGGGAATCACCGGCGCAGGCGTAAAGGTGGGCGTTCTTTCCGACGGCGTGAACTCGCTGGCGACGCTGCAAAGTGCGGGCGAACTGCCTGCGAACGTGACCGTGCTGCCAGGGCAGGCCGGACCGGCCGATGGCGATGAAGGCACGGCGATGCTGGAGATCGTGCATGACCTCGCGCCTGGAGCGGATCTTTACTTTGCCACGGGAGTGGTCAGTCGAGCGTCGATGGCCACCAACATTCAGGCCCTGGCCGACGCGGGATGCAACATCATTGTCGACGATGTGACCTATTACACCGAGGGTACATTTCAGGACGGGATCATCACACAGGCCGTAAACAACGTGACAGCGAAGGGAGCGCTTTATTTTTCCTCCGCCCAAAATTCAGGGAATCTCGATAGCGGCACATCCGGGACGTGGGAAGGAGATTTCAACGGCACAGGGGCTGACGTACCGTTCATCGATCAGGATGAGCGTCGGGTGGTCGCCGTACACGCGTTTGACGCTACGCATAACTATGACACTGTGACGGCCGTATCGCCAGGTCAAATGCCCACATCCCTTACCTGGGCCGATGTTCTGAGCGGCCCTTGCAACGATTACGACCTGTTTCTGTTTGACAGCGCATTTACGTTGTACGAGGCGTCCACCAATACGCAAGACTGCAGCACGGGGGCAATCCCCTACGAGTCGGTTTACCCGTCAGATACCGGCGTGAACAGCCGGCTCTACATCGTGCTGTACAGCGGCCTCACCGCGCGCACTACATCTCGACGGCGAAAGAGCGCGGTTCTCGATTGCGACAACCGGAGCCACATTTGGTCATAATGCGGCCGCAAGCGCCCAGAGCGTAGCCGCGGCTCCCGCGCAAACGACAATTTTCACCGCAGGGCAGCAAGCGCCTGAACTTTATAGTTCGGATGGGCCCCGGAAGATGTTTTTTAATGCGGACGGCACGGCGATTACGCCGGGCAATTTCCTCTTTGCTACGAACGGAGGCACAACGCTATCGAAGGTGGACTTTACGGCGGCGGATTGCGGCGAATCGGCAGTGCCGGGATTTTCACCTTTCTGCGGCACATCGGCTGCAGCGCCCACGGCTGCCGCGATCGCCGCGCTGGTCTGGTCGGCCGATCCATTCTTAAGCCCGGCGCAAGTGATTACGCTCATGAAGAGCAATACTCTGGCCGCGAAGCCGTCATTTACGCCGAATTCAGTCGGGGCTGGAATTGTGATGGCGAATCTGGCCACTAGCGCCAGTTCCGTCGAGGTCACCATTGCGAGCAGTCCAACGAGCCAGCCGTTCACAGTCTCCGGCGGACAATGCCAGGCAGGCAGCTACCTCACGCCGCAACCGCTCAAGTTGCTGGTTGGCAATAATCAGTGCCAGATCACATTCGCGTCCGTCATTCCGGTGGGGACCGGCAGCCGATTGAAGTTTGCGGCATGGGAAGATACATCGGTCAATCCCGTGAGAACGATCACCGTGCCCATTTCGGATGCGGTGTTCACCGCGACTTTCCAGCAGCAGTATCAAGTTACGCTGACCGCCAGCCCTTCGTCCGGCGGCACGATCGGGATCAGCCCGGTGTCCGCCGACAGCCCCTGGTATAACAACGGCGCTTCGGAGACGGTTACGGCAACTCCGAACGCAGGCTTCACGTTCGTTAATTTCAGCGGCGATCTTGGGGGCGGCACGAATCCAGCCCCGCTGACCGTCAGCGCCCCTGTGAACGTCACCGGCGACTTCGCGGCACAGGCGCAGGCGCGTGCTTGGGGTGATTTTGATGGGGACGGAAAATCGGACGCCGCGGTTTTTCGTCCTGCGAACGGCGGCTGGTTCGTGATGCCGTCAGGCAATCCGGGCAGTCCGATCACTCAATTTTGGGGGCTGACCGGGGACATTCCCGTGCGCGGGGATTACGACGGCGACGGAAAGAGCGACTTCGCCGTGTGGCGGCCCTCAACCGGAGGATGGTGGATCGTTCCGAGCGGAAACGCGGGCAGTCCGATCACTCAGTATTGGGGGTTGCCTGGGGACATTCCTGTGCCCGGCGATTATGACGGCGATGGCAAGACGGATATCGCGGTGTGGCGGCCTTCCACCGGAGGATGGTGGATCGTTCCGAGCGGAAATCCGGGTAGTCCGATCACTCAGTATTGGGGACTCGCCGGGGATATTGCGGCGCCCGGCGATTACGATGGCGACGGGAAGACGGACTTCGCGGTGTGGCGGCCTTCAAGCGGCCAGTGGTTCGTCATCCCGAGCGGCAATCCAGGAACTCCGATCGTGCAGTCGTGGGGCTTGAATGAAGACATTCCGGTGCCGGGCGATTACGACGGAGATGGGAGGACCGACTTCGCCGTATGGCGGCCTTCGAGGGGCCAGTGGTTCGTTATCCCGTCAGGCAATCCGGGCACGCCGATCATTCAGGCATGGGGGCTGAACGCGGACATTCCGGTGCCGGCCGATTACGATGGCGATGGGAAGACGGATATCGCCGTTTGGAGGCCCGCGACCGGGCAGTGGTTCGTTGTTCCATCGGCAAATCCCGGGACACCCACTGCGACCTCGTGGGGGCTGGCGGAGGACATTCCAGTTCAAAAGCCGATTGGCCAGTAATGCCAGGCCGCGTTTTTGCCCAACTCGTCGCCGATCAATAGAGGCTTCAAAGGACCATCAAAGCGGCAGCGAACGGCGGGCGTTGAGGAGCGCCCGGCAAGTAATACGCAAACAATTTGGTTCACTCGGAAGAGGCTCGGGTGTATAAGGGTGCGCATCCGGGGGACCAGGCTGGGAATTCCAGCCGTAAACTTCTGTGGGGTGGATCGTGGATAAATTTTTGTGTGGCGTGCGCTTGAATGGGACCGGCGCGGGGAAGATGTTCCCGCTGCTGGCGGTGTGTCTGGGGCTGTTGTTTTGCGCGCCGGCTCACTCTCAAACGCTGGGCCGAATCAGCGGCATCGTGACGGATTCGAGCGGCGGCGCGATTTCTGGCGCCACGGTGACGGTGACCGACGTGGCGCGCGGCATACCGCGAAACATCACCACAGATAGCAGCGGCGCGTATGCCGCCCCCAATTTAATCCCCGGGGCGTATTCGGTTCACGCCACGTACATGGGCTTTCAGGCGTTCGATCGGCAAGGCATCGAGCTTGGCGTCGGAGGGGATGTTCACGTCGATGTGACCCTGCAACCGGGTGCGCAAACGCAAACCATTACGGTCACGGAAGAGGCGCCCGCGATTACCACGACGAACGCGCAACTCGAGGGAACCATCGCCGCCAACGCGCTCAGCGATCTTCCCTTCTCCGGCCACAACTACGTGCAACTGATCGGCCTGCTGCCCACGTTTCAGCTCAAGCCGGGATCGGGCGCGGGGCGAACTCAGGACAATTCGAACGGCTTGCCCGGTGAATTCAACGTCTTTGTGCTGGATGGCGTAGCCGACCAGATGTCTTACAACTCGACTTCGGCGGTGAATGGCGGGTATCCCGCCGGAGGGCCCGAGCAAGCGGTGATGCTGCCGACCGACGCGATTCAGGAGTTCAACGTCGTGCAAAACGGCAAGGCGGAGTACGGCTGGAGACCGGGAGCGCAGCTGAACGTGGCGATCAAGTCGGGGGCCAACGCGATCCACGGGACGGCCTTCGCCTTGGGGCGCGACGCGGCAACGATGGCCCGGAACCCATTCTTCAGTATCAAGACGCCGACGCAGTTTGAAAACTACGGCGGGAGTTTCGGGGGAGCGGCGAGGAAAGACAAACTGTTCTACCTGCTGGGATATGAAGGACAGCGCTACACCGTCGGGAACCCGCGGACGTCAACGGTGCCGACGACGGCGAGCGGGCCGGGACCATCCAGCAGCCTGCCGGATGCGATCAATGACCTGCTGAGCCACGGAGTGCAGCCGAGCCCGCTCAGCTTGAATCTGGCGGGTTGCACGATCACGCCCACGGTGGCGTGTACCGCAAACAAAGGCTTGTTCCTCAACGGGACAGGGAGCACGAGCCTTCCTGTGGACTTCCTGACGAGCGGGGGAACAGATAACGGGGTGGGGCGACTGGACTACCACCTCAACGAGCACCACAACATGGCGGCTTACTTCTTCGACGGCGACGGGCTCGCGGTTGCGCCGGTGAGCAGCGTCAACCAACCCTACTGGTCGTCGCCCATGGAAGTTCACACGAAAGTAGTGAGAGCCTGGGAGACCTGGGTGCCGAATTCCGCGTGGGTCAATGACGTCCGAATCGGTTGGGACTGGACTCGCAGCAATAACGTGGGGTACTACGACTGCGAAGCGCAGTCGAACGCGCCGAATTATGCAAGCCTGGGCTTCATTTCCGGAGCGCCTGTGTGCGGCTTCCCCACCGTTACCATCACGGGGTTCACCGGCAGCGTGCTGGGCGGCGCGGGAACGTTGGACGAGAGCGGCGCGATATCGCGGCTGTTGGATAACGTTTCGTATACGCACGGGAACCACATCTTCAAATTTGGGGTGGAGTTCCTGCACGCGGCCTTGAATTTCCAGAGCTACATCAACGGAGGCAAAGGCACGTTCGCATTTAACACCAACACAGCCGCCCTGAATGCTTTTCCCAACGATACGGCCCTCGATAATTTCATGGCTGGTTTTGTGAGCTCGGCAACCGTGCAAACCGGCAGTGTTCCGCGAAACTTTACGAACTTCAGCTACGCCTTTTTTGGCCAAGACGACTGGCGAATCTTCCCAAGACTCACGGTGAACCTTGGGTTGCGATACGAGTACACGCAGCCCATAAGCGAAGTGAACGGGCTTATCGGGAACGTCAATCTAAACGCCCCATCCGGGGTCTGCCAGGTGGGGGTCAATGGCTGCCCCTTCTACAAGATGAACCGCCTGGACCTTGGGCCGCGGGTTGGGGCAGCCTGGGATGTAACCGGGAAAGGCACCACGGTGTTGCGAGCGGGCTTCAACATCATGTACGAACAGCCCTGGGTGGAACATTTCATCAACACCCAAACGATGCTGCAACTGGTGCCCACGGGACTGACCTTCAAAAATGGCAACACGGTGGTCACCACCCCCGGCGGGCTAAATACCCTGACCAGTTTGAATATCAGCCCGCCCGGTTCGCCCATACCCTGGAGCCTGAATACCCCGATCTTCGGCAATTACGTAGCTACAACGGCGAGTTGCAGCAGCACGGCTGCCTGCTCGGCGCCCGGCGTAGTGCAGCACCTCGAATATCCCGAGGTCATCAACTGGAATTTGGGAATCCAGCACGCGATCACCAACAACATTACGCTGGACGTGGCCTACGTGGGAAACCGAGGGCAGCACCTGAATGGCGCGCGAGACCTGAACGAACCCACTCCCGGAGCAGGGGGAAGCACCGCTGAAAACGGGAGGCGGCCGTACGCCGGACAATTCCCGTGGTTCTCGTCGATGCCGGTGTTCGGAACGTTCAGTAACGTTTCGAACTATCATGCTCTGCAAATGATCGTGAGAGGGCGTGCGTACCATGGGTTGAACTTCCTGGCCACGTACACCTATGCGCATGTGCTCTCATCGGTGAATCCCACGCAAGTGGCTAATCCGAAATCGGAGTACGGCAATGCTCCATCCGATGTTCGCCATAGATTCACGTTTGGACCTTCCTACCTGGTCCCAGGTAGAAAAGGTTTCGGGCAGATGTTGCAGGGCTGGCAGGTTGCATCCACCGCCTCGGTATATTCGGGGCGAGCATTTAATGCCACGGACC
>Ga0335077_10006282_pt1 | contig 14674 bp, 8 predicted proteins | sample Lox_Sample_31_FD_207151 | JGI IMG/M metagenome (GOLD analysis project Ga0335077, IMG submission 207151) | Soil microbial communities from Loxahatchee National Wildlife Refuge, Florida, United States - Lox_Sample_3.1 | ecosystem: Environmental > Terrestrial > Soil > Wetlands | place: USA: Florida... | reverse complement strand
GAGTTGTCGCCGATGGGGAACACTTGGGTTTTCACACTGCTCTACACCTTCACTACGCCGCTGGAGCAAGATTGTGGCCCATATGCGTCGCTCACGTACAACTCAGGCAATCTGTATGGAACCACCGCGTGCGACGGCACCAATAGCTTTGGGAATGTCTTCGAGCTGACCAACACGCAGAACGGATGGGAGTACACCTCGCTCCACGACTTCACTGGCGGCTCCGATGGCTCATACCCGTTCAGCAACGTGACAGTCGACACCGATGGTACACTCTATGGCACCGCGCAGGCCGGTGGCAACCTAACCTGCAATGCCTCGGTCGGCTGCGGCGTCGTCTGGATGATCAAGCCGTAGCGGGGCAGATTCATCTGTTCGGGCGCGCGAAATTCTGCATCTTGCCTCCGACGCTGTTCCAACGGAGGGGACACGCCGGGGCACCCAGCCGCCGACTTTTATATACTGAAGCTTCCGCCGCGCCCGTGATCCCGGGCAATCTTGGGTAGTGGTTCAGTTGAATAAGGATGCGTGCCTTTCGCGCACCAGCGCGAATCGGCACGCCCAGATCCCTCGCTGCGCGAAAGAGGCTGGCTCGGGATGACAATCAACTGACCCATTACCCAAGATTGCATCCGTCCGGCCGGTAAGGAATCTAGAACAGTAGAATCATAAAAACGGGCCCTTCGGGACCCAAGCCGTTGTGGCCCAGGTTCGCGTCCCTGTTTTGGACGACAACCTGGGCGAAGCCAGGAGCTTGCCATCCTTGTCCACCGTAATGATGAATGTTGACAGCGAGAAGCTGGAACGGGTGATGGAGTCGTTCCGCCGCTGGGGGTATCTTCAGGCCAATCTCGATCCGCTGGAGCACTTCCAGCCCGAGCCGCATCCCGAGCTCGACGTCACCGGCGACGAAGCCGAGGCGGCGCGGCGGATCTACGCCGGCTCGATCGGCGTCGAGTTCATGCACATCTCCGATACCGAGCGCCGGCAGTGGATCCAGGAGCACATGGAATCGGATGTGGATCAGGCAAAGGACCGCGGGCGCATTCTCGACCAGCTGGTGCGCGCCGACGTCTTCGAGCAAACGATTCACTCGCGCTACATCGGAACCAAGCGCTACTCGCTTGAGGGCAACACCGCACTGATCCCGCTGCTGGACGAGATCCTCGATACCGCTGCCGAAGAAGGCGCGGAGCAGGCAGTGCTGGCGATGAGCCATCGCGGGCGCCTCAACGTGATCATTAATGTGGTGAACCGGCCGGCGGCCGAAGTTTTTGCCGGCTTCGAAGATGTCGATCCGCGCAGCGTGCTCGGCGGCGGCGACGTGAAATATCACATCGGCGCCACCGGACTCTTTTCCGCTGCGAATGGCAACCAGGTTCGCATTCACCTGGTTTCCAATCCCAGCCACCTCGAAGCCGTCAATCCCGTCGCCATGGGACGCGCCCGCGCCAAGCAGACGCGCATCGGCCGCGACGGCAAGCTGAAAGTCGTGCCGATCATCATGCACGGCGACGCAGCCTTTGCCGGGCAGGGAATTACCGCGGAGAGCCTCAACCTCGCCAGCCTGCGCGGTTACAGCGTCGGCGGCACAGTTCACATTATTGTTAACAATCTGATCGGCTTTACCACCAACCCCAACGAAGATTATTCCAGCCGTTTCTCCTCGGACTTGGCGAAGCGCCTGCCGATTCCCATCTTCCATGTGAATGGCGAAGATCCGGACGCCGTAGTTCGCGTGGGCCGCATGGCGATGGAGTTCCGCAACGAGTTCGGCTCCGACGTGCTGATCGACTTGATCGGCTTCCGCCGCCACGGTCACTCGGAGGTCGATGATCCGACGATCACGCAGCCGATTCGCTATCGCAAGATCAAAGACCACCCGCTGCTGTACGAGATCTACGCGCAGAAGACCGCGCAGGATGCCAAGCCGTTCATCGAAAAATTCATCTCTGAGCTGGATACCGCGCAAGTGGCCGGCAAGAGCATGGCCAAGAAGCCGGTCATGCGCCAGTTGCCGAGCTACTGGTCGCCGTTTCATGGCGGCGAGTACAAGCCGGAATACGAAGTCGACACCGGCTTGAGCGAGTTGCGCCTTCGCGAACTTACCGATGGCCTGACGAAATATCCCGAGAACTTCAACATCCATCCCAAGGTGCAGAAGCTGCTCGAACAGCGCCGTGAGATGGGCTATGGCAAGCGTCCGCTGGATTTCGGCATGGCGGAAGCACTCGCGTTTGGTTCACTGGCGACGCAAGGCGTACCCATCCGCTTGAGCGGACAAGACAGCCGTCGCGGCACGTTCAATCAGCGGCATTCGGTGCTGATCGACATCGTCGATGAGAAGGAATACGTTCCGCTGTGCCACCTGGCTGCGAACCAGGCGCGGGTGGAGATCTACAACTCGGAATTGTCTGAAGCCGCCGTGATGGGCTTCGAATATGGATTCTCGCGCGACTATCCCGAGGCGCTGGTGATGTGGGAAGCGCAGTTCGGCGATTTCGCCAACGGCGCGCAGATCATCATCGATCAGTTCATCGTCTCCAGCGAAGACAAGTGGGACCTGCTCACCGGACTCGTGCTGCTACTCCCGCATGGCCACGAAGGCCAGGGGCCGGAGCATTCCAGCGCGCGCATCGAGCGCTATCTTCAGTTATGTGCGCGCGACAACATGCAGGTGGTGCAGCCCTCGACGGCGGCGCAATACTTCCATTTGCTGCGCCGTCAGGCGTTGCGTAAGTGGCGCATTCCGCTGATTGTGTTCACGCCGAAGAGCATGCTGCGTCATCCCGAGGCCCTCTCTCCGGTCAGCGAACTCCAGCGCCCGCGCTGGCAGAACGTGATCCCGGATGAAACCGCTCTCGATGCCAGGCGCGTGCTCCTGTGCACCGGCAAGATCGGCCACGAACTCCGCATCGAGCGCAGGAAGATGCAGGGACTGAAGCCCGCGATTCTCATGCTCGAGCAGATGTATCCGTTTCCGGAAGATGATCTGCACGAGGTGCTGGGCCGTTACCAGAACGCGAGTGAGTTCATCTGGGTGCAGGAAGAGCCGGCCAACATGGGCGCGCTGTCGTTTGTGGTGCCGCGCTTGAAGCGAATCGTGGGACCCCGGCTGCGCAGCATCAAGCGCGCCGCCAATGCAACTCCCGCCACCGGCTCCGGCAAGGCGCACGAGTTGGAACAGAAAACCCTCATCGCACTTGCGTTGGGAATGCCGAGATAAAAATTTCAAAAACACAAAAATAAGCGCGGCGTAGGAGCCGCGCTTTTCGTTTCAGCGCAGGACTTCGACAGGGCTCCAGAACAGAGGTCCTCTCCCTCATCTCTGGTGCGAGTTGAAGATCGCCTTGCGGTGTCAGAATCCTGCTTCCGGCTTCGCATTTCAACCCGCAATTCTGCAAATTCAACCCTCTTTGGCAAAGTCCGGCATCCCGGTGAACAGGATTGAGATATGTCAGTTTCAAAACTTATTGACTGATTTCTGCTCCCGCTATGAAACTTGGAAGCGCGTCCTTCTATCTCATATAGAAAAATAAATCTGGCGACAGGCAACACTGCGCAAGTGCTTGTGAAGCTTGCATTACAGCGGTGTTGCCGATTGGCCACCCTCGTGCACTCTCCCTTCGCGGGGTTGTTCGGCATCGTGGTATTTGCGAAATCCCCAAGTTTTTAGCGCCAACGCTAAGAATCAATCAGCGAGTGGAGAGTGCAATGAAGAGAAGTCTGATCACAATTCTCGCCTTGCTCAGTCTTGCTTTCCTGCTGCCGGTCTGGTCTTTTGGACAGGCCATCAGCGGTGACTTGACGGGCGTGGTGAAGGATGCGTCGGGGGCCTATGTGGCTGACGCCGACGTAGAAGTAACCAACCTCGGCACCGGTTTCAAGCAGACCACCAAGACCAACCAGCAGGGTGAATATCACCTCTCAAACCTGCCGGCTGGCCACTACTCGGTCGATGTCAGCGCCGCCGGCATGAAGGGCGGCTATCGTGACGTTGAAGTCGTGCTGAACAAGATTGCGACGGCGAACATCACGGCCGCCGTCGTTAGCACTGGCACAACCGTCGAAGTGAACGAATCGGCAGTGGCCATCGATACCACCACCCCGACCATTTCGACTACCTTTGATTCGAAGCAGGCAGCCGAGTCGCCAATCACCTCGACCGGCAGCGGCGTGCTCAATCTGTCGCTGCTCGATGCTGGTGTGGCCACCTCGGGTGGCATCGGCGCCGGTTCCGGGCCCTCGGTAGGCGGTCAGCGTCCGCGCAACAACAACTTCACCATTGAAGGCGTGGACAACAACAGCTTGTCGGTTACCGGTCCACTCATCACCATTCCCAATGACGCGGTGGACAGCTTCACCGTGTTGCAGAATCAGTACTCGGCGGAGTTCGGACACTCCTCCGGCGGCCAGTTCAACCAGACGATTAAGAGCGGCACCAACACCTTCCACGGCACCGCATACGAGTACTTCCAGAACCGCAATCTGAACGCGGAAGACTCGCAGGTTGCCTTGACGCAGGCGCCGGGACCGTTCAGCAATCCGCGCTATGACAATAACCGTTACGGCGGTAACTTTGGCGGACCGATCCTGAAGAACAAGCTGTTCTTCTTCACCGACTGGGAGTACAACCCGGTTGGTCAGAGCGCGACCCCGTCGACCGTCTGTGCGCCGACCTCGGCTGGCTATTCACAGTTAGCAGCCCTGTTCCCCGGCAACACGCAATTGGGGCAAATCCAGAAGTACGTGCCCGCCGGTGGTGCGGCAACTGTTTGCAGCTCCTCGATTCAAGTTGCCCCGGGAATCCGGAGCACCAGCGATGCCTTTGCCGGTGCCGCCGTCAATGTTCCGATTGGTGACGTAGGCTTCATCGGGCCCAGCTACACCAACACGCTGAGCACGGCGAACTCGTTCGACTACAACATCTCCGAGAAGGACCAGTTGCGTGGCCGTTTGGCTTGGGTGAAGTTCAACCCGATCGACACGGCAGCGCAGTTGCCGACCTTCTGGGCCTTCACGCCGCAGCGCTTCTGGGTAGCGACCCTGAGCGAGTATCACAACTTCGGAACCAACGTGAATAACGAGTTCCGTTTCGGCTTCAACCGCTACTCGCAGCAATTCCCGGTGGGCAACCAGATCTTCCCGGGTCTCGGAACCTTCCCGAACCTGGTGTTCACTGATCTAAACAATCTCCAGTTGGGTCCCGACGGAAACGCTCCGCAGGAGACGATTCAGAACCTGTACCAGTTCGTGGATAACGTGAGCTGGGTGCACGGCAAGCACAACATCCGCTTCGGTGGTGAGTTCCGCTGGATCATCAGCCCGCAGACGTTCACGCAGCGCGTGCGCGGCGATTACGAGTGGAACCTGACCTCCGACTACCTCAACGACTTCGCCCCCGATCCGAATGCCGGCGACTTCGGCGAGCGTTCTTCGGGCAACGTGGTCTACTACGGCGGCAAGAAGGCGGTCTACGGCTACATCAACGACGAGTGGCGCATCACCCCGCAGATCACCATCAATGCTGGCGTGCGCTATGAGTACACGGGTGAGCCGCTGGCGGCTACGACCTTCCAGCCGTTGAATGCCATTTCCAACGTGCCGGGTCTGGTTACCTTCAGCGCTCCGACGGCGCAGAAGAGAAACCTCCTGCCGCGCGTCGGTTTGGCTTGGGCTCCCACTCCTAACACCTCGGTTAACGTTGGCTTCTCCATGGCGAACGACGTTATCTACGACAACCTAGGCATCCTGTCGCTGCCGCCGCAGTTGCAGCAGACCAACGACACCGTGGAATTCGGAAGCTGTGTGGCTCCGTGCCCGTACAGTGAGAACGGCTTCCTCGCCCACGGCGGTCTGCCGAACTCCCTTGTACCGATCACCGATGCGGCGACGGCTCGCGCAGTAACCAGTGCCTACATCCCCAACCAGACGTTGCCGTACTCGGAAACCTGGACGGCGGGCGTGCAGCACATCTTCGCCAACAAGTACACGTTGGAAGTTCGCTACGTCGGAACTCGCGGCGTGGAATTGCCGGTCCAGACCCGTCTGAACCGGACCAGCCCGGTCACTCCGAACTCGTTCCTGCCAACGTATTTCTCGGCGCCGAGCCAGGCCACCTTGGACGCGCTGCAGTTCACCACTACGGCCTGCCCGTCGGGCGGGTGCCCTGCGGGAACGACTCGCCTTACCTCCGCAGGCAGCCTTGTACCGGCCTGGGGTAACGCAGGCTTTACCGGCAACGTGGTGGCATTCGAACCCTGGGGCTCCTCGAACTACAACGGCCTGCAGGTGTCGTTCAAGCGGAACTTCACCAATGGCCTGCAGTTCCAGTCGGCTTTCACCTGGAGCCATACGTTTGACAACTCCACGGCTGACGTGTTCTCGACGGTGCTGACGCCACGGCGTCCGCAGAACTTCTCGTGCTTCGCGTGCGATTACGGCACGTCGGCACTGGATCGTCGTCTGCGCGCCACCCTGGCCCTTACCTACGACCTGCCGTTCTTCAAGAACTCCAGCTGGGCCGTGAAGAACCTCGTGGGCAACTGGCAGTTCTCGCCCATCTACACCTACCAGTCGCCGGAGTACGCGACGGTGCAGAGCAACGCCGACGCTAACCTGAACGGCGACTCCGCTCCCGATCGTGCGGTCATCAACACAGCCGGTGATCCGGGCGTATCCAGCCTGGTTACGCCGCTGACTTCCACCAGAAATGGGAAGAAGTACACGGTTGCTTACCTGTCGATGGATCCCTCTGCCTATTACGTCCAGGCGGCGGCGGGTGCATTGGCCAACGCGCCCCGCAATACCCTGGGAACGCCGAACATTAACAACTGGGATTTCGCGGTCATGAAGCGGGTGAACCTCACCGAGCGTCAAACCTTGACCTTCCAGTTCCAGGCGTTCAACATCTTCAACCATGCCCAGTACGCGCCGGGCGTGATCAGCGACGTGGAGTCGTTCGGTCAGGCCAGCAGCACCGTCCGCGGTGCGCTGCTTACTGGTTCGCCGACGTTCAATCAGTGGTCGGACGTTTTCACGAACCATCCGCGTCAGGTTGTGCTGGTGCTGAAGTATCAGTTCTAGTTCGCAAGTTAGAACTGCTTACGGGGAGCCTTCGGGCTCCCCGATTTTTTTTTGGCTCTGGCTATACGGCGGAAGAAGTCGAATTTCGGGTGGAGCTGGCCTTCCAGGCCAGCATTATGCGGTTGAAAATACGTGAGGGCTTTAGCCCCTGAGGAACTTCGGAAGGCTTTTTCAGCAGCTTGTTTAGTTGCTAAACAAGAGGACCCGCTACTACCAGAGAGGCTAAAGCCCGAATATTCGTTGGGACGCGCCGACAACGGCACGGCTGAAGCCGTGCCCTTTCAAAGATGTGCTGGCGGGGAACGCGGCGCTGAAGCGCCGCTCTACCGCTCTAGAACAGCTTGCGCAGTTCGCGGCGCAGAATCTTGCCCGAGGGCGTGCGCGGAATGCTTTGCACGAAGTGAATTTCGCGCGGTACCTTGTAGCTCGCCATGCGTTCGCCCATGAAGGCCAGCATGCCGTCGCTGTTCTGTCGGGTTTCCAGTTCGCCCTCGCGGAGGACGACGAACGCGCAGGGCATCTCTTCGCCACTGGGCTCAACGCGCGACACCACGCCACAGTCGCGTACGCCGGGGTGCTCCAGCAGGACGCTTTCCACCTCGGCCGGCGCGATGGAGAAGCCTTTGTACTTCATCATCTCCTTGCGGCGATCGACAACGTAGAACTGGCCCTGTTCGTCGGTGCGCACCACGTCCCCGGACCAGTACCAGCCGTCACGCAGCACGGCATCGGTGGCGTCGGGAGATTTCCAGTAGCCCAGCATGAACTGTGGGCCGCGCATCACTAACTCGCCAATTTCACCTTGGGCCACATCGTTGCCGCTTTCATCCACGACGCGGCAATCGGTCAGTGCCACCGGGCCTCCCACCGACTCGGGACGATAGCGCTCCGCATCGAGGAAGCCCATATGGGTGACTGGCGACGCCTCAGTCATGCCGTAGCCTTGACGGATTGGCACGCCCGTCAGGTTATGGAACCGTCGCGCAAGCTCGCCCGACAACGGCGCTGCTCCGCACTTTACCCACTTCAGGCGATGCTCGCGGGGAAACTTCTCCTGTTCGGCGGCATGGCAGTATGCCAGCAGCGCCGGCGGCACGCACAGCGCCAGCGTGATGCCTTCGCGCGCGATGAGCGACAACGAGGCTTCGCAGTCGAAGCGCGGCATCAGCACCAGCGTGCAGCCGCGAATGAGCGAAAGGTTCAGGCCGATGGTCAGGCCGTAGATGTGGTACATCGGCAGGAAGCAAAGCATCGCGTCGGCGTCCGTGATGGCTCCGGCCTCTCCGGGGATCAGCGTCTGATACACATTGGCGACCATGTTGTAGTGCGTCAGCATCACCCCCTTCGGCAGCCCCGTGGTGCCGCTGGAGAAGGGAAGCGTTGCCAGTGCCAGCCGCGGATCGCGGTCCGGCGTCGGCGGAGGGGCTCCGGGATGCGGTTCCAGCAGCGAGTCGAAGGTCGTGCTGTTTGAGCAGTGATGGCGAGTGGTAAAGATGTTTCGCAACTCAGCCAGTCCGGCGAGGTTGATGCCTTGCAGCAGCGCGCCATCGGAGAAGAGTGCGACCGCATCGCAGGTTTCGAGCTGATAGCGCACCTCGCGTTCCCGGTAGGTGGGATTCAGCGTCGTCGGAACTGCGCCCGCCAGCATCGCGGCGTGGAACGCGACTCCGAATTCCCAGCTGTTGGGCAGAAATATCCCGATACGGTCGCCGGGCCTGATTCCGCCGGCAACCAGCCCGCGGGCTGCTCGCTCGACCAGCTCGCCATACTCGGCGTAACTGACACGCCGCGCGGGACTGCAGGACGTGTCGACAATGGCAGTCTTGTCACCGCGAAGCCGGCAGGAGGCGAGAACCAGCCCGGGTAGAAACTTCCCTTCGGGATCGGCGTACAGGTGAGTGCGTTTGGTCTCCGGTAGGTTGGGCGTCATGAGAGTCGCGGAGAGTTTAGCAGAATCAGAACCAACGTGCGCTTTTGCTGAACGTCTCGTTAGGGATTAATGCCGTGAATAAAAGCGATCTGATCTCCCTTTTCTATATGAGCGTCCGTGGCGCGCCCAGCAGGCAATTCGAGAACAATGTGAGTTGCTCCAGATGGGCAGAGTACGCGCCATGGTGGCAAGCGCTTCCAAATGCGACGGACCCTCCATTGCCGATCCAGGGCGACGACGTCGATCGGGAAACGCATGCCACAGGTGTGGACGCCGGAGGAGGGCGTTAGCAGGAGTCCTTCTCTGGGATTGAGCTTCGCGGCGCCGAGTAGTCCAACCAGCCGTGCCAAGGGAGTGTTGGCAAATCGAATCTGGTCGCCCACTACGACGCCCGAAGTTTTATCGATGATGCTGAGCGTTGGCAGTCGAAACATGGCGATTTGCCAGCGCCTAGGCGAGTTTCTTTTTGCGATAGACCAGCACTGACGCAATAACGACAAACATTACGCCGGCTACGACTCTGATCAACGTGACGGTTTCCATAAGGCTCTCCTTTCAGAATTGAGTTTTGAGGGCGATGCGCGTTAATCGAACAGCCCTCCCAGGTTGTGCATGATGTTGAGTGCTGCCGGCCCGATCAGCACGATAAACATGCTGGGGAAGATGAACATCACCAAGGGGAAAATGAGCTTGACGGTTGATTTCGCCGCCAGCTCTTCTGCCTGCTGGCGACGCGTGACACGGAGCGATTCGGCGAAGGTGGAAAGAGCACGCACGATGGGCGTTCCAAAACGCTCGCTCTGCCACAGCATGCCGGTGAACGCTTCCATGTCTTCCAGCCGGGTTCGTTTAGCCATGCTGCGCCACACATCGAGGCGAGGCTTGCCTGCGCGCTGTTCAAGGTTAACCTGCGCAATCTCCTCACTCATGGCTTTGTGACGCAGAGCCAATTCTGCTCCCACCCGGTACAGGGCCTGGTCCAGTCCCAGCCCGGCCTCTACGCAAATCACGAGTAAGTCCAACGTGTCGGGTAGTGCCCGCCTGATCTGTTCTCGCCTGCTCCGGATCGTGCTGTTTAGCCAGAAGTCCGGAATCATATAGGCGAGAAACACCAGGGTGATGGCCCCGAATAAGCCGAATTGTGGGACGAAAGTGCTGGCCGCCAAGGCAAGCACGGGCAATAGAAGGCGGGTGGCAAGGTACGCCCCGCTGTGCCACTCGGCGCGCAGGCCAGCCATGCGGAGCTGTTCGCGCAGCTTCGCCGAGTTGTGAAAGCTGAGGTTAACGCGAATCCAGCGAAGCAGTTTGCCGCCGGCGCGCTCTCCTTTGCCCTCGGACGTCGGCTCCGTTTCCCGGGCTGCGCTCTCCAATCCACGGCGGATGCGCTGCCGCGACAGGCGATCACGCAGCAGCACATAAGCCATTGCTGTAACGCACAACAGACAACTGGTAACGGCGATTGCGAGCAGAGCGGGCGCGCTCATCACAGCTTCACCTTCACGATCCTGCGGATCACAAGGAACCCAAATAGGATCTGGCAGGCGCTGCCGATCATCAATTTCTGTCCAATGGGGTCAGTAGTCATCACGCGCATGTAGGCGGGATTGGCCAGCCGGAGCAGGACATAAAGAAAAGCCGGCAGCAGTCCGAGGATCCAGGCAGTAAGGCGTCCTTGCGCGGTATAGACCCGGACCTCGCCCTCCAGACGGACCCGATCACGCATTACCTGGTTGGTGCGATCAAGAATCTCTATCAGATTGCCCCCGGTTTCGCGCTGCACGAGCATGCTGGTAACGACAAGCTGCAAGTCGGAGGAAGGTACCCGTTCCAGGAGGTTCAATACGGCCTCGCGAAACGGTAGTCCAAGGTTCTGCTGGCGGCACACTGTGCGGAACTCGCTGCGCACGGGTTCAGCCGCCTGCTCGCCAACAATTTCGAGCGCGGCACTCAGCGCGTGCCCGGCGCGCAGCGAGCGCGCGATGATGTCAATGGCCGCGGGAAGGGCAACGTTGAATTTTTTCAGCCGGCGTTCCCGCTTGTTCAGCAGGTAGAGTATCGGCATGCCCGCGGCCCCTAATGCTGCAGCGGCCGCCAGGGTCTTGATCGGCAGGAACATCGCAAACACGAGCCGTCCCACCAATGCGGCGACCGCCGATCCCACGATCACCTGGCCTACGCTGACGGTACTGCCGGCCTGGGTGAGCAGATTCTGAAGCTTATGCACCGCAGGAACCTGCTGCAGTAGCTGGTCGATCCACCCCACTTCGCTCAGCTTGATGATCCGGAAAATTGTGGGGGCGCCTTCCCCAAGGTAGACATCTTCCGTCACATGGATTTGCGACAGGCGTGCGTCTACGGCCTTCTCCACGCTGGAAGGCCGCGTCAGCAGCAACAGGCAGCCGAAGCTGAGCACCAGCGCAAGCAGGAATACGATAACCACGAGGAACATGAGCGGCTAAACCTCCAGCGAGTGCTCGAGCAGCGCAGGAGAGAAGGGTACCCCCGCAGTCTTCAGCCGCTCGGCGAACTTGGGCACGATGCCGGTGGAGTAGAAGCGGCCGAGCACCTTGCCGTTAGGACCAATGCCGCGTTTTTCGAACAGGCAGATGTCTTGCAAGCTGACGACCTCGCCTGTCGTTCCCGTAACCTCCGTCACGTGGGTCACGCGTCGGGAGCCATCACTCATGCGTGAAATTTGCACGATGATGTTGATGGCTGAGGAGATCTGAGCACGAATGGCCTTGTCGGGCAGCATAATGTCTCCCATCAAGGACATGGTCTCGATGCGAGAAAGCGCGTCCCGCGGACTGTTGGCGTGAACGGTCGTAACTGAGCCGTCGTGGCCGGTGTTCATCGCCTGCAGCATGTCGAGCGCCTCTTCGCCGCGCACTTCGCCCAGCACAATGCGGTCAGGACGCATGCGCAGTGCATTGATGACCAGCTCGCGCTGGCGAATGGCGCCCTTGCCTTCCACGTTAGGAGGGCGGCACTCCAGCCGCACCACATGCGCTTGCTTCAGGCGCAGCTCGGCGGAATCTTCAATGGTGACGATCCGTTCGCGATCCGAGATGAATCCCGAGAGCACGTTGAGGAAGGTCGTCTTGCCTGCTCCTGTGCCGCCGGAGACCACGATGTTCAGGCGCGCCCGCACCGCTCCCTTCAGCACGTCCATCATCTGGGGCGTCAACGCGCGATTGGCAATCAGGTCTTCTTTCGTCAGCGGGGTATTGCCGAAGCGGCGAATCGAAAGCAAGGGACCGTCGACCGCGAGCGGCGGAATGATGACATTCACGCGCGAGCCGTCGGCCAGTCGGGCATCCACCATGGGTGAGGACTCGTCCACCCGCCGTCCGACCGCAGAGACGATCTTGTCGATAATGTGCATCAGGTGGGCATTGTCTTTGAACACGACGCTCGTGCGCTCCAGAATTCCGCCGCGCTCCACGTAAACCGTATTGTGCGTGTTGACCAGAATGTCGTTGACGGTCGGGTCCTGAAGCAGTGGCTCGAGCGGTCCCAGACCGAACAGCTCATCGAGCACCTCACGCGCCATCCGGTCGCGCTCGACCACGCTGAGCGGAATATTCTGCTCGCCAAGCAGCTGGTGGATCATTACCAGCAAGCTTTGATGGGCCCGCGGTTCTTTGAGGAACTCAACCTTTTCCAGGTCGATGCGCGTCAGCAGCTCGCGGTGTACTGCGGACTTGACCTCCTGCTGTGCCCGGCCTAGCAGCAATTTTTGCGGACGTGCTTCGAGCTGGGTTGCGCTGCGATTAGGAACAACGGTTTGCGTCACCGCCACAAGTCACTCCTTAGCCGGTCGCCTTGAGAGGGCTCCAAAACGGAATTCGCCAACCCGTGCGCGAAACGGCTCGCGGCTCAGGCGAGCTGCTTCCGGGAACCAGCGATGCGGCCCATTGACGTATCTGGGAGACGAACTCCGACTTGCTCTCGGGAGCGAGCGGAGTGCCGGTGTTCATGGCCCGAATCAGCTCCGCCGAACAGTTCGGAACGGTAATGGAGATGGGCTGGCGGATGGCTTTTTCAATCTGCGGCAAGGTGACGGCACCCTGTGAGGAGTAACGGTTCAGAGCCACCTTCAACTTGCCGGGCGAGAGATTGCACTGGATCAGCCGGTCCACGCATCGCGACAGGTCGCGGACCGCCGGCACATCCGGCGTGGCTATCAAATACAGCTCGTCGGCATGATCGATGACTGCCAGGTTTGTGCCGCTAAAGCTGCGCTGGCAATCAAAGATGACGTAATCGTACAGGCCGCGTAGGAACAGCATGGCGCGCTCAGCATCATCGACCGCAGTCTCGCTGGCGCTATCCACCACATCCGGAGACTGCAGCACATCGACGCCGCTCTCGTGATGGGCGACAAAGCCCGACAGCAGGGCGGAGTCGAGCCGGCCCACGTTGCGCACCAATTCGGAGAAGTCGTACCGGCTGGGTTGCAGCCCAAGATACAGCGCCACATGCCCGAGCTGCGCGTGCAAGTCCACCAGCAAAACGCGCCGCTCATGCACGCGCGTCAAAAAGGTTGCCACGTGGACCGCAAGGGTGGTGGTTCCGGCCCCGCCCCGCGTGCCGAGAAAGGCCAGCACTCCACCTCGCAGGCTGCAGGCCTTCTCGCTACCCGCCCAGCGGCTTTGCAAGCGGACCAGGGAATCGCTGAGCTGCTCGATGCGCAGCGGCTTGACCAGATATTCGTTACAGCCCGAACGCATGGCGTCCAGGATCAACGTTGGGTCAGCACGCTCGCTGAGCGCAATCATGGTGATGCGCGTGCCAAACATTTGCTGCAGCGCGTTAGCTGTGTGTACGGCTTCCATGCGGTCGCGGTCGAAATCGATCACGCACACGCAGGCCTCACTGTCCTGTGCGCGTTGCAGGATGTCCAGATTCGCCGTGCGGTTCAGGTAGTCGGTTAGGCCGCCGACAAATTGCGCGGCGAAAACCTGCAGCGTGGCGCGCATCACGTCATCGATCGTGTGCGAGTCCGCACAGATGGTGAGGACGCACAAGCCGTTCCGGGTCGAATTGGAAATCTTGCTGCTCACGGGATTCTCCGATTCAATGTTGCGCAGCAGGCGGCGTCACCTGTTCCTTCGGCTGCTTGTCGTGCGACTTGAGAGAGGAATCGAACTGCGTCTGATTAAGGTTAGGCACCACCTCTTTCGGCAGCGGCGGCGCCGAAGTGGGATTTGTCAAAGGATCCACCAGCACCGGCGTGATGATAACCACCAACTCGGTGAAGGATTTCGTGATGTCTCGTGACCGGAACAGCTGACCCAGAATCGGAATGTCTCCGATCCCCGGAATCTTGCTCAGCTTCTCGATGGTGCGCCGGTCCAGCAGGCCGGACATGGCAAAGCTCTGGCCATCCTGCAGCTCGATCTCGGTCTCGGCGCGACGAGTCGATATTGCCGGGATGGTGTAGCCGGAGATGGTCACGGAGTTGGTGTAGTCGAGGGCGCTTACTTCAGGCGCAACCTTCAGGCGAATGGTGTGATCGGCGTTGACCACGGGGGTGAATTCAAGCTTCACACCGAAGGGCCGGAACTGGACCGTTATGCTGGTCAGGCCGCCGGACGTGCCCTGCACCACGGGATAGGGAAATTCGCCGCCCGACAGGAAGTGCGCAGTCTGGCC
>Ga0335077_10006281_pt1 | contig 14674 bp, 12 predicted proteins | sample Lox_Sample_31_FD_207151 | JGI IMG/M metagenome (GOLD analysis project Ga0335077, IMG submission 207151) | Soil microbial communities from Loxahatchee National Wildlife Refuge, Florida, United States - Lox_Sample_3.1 | ecosystem: Environmental > Terrestrial > Soil > Wetlands | place: USA... | reverse complement strand
CTGGTGCTTGTCGGCGTGCGGGCCGCTCCAGTGAGTTTCCAGGCTGATCCACCCGCTGTAACCGTCGTGAGCGAGGGCCGCCACCTGGCCGGGCCAATCGATCAGAGCCTCGCCGAACGGACCCCAGACCAGTTTCTCGCCCTCGCGCGCAACATCCTTGGCATGCACGTGCAGAATGCGCTCTTTGGGAAGTATGGCGTAGCCGTCCGGAAACGGGTTCTCGCCCGATACCAGCGCATTCGCCGGGTCCCAGACCATTCCGAGGCGCGGATGGGGCAACGCCGCCAGGAGCCTGGCTGTCTCGGTGGCAGTCGCAATGTTGCAGGCGTGTTCGTTCTCGATCGCGATGGTGACCCCGTGCGTTGCCGCCTGGTCCGCCAGTTTGCCGAGCGCCTCCACAACCCGGTCGAAACACTCCTCCGGCCGTACTGTGCGCCAGTAGGAGAAGACGCGGATGATGCGGGCGCCGGAGCGATCGGCAATCGCAAACGCCCGCTGGGCGATCCGCGGCTGGTCTTCGAAGGTTTGGGTGGCGGCGAACACATCCTTATGGAAGCGCGCGTCCACGCCGGGCGCATCCGGCAGAGTGCACTTGAGCAGCGGCGAGGCGATGGAGATGATCTCGAGTCCGTGGGCGCGGGCGATCGCCACGGCGCGATCCACTTCGTCGTCCCGGAGGTCCACAATGTTCTTGCCGAAGACTATGCGCAACTCGGCGCCGGTCATGCCGGTCTCGGCCATGGAACGGGCGGCCGTTTCGAGGTCGGGTGAGAATTCGTCCGTGATGGCGGCGATGCGAAAGTGCGGGCTCATCGAGGCCATTATAATGTCCGCGCCAGTGCGAGAATACAAGCATGGCGCAACTGGCAAACTCGGTGGAAAATGTTCCGCACTCGCGGATTCGGGAACTGGCGGAGATCGCCATGTCGATGGATGGCGTGCTGCGCCTGTACTTCGGCGAATCCAACCTGCCCACCCCGGACTACATCAAGGAGGCGGCCTACCGCGCGATGCAGGACGGCTTCACATTTTACACCGAGAACGCCGGTCTACCCTCTCTGCGGCGCGCCATCGCGGAGAATTACCGGCGGCTGCACGGCGTGGAACTGGATCCCGCGCGCGAAATCGTCGTCACCGCATCGGGAGTGCAGGCCATCAACCTGGGGATCCGGTGCACTCTCGATCCTGGTGACGAAGGCATGGTACTGACGCCCGCATGGCCCAACGGATCATCGAGCATCGTGATGGCCAATGCCGCCGTCCGGCAGATCCCGCACCCGTTGTGCGGCCAGCGGTATCGCGTGGATTTCGATGCCCTGGAAGCCGCCGTGACACCGCGGACGCGAGTGCTCCTGTATACCTCGCCATCCAACCCGCTGGGCTGGGTTGCGACCGATGAGGAGCAGCAGGGTCTGCTCGACTTCACCCGGCGGCACGGAATGTGGCTGATGGCCGACGAGGTTTACGACCGCCTGTATTATTCCGCCGCGCGCCTCGGGGAACCGGTGCCTTCGATCCTGCGAAAAGCCAACCGCGACGATGCCGTCATGGTGGTACACTCTTTTTCCAAGAGTTATTGCATGACCGGCTGGCGGGTGGGCTGGCTGGTGGCGCGGCGGGACCTGGCAGCGAAGGCGACGCAGTTGAACGAATTCATCATCTCGCATGCGCCGACGTTTGCGCAGAAGGCCGGGGAGACCGCGCTCGCAGAGGGCGAGGATGAACTGCTGCGCATGCTCCAACGGCTGAAGGCGAATCGGGATGTTTGCCTCGAGGCCCTGAGCGGGATCGCCGGTGTGACGGTTCCCACGCTGGACGGGGCGTTTTACGTGTTTCCGCGGATCGACGGCATGACCGACTCGTTCGGTTTCTGCCGCCGCCTGCTGGAGGAAACACGCGTAGGACTGGCGCCGGGTGTGGCTTTCGGCGCCGGAGGGGAAGGCTCGATTCGGATCTGTTATGCGGCGGAGCGCGCAATCCTGGAGCCCGCCATGGAACGGTTGACGAAGTTCATTCGGAGTGGCTCATAAGCCTCAAGTCTGGTGAGCGCTGGTAGTTTTGATTCGGCCCAGCCGTTGAGTACAATCCAGGGATTCAGAAGATCAAGCGGCAAAGGAGAACAACCAAATGCTCAAAGGATTTAAACAGTTCCTGATGCGTGGGAACGTGATTGACCTCGCGGTTGCCGTGGTCATAGGTGGTGCGTTTGGCGCCGTGGTTACGGCGCTGGTTAAGGACCTGATCACGCCACTCATCGCGGCGATCGCGGGCAAGCCGGACTTCTCGGCGATTCAGTTCGAAATCAACAGCAGCAAGTTCCTGGTTGGTGACTTTATCAACGCCGTCGTTTCGTTCCTGCTCATATCTGCGGCGATCTATTTCTTCGTGGTGGTGCCGGTCAATGCCTTACTGGCCCGTATGCGCCGGGGCGAAGCCGCTCCGGACCCCACCACCAAGAAATGCCCCGAGTGTCTCAGTGAAGTGCCGATCGCTGCCAAGCGCTGCGCATTCTGTACCTCGGCTCTGTAGGTTCGGCGCGTCCAAGCCGTCGAAGCAGAGTTCAGATTGGCAGCCACTGAGCATGCGGGCGCTGACGGCAAGCCGGTAGTCAATGCTCTCACCTACGTAGTCACCACAACGGCGCCGATGTCTTAGACTGTTCTCATGAGCACCGAAATCACGAAGACCGGTGTGCCGGCTTCGCCGCCGCGCTTCCGTGTGTCCCGGAACACGATGAGCTTCCCGCGCGAACTTCGTGATGCGATTCCCGACCTCCCGACTTACGTCGGCCGCGTCCTGGAGCTCGATTCGATGTCCGCGGAGCCGACCAACACCACGCTGCTCGGACCGCGCGTTCATCTGAAATTCGTGGTCAAGGAGACTGGCAAGCTGCAGGGCGAGTTTACCGTGCGGGTGGACTTGCAAATCGAAAGCGCCCGCGCTCTGGCAACCACCCTCACACAGCTCGCCGACCAGGCCGAGAAGATGGAAAGCAGCCCCTTCAATCTCTGACCGGCCCGCGCTGTTTCCGATATCGCGCGCGGCAAGCTCCGATCAACGCGCGAGCCTCGTCCGGGCCGCGCCAGCCGCGCATCTCCGTGCGTTTTCCTTCGAGCTCCTTGTAAATCGCAAAGAAGTGCTCGATCTCACGCTGCGTGTGCGCGAACACCTGCTCCATGGAGTGGATCTGATCGAAGCGCGGATTGCGGTTGGGCACCGCCAGAATCTTCTGGTCCGGCTCGCCCTGGTCCACCATCGCGAGCGTTCCCACAGGCCGGACTACGATCAAGACGCCGGGAAAGCTCGGCTCGTCCACCAGCGTGAGCACGTCCAGCGGATCGCCGTCCTCCGCCAGAGTTCCCGGAATGAAGCCATAGTCGCCGGGGTAGTGCATGGGCGAATAGAGCGCCCGGTCGAGCCGGAACACACCGAGCTTCTTGTCGTACTCGTACTTGTTGCCGGAGTTCTTGGGAATTTCCACGATCATGCGAACGGCATCGGGGCATTCGGGTCCGGGATCGAGGTCGTGGAGCGCGGCATTCACTCTGCCATCGTAACAGCGTGCGGCTGAAGGACGTGATTCGTGTGCTATCTTCAAGTCAATCGAGCGCCCGAATGGAGCCAAGTAAAGCCGCAATGAAGGCGGCGCTGAGGGTGTTGACGGCCCTCAGCGAGCGCCAGGAACCCGACCAGGGCGACGTGGACGAATTGCACTGGTACGCCCCGTCCGACAGCGAGCGCCCGATCGACGAACTGGTCTGCGATGCGATTCAGCGGGCATTGAAAGATCGGGAGGAAAAACGGAAGGCGCTCCAAGGGCGCCAGGGATTCTCCGGGATGGCGATGACCGCGCGGCAGCACGATGCCGCATCAGCGGGCGTCGAAGTCGCTGAGCGGAGCGCGGAGATGGAGCGCCTGCTGTGCGAGCACCGGGAGCGGCAGTTGGAATACCAGGAGCTGAGCGCAAAACTGCAGCGGCTCGGTGCGGCGTTTCAACAGGCTTTCGAAAACAACTCTGAAGCGGCCAGGGCCAACCTGGAATCGGCCGCTGGGGAAGTGGATATCACCGCCATCCGGCAGCTTCTCGATCGCCACGCGCGCCTCGCCAGGCAACTGATCGCCGACGCGCAGATTTTCCGACGGTAGCCATGTGGCGCAGGCACTCTTGCCTGCCGCGTGTGTGGCATACCCGCCGCTACCCTATGTGCGCCGTCGTCTCGGGAGTGGACCATAATGTGAAGTCGGGAGGATTCCAACCATGAAAGGGCTGATGCTGATGCTGGCCGGCGTGGCGACGCTGCTCGCCCAGGGTGATCAGAAAATCCACGTGATTGCATTCGGCGCTCATCCGGACGATTGCGATATTCGTTCGGCGGGCACGGCGGCGCTGTTCGCGCAGATGGGCCACGCCGTGAAATTCGTTTCCGTCACCAACGGCGACGCCGGCCACCAGACGATCCATGGGGCGGCTCTCGCCAAGCGCCGCGCGGCCGAAGCCCGCGAATCCGCGCACCGGCTGGGCATCGAGTACGAAGTGCTGAACAACCACGATGGCGAGCTTCTCCCCACGCTCGAAGTTCGCATGCAGATCATCCGCCAGATCCGCGCCTGGAAGGCCGACATCGTGCTCGCACCGCGCCCCAACGACTATCATCCGGACCATCGCTACACCGGGGTCCTGGTGCAGGACGCCGCCTACATGGTGGTGGTGCCGGCCATCGCGCCGGACACACCGGCCCTCCGCAAGAATCCGGTGTTTCTTTATTACGAAGACAATTTCCAGCGGCCTAACCCCTTCCGCCCGGACATTGCGGTGGACATCGACTCCGTGATCGACAAAAAGATCGACGCGCTCGACTCGCACGTGTCGCAGTTCTATGAATGGCTGCCGTGGGTGGATGGCCGGCTCGACGAAGTTCCCAAGGATCCGGTCGAGCGGAAGGCCTGGCTGAAGCGCGCCCGCGGCCGCCAGCCCAACGCCGCGGCTCGCGCGTCGCTGGTGAAATGGTACGGCCCGGAGCGCGGCAACGCCGCGCGCTACTACGAGGGCTTCGAGATCTGCGAGTACGGGACGCAGCCCAACGAAGCGCGTATCCGCCAGTTGTTCCCCATGCTCAAGTGAAGGTGTGGCGCAGGCACTCGGGCGTGTACTGTTTTACGGATTTCGATTTCCTTGCGCAGTGGACGTCGGTGCCGCCGACAAAAAAGCGGGTGGGGACGCGGCAGGGCAGGAGTGCCTGCGCACGTTTCTCCGCCCACTGCTTGGTGTATACTGCCGACAACACGAGGTGGAGGTACTGTATGCGCAGCTACAAATACCTATTCGTGGCGGCCGGCGCGGCCGTCATCGCCGGACTGTACGCACAGTCCGGTGCGTCCGTGAAGATCAAGTCCGATGACATCGGGGGCGTGGTCACGAGCACCAAAGGTCCGGAAGCCGGAGTCTGGGTGATCGCCGAGACCGCCGATCTTCCCACACGCTACATCAAGGAAGTGGTGACCGACGATCGCGGCCGCTATCTGATTCCCGATCTGCCCAAGGCCAAGTACACCGTCTGGGCGCGCGGCTACGGGCTGGTCGATTCCCCCAAGGCGCAGACCGAGCCGGGCAAGCTGGTGGACCTGAAGCCGTCCGTGGCGCCGGACGCCAAGACGGCGGCACAGTATTATCCCGGCAACTATTGGTATGCGCTGATGAAGGTGCCGGAGAAGAGTGAGTTTCCCGGGACCGGCCCCACCAGGAATGGGATCAATCCGAACGTCAAGAGCCAGGGCCAATGGATTCACCTGATCAAGACCGACAGTTGCGAATCGTGCCACCAGCTCGGCAACCTGTATACCCGGACCATCCCGCCGATGTTCGCGAACCTCGATTCGCCCGCGCAGGCGTGGATGCGCCGCGCGCAGTCCGGACAGGCCGGAAACGCGATGGTCGGCGGCCTGGGCCAGCTCGGCGCCGAGCGAGCCACCGCCGAGTTCGGCGACTGGACCACCAGGATTGCCCACGGCGAGCTTCCGGCGAGCGCTCCTCAGCGCCCGCAGGGCATGGAACGCAACGTGGTCATCACGCAATGGGATTGGGCCGACCCCAAAGCATATCTGCACGATGAGATCTCCACCGACAAGCGCAACCCGCGGGTAAATGCCAATGGCCTGATCTACGGATCGCCCGAGGAGAGCCGCGATTATCTTCCGGTGCTCGACCCGGTGCATAGCACCACCAGCCAGGTGAAGGTGCCGTATCGCGATCCGGACACGCCCGGCCAGCCGAAGCCGCTGCAGGCATCGCCCATCTGGGGCGATGAAGCCATCTGGGACAGCCACACCACGGTGCACAATCCGATGTTCGACCAGCAGGGGCGCCTCTGGTACACGGGCAGGATCCGAGCCGCCAACAATCCCGACTTCTGCAAGGCGGGTTCGAACCAGCCTTCGGCCAAGCTCACGCCGCTGGATCGTTCCGGCCGGCAACTGGCGGTCTACGATCCGAAAACCAGGAAGACCGAGATGATCGACACCTGCTTCGCTACGCACCACCTGCTGTTCGCGGAAGACGCCGACAACACCTTGTGGACCAGCAGCGGCGGAGGCGGCGGTGTGGTGGGCTGGCTGAACACGAAGATGTGGGACCGCACGCACGACGCCGCCAAGTCGCAAGGCTGGACCGCCCTGATCCTCGACACGAATGGCGATGGCAAGCGCGATCCCTCCGCGGACACGGTGCAAAAGGTGCTGACCGCGCCCAGCGGCGAGAGCCTGGGCACATCGTCGGCGCTGAACGGGCCCGCGGACGCCGGCAAAGATACGCGCTTGAATGCCGCGTTCTACGGCCTGGCGATCGGCACCGACGGAATGATCTGGGGCAGCGTTCTCGGCTATCCCGGCGGAATCGTGCGGCTGAATCCGGGATCGCACCCGCCCGAGACGGCGCTTGCTGAATATTACGAGGTGCCCTACAACAATCCCAAGGCGCCGGTGTGGGGATACTCACCGCGCGGGATGGATATCGACCGCAACAACGTCGCGTGGGTGGCGCTGGGAAGCGGCCACCTGGCGAGCTTCGACCGCCGCAAGTGCAAAGGCCCGCTCAATGGCCCGACGGCTACCGGTCAACATTGTCCGGAAGGGTGGACTCTGTATCAAACACCGGGCCCGAATTTCAAGAACGTCACCGACTCCGGCAGCGCCGACTCGCACTATTACGATTGGGTGGATCAGTTCGACACGCTGGGGCTGGGAGCGAACACACCGATCATCACCGGCAATGGGTCGGATTCGCTGATCGCACTGGTCAACGGAAAGTTCGTGGTGATGCGCGTGCCGTATCCTCTGGGGTTCTTCGCGAAAGGGATGGACGGCCGCATCGACGACGCAAAGACCGGATGGAAGGGCAAGGGCGTGTGGACCACCTGGGGCACCCGCACACCATTCCACAGCGAGACAGGGAAAGGAACGAACGCCAAGGTGGTCCACTTCCAGATGCGCCCCGACCCGCTGGCGAACTGATAGGGGTGTGAAAACTCGGTCTGAGGTGGCGCGGACACTCATGTCTGCCGCGTCGGCGCTTATGCCGACGCTTTTGGTCGTCTACCAATGCGGTGTTCGGAGCTGTTTTCGAGGCTGCCGCGCCACAGGGGGCAATCGTGATACAAGAGGCAGTATGAACAGGCGGCACCTGCTTCAATCGGCGGCATCGCTTCCGCTCCTGGGGGCCCTCCACTCCGCCCCCGCGGCGCAACAGAAACAGATGAAGATCACGGCGCTCGAGACGGACCTTCTCAAGAATCCTCCAGGCACTCCGTACTACGATGCCATCCATCAACTGGGCGTGGACAATGGCTCGGTGGTGCTGCGCCTGCGCACCGACGCCGGCATCGTAGGCTGGGCACACAGCTCCTTCGGCATGATTCCCGGCGGCCCGCGCGTGGTGCAGACCATACTGCAGGAGGAGATCAAGCCCGTGCTGATCGGCAAGGACCCGGCATATCCGCGCCGCATCCGCGCCGACCTTTGGAAGGCGCTCGAGTACCAGGGCGTCGGCGGCGTGGCGCAGTTCGCCATCGCCGCGGTGGACATCGCCATCTGGGACATCCTGGGCAAGAACGCCGGTCTTCCGGTGTACAAGATGCTGGGCGCGTTCCGCGAACGCATGCCGGTCTACTCGATGTGCGGCTGGTATTACGACAACGATGACGGCCTTGGGAAGTTCCGCCGCGCGGTGGAGGCGGCCGTCGAGCAGGGCTATCACGCCGTGAAGATCAAGGTAGGGCGCTACTCCACGGACGATGATGTGAAACGCATCCGGATGGCGCTCGATATCGTCGGCAAGAACCGCCGGCTGATGGTGGATGCCAATCAGATTTTCAATCGCAACGAGGCGCTGCGCCGCGGCCGCGTGTATCAGGAGATGGGCTGCTTCTGGTATGAGGAGCCGATGCCACCCCAGGAGATGGAGGGCTACGCCGCCCTGGCGCAGGCGCTCGACATGCGCATTGCCACCGGCGAGAACCTGAACACCAAGTACGCCTTCGCCGACCTGATCGCGCGGCGCGGGGCCGATGTCGTCCAGCCCGACAACCGGCGCGCCGGCGGGGTCACCGAGTGGATGGAGATCGCGGCCATCGCCGATGGTTATGGCCTGGAACTCGCCAGCCACGGCGGCGGCGCCACCAATCTCAATATGCTGCTGGCGATGCCGAACGCCATCTACATGGAAACCAGCGGCGCTCGCAAGATGGTGGACGGCGAAGTGGCCGCTCCCGAAGAACCCGGCATGAGCAGCGAGGTGCCCGCCTCGGAGATTCAGAAGTACAAGGTCGGGTGAGCGGGCGGTCTACAATAGTCCGCATGATCATCCAACGCAACCTGGTCATCACCGCGGTGGCGTCCTCCGCCGCTACCCTGCTGGGCGTCTGGTCGCTGGGAGGCGCCGCGCTTCCCACCACCGTCAAGCTCGACAATGCCAAGGTGCACGTAACGGAAGTGACTTCCGGCGTTCACGCCGTGCGCGAACGGGGCGTGCGTGCGGCAGACCAGGTGATCGTCTTCCTGGACGACTGCCGCTACGAGCGGATCGACCCGGCGACCGGAGAGAAGACCATCCGCGAGCGCAAGTCGGGCGACGTGATCTGGCACGACAAAGGCGAAGATGCGCCGCAGTTGACGAACGTGGGCTCGAAGCCTTACCGCGAGATCGTCATCGAGCTGAAGGGCAGATGAATTCCCGCAGGGTCGTGATCATCGGCGGAGGCATCGTCGGGCTGGCGACCGCCTGGCGGCTGGGCGAGCGCTTCCCCGGCGCCCACGTGACGGTGCTGGAAAAAGAGGACGGCGTCGGCCGCCATCAGACCGGGCACAACAGCGGCGTGCTGCACTGCGGCCTGTATTACAAGCCGGGGTCGGTGAAGGCGCGGCTGGCGGTGTCGGGCATCCGGCAGATGGTGGCCTTCTGCCAGGAGAACTCGGTTCCTCACGAGATCTGCGGCAAGCTCGTGGTGGCGGCCGGGCCGAGCGAGGTGCCGGCGTTGCGGAACCTGCAGGAGCGCGGAACGGCCAACGGGCTGGAGGGCCTGCGCTGGCTCGAGCGCGAGCAGATGCTCGAGATCGAGCCGCACGTGGGCGGTGTGGCGGCCCTGCGCGTTCCCCAGGAGGGGATCGTGGACTATGCGCGGGTGTGCGCCGTGCTGGTGGAAAAGCTCGTCGCGAGAGGCGCCGAAGTCGCCACGGGAGCTCGGGCGGCGCGATTGCGGCACGAAGGGCCGGGCTGGATCATCGAGACCGCGCGCGGCGAATTCGCGGCGGACTTCGTCATCAACTGCGCGGGCCTGCACTGCGACCGTGTAGCTGAACTGGCCGGTGAGCGCCGCGAAGTGCGCATCCTGCCGTTTCGCGGCGAGTATTATCAGATTCGCCCCGAGCGGCAGCACCTGGTGCGGCACCTGATTTATCCCACGCCGGACGCGCGCTTCCCGTTCCTCGGCGTTCACTTTACGCGCCTGATTCACGGCGGCATCGAGGCGGGGCCGAATGCCGTGCTGGCGTGCTCGCGGGAGGGCTATCGCAAGACGGACTTCAACGCCCGGGATCTGTTCGATGCCCTCACCTACGGCGGATTCTGGCGCTTTCTGCGCCGTTACCCGTCGATGTGCTGGTACGAGCTGCGGCGCTCGTTCAGCCGCAAGCTGTTCTGCCGGTCGCTGCAACGCCTGGTGCCCGAGATCCAGCCCTCCGATTTGGCGGAGGGCGGCTCGGGCGTTCGCGCGCAGGCGATCGCGCCCGAAGGCGACCTGGTGCAGGACTTCCGCTTCATCGCGCGGCCGAACGCACTGCACGTCATCAATGCCCCGAGCCCGGCCGCCACGGCCTCATTGGCGATCGGCACGGAGATCGTGGAGATGGCCGGGAAGGCAGGCTTGCGGGAGTGAGGCGTCCGGCGCCCGTCAGCCACGCCGTGCCGCTCCTACTTCTCCCCGTTGATCGCGATGCTGGACGTTTCACCACCGGTGGCGGTGGAAACGCCCCAGAGGGATTGCGTATCCCAAATCGACTGACTGTCCCAAAGCGATTGGCTGTCCCAGAGCGATTGCGTTCCCCGCAGGAAGAACATGCTGTCCCATAACGTCTGGTTGTCCCAAAGCGACTGGTTGCCCCACATGCTCTTGTTGTCCCACAGGGATTGGCTGCCGCAAATGGAGGCCGCCGCGCAAAGCAGCGATGCCACGTTCGTCTGGGCATTGCGGGTCACGGTGGGAGATTGCGCCGAGCCGCTGAAAACGGTGGTGTCGGCCAGGGCCGCCGCCACGTCCAGGTAGCCCGCGCCCACCGTGAAAATGTCGTACTGGCTGGTGTAGACGATTCCGGTAACCGGGTCCGTCGCCACACTCGTGGTGGGAAAGGCCTTGGAAGCGGTATGCATCAGACGGGCTTTAACCTGGTCGGGGGTCAGGCTGGATGCAGCCTGCAGCATCAGCGCGGCTGTGCCGGAAACCATTGGAGCGGCCATGCTCGTGCCGCTCAACTGGAAATAGTAGTCAGACCCCTGATTGGCTCCATTCACGATGTAGTAGCTGTTCATCACCTTGTTCGAAGGATACGAGTTGGTCAACGCCAGGCCGGCCGGGACCGTGGCAACAATCCGGTTGCCGGGAGCGACCAGGTCGGGCTTGACGATGTGGTCCACCGCGGTTGGTCCTTTGGAAGAGTAGCTGGCGATCAAATCGTCGCTCCGCGTTGGCGTTCCCATCGTCTTCATGGCTCCCACGGTGATCACGTAGGGGTCGTTTGCCGGAGCGTTGATGGTTCCATAGCCGTTAATGCCTCCGGTCATGGTTCGCCCGTTGTTGCCGGCCGCCACCACCACCACAATGCCGGCCTTCCACGCGGCTTCCACCGCCTGGCACAGAGGGTCCAATCTGTAGCTTTCGTAGACCGGCCGGCCGAGCGACAGGTTGATGACCCGGATGTTATAGGTCGATTTGAGAGAGATGGCCCGCTGGATGGCCGAGATCACCATGCTGTCCGTCCCCACGCCATTGCGGTCGAGCACCCTCAAGTTGACGAACTTCACCTTGGGCGCGATGCCTCGAAAGGTCCGCTTGTAGTTGGACCCGGTGGATTCGAATGCATTTCCGCCCAGGATGCCGGCCACGTGCGTGCCATGGCCGAACCGGTCGAAGTAGTCGTTGCCTTCGCTGAGATTGAAACTCTCCGCATAGACCACCCGGCTCGCGCCTGAGGTGACTCGAAGGTCGGGGTGGGAGTCCATGATGCCGCTGTCGATCACGGCCACTCCAATGCCGCTTCCATCGTGGCCGGACGAGTATGCAACGGCAGCGTTGGTGGCGGCTCCGGAGATGTCCATCATCGCGTTCACAGTGCGGTCGGGCGAAACGTACTCCACCTCGGGATCGTCTGCCAGCTCCGCCAGCCGCGAAGCTGGAACGGAATAGGCCCCGCCTTTGATGGCTTCGAGCGACGCCTTGAACCTGCCGCCTCCATCCAGAATCGTGCGGTGTTGCCGCTCGGTGGGCTGCTGCTTGAATTGGACAATGACATTGACCGGCTCATCCCCACGTACCGATATCAGGTCGCGCGAGATCCTGTGATGCCGGCTGGCCCGGGCCGCCTCGTTATTGCTCTGCGACTGTGCCAACAATCCTGCCGCGATGAGGGCAAGGACTGCCATGACTGTTTTTTTCATAGCAAGACCAGAATGAAATAAGCAGCTCTGAATGTGGAGTAGGTCCAGTACGGTTAACGTACTCGTGTAGGTACTACGAGTAAACCGCAGCACCAAACCGCGGCAAAGGATAACGTTACTGAATCAGCGGTAATAGCCGCTGCGGGTGCGGACCATCATGCGTCCCAGGCGCTGCTCCGCGGACCTGGTAGGCCGCACGTCGATGCGGCAGAACCTGCCGGCCGGCTGTTCCGACGAGGGCTTGTACCCGATGCTGTACCGCGAGCGAATCTCGTCGATCAGGTGTGCCAGGCTCCCCGCAATCTCTTCCCTGCCGGATTTGATGACGATTCCGCCGCTCTGAGCGGCATAGTGATTGACATCTCCCGGGGGATGGTGCGAACGCGCTCCCAGGAACATCGGGTTGTGCTTGTAGAGCATGGAGAAGGTATGCGACATCGCGCTGAATTCCAGAAGAGCACACACCACCGCTCCCGACTCGAATACCTCGCGAAGCGCTTCCTGTTCGGTGTGGACGCGATCGTTGGGGATGTTCGGAACATTGTCAGTGAGCCAGATGATCACGCGGCGGCTGCTCGGATTGCTGCTGTGTCGCGACTGCGTGGCTGCCTGAAAGACGCCTTCATTGAAGTATGCGTTGTCGCTGCTGTCTCTCGCGCCCCTTCCGGCCTTCCGGATCGCCTCCACGGCCAGTTCGCGATCGGTGGTGAAGTCCTGCAGGAGCTTCGCCTTCTCCTGGTAGACCATCACCGCGATCTCATCCTCGGGCTTGAAGTGGCGCAGAGCTTCGGCGGCTCCTTGTGCCAACGGAACCAGCACCGGTTGTACGCTGTCGGTGAGATCGAACAGGAAGACGATCGAGAGCGGCAGCTTGTCGCGGCTGAAGGAAACGATCTCCTGGCGCACCCCATCCTCGAAGACCTCCAGGTCTGGTGCGCCCAACGATCCGACCGTGGCGCCGGTCTTCCGGTCAGTCACCTGGGCGTCTACGACCACCAGCTCGGAAGTGACTCGGAATACAGTTCCGGGATCCCGCGGCGGCGTCTGGGCAAACGCCGGGAGGCACCCTCGAAGCAGTACCAGGAGCACCAGCAGTCTGCGCATGCCTACTAATAGAACGTCCGCCGCCCCGCCCGAGTTGCAGCAAATCCTGGGATCTCGACCCCACCGCGATATAATCGACTCAAATGCTCGAAACCCGCCGTTCTGTCTGTGCACTCGACTGTCCGGACTGCTGCTCCGTGCTGATTAACGTCGAGGATGGCCGCGGTTCGAAGTTGCGCGGCAACCCCGATCATCCGGTGACTCGCGGGTTTCTGTGCGGCAAGGTGGCGCAATACCTGGAGCGCGAGTACTCGCCCGGACGGCTGCTCTACCCGCAGCGCCGGGTGGGGCCCAAAGGGGAGGGAAGATTCGGGCGAATCTCGTGGGATGAGGCGCTCGACATCATGGCAGGCCGTCTGAGAGCGGTCGCCGATGAATTCGGTTCGGAATCGATCCTTCCTTACAGCTATGCCGGCACGATGGGGTATCTCAATGGCTCCGGCATGGACCGGCGCTTCTTCCACCGCCTCGGCGCGTCGCGGCTGGACCGCACGATCTGCTCGTCGGCAGGCGGCGTGGGACTCACGGAAGCGCTCGGTGTACGCTACGGGACCGAGCCCGAGCAGTTTCGCCACTCGCGGCTGATTCTCGCGTGGGGCGCGAATATCCTCGGCACCAACGTCCACCTGTGGCCGTTCGTCATGGAAGCGCGGCGCAACGGCGCGAAGCTGTATACCATCGACCCGCGGCGCAACCGCACCGGAGCGGCTGCCGACAAGCACTTCTTTATCAATCCCGGCAGCGATACCGCGCTGGCACTGGCGATGATGCACGTGATCGCCGGCGAGAACCTGCACGATGCCGACTACGTGGCGCGCCATACCGAGGGCTTCGAGGCGCTCCGCGAGCGGGTACGCGAGTGGACTCCGCAACGCGCGGCGCAGTTGACCGGGATCCCGGCCGACGAGATCGTGACGCTGGCGCGCGAGTACGCCACCACGCGGCCCGCCGTCATCCGCTTGAATTACGGGACGCAGCGCAGCGAGCGCGGAGCCATGGCGGTGCGCACCATCGCTCTGCTTCCCGCGCTCACAGGATCGTGGAAGGATATCGGCGGCGGACTGCAGCTCTCCACATCGCAGGCGTTCCAGGTGAACCGCGCTGGGTTGGAGCGCGCCGACCTGCAGGAGAAGGCCCTGGGCCGCCCGGCGCGGATGATCAACATGACGGAATTGGGTGGGGCGCTGACTGGCCGCCTGCCCGGACCGCCCGTCAAGGCCATCGTGGTTTACAATTCGAACCCCGCGGCCATCGCGCCGAATCAGAACGCGGTGCGGGCCGGCCTGGCTCGGGAAGACCTGTTCACCGTGGTATTGGAGCAATTCCAGAACGATACCGCCGATTACGCCGACATTCTCCTGCCCGTCACCA